>Ga0187819_10000726_pt1 | contig 16683 bp, 11 predicted proteins | sample NC_wetland_sal_i_15_FD_132411 | JGI IMG/M metagenome (GOLD analysis project Ga0187819, IMG submission 132411) | Wetland sediment microbial communities from Neuse River Estuary, North Carolina, USA - SO4_4 | ecosystem: Environmental > Aquatic > Freshwater > Wetlands > Sediment | place: USA...
CGACTAAGAGCGCGATCGGGAACGTCAGACTGGGGATTGCACGATTTGCGCAGGACGTGCGCCACGTGGCTGGAAGAGCATGGAACGGCACCGCACGTCGTTGGGAGAATTTTGAACCACACATTACCCGGTGTCAGCTCCGTCTACATGCGAGCTGATCATCAAGTGGCCATGCGCCAGGCACTGGAAAAGTGGCCGGGCTACATCACTACTCTGGAGTAGAATGGCGCCCCGTAGGGGACGGGGTCACTCAACCCCATAACCTATTGATATCATGCCATTTAATATGACTGCTACTGCTACGCACGGTAGCAGATCGCGGTAGCAGTTTCCACTCGGCGATCGCTGAGGCTTTGCAGGTGCCGCTGAGTCCGGTTGCGAAACAACAGCCGCCGTAGCTCAGACGCGCGTACTACTCGGCATGAGGGGGGCCCGCCAAGCCAGGCTTATTGCACGTATGGGGAAATCGCCTTCGCCACGATATCGCTGACGTCAATTGCGCTAGACTTATGGGGGACGGTGTTGGTGCAAATAATAGTGGAGGCACCGGCCGCCACGAGTCGGTCGAATGCGTCGCCGGCAAATACCCCGTGGACGCCAAGACACGCTGACGCGCCGAACCCAAGCTTGCTCAGATGCGTGAGGGCGACCTCCATGGTTCGGCCGGAAGAGATAATGTCATCGACCAGGACCGGTCTTTTGCTCCGCCATCGTTCCAGATCCGGGAGCGTGATCCCAACGTCGCGATCTCCACGCCGGGTTTTTTCAAGGGTGACGTAGGGCACACCAGCGTCCGCTGCGACGGCGCTGACCCATTGCTTGCTCTCGACGTCGGGACCGACAATGAGTGCATTTGCCATGTGCTCGCGGATCCACGCCGACAGTTTCGGCGCGGCATGGCATACCCCGACGGGAATGGAATATATCTCCGACATGGAAGTCCAGCGATGGAGATGCGGATCGACGGTCACGATCCAATCAAAGCTCGACGAAAGAAGCCTGCCGAAAGCGCTTGATGTGATCGCCTCGCCGGGGCGAAAGCGCTTGTCCTGCCGCATGTAGCCCAAATAGGGCGCGACCAGGCCAACGCTGGACGCGCCGAGATCGTGTGCCGCATGCGCCGTGAAGAGCAAAAGGAGGGTCTTGTTGTTCGGCCGGTCGAGCGTGCACACAAGCACGACCGATCGGCCACTTACGTCACTAGCAAGGCGCACGTAGCTCTCGCCGTCGGGGAAGCAGCGCGTCTCAACGGCTCCAAGTTCTGCGCCGAGGGCGGCAACTAAACGATCTGCGAAATTTTCATTGCCTGGCATCGCAAACAGCAACGATTTCATGATCCCTCCGCGATGCCAATGATCATGCGCTGCGTGGCGACGTAGTGAAGTGCATACTCGAGCTCGCCTCGCGACTGAGCATGCACCGTGAAGAGCGGCTGCCCTGCGTCCACGATGTCTCCGAGACGGACGTGTAGGTCGATCCCTGCAGCCGGCGATTTGGGAGCTCCCGCAAGCTTGGCGACCTTGGCGAGGCGCCGGTTGTCCATCGTGGCGACGCACCCAGCAAACGACGCTACGACCGGGTGCAGGTGCTCGGCACTTGGCGGGTTCCGCATGCCACCCTGCGCTTCACATATGGCTTGGAGTTTTCCCCATGCACGCCCTGTCTGAAGTGTTTCAGTCGCGAGGCGCAGACCATCGCCCAGGCGGGCACGACCGCCAAGTTCCAACAGCTGCCCGGCAAGATGCAGCGCGCGGTCACGCAAGTCGGTCGGCTCGTTCGGTCGTCGTTGAATAACCGCGAGGACATCCCGCGCCTCGAGAGCGGGTCCGATCCCGCGTCCAACCGGTTGGATGCCATCGGTTTCCACGATCCGAACGTTCAGACCAAGAGTCGAGCCGACTTTCGCAAGTCGTTCGCCGAGCCGCCGGGCGGCCTCCCGGCTGCGCACCTTAGCAGTTGGGCCTACCGGCACATCAAAAACCGCATGCGTAGCGCCGGCGGCGACCTTCTTGGAAAGGACGGAGGCCACGAGCTGACCCTCGCTGTCGAAGTCCAAAGGACGCTCAACGTGGATGAGGACGTCATCGGCAGGGCTGAGGCGCGCAGTTCCTCCCCAGGTGACGCACCCGCCTTCGCGTTCGACGACGCGGCGCATGGTCGCCAAATCGAGGTTGACCGGCGCTAGAGTCTCCATCGTGTCTGCGGTGCCGGCTGGCGATGTGATGGCTCGCGAAGATGTCTTGGGTATCGGCAGGCCAAGTGCGGCAACGATCGGGACGACCAACATTGTCGTCCTGTTTCCCGGGAGACCGCCGACGCAGTGCTTGTCCGCCACAATCGGGTACGGCCAGGAGATCCGGTCGCCGACCGCGATCATCGCCCGCGTGAGGCCGATCGTTTCATCGAGATCGAGACGGTTGCCGGCGCACGCCGTTACGAAGGCTGCCAGATGAAGATCTGAGTAGAGGCCCTTGGCGATGTCGCCAACGATTGCGCCGAGGGCGGCGTCAGGGAGACGCTCGCCATATGCTTTGGCACGCACAAACCTTTCCGATTCGATCGGTTCGGCATGCGTCACCTCAATGACATCACCGTCGCGCGCGCCGAGCAGCGCCCACGCGGCCTCCGATAGGCTCGCCTCTTCAGATCCCAGAAGCTCCGACTTGACCACATTCAGCGTTGCCAGCAGGCTCTTGCCCTGAGCGGACACGCGAACACGAGAACGTGCTTCAAATCCTTCGGACCGGCAGACGTGGCAATCTGCACGCATGTAGACGATATGCTCCTGATAGGTGTCGACGCCGAGCCGACGCAGAGTGAGCCGCGACGGAGACGTTGCGCCCGTCACGTGGCCGATCGCGGAGGCCTCCAGATTTCCGGCAACGGTCATTGCACCACCATCTTTTCCAGGTAGTCAGGAACGCGGCTCTGCCATCCGAGGCTTTCTTGAATGTGCAGTCGCATACTATCCGCTGCCGCCGGCTCGCCATGCGTGATGCAGATCTTCTCAGGAGCTCGGCTGAAGGCTTTGAGCCAATCCAGGATCTCTGCATAGTCGGCATGACCGGAGAGGCCTTCGAGGTTGGCCACCTCAGCGCGCACGGGGACATATTCCCCGTGGATCTTGACGCTCTCCGCTCCGCTAACCATGCTGGCCCCCCGTGTTCCTGCCGCCTGAAACCCAGCGAACAGGATCATATTCTTGGGGTCGGGAGCGAATGCCATTAGGTGGTGTAGAACGCGCCCCCCCGTCGCCATTCCGCTCGCAGAAATGATGATCATTGGACCTTGTTTCTGATTCAACTCTTTGGACGCTTCGGGGCTGTTCACGAATTGGGCTACTTGGCAGGCTGCCGCGCACTCCTCGACGCTCAACCGATGCTCGGAACGGTGAGCGTGATAGATGCGCGTTGCGTCGACTGCCATGGGACTGTTGAGATAGATCGGCACCTCGGGGATCGCGGCGCGCCCCTTGAGGCGCGCGATCATATGTAGAAGCGTCTGCACGCGTCCCACGGCGAAAGCCGGGATGACAACGACACCACCCCGCGAAAGAGTGCGCTGGAGGTGCGATGCAAGCTCGAGCTCGGGATTGGCAGCGCTTATTTCCGTAGGTCGATTCGAGCACGAGTACATCGGCACTATCCACCTCCGTTGGAGGATACATGATCGGGTCGTTAGGTCTGCCCAGATCGCCTGAGAAGAGGATCCGCTTCCGCCGATTTTCGATCATGATCATTGATGCGCCGAGGATATGTCCTGCGGGCAGCAGGCGGGCGGAGGATGCCGAGCTGAGCCGGGCTGGTTCGTCGAAGTCGATTGCGTAGAAATGCTCGAGTGCGCGATTGGCATCCTCTACGGTGTAGAGGGGTAAGGCTGGCTTGTGCTTAGAAAACCCGCACTTGTTCGCATAGCGAGCTTCCTCCTCCTGCAGATGAGCAGAGTCCGGTAGCAGTATCTGGCAAAGCTCCCTAGTTGCCTTGCTGCAGTAGACACGTCCACTGAAGCCGTTTCTTACGAGCAGCGGAAGATATCCGCTGTGATCGATGTGAGCGTGCGTCAACACGACGGAGCTGATGCGCCGCGGGTCGATGGGCAGAGACTGCCAATTCCGCAGCCGGAACTGCTTGAAACCTTGGAAGAGCCCGCAGTCGATGAGATTGGCGGCGTCGCCGTCGTCAAAGAGATACTTTGAGCCGGTGACCGTGCCCGTGCCGCCCAGAAAGGATATCTCCACTAATTGCTACCCTCGAGATCGACGCGTTGTCGGCGGCCTGCGAGACTATTGCCGTCTGAACCGAACAGCGTGGCGCTGCGCCATAGCATGTAACCCACTATCAACTCCAATGTTTGCGCGTTTTCCGTGATCAAGATCCGCGCAGACAGCCTGCGCCGCCCAAACAGCCCCCGGCTGACCATGTCGCGGTCCAGCTTGCGCAATCGCCGTCGCGCATACCGTTCGCCGCGGCGACACACTCGGTCAGCAGCGCACGCCGGTTGCCGCTGGGCTCAACCGCGCAGCCATTCGAACATAAATCCGCCGGCGGTGGTATCGCGCAGCTTTAGCCTCATCTTGCCAACTCATGGTGATGAAAGCGAGAATGCCTACTGGTACGCGGCTTGATTGACATCAATCCAATGCGCGTTGATTGGTCGTAACCACTCGAACGAATATGTGAGCGGAGCCGTGGGCTACATCGAACAGAGTCTCGCCGCGAGTGAGACGCTCCTCGCCAAGACGCACTTCCCGTGGCTGTACCGTGCATTCGCTTATGTAACGTTCGCCGTGTTTATCGCGGCTGCCGCATACGTTATGCGGGGGCTCATCGGCCATGATGGTTGGCACTGGTGGTGGTTGCGCTCGGAGCGATTATATTTTTTCGGATCATGGTGCCGACGACTCTTAACGTGAGCAATCATCGATCTCGATTTGGCACACTTCTTATGACGATACGGAACGGGAGATTGGTTGGATCTTGTTGCTCCGGTTCGAAGCGGTCTTCCAACCCAAGGGAGCGAAATGAGCTATGACGCTGGAGGCCCTCAACGAAACGAAGCCGCATATCCTCTGGTTCGAGGAAGTAAGCCGCGCCGACGTGGCACGCGTCGGCGGAAAGAATGCTTCGCTCGGCGAGATGGTGCGCAAGCTTGGTAAGAAGGGTGTCCACGTGCCGGCGGGCTTCGCGACAACGGCCGATGCTTATTGGCAATTCATCGACGCAAGTGGATTGCGAGCCACTATCGCCCGCACGCTCGAGGAGTTCGCGGCGGGCAAGGCAACACTTGCCGAGGCTGGCGACACGATCCGCCGCGTCATTCTGCGCAGCGCATGGCCTCGCGATGTGGAGGAGGCCCTCAAAGCCGCCTATGCCGAGCTCTGCCGGCGTGCGGAAAAGGTGGCGGCTGACGTCGCGGTGCGCTCAAGTGCAACGGCAGAGGATTTGCCCGAGGCGAGCTTCGCCGGCCAACAGGAGAGCTACCTCAACATTCGCGGCGAAGCGATGCTGCTCGACGCTTGCAGGCGTTGCTACGCCTCGCTCTTCACCGACCGGGCCATCAGCTACCGGCAGGCCAAGGGCTTCGATCACATGAAAGTTGCTCTCTCTGTCGGGGTTCAGCTCATGGTTCGCTCGGATCTGGGCGGCGCCGGCGTCATGTTCTCGATCGACACCGAGACGGGGTTCGACCGGGTCGTACTTATCAATGCCGCGTGGGGGCTCGGCGAGAACGTCGTGAAAGGCACGATCGATCCCGATGAATACCAAGTGTTCAAGCCGCTGCTGGCGACCCGTGGCGTCGTTCCCATTGTGGAGAAAAAGCTCGGCACCAAAGCCCAGAAGATGGTCTACGTGAGCCAAGGTGACCGCGCCACGGGCAACGTTCCGACCTCGAAAGCCGAGCGCGCGGCTTTCGTCCTCGGCGACGATGAGATCCTGACGTTGGCACGCTGGGCCTGCGCGATCGAGGACCATTACGGCTTGGCCATGGACATTGAATGGGCCAAGGACGGCGAAACGGGCGAGATGTTCATCGTGCAGGCCCGCCCGGAGACCGTGCAGTCGCGCAAGGGCACCGCCGCCTTCCTGTCCTATAGGATCAGGTCAAAAGGGCGAAAGGTCGTCTCGGGCCTGAGCATCGGCGGGGCGATCATCACCGGTCCCGTGCGCCGCATACAAAGCCCACGCGAAATCGCGGGATTCACCGACGGCTCGATCCTGGTGACCGCGACGACCGATCCCGACTGGGTTCCCATCATGAAGCGGGCGGCGGCCATCGTCACCGACCACGGAGGGCGCACGTCGCATGCCGCCATTATAAGCCGCGAGCTGGGCCTGCCCGCAGTGGTCGGCACCGGCAACGCCACGCAGCTCCTCAAAGACGAGCAGGAGATCACTGTCTCCTGCGCGGAGGGAGACGAAGGTTTTGTCTATGAGGGGAAGGCGGATTTCGAAACGGTGACGATCGACCTGGAGCACATCCCGGCGACGCGCACGCAGATTATGTTCAATCTCGCCAATCCTGCTGCTGCTTTCCGCTGGTGGCGCCTGCCGGCCGACGGCGTCGGGCTTCTCCGCATGGAGTTCGTCGTCAGCAATCACATAAAAGTGCATCCCATGGCACTCGTTCACTACGACGCTCTGAAGGATGAGGCCGCGAAAAGTGCGATCAGCGAGCTCACGGAAGGTTATGCCGACAAGCCCGACTATTTTGTGGACCGGCTGTCACGCGGTCTGGGGCGCATCGCCGCGGCCTTTTACGCCAAGCCCGTGATCGTGCGCATGAGCGATTTCAAGACCAATGAATACGCGAACCTCATCGGCGGGGCGCAATTCGAGCCGAAAGAGGAAAATCCGATGCTCGGGTTCCGCGGCGCCTCGCGCTACTACTCGCCGAACTATCAGGAGGGCTTCGCGCTCGAGTGTCGGGCCATTCGCCGACTGCGCGAGGAGTTGGGATTTTCCAACGTCGTCATCATGATCCCCTTCTGCCGCTCGATCAAGGAGGCGGACCGGGTTTTGGAGGTCATGGCGGAGAACGGCCTAAAGCGGGGAGAGAATGGGCTTCGGGTCTACGTGATGTGCGAGATTCCCTCCAACGTCATCTTGGCAAAAACATTCGCTACGCGCTTTGACGGCTTCTCCATCGGCAGCAACGACCTCACGCAACTCACGCTGGGGGTCGACCGCGATTCAGCGCAGCTCGCCCCCCTGTTCGATGAGCAAGACGAGGCTGTGAGATGGATGATCGCCACCGTCATCGAGAAGGCCCACGAGAGCGGTGCCAAGGTCGGCCTGTGCGGGCAGGCCCCCAGCGACCATCCGAAATTTGCCGAATTCCTCGTCGGCTGCGGCATCGATTCTATTTCCGTGAGCCCAGACAGCTTCATCGCGGTGAAGCGCCATGTCGCTGCAGCGGAAGCAAGCGCTACGCGCGTGCCTCGGCCCGCGTAGTCGGTCGACGATCGCGAAATGCACGAGACCAATAGATGAACACAACGGACTGGGGCCTCGTGGGTGACATCGGCGCAACGTATGCGCGTTTCGCGTTGGTGGAGCCCGATGGCACGCTGACTAAGATGCGCGCGATCCCGTGCTCGGATTATGCCACCGTCGGCGACGTCCTGGCAGCCTACCTCGGGGAGATGGAGGGTGCGAAGCTTGCGCAGGCGGTGCTGGCCGTCGCCGCCTCGCCCATTGGGGACAAGGTCTCACTCACCAACAACCCGTGGACATTCTCTATCGAAGAGTTGCGGCAACGCGCCGGGATACGCCGGCTGCGCGTCGTCAATGATCTCTATGCCCATGCGGCGGCTGTTCGTCATCTCCTTGAAGAGGAACGCATACAGGTCGGCCCCGGCACAGCGGTCGCCGATGCCCCCATCGGCGTCATCGGGCCGGGCACCGGACTTGGTGTCAGCGCGCTCGTGCCGACCGCTACGGGACCGATGCCTGTGGCGGGCGAAGGCGGCCACGTCACCATGTCGGCGGCGGACGCGCGAGCGAGCGCCGTGCTGGATCTCGTGCGCCGGCGCTACGACCACGTCTCCGCCGAGCGCGTCCTCTCCGGGCCTGGCCTCGTCAATCTTTACAATGCGTTGTGCGAGCTTTCAAAAGTCCCGGCGGCCTCTCTGACAGCAGCGCAGATCACCGACCCGCGCACTGGCGCGACGGACGCTCGCGCGCAAGAGGCGACGGCCATGTTCTGCGCTATGCTGGGAACCGTTGCCGGTAATCTCGCACTGACGCTAGGGGCGCGCGGCGGCATCTATATTGCCGGGGGCATCGTTCCGAAGCTCGGAGATGGCTTTGCGCAGTCGCGGTTTCGCGCGCGATTCGAGGCAAAGGGCAGGTTTCGCGGCTATCTCACGGCGATCCCGACTTACGTCGTTATGCACCCTTGGGTTGGGTTGCTCGGCGCTTCCAAGCTCCTGGACCATCCTTGAGGTGTCATCAAGCAGGCTCAACCTTCACTTCGGCGAGAAGCCGCTTGACGTCGTCTTTGCTGCAGAGGCCGGTCCCTGGCGCGAGCACCGCCGCCGATCCCGCCGCGATACCATAACGCAGAGCCTCTGGAAGGCTGTGCCTAGAGTTCAGGGCCCAAACCATCGCACCCAGAAAGCTGTCACCGGCGCCGACGGAGCTGATGGACTTCACCGGCAGTCCTTCGGCGAACCAGGCTTCGTCACGCGTGACGAGCAAGGCCCCGCGCTCACCCAAAGTCAGCGCAACGTGCTCGACCCGGTTGGCCGCAATAAGTCGCCGCGAGGCGCCGATCCATTCCTCTTTGCTGACCAGGCGCTCGTCCACCAGATCGCGCAACTCGCGCAAGTTCGGCTTGATGAGATGGATGCCCTCCTCGAGTGCGGCCTTTAGAACCGGCTTTGTGCTGTCCACGACGAGCTTTGCGCTCTTCTCCCTGGCCGCTTTGGCAAGCGCTCGGAAGAACTCTGCAGGCACACCCTGCGGCAGGCTTCCGCTGGCGACGATGAACTGCGGGCGCCCCCCCTCGAACGACAAAACGGCATCGAGACAGGCGCGCCATTCGCTCTCGTTCAACCGCGGACCAGGGAGCACGAAGCGGTATTGCTGGCCGCTCGTCTCCTCCGCCACGGTGAAGTCCTCGCGCGTCTCCTCGGCAATCGGCACCGCGCGACTCTGCACGCCTTCGTCGTCAGCGAGCTTGTGCAACAGCGCGCCGATCAACCCGCCCGCCGGATAGACGGCGACGACATCGCCGCCAAGCCGGTGTATGACACGGGCAACATTGACGCCGCCGCCACCCGGATCGCGTCGCGCAGGTCCGCAGCGCAGCTTGTGAACGGGCGTCAAACGTTCCACGGACGTGGAAACGTCGATCGTCGGATTGAGGGTTAGCGTGAGGATGCTCGCCATGATCGTTGCATGTGCAGATTGCGGAGGCGTCCGCGCCGAGTGGGGAAAGCAGTGACTTACTTGAGGATTTCAGATTCGGCCTCGGGGAGATGGGTCTGCACGCGGCCCAAAATGTCTTCCCACGCCAGGTTGAAAAGGCCAAGCAGCAGGATCAATCCGCCCGCGGACAGCGTTTCCTCGCCAGTCTCGATGCGTGTCACGCCGATCTCGGTCAGCTCAAGGGCGGCCGCGACTCGTTCGCGCATCGCATGCCGCTCTTCGCACAGCTCGCGCAGCGCCAGTCCGACCGCCAGATCATAGGTTGCTCGCTTGTGCACGCCGATCTCCCGTTATTTCGCTTCGCCGTCATCACTTACATGTCACGAGGGTCAACAGCTCAGCTATCAGCCGTGGTGGCACCCAGCTTTGCGTTGAGTCAACATTCTAATAGCTTGCCATGACGACCCCTGACGAGGCACCAATGTCTTCGCCGCCGAGCAACCAGAGAAACGACATTGCCCGGGAAAGCGTTGCCGCGCAGCTCGGCTCGCTTCTGAGCGCGCTCGGCGCATCGCCGGAGCGGCGGCGGCTGATCTTTCTAACATCTGGTATCGTCGTCGTCCTCTGCGCAACAGCCGTCGGGCAGATCAGGCTCAATCTCTGGCAGGGCAGCTTCTACGATGCGCTCGAACAAAAGGACTTGAGTGCTTTCGCTCATCAAGTCGTTGTCTTTGCCATCATCGTCAGCGTTCTCCTTGTGTTGGCCGTCAGTCAGACTTGGCTGAACGAACTGGTAAAGGTCGGGTTGAGAGAATGGCTGACCCGCGATCTTCTTGATCAGTGGTTAGTACCAAGACGCGCCCATCGTCTCCAGTTCGCAGGTGAGATCGGCATCAATCCTGATCAGCGCATGCAGGAGGATGCCCGCCATCTGACGGAACTGTCTGCCGGCCTAGGCGTCGGCTTTCTTCAGGCTTCGCTGCTCCTACTCAGCTTTTTGGGCGTGCTGTGGGTGCTGTCAGCACAGGTCATGTTTGTTGTAGGCGACCGTAGCTTCTTTATCCCGGGCTACCTGGTCTGGTGCGCCCTGGTATTTGCGCTTGTGGGATCGTGGTTGACATGGCTTGTCGGCCGCCCCCTCATCCAACTGCACAGCGAGCGCTACAGCCAGGAGGCGGAGCTGCGCTTCGCTCTTGTTCGAGACAGCGAATACGCCGAGGGAATTGCTCTCTACGGCGGGGAGCCCGACGAGCGGCGACTCCTCGAGGATATCGTCCGTCGCTTGATCGCTACGATGCGCCAGCTGGCGAATGGTCTCACTCGCCTCACCTGGATTACCTCCGGCCATGGCTGGCTCGCCATTGTCGTGCCGATCTTGGTCGCAGCACCAGGCTATTTCGGCGGCAGCCTGACGTTCGGCGGCTTGATGATGGTAGTGGGCGCGTTCTACCAAGTTCAACAATCTCTGCGGTGGTTCGTTGACAATTTCGCTGGGATTGCCGACTGGCGGGCCACACTCTCGCGCATCGTAAACTTCCGAGACGCTCTGCTCGCGCTTGAAGACCTTCAGCGTGATGTGCCGCGCATTGAAATCCTAAGCCATCCCGCTGGCAATCTGACTTTAGAAAACGTCACCGTATCTTTGCCCGATGGCCGGGCCGCGCTCGACGCAGGCCACGTCGAAATTCGGCCCGGCGAGCACATCTTGATCGTGGGCGAGCCGAGCTCGGGGAAGACCGCGCTGGTACTGGCTCTGGCAGGGCTTTGGCCTTGGGGGACGGGAACGATCCGCATGCCGCCCCGATCAAGCGTGCTGTTCATGCGGGAGCGGCCGTATCTGCCATTGGGCACGCTTCGCGGCGCTGTCACCTATCCCGCTCAACCAGGCCACGTCGACGATGCAGCCGTACGGTCTGCGCTTCAACAGGCGGGCCTCGACTACTTGTTGTCGTCGCTCGACCGCGATGCGCGGTGGGACAGGATGCTTTCCTTGGATGAGCAGCAGCGACTCGCTTTCGCGCGTCTTCTCCTGCACATGCCGCGGTGGGCTTTTCTCGACGATGCCTTGAGTGCCCTGGACCTTCCGCAACGTCGACACTTGATGACACTCTTCGAGGGACCTCTGGCAGGAACCGCCGTTATCAGCACGAGCCGCACCCCCGAACAGGACCACTTCTACAACCGCACTTTCAATCTTCGCCGCGTTCCTGGCGGTGCGGGTCTTCGCCTGCGCCCGCGTCGCGGATCAACGCCACCTAGACCCATTTCTGCCTCCCGCGAGAGCTCAGGAGTTGACGGTGACTCCTAGGACGCTAGACGACGCCGCGCTGCTTCACCAGATTCAAAGGCAGACCTTTCGCTACTTCTGGGATTTTGCTCATCCCATCAGCGGGCTGGCGCGCGACCGCAGCGACCCGAGACCGAACATTGGTCTCGACGCCGTGGCAACTGGAGCATCTGGGTTTGGCATCATGGCGATTCTCGTCGCCACCGAAAGACGTTGGATCAAGAGGAAAGATGCCGCCATTCGGCTACTGCAGATCGTCCGGTTCCTGAAGAAAGCAAGACGCTACCACGGTGTCTTCCCGCATTTTCTGCACGGCGCGACCGGCGAGACCATCCCCTTCGCCAGCAAAGACGACGGGGGCGACATCGTCGAGACTTCGTATCTCTTCGCCGGCTTGCTCAGCGCAAGGCAATACTTCAATGGAGACAATGGAGAGGAAAGCGAGCTGCGCGCTCGAATCAATGCGTTGTGGGACGACGTCGAATGGAGCTGGCACACGCGCGGCGGCTCAGAGATCCTGTACTGGCACTGGAGCCCGAATTACGCGTGGAGCATCGGCCTTGAGATCCGCGGTTGGAACGAATGTTTGATCACATACGTATTGGCGGCATCCTCTCCGCGCTACGGGATTGCTGCCGATGTTTATCATCGCGGATGGGCCGAGGGGTGGAGTTTCAAGAACGGGAGAGAATTCTACGGAATACGACTGCCGCTGGGACCCGATTATGGTGGACCGCTATGTTTTGCGCACTATTCCTTCCTCGGCCTCGATCCGCGAGGCTTGAAGGACCGTTACGCGGACTACTGGGAGCAGAACGTCAATCATACGCTCATCAATCGCCAACACTGCATTCGCAATGCCAACCACTTCAAAGGGTATGGGGCCGAGTGCTGGGGGCTCACGGCGAGCGACGATCATCTCGGGTATCACGCTCATGCCCCCAACAACGACTTGGGCGTGATCGCGCCAACGGCGGCGCTAGCGTCGTTTCCATATACGCCAGAGCATTCGATGCGCGCGTTGCGGCATTTCTATTACGGCATGGGGAGCAAGATCTGGCGTGAGTATGGATTTGTCGACGCCTTCAACGAAACATTGAGTTGGTACGCACCATCGCACCTTGGCATCGACCAAGGGCCCATCATTGTGATGATCGAGAACTATCGCTCGGGCCTGCTATGGAATCTCTTCATGAGTTGCCCCGAAGTGCAGAGCGGTCTGAAGCTGCTGGGGTTCGAGTCTCCCAGACCCTGCTAGATAGCGCTCTTGTGCAGAACCGGCGTGGTCGGTGGCGATGACGGGCAATGCATTGAGCGAGCGACCCTGGTGGCAGCGGGCGGTAATTTATCAAATCTATCCGCGCTCGTTTCAGGACAGCAACGGTGACGGCGTCGGCGACCTCAAGGGCATTCTTGAGCGCGTCGACTATCTAGCCTGGCTCGGCGTCGACGCAGTCTGGACTTCACCGGTCTATCCCTCGCCGATGGCCGACTTCGGCTACGATGTCGCCGACTACCTCAACATCGATCCGCTGTTTGGCACTCTCCGCGACTTCGACCAGCTCGTAGAGTCGCTTCACCGCCGCGGCATCCGCCTCATCCTCGACTTCGTGCCGAACCATACGTCAGACGCGCACCCGTGGTTCCGTGAATCTCGCGCATCGCGCAATAACCCGAAGCGGGACTGGTATATCTGGCGCGAGCCATCGGCAGATGGCGGCCCGCCCACCAACTGGCGGAGCTTCCCCAGCGGAAGCGCGTGGAAGCTCGACCACGAGACCGACCAATACTATCTCCACTCCTTTCTCACCAAGCAGCCAGACCTCAACTGGCGCAATCCGGACGTGCGCGCGGCCATGTATGACGTGCTGCGCTTCTGGCTCAACCGCGGCGTGGATGGATTTCGCGTCGACGTGCTCGCGCGGCTCATCAAGGATGCGCAGTTCCGCGATGATCCCCTCAACCCGGACTATCGTGACGGCGAGCCGCCATACCGGCGCGTGCTGCCTGTCTACAGCTCCGATCAGCCCGAAGTCTTCAAGATTACCGCGGAGATGCGGCAGGTGCTCGAGGAGTATCCTGGCGAACGCCTGCTGATAGGCGAGATCTACCTGCCGGTGGACCGTCTCGTCGCCTACTACGGCCCCAACCTGACCGGAGCCCACCTTCCTTTCAACTTCAACCTGATGTGGACGAACTGGAGGCCCGAGGCCATCCTGCGGCTGATCCGCGACTATGAGGCGGTGTTGCCACCGGGGGCCTGGCCCAATTGGGTGCTTGGCAATCACGATCAGAAGCGTGTCGCCAGTCGGCTGGGCCCAGCGCAGGCCCGCGTGGCCATGGTGCTGCTCGTGACGTTGCGCGGAACACCCACTCTCTATTACGGGGACGAGCTCGGACTGGAGAATGTGCCCATCCCGCGCGAACAATTGCGCGATCCCTTCGGGTTCAGCCTCCCTGACACGGGCCAGGGGAGGGATCCGCAGCGCACGCCCATGCCGTGGGACAACTCGCGCAACGCCGGTTTCACGACTGGGCGACCTTGGCTGCCGCTCGGCGAAGATCATCCGGCGATCAGCGTCGAGGTGCAGAAGCGTCAATCAGGCTCGATGCTCGCCCTGACACGCGCACTGCTTGAATTGCGACACCGGGAGCCGTCGCTCTCGCTGGGCGATTGGGCACCGCTGCCGGTTGATGTCGATGTTCTCGCCTACACCCGCACCTGGGCCGGCAGGCGCTTCATTGTCACGCTCAATTTGGACTCCGTGCCCAAGGTCATCCGGTTTGACGAGGATTTGGCGGGGGCGATTGAACTCTCGACGCATCAGAGACGCAAGGGCGAGTCCATCTCCGACCGCGTTGCCTTGAGCGGGAACGAGGCGGTCATTATCAGGATGGATCGCGCTTCTCACCTAGCCTGAGGCCGTTGGTGCCGGTTCGGCGATGGCGGCGCCGTTGGTCGCGATAACCTTTGAATAGAAGTGCGCGCTTTCCTTTGGCGTGCGCTCTTGGGTTGCAAAGTCGACGTGCACGATGCCAAAGCGTTTTGAGTAACCCTGCGACCACTCGAGGTTATCGAGCAGCGACCATACCATGTAGCCGCGCACGTCGACCCCGCGCTGGATCGCAGCATGGACGGCTAAGATGTGCTCGCGCAGGTAGTCGACGCGCAGGTTATCTACGACGCGACCATTGCGCACCGTGGGCGGATCGTAAAAGGCAGCGCCATTCTCGGTGACGTAGAGCGGGATGCCGCCATAGCGGCTCTTGATCCACACGAGGGTTTCCGTAAGAGCGGGCGCAAATACCTCCCAGCCAGTCTCGGTATAGGTCACCTGCTCTTGTCGCACCGCGCACGCCTTGAGCGGCCAAGCCTTGGCGTCGAAGCGCATGACACTGCGCGTGTAGTAGTTGATCCCGAGGAAATCGATCGGCTGCCGGACGAGCGAAAAATCCTGCTCTGGCCAGTCTGGCCACGCCTCGCCGAAGATCTCGCCCATCTCGTTAGGATAAGTCCCAAAAAAAATCGGGTCGAGGTACTGCCTATTCATGTAGGCGTCCGCACGCGAGGTAGCCGCGACATCGGCAGGATCGTCCGATGCCGCATGCTTCGGCTCGATATTGACGACAATGCCGATTTGGTGACGGCCCTCCGCACGGTAAGCCTGCACGGCGGCGCCGTGGGATCGCAGCAGATTATGCGAGGCGATCGGCGCCTCGAAGCGGTTGCGGTGTCCCGGGGCGAGGGCTCCGAACAGGTAGCCGCCATCGGCGATGACCCAGGGCTCATTCAGTGTCGCCCAAATCTTCACGCGACCGTCGAGTTTGCGGAACAGGACGGCCGCGTAGTCGGCAAACCATTCGGCGCTATCGCGATTGAGCCAGCCACCGCGATCATCGAGCGCGGCCGGCAGATCCCAATGATAGAGGGTGATCAGCGGCTCGATCCCATTCTCGAGCAGGGCATCGACCAGCCTCTCGTAGAAGTCGAGCCCGGCCGTATTCACGCTGCCTTTGCCATCAGGAAGAACCCTGCTCCAGGACACACTGAACCGGTACGCCTGAAGCCCCAGCTGCCGCATCAAAGCAACGTCATTGGCCCAGCGGCGGTAGTGATCACACGCGACGTCGCCGGTATCACCGTCGCGCACCATGCCCGGCGTGTGCACGAAGCGGTGCCAGATGCTGGGACCCGCTCCGTCGGCGAGCGGCGAGCCTTCGATTTGATAGGCCGCCGTTGCGCTGCCCCATAGAAATCCGACGGGGAACTGCGCGTCGCTCATCGCTTGCCTTCGAGTTGCTGCTTTGACGCTGCGGACATCACAGTCTCCGCCGTGTTGTTGATTAGCAGTCGCAGGATCGCTTAGCGCGTGCAATGGGGATGTCAGTGAAATCGCTTTCGACCGGCTAGCATGTCAGACTTACGATTCGGTGAGTTGCGAAATCGTGATGAGTATGCCAGCGAAGGTCGGAACATTGCGTCAGTCGAGGATTGAGGTGGACAGCGAGGAGTTGCACGTCCTAGAGCGACGCCTTGGACGCCTGCACATCAGGCAGCGGTTGGGCGTGGAGAAGGACCACGAAGCTCAGGTGTTCGGGCAGGGGTTGAATTTCTTCCACATCGAGAATTCTGCGCTTTCGGCGCTCGCCATTGAGTATACGCTCAAGATGACTGGCTTGTTCTGGCGGGGCTGCAGGAATGCCGAGCAGGTCGAAGTTAGGATCAATCCCGTGAAGGCCAGAGGCCTTCCGCACGCCTTCGATGGGTTCTCGATCCTTCAGCTCAGCGATCTGCACTGTGACATGAGTGAGCCCGCTATGGAGCGGGTGGGGGAGCTTCTCCCAACACTTAGCTACGACATTTGTGTGCTCACCGGCGACTTCAGGGGCGCCACGTTCGGGCCATTTGATGCCGCGCTCGCGACCATCGCCGAACTGCGCGCCAACATACGAAGCCCAGTCTACGGCGTGCTCGGGAACCACGACTCGATTCGCATGGTGCCCAGCCTGGAAAAGATGGGCATC
>Ga0187819_10000727_pt1 | contig 16673 bp, 12 predicted proteins | sample NC_wetland_sal_i_15_FD_132411 | JGI IMG/M metagenome (GOLD analysis project Ga0187819, IMG submission 132411) | Wetland sediment microbial communities from Neuse River Estuary, North Carolina, USA - SO4_4 | ecosystem: Environmental > Aquatic > Freshwater > Wetlands > Sediment | place: USA...
CTCATCAGACGCTGCTGCGCGGATACGGAACTTACATCAACAACGACGCCGTGTGCTGGACCACGGTGCCCTCTACGTTGCCGGAGCTGTTCAAGCAGCAGTTGCGCTGGAAGCGCAGCATCGTGCGCGATCTTTTCTACACTTTGAGGACGCTGCCCCAGCACGTCTGGACCCTGCACCCGAATACAGTGCTGACGCTGGTGCTAACGCCACTGGGGGCGATCCTCGGGCTACTGGTGGCGCTAACCGTGATTTCTGGGAACCCGATGGAATTGGCCGGTCCGGGGCCGCTGATCGGATATCTAACGATTGCGGCAATTCTCGGTTTCGTGATTCGACGATACAGCGCACGGGAAGCGGTCAACAACCCGCTTGCCTTCGGCGCCTATTTAGCTTGGTCGGTGGTCAGCAGTTTATTCATTACTACGCTGGCGCTGTGCACGTTGGACTCCAGGGACTGGGGCACGCGAGCGAAAATACAGGAACCGCAACGGGAGAGCACCGATGGCGACGACGGACATCAAAATGGAAGAAGTCAAGAAGGTGCCGGCTGAAGCAAAAGCTCCGCGCATTCAGCCGATGGTCTATAAGTCGGTGGTTACGGTTTATCGCATCTTTGCCATCATAACGCTCTATGCGGTGCTCCTGGGAGTGCTGGCGTACGGCTTTGTCATGGGCTTTTATGCCCTGAACACATCGTGGGCCGCGCCGGTGATTCTTTCTCCGGCCGATGACAAGAGTCTCGATTTCACTCAAAAGCTGGTAACGACGAGGCAGACGCTCGAAGATCTGAACGTGGACATGAAGCGGCTTCAGGATGGCGTGGCGGAAGTGACCAAGCACCGGGCCGCGCTGCTGGCGCTCGCACCCGAACTTCAGGCCGCCATCGTCCGTGAAAAACAGCACAACCGGGCCACCGGCCCAGAGCTCGTGGAACTCGACAAGCAAAAGCAGGCCGACAACCTGAAAACGCAAGCCGTCATGGCGCAAGTCAAAGAAGTGGAAGCCACCATCGACAAAGATCTGGCGGCCGGCCTGATCACCAAGGGAGATGCCGCGACCCAGCGCGCGGCGCTAAATCAGGCTCAGAGCACTTACACCGACAGCAAGATCGGCGAAATTCTGCTTACCGACAGCATTCTGGAGAAGACGACGACCGATACCAAGTCGCTGGACGTGCTCGACAAGCAGGCCGAGTTGATTTCGGAAGTAGCGCAGCTTGACGTTGCGCTGGCCGTGGCGCAAAAGCAGATCTACGAAGAGACGAAACAGATCACTATGTTGAAGCAGGCGCTCGCCACGGCGAGGTCGACACCCTATTTCCTCAGTGTGGACGGAGGCAACGTCGTGTACTTCGCTTTCGTGCCCTATGACAACCAGAGCAGCGCTTCCATCGGCACGGCCGTCTACGACTGTTACCTGAACATGGTGGCGTGCCGGAAGGTGGGCACGGTGAAGCAGATTTTTGCGGGCGAAGAACATGCCATCCACCCCATCTTCAAGACGGATATCCGAGGCTTCCTGATCCAGATGCAACTCGACCACACCGAATCCGCGAAATCGAAAACCGTGTTCCTGAACCGCAAACCGCTTTTCTTCTGATCCCATTCTCTGATCTTCATTTTGATTCCGAGGAGACGCAAGATGCTCTCGACTAAATTAGAGACCAAAGCCTTCCCAGGGAAATTCGGCACCGTCTTCGCCGTAGTGATGCTGATGCTCTCGGTTGCTGTCACGGCCGGCGGGAAGGATCAGGATAACGATAAGGACAAAGACAAAGACAAAGACAAAGACCAACAGGCCTTTTGCCGATACGTAACCGAGCAGGCCGCAGCGCAGCGCGACCTGCTGCTCACGCCGAATGCGGTCGGCGGCGTGACCCAGCCCAACACCGGCTTGCCCATGCAGTTGGTGTGGGGAGTCTCCGGCAGCCTTTCCAATATGAGGAAGGCTGGGCTGACGATGGATGCGGCGCGCAAGAACTGCGAACTTTACAGCGCGACGTCTTCGGCGCAGCAGGATCTCCAATACGCGCTGCCCAGCCTGGAAAAGCGGGCCCTGCAACACAGGTTGGGGCTGATCCAACACGCAAGGGAAAGTCTGGACGCGCTCCTGGCCACGACCAACAAAATGGTCGAGGCGCAGAACGCGACTCGGCCCACGGCCTTCGCCTTGCAAACCACCAGAATCAAGCTGGGCGCGGATCAAGCCGATACGCAGTCGAAGGTTGCCGCCCTCTACACGCCGCCCTTGAGTAACCGGCCGCTAAAGGAACTGGTCGCCGAGAAGCAGAGCAGAGAAGTCCACGAGCAAAAGGCTTTGGACAAACTAAGTCGCCAGAATAACTGGGACGTAGCTCTTTCGGTGGGCGCGCACCAGCAGATCGATCCGTTGATTGATACCAAAGGAGCGTATGGCGAGGTGTCGATAAGTTACAACCTGGCCAGCCGAGCCATCAACAAACATCTCGACCATGCCGCCGACGCTTACGACGAGTGGAAGAAAGTTCAAGAAGGCGATGTCAGCCGCAACGCCGACATCCTCAAGCAGCAGCTTGCGGACGGCATCTCGGTCCAGGAGAACCGGCTCAAAGCTCTCCAAGAGGAGCAGAGACAAATTGAAAGCAGTCTTCAGTTGGTGCGCGACGCGGAAACCACCGCTGCCCTCGACTTCCGCAACCAGTTGGCCACGGCGCAATTGCTGCTCGAGATCGAGATCGGAGATGCCAGTTTTCGCTCCGACGAACTGAAGGAGTTTCTAGGAAAGAATTTCTAAGACTCCACACAAAGGTCTCCGCTAGTTGATGACCAACTCGAGCGTCGCGGTGTTTCCGCCGGGAGGACATGTTGTGGCCGATCCCAGAGTCCTTACGGAAATCTGCACACTGTTCCCGGATGAACCGCCAAAGGATGTGAAGGTCTGTTGCGTGATGGTGGTCTCGAGGTGGCCGGAGTCCATAAAGACGGTGGGCAATGTGCTTCCGTTCCACAGAATCTGCGATTGCGAAGTAAAGCCGCTTCCGTTCGCGGTCAGTAGAACGGATTCGGAGTTGCCAGCAATCGCGCCCGGCGATAGCGAGGTAAGTTGAGCCATGGGCTGCACGCCTTCGCAGCTGTTGAAATCAACCATCGCGTTGCAGGTGCCCCAGGCAGCGAGCAGCAGGGTCAGAATTACAAGGAACACAATGCGTACCCAGAGATAGGGCAGAACGAGAGGAGAAGGCATACTGGCCTCCGGAAGACAATCCTTGCGGACATTGTACCGCTGCGCGCAGTGCTGGCGGAGAATCTCTGAGGAAAATCTCTAACGATCCGCGGTCCTGGAATCCCACCCTTTTCGCAAAATACGCGAAAAGGGTGGGGCAGCCTCATTGCTTTTGAGAGACAGAAAACGATTCACTCCCGCTCTGACAACTTTCTAACCGCTTTGGCCATCTCGGGCAGCCTCGCGTAGGCGGCGCAACACCTCAGCCACAGGCGGTTATCGATTGCAGGATAGCCGCTGACCGTGGCTCCAGCGGGAACGTCGTGGGGAATTCCGCTTTGGGCGGTGGCGATGGCTCCATCTCCGATCTTGCAGTGGCCCGCGACTCCGACTTGTCCGGCGAGAATTACGTTGTTGCCCACTTCCGTGGTTCCAGCCAGGCCGACCTGCGAGATCAGCAGAGTGTCGCGGCCCACGGTGCAACTGTGGCCGATCTGCACCAGGTTGTCGATTTTCGCACCGCGTCCGATGCGGGTTTCGCCTATGCTGGCGCGGTCGATGCAGGTATTGGCCTGAATCTCGACGTCGCTTTCAATCGTCACTTTTCCGGACTGGACGATTTTGTACCAGTGGCCAGCGTCGTCCTTGGCGAAGCCGAATCCGTCGGTGCCGACTACGGCGCCGTTCTGCAGGACGACGTTGTCTGCCAGCTGGCAGAATTCCCGGACTACGGCGTGCGCGTGCGCGAAGAAATTATTGCCAATGGTTACTCCGCGATAGATGACGACGTGGGCTAGCAGAACGGCGTTGTCTCCGATTACTACCTCTTCGTCGATCACGACGTAGGGACCGATATGCGCGTTCTTGCCGAGCCTGGCTTTGGGATGAACCACAGCGGTGGGATGGATCCCGGGCGCGTAACTTGGGGGCTGGTGGAAAAGTTCTATCGCCTTTGCCCAGGCTAGATAGGGATTTTTGCTGCGCAGCATTCCGGTGGAGATCGCGGGGAAGTTTTCGGCGACGATGACGGCGGAAGCTGAGGTGGTCTTGGCTGCGGCGTTGTACTTGGGGTTGGACACGAAGGTCAGTTGGCCCGGACCAGCTCGTTCGATTCCGGCTACGGCAGTGATTTCGGTGTCGGGAGAAGCGTTGTCCAGGCGGGCATTGAGGGCAGTGGCGATGTCGGCGAGTTTCATAGTATGGGTCCGTGAGAATTGTAATCGACAGGTCTCAGGTGTTAGGTTTCAGGTCTCAGGAAACGCAAGATCAAATCATTACACGGCGAATCCAGAGGCTTTTCCTGACACCTGAGACCTGACACCTGAGACCTGATTTTCTACTGCTCGAACAGCGTGACTTGCCTAGTGTCCGGCTGACCGCCTTTGCGGCGGCGGTTGGCGGCTCCGATCACAGCGAGGACCGTTACTGACGTGAGCGCTTCTCTGGGCACGAAGACTCGCTGCGTGTTCGAGCGCAGGTCGGGAGGGTTCATCAGGAATCCTTCGGCGGGATTCTGCGTCAGGTCGTTGGGCAGGATGCCTTCGATCACTTCGCTGTCTTTGAACTTCAGGCGCACCCAGAGGCCTTCGGTTCGGGGACGGGTGGTAAAGGTTTTGCGCAGCATCACATCGGCGTCTGAAAACTCGCGGACAAAATACACGGCCTTGATGTCGCGCAGGTCAATAGCGACAACATTGCCGGACGTGTTGAGCAATTCCAGCTTGCCCTCCACCACAAAGTTGGCGGGAGCGACGAAACCGCTGACCGAGTCGCGGTCGTGTTTCCGCACGATCACTTTCTTGTGGGTCGAGGGCATGGCGCTTGCGACGTTCTCCAGTTTGTAACGACAGGTTCATCACGCCCGCAGCTTTGCGCTGGGGGCTAAGTTCTCGCGGACAAGAGTGTCCGCGTCACACCTCCAGAGGGGATTCTCGCACTTTCCGGATGAATTCGCCCAGTTTGTGCCTTCGCAGTAGCCAAACGGTAAACGTTGTGTTATTTTCTCTTGTTTACTGAATTGCGGTGGTGCGGTATAAGTCTAATGTCTAGAGATATTTAGATTCCGCCGCCGGGCCGCGCGGCGGGTTCGCGGCGGGTTCGCGGCGGCTTCCCTGTGGAAATCTTGTGAATAACGCCCCGGTTCCGCCCAACAAGGGCTACGGCACGGCGATTAGGAAGGCATGGCCGATTACATATACACGCTAGAAACCCGGCTCTCGCCGGACCAACAAAAGGCAGTCACCCTGGTCCTAGACGCCGCCAAGGCGGCGGGGATGAATCTCTACCTGACCGGTGGCGCCATCCGCGACATCATTACCGGATTCCCCATTCGCGATCTGGACTTTACGGTCCAGGGCAACGCGCTCAAACTGCAAAGAGATCTGGAGCGGGCGGGCGCGGTGGTGGGTGACGCCGACGACGAAACGCGAGCCTTGCTGCTGACGCTGCCTGGCGGCGTGCGCGCCGAGATTGCGATGGCGCGCTCGGAGCGCTACGACAAGCCGGGCAAGGCGCCGCAGATCGCTCCGGCGACGATCATTGAAGACCTTCGCCGCCGCGATTTCACCGTGAACGCGATGGCTCTGTCGCTGAACGAAGGATCGCGCGGGTTGTTGATGGATCCATTCAACGGCGCGGCCGACATCGAAGCCAAAGTGATCCGCGTGCTCCATAGCTACGCGTTTCTGGAGGATCCGTCGCGGATGATCCGGGCCACGCGCTTTGCCACACGCTTCCACTGGCCGCTGGAAGAGCGGACGCAGGCGCGTTACGAATCGGGGAAAGAAAACGGCTACATCGAGTACATCCGGAATTCGAGCATCGGATACGAGATCGAGCAGTTGGCGTACGAGGAGGATCCGCACGGCGTCCTGAAGGCGTACGAAAAAGAGGGATGGCTGAAAGTGCTGAATCCGCGCTGGAGCACGGCCAAGGTGGACACGGCCGGATTGGGCGCGCTGATGAAAACGCGTCAGCAAATGAACGAGCTCGGATATACGCCCGAGGTTGCGCCGGCGGTGCTGCATTTCCTTACCGAACGGCTGGGGGACAGCGATATTTCGGATTTGCGCCGGGCGATTCCGCGCAAGGATCTGGTCGAGTCGTGGAAGGACCTGGATGCGAATGCCCACAGCCTGGCGAAGCGCTTGTCGGGGAAAGAGGCAGCCACGCCGTCGCGGACGTGGCAATTGCTGTCGTCGGCGCGTCCGGAGATGATTCTGTTTCTTGCGATCACGGCGCGGCAGCAGGCGGTGGCGCAGAAGATCAAGAATTTCTTTACCAAATGGCGGCAAGTGCAGCAGAAGATTCCACTGCCCGAGATGACGGAACTCCGAATTACGCCGGAGATGCCGGAGTATCCGAAGATTGCCAACGATGTGTTCATGCTTTTGCTGGATGGGAAGCTGCGTTCGCGGACGGAGACTCTGAAATATCTGAAGCCGCTGGCGCCGCCGCCACCGCCGCCACCGCCCGCACCCAGCAAGCGGGGCAGAGGAGCCAAGGCGGCTGCTGCGGCTGTGGTTCCCGCCGCGGCGAGCGGCAAGCCGAGCGTTAAGGGGAAGGGAAAAACTGTGGCGGCTGGGACCGCGCCGGTTCCGGGGAAGGCCGCAGCGGAGGTTCGACCCGTAGTTGCGGCAGCGCCCTTGTCGGCGAAACCCGCTGCCAAGGCGAGCAAGCCCGCCAAGACGCCGGTCGCCAGGAAGCCGAACAAACCTGCAAAGCCTTCGAAGCCGGCTGCTAAAAGAAAGGCAAGTACCCACGCCAAGGCCAAGAAGAAGCGCAAGTGAGGCGTGCTAAAGCGGGCTATAATGGGGTATGCGGCGCTGGTGGTCGATAGCGACGTGTAGCCTGATTTTGCTCACGCTGCCCGTGTGGGCACAGCATCGTGGCGGCGGTGGTGGGCACGTCGGCGGTGGCGCTCGCTTCAGCGGTGGCGGCACTCACTTCGCCTCGCATGGCAGTTTTACAGGACACGCCTCTGCCGTACACGCGTCTGGCGGATTTCGCGGTGGAGGATTTGGTCGCGGATCCGGCTTTCGTGGTCAGCCTGGAAACCGCTTCCACCATCATCATCACGGCTTCGACGGACGACGGGGTTTTTACTCTGGCTACCCATACGCGTCGTATTATCCCTCCTACCCCTACGGCTACTACAGCTACGATGATCCGTTTTTCTATGACACGGAAAACGAAGATCAGGATGCGTACGCCGGTTCCTCCTACCAGGCTCCCTCGTACCCCGCTCCATCGCCGGAGGACAGCGGACTGCGCAGCGACGTGCAGGCACTGAGCGGAAAGATCGACCGGCTGCAAGCCGACGTCGAAGCGCGCAATCGCCCGAAAGAGACGGAGCCCGCGACGGCACTGGTTTTCCAAGACAAGCATGTAGAAGAAGTGCGGAATTACGCGATTGCTCGCGGGATGTTGTGGGTGCTCAACGACCACCAAGCCGGGAAGAAGATTCCGCTCGCGCAGCTCGATATTCCGGCCACGGTCAAGATGAATGACGATCGCGGGGTAGATTTTCAGGTGCCGAGATAGCCGCGGCAGCACGCGGGCGAGGGCGCCCGCGCCACACGCAATTGCACCACTTTCAGGCGTTGCGCGATTTCCTCCAGCCATTAGAATGAGTGCGGCTCCACAACAAAGAAACCTTCATGTCCCAATCCTTCGTTCATCTGCACTTGCATAGTGATTATTCGCTGCTCGACGGCGCTTGCGACGTTGAGAAGCTCGTCGATTGGGTCCAGAAACTTGGCATGCCCGCGGTGGCCATGACCGACCACGGAAATATCTTTGGCGCGGTGCATTTCGTAAATGCGGCGCACAAGGCCGGCGTCAAACCGATTGTGGGATGCGAACTCTACATCTGTAAGAAAGACGACCACGTCATCACGCGCACTCCCCCAGACGGCGACACCTATAACCATCTGCTGGTGCTGGCGGAAAATGAAGAAGGCTACCGCAACCTGGTGAAGATCACGTCGGAAGCCTCGCTGCACGGCTTCTACTACAAACCTCGAATCAGCAAGAAATTTCTGGCGGAGCATTCGAAGGGGCTGATCGGGCTTTCCGGATGCCTGAAGGGCGAAGTGGCCGAGCGGTTGACGGAAGGGAAGTACGAGGCGGCGCGGTCCGCGGCCGGATTCTACCGTGATCTCTTCGGCAAAGAGAACTTCTTCCTCGAGATTCAAGACCAGGGACTGGAGATGGAGCACCGCATCCATTCGGGCCTATTTCAACTGGAGAAGGATCTCGGGCTGCCCCTGGTCGCGACCAACGACAGCCACTACCTCTGCGAAGACGACGCGCACGCCCAGGATGTGATGCTCTGCATTCAGACGGGGAAGTCCATTCAGGAAACCAACCGGATGAAATTCGAGGGCACGCAGTTCTACGTGAAGAACGGCGACGAGATGTTACGCGTGTTCAAAGACTCGCCCGAGGTGCTTTCGCGCACGCTTGATATTGCCGAGCGCTGCAATTTTCGACTGGAGAAAATTCCCAGCCCCTTTCCGCGCTTTGACGTTCCCGACGGATTTACCCCCGATAGTTATTTCGAGCACATCACGCGGCAGGGATTCGCCCGGCGGATGGAGAGCCTGCGCACGGCGGCGGCTAAAGGCCGGCTCAAGCATTCCCTCGCGGACTACGAGCAGCGATTGGCGCGCGAGATCGCCATCATTCAGCAAATGAAGTTCTCGGGCTATTTCCTGATCGTTTGGGATTTCATCCGCTACGCCCGGGAACGCGGCATTCCGGTGGGCCCGGGACGCGGTTCGGCAGCGGGCGCGGTGGTCGCGTATTCGCTCGGAATCACCGACATCGATCCGCTGCAGCATGAACTGCTGTTTGAGCGCTTCCTGAACCCGGAACGCATTTCCATGCCGGATATCGATATCGATTTCTGTATGAACCGGCGCGGCGAAGTGATCGAATACGTCACCCACAAATACGGGCGGGAAAATGTTGCGCAGATTATCACGTTCGGCACGATGGCGGCGAAAGCCGCGATCAAGGACGTTGGCCGCGCGATGGACATGCCTTACAGCGACGTCGACCGCATCGCGAAGATGGTGCCCACCACGCTGAATATCAAGCTCGACGACGCGCTCAAAGAGTCGGTAGCGCTGCAGGACGCGTACCAGAGGGACCCCCAGGTGCGGCAATTGCTCGACACGGCGCGGAAGCTCGAAGGCTTGGTACGGAATTCCGGTGTGCACGCCGCGGGCGTGGTGATTTCGCCGCGTCCTCTGATTGAACTGGTGCCGCTGCACAGAACCAAGAACGACGAAATTGTCACTGCGTTCGACATGAAGGCCATCGAAAAGATGGGCCTGTTGAAAATGGATTTTCTTGGGCTGACGACGCTTACCATTCTTGACGACGCATTGAAACTGATCGCGCAGCGCGGGACGAATCTCAGCTTGGAAGACATCCCCCTCGAAGACCAGGAGACGTACGAGAAGGTCTTCCATAAGGGATTAACCTCGGGCGTATTTCAGTTTGAATCGCACGGGATGCGCGACGTTTTGCGGCGCTATCAGCCGAATTCGATTGAAGATCTCACCGCATTGAATGCGCTCTACCGCCCCGGGCCCATCCAGGGCGGCATGATCGACGACTTTATCGAGCGCAAGCATGGGCGCCGCAAGATTGAATACGAATTGCCGGAATTGAAAGAGATCTTGCATGAGACGCTGGGCGTGATCGTGTATCAGGAACAGGTAATGCAGGCGGCGAACCGACTGGCGGGCTACAGCCTGGGAGAAGCGGACTTGTTGCGGCGGGCGATGGGCAAGAAGAACGTCGAGGAGATGGCGAAGCAGCGCGAACGGTTTGTGCAGGGCGCGACGCAGCGTGGGTTTCCGCCTCGGAAGATCGAAAAGATTTTCGATCTGATGGCGCAGTTTGCCGGCTACGGGTTCAATAAGTCGCACTCGGCGGCGTACGCGCTGCTAGCCTATCACACGGCGTATTTGAAGACGCATCATCCGCTGGACTTCATGGCGGCGCTGCTGACTTCGATCACGGGCGACACAGATAGTGTGGTGAAGTACATCAACGAGTGCCGCGAGATGGGGATTGCGGTCGAGCCGCCCGATATCAACGTCAGTGATGCGAACTTTACTCCGCATGGGCAGGCAATCCGCTTTGGGCTGGCCGCGGTGAAGAACGTTGGTGGAAATGCGATCGAGTCTATCGTCGCGGCGCGGAAGAAGTTGGGCCGGAATTTCCGGTCATTCTACGAATTCTGCGAAGAAGTCGACCTGCGGCTGTTGAACAAGCGCGTGCTAGAGTCGCTGATCAAGAGCGGCGCCATGGATTGCTTCGGGCGGCGGGCACAGCTCATGAAAGCGCTCGATACCGCGATCGAACAAGCTCAGAAAGCGCAGCGCGACGCGGAGTCGGGACAGCACGGGCTGTTTGGCGTGTTTGCGGATGAAATGGCGCAGGCGGCGAACGACGCGCTCCCCAACGCGCCCGACTGGGACGAGCACACACGGCTCCAGGCTGAGAAGGAAATCCTCGGCTTTTTTATTACCGGGCATCCGATGGAGAAGTACAAGGAGAAACTCGCCGACTTAAATGCGCTCTCCACCGAAGATATTGCCGCCATGAAGAAATCCACCGCCAAGGACGAGAACATTACGACGGCGGGTTTGATTTCGGGGCTGCGAGTCGCAAAATCGAGAAGAGGTGAACTGTGGGCGCAAGCGGCGCTGGAAGACATGTCGGGAAAGGTGGAGTTGCTCGTCTTCCCAGAGGCCTACAGGAAACTCGCAGAGAAAGTAAAGCTTGAAGTTCCGGTGCTGATCCGCGGGGGCGTGCGTATCGAAGAAGGCGCAAATCCCAAAGTTACGGCGAACGACATCATTCCGCTCGACGAAGCTCCGGTGACGCTGGCGAAGGCGCTGCGCATACGGATTCCCGTCGGCAGTGCGACGGAAGACACGGTCGATTCCCTGCATGCGCTTTGCCGCGAGCGCAAGGGCGAGGCGCAGGTGCTGTTCGACGTCGAGCGGGAAGGCGATTTCATGGTGGTGATGGAGGCGGAAGGCTATAATGTGATGCCGGACCGCAGTTTCTTGAGCCGCGTGGAAGAGTTGTGCGGGCGTGGCAGTGTGCGCAAAATCAGTTGATCGTGCAAAGGAAGAGCATGCCAGCTCACCGACGCGGCCGATGAGACGAATCAGGACAAAGCGAGCGGGAAAGTCCGATGCGAGTGCGGACACCGGCGCCTCAAGTTCCGCGAAGCACGGCGCGGAGAATGCCGCCATCGCCAGTGCGGACTTCATGCTGTCGATCGTCGAGGCACATCATACGCGAGGGAATGGGAACGTCATCAAGATGGATTCTGGATTGAAAGCGCAGCAGGAACTGGAAAAGATCGAGCAGCAGATCACCAAACTGCAGACGCTGGAGGGGCAGAGCGCGGAAACGCTCCGCCAAATCCAGCAATTGCACGAGCGGGTCAACGGCCTTCGCCGCGAGATTTCTTCGCACCTGAACGCATGGGAGCGCACGGAACTAGCGCGTCATCCGCAGCGTCCCTATACGCTGGATTATGTCGAGCGCATTTTTACCGATTGGAGCGAGATTCACGGGGATCGCAGCTTCCGCGACGACCCGGCGATTGTTTGCGGAATGGCTCGTTTTCACGGTGAGGAAGTGATCGTGATCGGCCAGCAGAAGGCGCGCGACGCGAAACAGCGCGTGTATCGCAACTTTGGCATGGCGCACCCGGAAGGATACCGGAAGGCGCTGCGGGTGATGAGGATTGCGGAGAAGTTCAAGCGTCCGATTTTGACGTTCGTCGATACCGATGGAGCGTATCCCGGGCTGCACGCCGAAGAGCGCGGACAGGGAGAAGCGATCGCGCGCAACCTGCTGGAAATGGCGCGCCTGGAAGTGCCCATCATCGCGACCGTGATTGGCGTCGGCGGCAGCGGTGGAGCGCTGGCGATCGCCGTGGCCGACCGCGTGTTGATGATGGAAAATGCCGTGTACTCGGTGATTTCGCCGGAAGGCTGCGCCTCGATTATGTGGCGCGATACCAGCAAGAAGGACCTGGCGGCCGAGGCCATGAAGATCACGGCGAAAGATTTGAGCGAACTAGGCTGCATCGACGCCATCATCCCGGAGCCCGCTGGCGGCGCGCATACCGATCATGCGCAGGCCGCGGAGTTGCTCGACCGGGCGCTGCAAGAGGAATTGGCGAAACTCAAGCCGCTGCCGCTCGGCGATCTGCTCGAAACCCGCTATCAGAAGTTCCGCAACATGGCGCAGTTCTTCCAGGTGGAAGCGTAGTTCTTGGTTGCTCGAATAGGACTGTGGAACTGCGCCCCTGGACGGGCAAAGGCGCCCGTCGCTCCACCTACAAGGTTCCAGCCAGAACTAACGCCCTCCTACAGAATTGGCAAGTGCAGACAGGGTTGCACCAGAAAATCGAGCGAGTTGATTTGCTGCATCGCCTGTTCCACCAGCGACGCTTTACATTCCTCGAGCGTAATCAAGAAGGGCAGGTGCGATTTCGGGCAGCCCGGCTTCTGCAGCACGGAATCGATGTTGATGCCGCAGTGGGAGAGAATTGTGGCGAGGCTGGCGATGATGCCGGGGCGGTCCTTCACCAGAAAACGCAGATAGTGCTTGGTGGTGAAATCGGCGGTGACGGTGGGTGTTGTTTCGGCGGCCTGTCCGGCATCCGTCATCGTGATGCCGCCTTGCTGAGAGCGAGCGATGGCGAGAATGTCGGAGACGACCGCGACGGCGGTGGGATGTCCGCCAGCGCCGTGGCCTCCAAACACCGTCTGGCCGCCGTAGGTTCCGGTTGCCATGACCAGATTCTGGCTGCCCTCCACGCGCGCCAAGGGCGATGAGAGCTCGACCAGCGCCGGCTGGACCGCCGCAAACAGTTCCTCGCCTTTCGGCTTAGGGTTCGGCTCTGTGCTCAGCTTTGTGTTCAACTCTGTTTTCAACTCCGCCCAGGAAATCTGGCGAATCGTGCAACCCAGCTGGTTCGCGTATTCAAAATCAACCGCGTCGATGGCGGAGATGGAGCGCGCCACGATGCTCTCAGGCCGGACGCTGCAATGCAGTCCGACGCGCGCCAGGATAGCGAGTTTCGCCCGCGCGTCCAGGCCCTCGATGTCTTCGGTGGGATCGGCCTCGGCGAAACCGAGCTTCTGCGCCTCGCGCAAAGCCGTGGCGAAGGGAATGCCGTTCGTCTCGATCTGGCTGAGAATGTAGTTGCAGGTGCCGTTGAGGATGCCGCAGATCCTGAACAGTTCATCGCCGGCCAATCCCTCATGCAATCCGGAAATCACCGGCACGCCGCCCGCTACCGACGCGCCAAAGTGGATTTGCCGTTTCATTTGGCGGGCCAGGCCGATCAATTCCGGGCCGCAATGCGCGATCAACTGTTTGTTGGCGGTGACCACGGATTTGCCCGAGGCGAGCGCTCGCCGGATCCAGTCTTCGCTGGGATCGAGGCCGCCCATCACCTCGACGACGATGTCGGCGTTCGACGACAAAATGTCGTCGATCTTCTCCGTCCACTGCACCGAGGAGGGAAGCCAGTCTACTTTTTTCCGGGCCACGTTGCGATTGAGGACGTGCGTCAGGCGCAGGTGAGTGTTGGAGCGCTCGCAAAGAATTCGCGCTACGGAACTCCCGACCGTGCCGAAGCCGAGCAGAGCCACCTTGCAGCTGGATGCGCCGGCGTTTCGTTCGCCAACGACAGCACTGTTGCCGGTGGAATCGAGTTTAGAAGTCATTCCATCTCCCGTGCTCCGGATTGTTCCCGCCTGGGTCTATTATCACCGAAGCCTTCCATTCCCGGGCGCGAATGAGTGGGGAATCCGGCAATCGCCACGAAAGGTCTGGAATTGTAGCTGCGGTTTTGCTCGAAACGCTTTAAACAAGGATTTGTCTTTCGGGGGATCGGAAAAAGCTCTGGCAGGCTGTGAGGCTCGTGCTTACGTACTGAGGGCGGCCTGACTGTACAATTCGCGCGCGTGCTCGGTGTAGCATGCCGGGCAGAATATCTTGCCGCAACACTCGCAGTCCTCCGAGTGATGCCCGCAGACTTCGCGGTGGCACTTGGCGCAGTGAGCCAGACTCGAGCGCAGGCATCCGGCGATGCTGCACGTTCCCACCGTGCCGACGGTGTAGTCCTCGTCTCGGGCCGTCATATTCCCCCCTCGACAGACCTGTCTCACACGGATAAGTCTAAACCCCAAGACGGGGCGCGAGTATGCCGCTACACCTTGCCCGGGCTACGGTGGACAAACACCTGTGATGGGTGAGAATCCACGAATTCTGAACGGATCGGAAAGCCCTGTTCTCGAAAAGCGCGACAAGAGGGGCACCCTGCTACAGTTGAGGGTTCTTGGATAATCGTTCCGCGACCCGCTCCGTGATCTCCTTGTAGATTAGATCGTCGTGCAGGATGTTGAAGTCAGGATTGCGGTTCAGATACAGCAGACCTGTCTCCCGCTTTTCGTAGGCCGCTTGCAGGTACCGCAGCGCTTCTTCCTTCTCGCCGAGCAAGGCGCAGGTGGCAGCCAAATCGTAGGCAGATACTAGACCGCGGTTGAACATCTCCTTCTGCACGGGCAGCATGCTTTTCCTCATGCCCTCCAACCCACTCGCGGTGAAACCACGCTCGGCAGCGCTGGCCACAGCCAGGGCCGCTTCATCGTGGCGCAGTTGCGCCGCCTGTTTTGATTCCGCAAAGAAATTCTCGTAGTCTTTGCGGTCGAAGTAGATCTTAGCTAAGTAACCGTGCGTCGTGGCGAGGGCAGGATCGGCGGATTCCAGTTGCTTGAGAAGGGTGAAGGCTTCGCTCTTTCGGCCGGAGTCGAAAAGAATCAAACCCTTATCAGCCTGGATTGTGGTGGACGAGGGATCGAGCTTACGTGCCTGCTCGATTTGGTCCAAAGCTTCGGGAAAGCGTCCGGAAGTCAGAAGAAATGTCGCATACCAGTGATGTCCCTGCACGAAGTTCGGGTCCAACTCCAGCGCCCGTTTATACTCGCGTTCGGCAGTCACCGCGTCCCAATTCCAATAGTAGGTAGCAAAGGCCAGCGAATTGTGAGCTCTCGCGGAGGAGTCGTCGAGTTCGACGGCCCGCTGGGCCGCTGCCAGCGCTCGCGGGTAAGCTTCATCCGGAGGCATCACGCTGAATTCGCGCAGCAGGTTGTAGCAGTCGGCCAGGCCCGCGTAAGCCCGGGCATAACCGGGGTCCTTCACGATCGACTGGGTGAAATAATCGACCGCCTTATTCAGATCTTCAGGAGTGCGTTTGGCCCAGTGATACTCGCCTTCGAGATAAAGCTCCTGCGCCTCGCCATTGGGTGGGTGCGGAGCGGCCAGCGCATTCTTATAACGGGTCTCGCGATGGCTAAACGAAAGCGCGACGATTAAACCGAGCACCACTAATGGCGCGAGCCAAACCACACTCCTGGCAAGCGACGTTTTCGGTGGAGCGGGAGGAGGTCGTAGTTCGAGAACCTGAGCAAGGATGGCCGGCCTTTTCGAAGATTCGGATGCGGGCAGGCCCTCGATCTCTTCCCTCGCGCCGACTTCCCGAATGGTTTCGGATTCGGCGGCCTCCAATTCGCCAGCTCGTCCTTTGAGCCACTCCCTCAGTTCATCGGTGTAGGCAAACACTCCTCCACGCTCGCCCCCTGGAACACGGTGAGCGGGCAGGCCGCGCTCCTTCTCCCAGCGGCGAACGGTACGCTCATCGCGGCCGAAGAAGGCGGCGATCTCCTTCCAGGAATCCAAGCGGTGATTGGTGATCTGAGACGAGGAAGTATTGCCCATCCTGTAATACCCGCTAATGTCCGCTATTGTCCGTTGCCGGGGAGGGCGTGTTCGCGCATTATACGCGGAAGATAGGGTAGTCGAAATCCCCTTTTTGACTGCCTGTGGGGTTTTTTCCAGCGATTGGCCAGAGCGAAACTTGCTGGACTCGCACGTAAGCGTCTTTGAACCAACAACTTTGGAGGATTTCCATGTCGGCCCACCGCCGCTTCACTGCCGTTCTGACCGAGATTTTTTACTCCCTGCTGATCGTGGCGGGCTTCGCTTTGGTGCCGTCCTCAGCCCCAGCCCAAACCTACACCGACCTGCACGACTTCAATCCCAGCGCTGGCGACCCGGTGAATTTTTATGACCAGGGCGTTATGCCCCAAGGCCATGACGGCGAAGTTTACGGGACGTCGATTGACGGCGGCCAGTTTAACCAAGGGACAGTATTCAAGATCAGTCCCACCGGAACACCAACGGTTCTGTTCAGCTTTGACGTTCTCTATGGAGATTACCCGATCTGCGGTCTGACCACCGGCACGGACGGCAATTTCTATGCGGCCACTGAATACGGGACGACTGTCGGCGCGGGAAGCATCGTCCAGTTCACTTCTGCCGGAGCTATCGAGAAGCTGCTGTACGCTTTTCAAAAC
>Ga0187819_10000729_pt1 | contig 16635 bp, 13 predicted proteins | sample NC_wetland_sal_i_15_FD_132411 | JGI IMG/M metagenome (GOLD analysis project Ga0187819, IMG submission 132411) | Wetland sediment microbial communities from Neuse River Estuary, North Carolina, USA - SO4_4 | ecosystem: Environmental > Aquatic > Freshwater > Wetlands > Sediment | place: USA...
TGACGGTCGAGGTCTGGACGAACGGTTCGATCACTCCCGGCGATGCGCTCGGGCTCTCCGCAAAGCTGGTGAAGGACCACATGAATATCTTCATCAACTTCGAAGAGGAGATCGAAACCGCATCGGCGAGCGAGGAGCGGCGGCCGGAGATCAAGAACGAGAACCTGAACCGTTCGGTCGAGGAACTCGAACTCTCGGTGCGGAGCTATAACTGCCTGAAGAACGCCAACATTCAGTCGATCGGAGAGTTGGTGCAGAAGACCGAAGCTGAGATGCTGAAGACGAAGAATTTTGGCCGGAAGTCGCTCAACGAAATCAAGGAGATCCTATCCTCGATGGGTTTGAGCCTGGGCATGAAGATCGACGAGCACGGGAACGCTGTCCCAGGTCCGACTTCAAACCAGGTGCTGCCGGCTTCGGCATACGGCGACAACGATCTGTAGTCCATTAAGTCATTGGGGCATTGAGTCATTGAAGCATTGAACGAATGACTCATTGTCTCAATGACTCAATGATTCAATGATTCAATGGGGTAATCCATGCGTCACAAAGTTGCAGGATACAAACTAGGACGGACCACTTCGCATCGACGCGCTATGCTGCGGAACATGGTCACGTCGATCATCATGGAAGAACGGATTGAGACGACCGTGATCAAGGCGAAGGCGGTGCGTCCGTCGGTGGAGAAGATGATCACCCTCGGCAAGAAGGGCGATCTGGCGGCGCGCCGTCAGGCGGCGGCCTATTTGATGACGGACGAAGCCGTTCGCAAACTTTTCGACACCGTGGCTCCGCGCTTCGGCGACCGCAAGGGCGGCTATCTGCGAATCGTTCGCACCGCTTGGCGGAAAGGGGATGGCGCCGAGAAGGCGTTCATCGAACTGCTGGGCAGCGAGCAGGTGATCGATGAAAAGCGCCAGAAGCGCGCCGAAATCCGCGCCAAACGTGCCGAGGAAAACCGCAAGGCCATGGAAGAAGCCGACGCGCAGGCGAAGGCGGAAGGCGCAACCGAGCCGGCCGAGGGCGGAGACAAGAAAGAGTAGTCTTCTTCATATTTGTCGAAAGAAGATTTTCAGAAAGAGGAAAGGGCGTCCGGAGAACGGGCGCCCTTTTTGTCCGTATGCGCGGGACTATTCTCCGAGCGGGCCGCTCACAGTTCCAATAAAGCCGGTCTTGTTATCCAGTACGGCTAAGCGAAGTTCCTTGCTGCCAGCGGAAATCTCAATGTCAATCGGCACCATCATGCCCTTGTCGAGAATTTGCTGGTAAGTCGCGGCGTCAAACGTGCGATCCACTTTCATGCTCCGCGTCCCCATGTTCTTGCCAGCGGCGTTGTAGACGCTGGCGTAGAGGCTGACGTTCATCTTCTTGCCGCCTCCAGCGTCTTCCGCCGTCAGGGTGAGGGCGTCCACCAGGAAGATCACCCGTATCTTGCCGGGAGCGGTGGGCTTAGCCTGGGCCATGAAGGAGACTTGAGTGGCCGGGGCGTTTACCTGGAGAGCAGCCGCGACGTCCTGCTCGTAGTTGTAATTCTTGATCTGCCCCGGCTCAATCGCGAAGTAACCCTTACGATAGCGGACTTGAGTATCCCCTTGCGTTACGTTCACCTTTACACTTCGGTACTTTCCGTCCCATTTCTTGTTGTCCGGATAGTATCCAAGCGTATAAGAAGCCTTCTCATCGGAAACGGCCAGGGCGATTCCGAATTTGACCTCGTTTTGGTTGGTGTAGGCCTTCCCGCCAGTTTCTGCCGCGACCTCCTCCATCGTTCCGGTGTTGGCGACATCAATGCCACTGCTCATGATGCCGCGCATGTCCACAGGATAGATGGCGATGTCCGAACTCGCCAGCTGAGATTCCGCCTGTTTAATCTCGTCACCGTGCATTTGCCGTGCCTCCGACGCAAGAGTGCCAGCGGAGATAGTGCTGAGGGATTTCTTGCGGATGTTCGGAAGATCGGCCGCAAGTTCGGCATTGCTCATGTTCCGATCTTCTGGAATCAAGTCGAAGGGAAATTCCGCCGTAAGCCACACAACATTCTTCCGGCCTGGAAACCCAGCTAGCACGCGAGAAAGGTCGCGCATGGCCGCAATCGTGATTTCCGTACGACGCAGTAAGTTGAAACCGGCGACCCCATTCTGGAAGTCCGCGATCTGAGCCTGGGCCATGCTGATGGCGGCAGCTGTTCCGGAACCGATGGTTCCGAGGCCAGCCGCGGTACTCGACGACACCGGAGTCGCGCCCGGCTGGAAGGGCTGTTGCTGGGGCCTGAGATTTCTGATCGCGGTCGCCAACGTCTTGGGATCGCTGGTGAACTCCTGCAATACGTGCAAGCGGTCAGTCAGGGTCATGACCGCCATGGGCGTGCCCGATTCCTCCTGTGCCTGCACGTATTTCAGCATTTGCAGACGGCCATACGCCTGGTCTTTAAAAGGCGAATTCGCCACATCCAGCAGCAAAACCGTCGGAACACCCGGAGGTCGGAGAAACTCGGGGCGATTCGAGAGAATGCCGGGAGGCAACGGCTGCGCGGCAGGTTGCGCAGCGCCGGGCGGAACGAACACCGAAACCTTCTGCTTCTTGCCATTCTCTTCGACCGTGAAATCTTCCGCCTTCAAGCCCGTCACGGGCTGGCCTTTCTTATCGGTCACGACCACATCCACCACAACCAGCCGGGTATTGGCGCGGATCGTGACGGCCGGAACATCGGCCGGCGCTTGCTGCGCGCCCAGGATTGCCGGGCGGGACGCAAGGATTAGAAGTACGGCTGCAGCAAGTGCGACCCGATAGAAAACGTTACGCAACATTGACCCTCCACGCGTGGATAGGAATTTGGGGAATCACTCGGAAATGTACCGTGCTTCGGGCCCCTTGGCAAACCTTGCCCGCCGCTGACTCCGTTGCAGGAGCCGCTTGCATTTGCCTGATGTGTGAGCGCTCCCTACAATAGACGTTTAATCCAAACTCCTATGATCCATTTTCCCGTTCCCGAAGCTCTCACATTCGACGACGTGTTGCTCTTGCCGGCGCGCTCCACCGTCGTGCCCGCCAACACCAACACGCAGACCCAGCTCTCGCGCTACATTCCGCTGAACATTCCCATCATCAGCGCCGCCATGGACACGGTGACCGAATCGCACATGGCCATTGCCATGGCGCAACAGGGCGGGCTGGGAATTATTCATCGTAACCTGACTATCGAGCAGCAGGCTAATGAAGTGGACAAGGTGAAACGGTCGGAGAGTGGCATGATTGTCGATCCCGTTACCATGTCGCCTGACGCCAAGGTTTCCGACGCGCTCGAAGTCATGCAGAAGTACAAGATTTCCGGTGTTCCGATCACGCAGAAAGATGGAAGGCTGGTCGGTATTCTGACCAATCGCGATCTGCGCTTCGAGACACGATTTGATATTCCGATCGATCAGGTGATGACCAAGAAGAACCTGATCACGGTGCCGGTCGGAACCACGCTGGAGCAAGCGGAAGAAATTCTGCACGAGCACCGCGTGGAAAAGCTGCTGGTCGTGGACGACAAGTACAACCTGAAGGGTCTGATCACGGTCAAGGACATCCAGAAGAAACTGAAGTATCCGGGCGCGGCCAAAGACCAACAGGGCCGGCTGCGGGTGAGTGCGGCGATCGGCGCGACCGGCGATTTCCTGGAGCGCGCGCAAGAACTGGCGAAGGCGAAAGTCGATGTGCTGGCCATCGACAGCGCGCATGGGCATTCCACCTTGGTGCTGGAAGCGGTCAAGAAGGTGAAAGCAATGTTGCCGGAGGTGGAACTGATCGCGGGCAATGTAGCGACCTTCGACGGCACCTGCGATCTGGTACGAGCGGGAGCGGACGGGGTGAAGGTCGGCATCGGCCCGGGCTCGATCTGCACCACCCGCATCGTAACCGGCGTGGGGGTTCCGCAGATCACGGCGATTGCGGAGGCGGCGCGAGCCACGCGCGACTCGGGCGTTCCCGTGATTGCCGACGGTGGGATCAAGTATTCCGGCGACGTCGTCAAGGCCCTGGCGGCGGGCGCTTCTGCGGTGATGATCGGATCGATGTTTGCCGGAACCGATGAAAGCCCGGGCGAAATGATTTTGTATCAGGGCCGCAGCTTCAAGTCCTACCGCGGCATGGGATCGCTGGGAGCCATGGCTAAGGGGTCCAGCGAACGCTATTTCCAGAACTCGGATGGAGACGCGTCGACCGCGATGCCCATAACCGTGAATGGCGAAGAGTCGAATCGCCTGAATAAGTTGGTGCCGGAAGGAATTGAGGGGCGCGTGCCCTATCGCGGTTCGGTGGCAATGATCGTGCACCAGATGGTGGGCGGCCTGAAGTCGGGCATGGGATATTGCGGGTGCCAGACGGTGGCCGAACTACAGCAGAAGGCGCGATTCGTGCGCATCAGCGCCGCCGGCCTGCGCGAAAGCCACGTGCACGACGTCATGATCACGCGCGAAGCTCCGAACTACGCGGCAGAGTGACGAGACCGATTTGACTGCGTCCCGTCCCAATCTTCTGCGCGCATGGTGGCCGGCCGCCGTGTGGGTCGGTCTCATCGCGGTAGAGTCCACCGATTACTTCTCCGCGCAGAACACCGGCAGCATGTTGTACGGGCTGTTGACGCACCTGTTCGGCAAAATCAATCTCTACGACTTCCTCATCTTTCATCATTACCTGCGCAAGACCGGGCACGTAGCCGGTTACGGCATGTTGGGTCTTCTTATGCTGCGGGGTTGGCGGGCAACGCTCGACCGCGATCATACCCGGCTGGGGCGCACTGCTCTGCTGTCGTGGCTGGGGACCGTTTTTGTCGCGGCCATGGATGAATGGCACCAGAGCTACATTCCATCGCGCACCGGCACCTGGCGCGATGCTGCGCTCGATAGCGTGGCGGGCTTGGTGTTCCTGCTGGCCGCGTATTGCTGGATACGCCGGCGGCCCGAAGGTTCGCCCAGTTTTCCGTAGGGACTCTTGAGACGCTGATTGCAGTCAGCCAGGAGTTCACTCTCGCGCCGTCGAGCGGTGGGCGAGCAACGCGAACGCAGAGACGGCAGCGATTCCAGCCGAACAATAGAATGGCACTGCAGGCCCATACATCTTCCACAGTGCTCCGGTGATGAGGCTGGAGAGCAGCGTCGTCACGCTGGTGAGAAACGAAAAAATTCCCAGCGCCCGCCCACGGACATCGCGGGCCACGCTTTCCACTACCAGCGCCTTAAGCACCGGATTGGTGAGCGCATAGAAAAGTCCGTAGAAAGCCATCGTCAGCCAGATCGCCAGATGCGACGGCGCGAGTGCGAACACAAAATAAACGATGGCGAAAACGAAATATCCAGCGGCGGCGATGGCCGAGCGCGAGAAGCGGTCGCTAAACTTGCCGGCGGGCCACGAAAACAGAGTGAACATGAGGTTGAAGACCAGTCCCAGCAGGGGTGCGCGGGAGGCTGGAATGCCGATGGTTCCGGCGCGCAGGACAAGAAACATGTCACTGGAATTTCCCAATGAAAACAGCGTGACCACGGCTAAAACGTAGTAGAAGCCCAATGGCAATTTAGGGAGCCACCCGGTTCTGCTCGTGTGGGGACGGGCGCCCTCGCCCGTCCAAGCCGAGCGCAGCTCGGCAGCTGCGGAACTGCCGCGTTCGACGGGGACGGGTGTGGACACCCGTTTCTCTGCTTGCCGCCGTACTTCGCGGATTCCCATCCAGGCGACGATGACGCACAGCGCTCCCGGGACCGCAGCCGACGCGAACACGCCGCGCATACCGAAGCGTCCGATAACGGCCAGCGCCAGCAGCGGACCGGCGATGGCGCCGGCGGAATCCATGGCTTGAATCAGGCCGTAGGCGGAGCCGATTCTCGAGGGCTCGACCGACTCCGCCACCATTACGTCGCGAGCCGTCCCGCGCACACCCTTCGCGAAGCGGTCGGCAAACCGAATTCCCAGAATCTGCCACCACGAGGAAACCAGCGCCAGCAAGGGTTTCACGGCGTTAGCGACGAAGTAGCCGCCAACCACAATGGGCTTCCGGCGCGCCGCCTGGTCCGTCACATAGCCCGAGAAAAGCTGAGCGAAGGATGACACGCTTTCGGCGATGCCTTCGATAATCCCAAGTTGTGCCGGTCCGGCGCCGAGCGATGTCAGAAAGGCGGGCAGGACCCAGTACGCCATTTCACTGGCCGTGTCGTTGAGGAGCGAAGTCAGGCCGAAGGCGTAAACATTTCGGGGAGTCGATTGGGCAGGCGGTGAGGGCGGTGCGTCCATGTCCGTTTACTGAAAATATCACGGAGACGGAGACCGATGCGGAGCGTACCGGCGCCGGACGCATAGTTCGCGCCACAGATGAGGAAGCTCGACGGTAGCGCCGCCGTCCCGGCGGCTGTCCGGCGGGCCCCAATTGCCCCGCAAGCATCTGCACCTGAGGCCTAAGACCTAGGACCTAAGACCTGACACCTTCTCTTCCAGTAGAATAGAGTCACATGTCTGACCGCACCTTCACCCTCGATGAAGCGCACATGCTCCTGCCGATTCTGGAATCGTTGCTCCGCCAGGCGATCAACGGCAAAAAGCTGATTGAAGCCGTGGACGCCGAGTTGCAAGAGACGGCGCACCGTGTCTTTCTCAACGGCGGAACGCTGCTGAACGTGGTGCATCTGGCGCGGCGCAAGGCGGAGCGCGAGAAGGCGATTCGCCGCATCAAAGACGCCCTGGCCGAAATCGACGCGACCGGCGTGCAGGTGAAAGATCTCGACATCGGACTGCTCGATTTCCCCTGCAAGGTGGAAGGGGAGATCCTCCTGTTGTGCTGGAAGCTGGGCGAGAAAACGATCGCGCACTGGCACGGAACCAGCGAAGGCTTCGCCGGGCGCAAGCCGATCGACGACAGGATCGCCAAGGCGGGCAAGAAGCGGACGAAGTAAGGAAGAGCTGTCAGCTTTCAGCTATCAGCTTTCAGCAAAATCCGCGTCTCGTGTCAGGGCATCGCTTTAGCGATGCCGTCCATTCTTCGAAATTAAGCGCCCCTTCAGGGGCTGTACGTCGAAAGCCTATCTTCCGCCGCCTACCGGAAAACACTGTGCAAGTTCAGAAGCGCGTCCCGTTCTTTAATGTTTGCGAACGCTTCGAGCACGCGGTGCGCAGGTTGGGCAAGGGTACGACTCCACCCATGCACTATCGGGAATCGAACAAGGGCCGGGCGTTCTGCTAAAATCACGCTATTCGAGGCGATCATTTATGTTGACTGGGCGCAAACTGGCGTTGACGCTCGCTTTTACGGTGTTGGTTGCCGTGGCTTTTGGAGTCAGCTGCAAGGGATTCTTCCAGGGAAACACTCTCCAGACCGTTGCCATTCAGCCCTCCTCCCTCAATATTCAAGTGACTGCCACACAGCAGTTCTCGGCGTGGGGGACATATCTGGACGGCACCCGGTCGCAGATTACCAGCGGTGTGGTGTGGACCAGCGATTCACCGGATGTGACGATTACCGCCGGGGGACTCGCAACTGCTCAGATTGTGACTAGCACCGCAGCGACGATCACCGGATCTGCTCAGGGTCTGAATGGCACAGCCACCGTCAACGTAATCGGAGACGTCACGTCCATTACAGGCACCTCCAGCGCAAGCAGCATCAAAGCCGGCGGGAATCCCGTGACGTTCACTTTTAAAGGGAGTCCGGGCCCGCCGAATTACATCACCGCCGGCAACGGCGGTACATTGACGATTACGACGGCCGATAGTGTCTTCGTCTGTAGTGTTGGTACTGATGCCCAGAGTAATCCGGCAGAAAGCTGCTTACTAAACACGGGCGGCTCCGCTCCCTCGTATACGCTCCAAATGAGCTACCCGAGTCCTTCCGGCGGAACGGTGACCTCGAACTCAGTGACGGTGACGGCGATTCAGTGAGCTGACACCTAAACTGGGTCCGGCCTTATCCGGCTGGAGGCCGGACCTTCATCTTGAACATTTCCTGGGAGGCTGGCCCGCCCGTGGACTTTGCACTATTGAGGCTGCCCCGCCCTTCGTTCTTTGAAGGGTGGGGATTACACATTGATCAAACTCGCGCCCATGGAACGAAGCTCGCGTTATATTGGATAGCGAGCCCGTGAAACGTATTCTCCATCAGCTTTTGTTGTGCCTTCCCCTCGCCCTTCTCGTGTTGATGTTGGCCTGCAATCGCGGCCGCGGCCGAGTCCTTGAGATCGCTTACGTTTCCGGAGTTCAAGCCAACCTGCGCGATCACGTGGCCGCAGTGTACGAGAAAACCGGAGTAGTGAAGAACGGCGAGCGCGTGGAAGTGCTCGACCATGACCGCCGCTTCGTCAAAGTGCGCACCGCAACCGGCGCGATGGGATGGATCGAGCAGCGCTACCTCGTTGGTCAAGAGGTCTTTGATCAAATCCAGAAGCTGACCGCGGGCAACCAGAACGATCCCGTGCAGGCCCAGGGCACGACGCGCAACGATACCAATCTGCACGTCGAGCCGGGACGCGATACTGAACACCTCTATCAAATTACGGCCGGCGAAAAGCTATCGCTGTTGAAGCGAGGCACGGCCGAAAAGCCAGGAGCGGTTGCGCCGCCGTCGCGCTCGGCCTCGCGCGCCACCACGCCGGGCGGCAACCCGGATAACGACAAGAAAGAGCCCGTGCCGGTAATCGAGGATTGGTGGCTGGTGCGCGACTCCAACCACCGAGTCGGCTGGGTACTGGCCCGCATGATTGATCTCGACGTCCCGCTCGACGTTGCGCAATATGCGGAAGGCCAGCGCATCGTCGCATTCTTCGTGCTCAATCAGGTTCAGGATGGAGACAAGAAAGTCGCGCAGTACCTGACTGTCCTCACCGAACCCAAAGACGGCCTGCCCTTCGACTTCAACCAGATCCGCGTCTTCACCTGGAATGTGAAGCGCCATCGCTATGAGACGGCCTATCGCGAGCGCATGGCAGGCGTTCTGCCCGTGACCGTTACGGAAGAAAATTTCGACAAGGAAGGCCTGTTGCCCGCGTTCACCATTCGCGTAAAGGACGACAGCGGAAACGTCACCGAGCGTAAATACAAGCTCAACACGCCCATCGTGCGCCGGGTCTACGCGCCCGGAGAAGAGCCGGTCCGCGCCAACCCGAAACGAGCCGCACGGCGGAAGCGATGACCCCTCGAAAGACCGCGACCTGCCTGAACTCCGGCAGTTGTCATCCTGAGCGAAGCGAAGGACCTGCTGTTTCTTGCCGCGAGAAAGCAGCAGACCCTGCGCTTCGTTCTAGACGGCGATCTATTTCATCCCGGGAGCGCGCCAGGCACGGCCGATAGGACGTATCCTCCCCAAACGCCCCTGCCCTCGCTGCATACGTCAATTTTCCGCCACCCATCCCGCGAACGGCTCAGCCTCTACCGCGGTGATCTGAAGTGCGCCGACTGGCTAAAGAGAACTTCAGGGTGATCCGATAGCACCATTGTGGCCCCGCTGAGTTCGGGGGACAGCCATTTCATTGAGGGAGACCATGTGCCGACGGACCGTTTTATTGCTGTCCATTTGCCTCTGCGCGGCTCGGCTCTCGCTACAGGCGCAGGAATTCAAACTCTTTGACCGGCAAGTCCAAATCCACGGCTTCGCCTCGCAGGGATTTGTCTACACAAACAACAACAACTGGCTGACCATGAAGACGAGCGATGGCAGCGCAGCATTCACCGACTTCGGGGCCAACGTCTCCATGCAGGTCACCGATCGGCTGCGGATCGGCGCACAAGTTTACGATCACAACATCGGAAATCTCGGGGCGTGGCGCCCCATCCTGGACTGGGCGTTCGCCGACTACCGGTTTAAGCCGTGGCTCAGTTTTCGCGGCGGCAAGGTGAAGACGGTGATCGGTCTCGACAACGACACCCAGGATTATGAATTCCTGAATGCGTTCGCACTGCTTCCCCAGAGCGTCTACCCCCTCGACATGCACGACGCCAATATTGCGCATGCGGGAGGAGATCTTTACGGTGACGTTCGGCTAGGGCGCCTCTTAGGGACGCTGTCCTATATCACCTATGGAGGCGCACGCTGGGATAGTTACTATGGCGGATACCCCTACGAGTTGCGCAAGACCCTGGCGCCGGTCAATTTGACGAGCAACGGAGGCCCGCAATACGGGGCGGACCTGCGCTGGCAGACGCCGCTCCCGGGGTTGGTCACCGGCATCTCGCGCATGAACCAGCATGACTCGGGCACAGGGACGTTCGTGCCGTTTTGGAATCCCGCCGTCGGCAAGATTCCCTACTGGGAATACACCCGCCACTACTGGCTGAACCAATACTACGGTGAGTACAGCAAGAGTCGGCTGCGCGTGGCGTCCGCTTATCGCCGCACCTATATTGACGCGGTCGGCTTTAACGGCACCAGTCCCGTGCAGTTTGATATCCGCGGCTGGTACGTCTCGGGATCGTACCGGGTGGCCAAGCGACTGGAGTTGGGATCCTACTACTCCCACTACGCCATGACCGCCCGTTACCAGGGGATTCTTGGCCTGGTGTTCCCGCCGCGCCTGGACACGAGCCGTCCGCAGAATCACATCTACGACAAAGTGCTTTCCGCAAGAATCGATCTGAACCGGTTTTGGAACGTGAAATTGGAAGGGCATTTCATGGATGGCTACGGCGATGGTCCCTACCCGGATGGGTTCTATCCGGGAGATAACCCGACCGGCTTTAAACGCAACACCAACGCGCTCGTGGTCAGGACCGGTCTCAATTTCTAAGCCGGCGAGGCATGGAGAAAGGAGAATACGATGAAAAACCAGAGATTTACCATCCTCGTGGCCGCAGTCGTGATATTCACCTCCCTCCGCTCCTTCGCCGGCGACGTCAGAATCATTGTCAATCCGAGTGTCAAAGCAGAAGCGATCTCCGCCGAAGAAATCAAGAGCGTCTTCCTGGAGCAGCGGATTTCCCTTCGCGACGGTACCCACGTCGAACCGGTCTCTCCCAGGGAGGGCCCGCGCATGCAGCGTTTCTGAAGAACTATCTCGGCGAGAACGACGACGCCCTGCAGAACTACTACCGCACGCTGGTGTTCACGGGCAAGGGCTCGATGCCGAAGGCCCTGCACACCGATGAAGAGGTAGTTGCCTACGTGGCAAAGACCCGAGGTGCGATCGGATACGTCGGCGCCACCGTCACCCTAGATGGGGTGAAGCCGTTGGCGGTCTATCGGTCCGAAAACGACGGAGCCAGAAGGCTGATTGCCCGCGTCGAACCCGTGTATCCGGTCATCCTGCGGAGCAACCACATCGGCGGGACCGTTCGTCTGAAAGTGACGATTGCCCCGAACGGTACCGTGGAAGACGCCGAACTGCTCGGAGGCAACCCGATTCTGGGTGAGGCGGCGATGGCTGCCGTCAAACAATGGCTCTACACGCCAAGTCGTTCCAGCACCATAACGGAAGTTAGCGTCCCCTTCGACACCGGCCGTTGAGGCGCACCATCTCTAACAGGCTGTTCCAAGAGACCACGCTGTGCGCGCAGAGATTCTTTGGCAATACCCTTCCGCGATCTCTGCGCCCTCTGCGGTGAAAATCAGCTGTAGAACTCGGCAATCCTCGCGACCACCGACTCGATTTCCGACTCCGTCAACTCCGGGAACATCGGCAGGGCCAGCACTTCCCGCGCCGCCTGTTCGGCGACCGGCAGATCTCCTGCCTTCAGGCCCAGGTAGGAAAAGGCCGGCTGCAAATGCAGCGGGAGCGGATAATAAATTTCCGATCCAATCTTCCGCTCGGCAAGGAATTTGCGCAGATCGTCGCGGCGCTGGGCGCGAATCACATACTGATGAAACACATGTTTGGCTTGCCGACTCCGGGCGAGCAGGCGCACGGGCGCGCCGCTGTGACTAGAAGCTTGGCTGGACGTGAGCCCGGCGCCAGCAAACAACTGGTCGTAGGTTGCGGCGTGCTGTCGGCGGCGCTGGTTCCAGGTGGCGATGTGAGCCAGCTTCACGCGCAGCACCGCCGCCTGAATGGCGTCCATGCGTCCGTTCCAGCCAAATTCGTCGTGATAGTAACGCCGCGGACTGCCATGGTTGCGCAGTCGCCGCATGTGCTCGGCCATCTCCGGACGGGTTGTGGTGACGATGCCTGCTTCTCCGTAGGCGCTGAGGTTCTTGGTGGGATAGAAACTGAAGGCGGCGGTTACGCCGAATGAGCCCGCCCCGCGTCCGCTCCACTCAGCGCCGATCGCCTGGGCAGCGTCCTCGACGATTGCGACTTCGAACTCCTGGGCATCTTCATGAACGATGCGGTCAAACCGTTCCATGTCCGCGCACTGCCCGTATAGATGCACGGGAAGAATCGCGCGAAGATTCTCAGGCCCTTTCTTGTGGGGACGCCGATCGCGCAGCTTGCGATCCCGCAGTTGTTGAGCGACCAGCGCCGCATCGAGATTGAGCGTGCCAGGATCGACATCCACGAAAACCGGCGTTGCGCCCGCCCGCACAATGGCGCTGGCCGAGGCAAAAAAGCTGAACGCGGTGGTGATGACCGTATCTCCGGGCTTGACGCCGGCAGCGACCAGCGCAAGCCAGAGCGCTTCGGTGCCGGAGGCGCAACCGACCGCGCCAGCCGCTCCCGTGAGCGCAGCAATCTCACGCTCGAGCGCCTCGACTTCGGGACCGAGAATGAAGCCTTGCGAATCGCACACACGCGCGATGGCGGCCAGCACGTCTTCGCGGATGCCATCGTACTGGCGGCGCAAGTCAAGGAGTGGAACAGGGAGAGGACGGGAGTTTCGAACAACCTGCGGAACGCCTTTTTGTGCTGGCTTTTGTGGCGTCGTTTTTGGAGCTGCGAGAGAGGATTTCACAGGAATCAAGATTCTAGCAGGGTTCGCCCCCCGACGACGGTCTTTTAAACTCAAAGACTTAGCGTGGGGTCTTTTGCCAGGTCTTTGAGGAATAAGGAGTTACGGGTAAGGTATTTTCGGGTCAAAGACTTAGGGTGAAATTGCCAGGGACGGTACACATCAACGTTAGAAGCATACACATCTCGTCTTGAGGATGGAGAGACGGCCGATGCGAACCTAATCTTGAGATCGACGACGTCCTAATGCGGTACTGCCTACGGGTGCTTCCCGACATGTCAATCCACCGCTTTCTACATGTTTCCATAGATTGATTGGCGACAGGCTCCGTAAAAATGTAGATGACGGTCTGGTAAACGAGTATGTCATTGAAAACTATGAGTGTTATTCGGTTCTCCTTTGGACTGCGGATTGCATTTAGATGCGAGCTATGGCTCGGAGGTTTCTCGGGGCGGCGCACTTCGTCAGGCCATCCCGTAGCAATCAGCGAAATTTTAGTCAGTGCATTTAAGTTTCCAGGTTCAGATAGGAGAAATCGAATGGAATCTACATTCCGCAACACTTGGACTCGTTTTCTGCTTCCCTTCGTAGTTCTAGCCCTGTTAACCGGAACCGTCTGGGCGCAAGGTACGGCAGAGATCGCCGGTCTGGTCACCGATCCATCCGGCGCGGTCGTTTCGGGAGCGACGGTTACGCTCACCAACAGCGCCACTGGTGAAAAGCGCACAACCGTTACGACTGGAACCGGAAACTACCGGTTCCCGGAACTGTCGGTCGTCGGCACCTATTCTGTTTCGGTCTCGCCCAAGGGCTTCAAGAGCACGAAGATTCAAGGGATCGTGGTCAGCGTGGGCATCACCGCAAACGCCGATTTGAAACTGGAACTGGGTGCGGCCAGCGAGCAAGTGACAGTCGAGGCCAGCGCCGAAACGGTTCAGACGTCTGAATCGTCGGTTTCGCAGTTGGTGGATCGCAATATTTGGCAGAGCATGCCGCTGGAAGTTCGCAACCAGAACTCGTTCATCGAGCTGGTAGCCGGGGCGGTGCCTCAGGGCGGCACAGGCAACAACCGCGGCGCGGCCGTAAATGGCACGCGCGAAGGAGCGGGAAGCTACCTCGTCGAGGGTGCTGACAACAACGAGCAGGGCCAGGCAGGCCGTGGGCAGCTCTCACTTTATGACAAGGGCGGCGCGTCCACCAGCATCTCCCCCGATGCGATTCAGGAATACCGGGTCATCACGAACAGTTTCTCCGCCGAATACGGCAAGGGCGGAGGCTTCATCACCGACACCGTGCTGAAGAGCGGAACCAATAAGTGGCACGGTTCGCTATTTGAGTACAACCGCATTCAAGCGCTGGCTGCCGAGGACTGGTTCACCAATTATAACCAGAATCAGGACCACCTGGTTCGCAACCAGTTTGGCGGATCGATCGGCGGCCCGATCATAAAGGACAGGACCTTCTTTTACAGCAGCCTGGAATTTCACCGGGTGCGTCAAACCTCACCAGGTCCCACTGAACCCTCAACCACCCAGCAGTTCTTGGACTTTGTGAACAGCGGCGGTCTGGCCAACTGGGCCGAGTCGGATCCGGGCGGTGTCTGCGTGCAATATACGGGAAGCGCTTGCCCGGGCGTGTTTCACAGTTATACTGTAGGTTCGGCAACAGCCTCAGCCGCCACTCTGGGTGCCAATTTTACCTCCGTCAAAGCGCTGCCGGGTAACCCCTTCCCGCTGGCCACCCAAGGCCTGACCAACACCGGCGGCGGACTCTTTACAGCTGGCCTCACCTACCCAGTCCCCGTATACGGCCTGATAGCGGAGCCAGAAGGGACCACACAAAATGAGTGGCGCATGAGCGTTAAGGTTGATCACCGCTTCAGCGATAAGGACTCGGTCAACGCTCTCTACCTTAACCAAACCGCTAATTCCGTTCAAAAATTGCAGTGTGGCAACAATTGGTATGGGCCGGACTGTATTCTAAATGGCAAAGGCCAAAATTGGGGCGTGACCTGGAACCACACCTTCAGCCCGACGGTGCTTAACACCTTCAAGGTAGGGTACTTGCGCCACAGGGCTGACTACCCCGGCCCGCTCGGGGCGCCTGGCTATTACGACCAACTCGGAGATGTCGGCGTGGATTTGGGTTTGTACGCCGGCTTGCCTCAGTTCTTTACCGAGACCCAGTTTCAGTACACGGATACTCTATCGGTGCAGAAGGGCAAGCACGCGTTTAAGTTTGGCGGAGAGTACCGGCGTACGCGCAATGGCTCCTCCTTCTACCTCGACACCTATGGAACGGTTGCAGAGTGGGGGATTGAAGACACTCTGACCGATCTGGCATTCGATGACATTCTTCAGCAGTATACCAACGTCGCTGTCGGGGGGCTCTGCGGCACCACCAAAGTCCCGGCCCCTTGCCATGATGGCGGGGCCGCAGATATGTCGCTTGCCGTCAACACGGCCACGAGCGGGCTTCCGGATCCCTACCGTGGCTTCCGAGCGAACGAATACGCATTCTTTGGCCAGGATGACTGGCGCGTCACCCCGCGCTTGACGGTGAACCTCGGCCTGCGATGGGAGTACTTTGGCCCGCCGCACAACTTCAAGTCAAACATTGATTCGAACCTCTATTTTGGTGTTCCGGTCACGCCGGTCCCAACCCAATCGACCAATCCACTCTTCCCGGTGAACAGCCCTTACTTCGCCCGTGTGGCGACCGCTCAGTTCCAGGTGAGGAACAACGAAATCTGGAACAAAGACACGAACAACTTCGGGCCGCGGGTCGGCTTCGCTTATGACGTGTTTGGAAACCAGAAGCTCGTCATGCGTGCGGGCGCCGGGATCATGTACGATCGCATCTACAATAACGTATTCGAGAATATCCGCTTTAACCCGCCGTATTTCTCGGACAACCAGATCTTCGGGGTTGGTCCACTCTCCACACCCGACGTGTATACGTATCCTCTTACAGCCGCTTCCCGAGCACAGTTCAATGGGGGCGGAGCCGCCGCGCCAGTCCCGAACCCGCGGCACATGGACCAGAATGTTGTGACCCCTTACTACGAGCAGGTGCACTTCGGCTTCCAGTGGGAGTTCCTGAAGGGGTATGTGTTCGAGCCTGAATACGTAGGGACATTTGGTCACAAGCTGATTGGGCTGATTGACGACAATACGTATAACGGTCGCACCGCCTTTGGCGGGGAGTCGGCTAGTTGTACGGACCCCACCCAAACGTGGTGTCGGCCCAATGTCAACATTGGAGCCGACAATTTCCGGACTAACGGATTCAGCTCCAACTACCACGCACTGCAGCTCAGCGTTCGTAAGAGTTACAGCAATGGGGTCGGGATTACCGCCAACTACACGCACGCCAAGGCGCTGGATACGATGAGCGATCTGTTCAACAGCAAGGCAGGAGCTCACCCGACCGACAACCAAAACATCAAGTCTGACTACGGTCCGGCCGACTTCAACGTGAACCAGCGGTTTGTCGGCACGGTGAGCTATCAGTTGCCGTTCCTCAAGCAGAACCGCTGGTTCGGTGGATGGGGCGCGAACGCCATCATCAGCCGCCAGACTGGGCTTCCTGTCTCGCCGTATAGCAGCAGCTCGCACTACGACCCGAATAAGGATGGCTATCGGACCGATCGCCTGGTGCCGACGGTTTCCCCGAGCAGCACCATCACCGGCCACGAGCCCGGAAACCTTTACTTCAATACCGCGGACTGGGTTCGGTATTCGTGACCATCCTCGGTCAACGGTGGTCTGTGGTGCGATCCGCCGATCGGCCGCAACA
>Ga0187819_10000731_pt1 | contig 16602 bp, 13 predicted proteins | sample NC_wetland_sal_i_15_FD_132411 | JGI IMG/M metagenome (GOLD analysis project Ga0187819, IMG submission 132411) | Wetland sediment microbial communities from Neuse River Estuary, North Carolina, USA - SO4_4 | ecosystem: Environmental > Aquatic > Freshwater > Wetlands > Sediment | place: USA...
AAGGCGGCACTCGTCACGGGCGGCTCAAGAGGGATTGGAGCTGCAACGGTGAAGCTATTCGCGCAGGCAGGCGCCGACGTGGTGTTCAATTATCATCGCAGCCGCGAAGCCGCCGCTCAGGTGGAGCAGGAAGCGAGAAAACACGGGACGCGCATCGAATCGTTGAAGGCCGACCTCGGGAAAATGTCGGACGCGAAGAAACTCGTGCAATACGCGCGCGAGCAGTTGGGGCGCCTCGATATCCTGGTGGCCAACGCCGGAATCTGGAACGAGGCGGATGCGCCGATTGAAAAACTCAGCGAGCGCGAATGGGACGAGATGATGCGCGTGAACTTGAAAAGTGTTTACTCCGTGATTCACTTTGCAGTGCCGCACATGATCGCGCAGCGCAGCGGCCGCATCGTGGCCATCAGCTCCACGGCCGGCCAGCGCGGCGAGGCTCTCCACACGCACTACGGAGCGAGCAAGGGAGCGATCATCAGCTTCGTGAAAGGTTTGGCCACGGAGCTTGCGCGGCACAATATTCTCGTGAATTGCGTCGCGCCGGGATGGGTCGATACGGACATGTCCGCGGCCGTGCTGCGCTCAAAAAACGGCTTGAAATGGGCCAGCGCCGCAATTCCGTTGAATCGTCCCGCCAGGGCGGAGGAAATCGCGGGGCCAATCCTTTTCGCTGCTTCCGACCTGGCAACCTTCATCACCGGCGAAGTGATCAATGTAAATGGGGGGGCAATCCTGTGCGGATGAAATGGCGCGTGTTTCTTCTTGCAGCATTTCTGGCGGGCATGTGTGCGGTGAACGCGCCGCAGGCAGCCGCGCAGAATCCCGATGAAATGATGCCGGATGAGAGCGCGGCGAAAGCCAAGGAAATCATCCAACAGGCGATTCAAGGGCTCGGAGGGAGCGCCTACCTGAATGTCCACGACACCACTTGCACCGGGAGGCTCAGCCAGTTCGGCCATTCGGGCGAATTGAATGGCTTTGAAACGTTCATTGACTACACCATTCCGCCCAACAAAGACCGCACGGAAAATCTTCCCAAGCGCAATATCATTCAGGTGATGAACGGAGACAAGGGTTGGGTGCTCGACCGCGGCGGAGTAAGCCCGGCGCCCGAAACCGATGTGGCCACCTATCAGGATGACGTTCGCAAGGACATCGACAATATCCTCCGCCACCGCATCAATGAGCCGGGGATGGTCTTCCGCTTTGGCGGTTCCGACGTGGTGGACCTAAAGGAAGCGGACTGGGTGGAGTTGGTGGACAGCGAGAACCGCACGGTCCGTTTTGCAATCGCGCGCTCCACCCACCTGCCGATACGAAAAGTGGTGGTGTCGCGCGATGCCAACACCCGCACGCGAGTCGATGAGCTCGAGATTTACTCGAATTACCACCCCATCAGCGGAATCGAAACGCCCTATCAAATCACCCGCGAACGCAACGGAAGAAAAGTCTATCAGGTCTTCTTCGAGAAGTGCGAGTACAACACCAATCTCTCCGAATCGCTTTTCACCAAGGAATCCCTCGACGAACGCTGGGAGAAGGTCGGCGGGAAAAAGAAAGACAAGCAGAAAAACAAGTAGACCAGCCGGCGGGCCCGAGCGCGATCCTCGCGACTGCCATTCCTCCCACTGCTTCCTGCTGGATTCCCTTTTTCGCGATTGATCGAAAACTACATCCAGTAATCTCTTCCACCACAACCGAGAGAAAAAAGCGGGCGGACCGTCCGCGCTACAAAAAACTCAAAAGTCCACAGGCCCGCTCGCTTGTGCTTCACGTTTCTTCCTGCCAAATTACGCGTGGAGCATTCTCTTATGACGGGCGCGATTAAATATGGAGCGCGAGAGCTCGCTCTCGCTTTCATAGGGCGAGGCTCGCCTCGCCCCGTCCTGGGCCCCATGAGCGCGCACCCCGGCAAGCTGGGGTGTAACAGACCAGCGGCCAACCGTCCAGCTCTAGAAAAGGCGAAGAAAAGGCTAATCCCCGTTTGGGGATTAGAAATCGCTCTAAACCATTGAAAACATGAGACCGAGACCCGTTCTAATCTGCACAAAACCACCCCCTAGAACATTATGTTATATGCTCCGTGAGCCTGTAATTCGCGCGGGATGCCAGCGCTACACGAAGCATCACGCCCGCTCACTTTTGTAGCGGCGGCCTTCAGGCCGGCCAATTCTTTCGTAGCGGCGGCTTCCAGCTGGCTCTTCGGTTCTGGGAGGCCGGGTGGCAAGACAATCCAGAACCATGGATTACTGCGCGCCGGAAAGAATGGGCCGTTAGCCGATGCACAAGGCCAGGTCGGCCCGAGTGTTTGGCGTCTCACGGTGGCCGATACCGCGCCGTGCGGAGTATAATCTCCGGATGGCGACCAAGCGAAAAAGTGAACCGATGCACGGCACGACGGTGCTGTGTGTCCGGCGCGACAATAAAGTCGTGCTCGCGGCCGACGGGCAAGTGACTCTCGGCGAAGGCGTGATCAAGCACAGCGCTAAGAAAACACGCCGCCTCTTCAACGACAAGATTATCGCGGGATTTGCAGGAAGCACTGCCGATGCGCTTTCGCTTTTCGCCCGCTTCGAGGGGAAATTACAGGAGTACCATGGGAACCTGCCGCGCGGAGCCGTGGAGTTGGCAAAAGAATGGCGGACGGACCGTTCGCTGCGCCACCTGGATGCGCTTTTGATTGTCGCGGATGCAAAGTCCACCTTTTTGCTTTCAGGCAATGGCGACGTGATCGAACCGGACGACGGCATTTGCGCAATCGGTTCCGGCGGGCCCTACGCGCTGGCGGCGGCCAGGGCGCTTTCGAAATTCACCAAGCTCGGAGCAAAAGACATCGCCCAGGAGTCCATGCGCATCGCCAGCGATATTTGCATTTACACGAACGCGAATTTCAGCATCGAAGAACTATGACCGGCAAGTCGGAGAAAGACATGGTGATCTATTTGACCGGAGAATCGCAGGCGGCGGAGCCCGAGCCGCTTCCCTCGTTTGACGAGCTGACGCCGCGGGAAATCGTCGTCGAGCTCGACAAGTATATCGTGGGGCAGAACGCCGCCAAGAAAGCGGTCGCCATCGCGCTGCGCAACCGCGTCAGGCGGCAGAAGCTCCAGCCGGAATTGGCCGAAGAAATCCTGCCGAAAAATATATTGATGATCGGGCCGACGGGCGTCGGCAAGACGGAGATCGCGCGGCGCCTGGCGCGCCTGGCCGGCTGCCCATTCGTGAAAGTGGAAGCATCGAAATACACCGAAGTCGGCTACGTGGGCCGCGACGTGGAATCCATGGTCCGGGACCTCGTGGAAACCTCGATTGATATGGTGCGGGAAGAGAAACTTGACGAAGTGGCGGAACGCGCCGAGCAGTCCGCCGAGGAACGCCTGCTGGATCTCCTGCTGCCCTCCTCGCCGATGCCCGCCGACGCCAACCCGGCGGCAGAGGCCGCCCGGCGCGAACAGGCGCAGCGGACGCGCGAAAAGCTGCGGGCGCAATTGCGCGAGGGGAAACTCGACCAGCGGCTGGTAGAAGTGGAAGTCCGCGAACGCGCCATGCCCTCGTTTGAAATCATCACCAACCAGGGCGTCGAGGAAATGGATATCAACGTCAAGGACATGCTCTCCGGCTTTTTCGGGCAGCAGAAGAAAAAACGGAAGATGACCGTGGCTGAGGCCTTCGATTACCTGATCCAGGAAGAAGAGAACCGGCTGATTGACATGGACCAGGTGACGCGCATTGCAGTGGACCGCGTCGAGCAGATGGGCATTCTGTTCATCGACGAGGTGGATAAAATCGCCGGGCGCGAATCGGGGCATGGTCCGGATGTGTCGCGCGAAGGCGTGCAGCGCGATATTTTGCCGATCGTCGAAGGCACCACCGTGAACACGCGTTACGGGATGGTGCGAACGGACCACATTTTGTTTATTGCCGCGGGGGCGTTTCACACCACCAAGCCCTCGGACCTGATTCCCGAGCTGCAAGGGCGATTTCCGATTCGCGTGGAGCTGGGCTCGCTCTCGGAAGCCGATTTCATCCGCATCCTGACGGAACCGAAAAACGCGCTGATCAAGCAATATACGGCCCTGCTCGATACCGAAGGCCTGAAGCTCACCTTCACGGAAGATTCGATCGCGGCCATCGCGCGCTTTGCCGCCACCGTGAACGAGCACACCGAGAATATCGGGGCGCGCCGCCTGCACACCATTCTCGAGAAGGTTCTGGAAGAGATCTCCTTCGAAGCGCCGGAGATGAAAAAGAAAGCGGTGAAGGTGGACGGCGCCTACGTTCAGAAGCAGCTCGCGAACATCGTCAAGGATCAAGACCTCAGCAGATATATTTTATAGAACCGTGAAAATGGAAAATCGACGAGAGGAATCGGCGGCGAAGTCTGCGCCAAATCAAGGCGCACGGCCCGCGATTTTCCGATGGCTCCTTTTTGCCTCCCTCCTCTCGGTCTTTTCTGGCGGCTGCGCGGCGCCAGGCGAGCCGATGGAACGCAGGCCGGCGGTTCCCGAAGCAGTGACGGACTTGGCCGCGGCTCAATCTGGTGATGATGTAATCCTCACTTTTACGTTGCCGGCAAAAACCGTGGAGAACCGGCCGCTAAAGCGACCCCTCGAGATTGAAATCTACCGGGATTTCACGCCGCCAAGCGCGACGAGCGCGGTTTCCCCCCAGGTGTCCGCCAATCCGACTTTGCTCGCAACGATTCCTTCGAGTTTGGTGCAGAATTACGCGGCCCAGGGACATTTTCGTTTTGCCGATTCGCTGAAGGCAGAGGATTTCGCAGGACACGCCGGGAGCGAAGCGGTTTACATGATTCGCACGCGCGCTTCCAGGAAAGCGCCATCGGCGAACTCGAATGCCGCGGCGCTGCGCATCTATCCAGCCCTGGAACAGATTGCGGACGTGAAAGCGGAGATGACGCACTCGGGCATCGTCTTGACGTGGACCGCACCGCAGAAAACGATCGCAGGCCCGCCGCCACAGATCGCGCATTACAACATTTATCGCGCCGAAACCGAACCCGCCGCCGCTGCCGCCAACTCGGCGCCAGGTGGCGAAGTGAAATCAACGCTCGCAAAGATCGGCGAAAGCGAGTCCACCACCTATCGCGACAGGCAAGCCGAGTTCGGAAAGGCCTACACGTATTCGGTGCGGAGCGCTGCGAAATACCCGGACGAGACGCTCGAATCCAGCGACTCGAACCCAATGACCGTCACGCTCAAGGACATTTTTCCGCCCGCCGCTCCGCAGGGGCTGGTGGTAGTTTTCGCTCCGGCCGCTGGCACCACGCCCGCGCACGTCGAGCTTTCGTGGGCGATTAATTCTGAATCCGATATTGCCGGCTACAACGTCTATAGAAGTGAGCAGGAAGGTACTCCTGGAACGCGCCTGAATTCCGAGTTATTGCTTACTCCAGCGTTTCGCGATATGAATGCGGTACCCGGCCGCCGATACTTCTACACAGCTACTGCGGTGGACCGCTCTGGCAACGAGAGCCCGGCCAGCGCGGCTGCACCCGGAGGCGTCCCGGCGGAAGACCAAGTGGCGCCATGAACGAAAATTCGCCCACGCGTCAGAAGCGCACATCTGGCTTGCACAATCCAACATTGTCGACCGGGCTGTACATGGGCGCGCTTCTCGTAATTGTAATGGCGGGCGCGCTGGTGGCGGCCAACCGGCTTTCGTGGCTCGACAATCGCGCTCTCGAGAGGAATGCGGCGTCCTACGGGTTGTTTGTGATCTTTATGTTGATTCCCGTGTGCCGCTTCCTGAATCGCCCGGTGCAGATGTTCACGTCGGCGATGATCGGATGGGTATTCTTCGTGATTGCGTACGATCTAGCCGGGATGTTTTTCCGAAATCTGTTTCAGGTGCTGCGAACGCCGTTTGAAGCGCTGCTGGAGGGGGCGGTGGTGTACGGCGTGATCGCGGTCGGGTCCTGGGTGGGGGCAATGGTTCTGCACGCGCGCACTCATCCGATTATCCCGCGAAGGCGGCGCACGGACCGCGAAGCGCACCATCATCCATGAAGCTCTGCCGTTTCCAACCGCTCGAATTTGCCGCAAAGGAATTGGGCCGCGCGGCGCGCCCCGTTCATCCCGAACCGCATGGCGGCGTCATCGAGGATAATCTCGTCTGGGAAATCGACGGCGAGTTGTGGGGCCGGCTCGATCGCACCGGGAATTCCTGGCCGCTCGAAGTGGTGAAACTGCTGCCCCCATCGGTCCCGAGCAAGATCATTTGCGTTCGGAAAAACTACCTCGACCCGTCAGCGGCGGTGTCCGGACCGCTTCCGAAAGAGCCGAGCATGTTTCTGAAACCGCCCTCGGGAGTGAATGCGCCGGAAGATCCCATCGTGATCCCGGAGTATGCGCAACGAGTGGAATGCGAGGCTGAAATTGGGATCGTCATCGGCCGTCGCTGCCATCTCCCGCGGCCGGATGAAGACGTGCGCTCCTACATCCTCGGCTACACCTGCTACAACGACGTGGCGGAGCGAGATATTCAAAAACTCGATGGGCAGTGGACGCGCGGAAAGAGCTATGACACGTTCAGCCCATTCGGCCCGGTACTGGAGACACAAGCCATCCGTGCCGATACCACCGTCGAGACCTTCGTGAATGGAATCAGGAAACAATCGGGGTGGGCGGCGGAAATGATCTTTTCCGTTGATGTTATAATCCGTTTCATCGCGCAGATTATGACGCTCGAGCCGGGCGATTTAATTGCGACGGGCACTCCGGCGGGAATCGTTCCGGTCGTGGCCGGGGACGTGGTGGAAGTGAGCGTCGGCGGAATCGGAACGCTGCGCAATCCGGTGATTGGTTCGGCTGACAGCCTCGAGGGATAGCCGCGGGAAGAGCGCGGCAATTGCCGAGGCGGCCGACGCGGGCAAAGGCGGGCATTGAAAGAACTCTTTGCGGATTGGCACAACTGGCTTCCGGCGGCGGGCATCGCCGTCCTGCTTATTATCGGCATCATCTACTGGGTGCGGAGAAAGCCGGAGGATCCCAACGAGCAAGAGCGCCAGCGGCGGGCCTATCTGAATCGCGTCGGGCGAATCGTCGAAGGACAAGTGCTCGAGGTCGTTGACCATCCGCACAGCCCGACCGCCACGAAGCAGGCCGGCTTTTTCGGCAAACGTCATGCAGCCGCGGTCTCGAACGGCGCGCAAAAGCTTCTCTATTACACCTATTCGATTTCCGGCGTCACCTACGAAACCGCGCAGGATATTACCGGGCTTGAGGAACAGGCGCACCTGGGCCGTGTGGTTGCCGGGCAGCCGGCCAGCGTGAAATTCGATCCTTCGAACCCGAGTAACTCCATCCTTCTCGCGGATGATTGGTCAGGGCTGCACTGAATTTCACTGAACGATTTTCGATGAATTTGAAAGGCTGACAACATTTTGACGGCCAACCTTTCTCACGAAAATGGGCGGCTTGTGTCTAAATGCTGGCGAATGATGGATGCCCCCCGGTGCTACAATTTCATATTTTGCGGAGGAACAATTTGACTCGTCTTCAACGCTGTGTCGCGGCAGTCGCAATCGTGGTGGTCGCATCGCTCGCTGCGCCAATTGCTTCACGCGCGCAGCAGACGGCCCCGCAGTACGATCCGAGCCTTTATTCTGCCATGCGCTGGAGGCTGATCGGGCCGCATCGCGGCGGGCGCGTTTCTGCCGTCGCGGGGATCAAGGGCGATCCCGCGGTCTATTACATCGGATTGCCGGGCGGCGGCGTCTGGAAGACGACAGATAGCGGCGAGACGTGGAAGCCGATTTTCGATCAGGAGCGCATAGCATCCGTGGGCGCGGTGGCCGTTGCGCCATCCAATTCGAACATCATCTACGTGGGCACGGGCGAGCAGACGGCCGGGAACGGTGTATACAAGTCCACCGATGCGGGCGCGACATGGACGAACATCGGCCTGCAAGCGACGCACTACATCAGCTCGATCATCGTGGACCCGCGCGACCCCAATATCATAGTCGTGGGAGTAATTGGGCACCCCATTTTGGGTCTGGCGGCCTCAGGACCCGATCGCGGCGTTTTCAAAACCACCGATGGGGGCAAGACCTGGACCAAAACCCTGTACCGTGATGAGATGGCGGGTGCCTCGGACCTGTGTGTCGATCCGGGAAATCCGCGCGTCCTCTATGCCGCGATCTGGCGTCCACGCGATTTTCACACCGACCGGGAAGCCCCGCCCACCCGGGATGCATGGCTTTACAAATCCACGGACGAAGGCAACACGTGGACGGAGCTGCCCGGTACGGGATTGCCTGGTGAAGCGTGGGACCGCACGGGCATTGCCGTCGCCCCGGGAAATAAGGGGCGGCGTGTTTTCGCGATCACGGGGCCGGGGCTGTTCCGATCGGACGACGCAGGCGCCACCTGGCGGCAGATCACGAAGGACCCACGAGTGATTGGGAACCTGTATTTCAGCCGCGTATTTACGGATCCCGGCGACGCGGACGTGGTCTACGTGGTGCAGACGTCTCTTTACCGCTCGACGGACGGCGGCCAAACGTTCGCAGCTTTCAAGGGTGCCCCGGGCGGCGATGATTATCACGTCATGTGGATTGACCCGCTAAATTCGAAGCGCATGATCCTCGGCGTGGATCAGGGAGCGATTATCACTGTGAACGACGGAGAGACCTGGAGTTCGTGGTACAACCAGGCCACGGGGCAGTTCTATCACGCGTTCACGGACAATCAATATCCCTACATCGTCTACGCCCCGCAGCAGGATAGCGGCACCGCGGCAATTGCGAGTCGCAGCGATTACGGCTCCATCACCTATCGCGACTGGTTTTCGATTGCCGGATTCGAATATTCCTACATTGCGCCGGACCCCCTGAACCCCAACATCGTCTATTCCGGCGGCTGGTATGGCAGCGTGCTCCGCTTCGACAGGGTCACCGGGCAGTTCACACACGTCTTCGTTCGCACCGAGAAATACCGGACAGCTTCGATGGCCCCGGTGGTTTTTTCACCGCTCGACCCCCACACGCTCCACTTCGGTACCCAGTACGTCATGAAAACAACCGATGAGGGAAAAAGTTGGAAGGAAATCAGCCCTGACCTTACGGTCCGGCCAAGTAAGCCAGGAGAGGAGGAGCACAAATCAGCTGCGCTCGCGGCGCCCCAGGATTCCGCGTCGTTGAAATCGCCCGCAGCTTACGTGCCGGCCCGCTACTCCAACGCAGGAGCGGAGAGTGACGAAATCCAGGTGGCGAAAAATGCCGAGCGAGGAACGGAATCCGAGACGGAGGAGTACGAAAGAGGCGAAGAGGACGAACAAGCAGGGATGAGAGGTGGAGCAATCACCGTTATCTCGCCCTCGCCCATCCAGGCAGGGATCATCTGGGCTGGGACGAACAATGGGCTCGTGCAGCGCACACTCGACGGTGCCGCGACTTGGCAAAACGTGTCGCCTCCCGAACTGACTGACAAAGGCAATATCTGGACGATTGAGCCTTCCCGCTTCGACGCCAACACCGCGTTTCTCACCTTCGAGATCAGGAGAGATACAACTCCCTATATTTTCCGCACCCGGGACGCCGGCAAATCCTGGCAGAAAATAACGGATGGCCTCCGGGCGAATTGGTTGGTGCGCGCGGTCCGCGAAGATCCCGTGAGAAAGGGTTTGTTGTACGCCGCGACGGAAGACGGGGTATACGTTTCCTTTGACGATGGAGATCACTGGCAAGATCTACGATTGAATATGCCGACCTCCGACGTACAAGATATAACCGTTCACGGCAATGATCTTGTGGCCGCGACCTATGGCCGAGCGCTGTGGATCCTCGACGACCTGTCCCCATTGCGCCAGGCCAGCGCGGGCATCGCGAATTCGACCGCGTATTTGCTGCGTCCTGCGGAAACGATTCGTGCCCGCTGGGACAACGACCAGGAAACTCCCCTTCCCCCCGAGTTTCCCGCGGGAGAGAACCCGCCGGACGGAGTGATCTTCTACTATTTCCTAAAATCGCCTCCAGCCGGCGAATTGACGCTCGAGATTCGCGACGCGCAGGGAAATCTGATGAGGCGCTTTACCAGTGTGGCCCCCCCGCCGGTCACCACGCCCGCGAATGTGCCGGACTATTGGTTTGAAAAGCCGGTGGTGCTTACGAAAAATGCCGGGCTGAATCGCTTCGTATGGGACTTGCGCGTGGCTCCTCCTCCGGCGCTGAACTACAGCTATTACGGCGATATTCTTGATTACATCGAGTACACGCTTTCCGACCACGCCATCCCGGGCGAGACACCCCGCGAGCAAACACTGGGGCCATTCGTCGTGCCGGGACAGTACGAAGCAGTTTTCATCGGCAACGAGCAGTTGATGAAGCAAAAGTTCACAGTGACGGAAGATCCGCGGGTGCATGTCTCGCGAGACGACCTAGTGACGCAGTGGAAAGCGGCCCGCAGAATCTCGGCGGCGCTGAAGGCAAGCTACGACGCATTTAATGCGGCAGGCTCGTTGGGCTCCGCCGTTGTCGAGCGGCTGAAGAACCTGGAAGGAAATGCGGACGCCAAGAGCACAACCGATGCCTTAAAGGACCTCGAAAAGAATATCGAAGCCGTTATGGCGGGCTCGAAGTCCCTCCCGGGGGTGGGGCCGGTGAATCGGGACCTGGCGCGGACGATGTTTATGGTCGAGAGCGGAGATGGAGCGCCCACTGATTCGGCTCGCGCGGCTATCGAGGAATCGTGCGCCGACCTCAACGGCGCTCTTGCGCAGTGGCGCGCGCTGAATGCGCAAACCGTCCCGCAGGTGAATGCGCTTCTCGATAAGTACAAACTCGCTCCGCTTCCGGCCGCCGCAAGCCCTGCCGCGGACGCGTGCCGCGAGTAGCCCCGCGGCTTGAACGCGCCGCCTCGGTGTGGCACGCTACGCCGCGAGTTTAAGACGTCATTCATGGCCGAACACCGAAAACATCTCGATCGTGTCGAAGAGCTGCGCAAGCGCAACGCCGTGGCCGAAGCGGGCGGCGGAGCGGAACGGCGCGAGCGCCAGCATAAAGAGGGGAAGCTCAGCGCGCGCGAGCGAATCGACCTGCTGTTGGACGAGGGTTCCTTCGAGGAAATGGACAAATTTGTTCTGCATCAGTGCCGGGATTTCGGCATGGAAGAACAGCGCCCGGCGGGCGACGGATTCGTCACGGGCTATGGCCGGATTGGCGGGCGGCTCGTATATGTCTTCGCGCAGGATTTCACGGTCTTCGGCGGCTCCCTCTCGGAAACCAATGCTTCCAAAATTACGAAAATCATGGACCTCGCGATGCGCCAGGGCGCGCCCGTAATTGGGCTGAATGATTCCGGCGGGGCACGCATACAGGAAGGCGTGAAGTCGCTGGCGGGCTATGCGGATATTTTCTTGCGCAATACCCTGGCGAGCGGCGTGATTCCGCAAATCAGCGCGATTATGGGGCCGTGCGCGGGCGGCGCGGTGTACTCCCCGGCGATCACGGATTTCATTTTCATGACGCGGGATACTTCCTACATGTTCGTCACCGGCCCGGATGTGATCAAAACCGTAACGCACGAAGAAGTGACGAAGCAGGAGCTGGGCGGTGCCATGACGCACAACGCGACAAGCGGCGTGGCTCATTTTGTGTCGCGCGATGATGCCGAATGCCTCGCCATGATTCGCGAGCTGCTGAGCTATCTGCCTTCGAATAATCTGGAGGATCCTCCACGGCGCGCCTCGAACGATCCTTGGGACCGCGCGCACACGGCGCTGAACGCGCTGGTTCCAGAGGATCCGCAGAAGCCCTATGACATCAAGGACGCCATCCACGCGGTGGCGGATGATGCGGAATTTTTCGAGGTCCACGAGCACTTCGCGAAAAACCTGGTCGTGGGATTCGCCCGGCTCGAGGGACGGCCGGTAGGAATCGTCGCGAACCAGCCGGCCTTTCTCGCGGGGGTGCTCGACATCAGCGCTTCCGTGAAGGGAGCGCGTTTCGTGCGCTTTTGCGACGCGTTCAATATTCCGCTGATCACTTTCGAGGATGTGCCGGGATTTCTTCCCGGCACACAGCAGGAGTTCGGTGGAATCATCAAGCACGGGGCGAAACTGCTCTTCGCTTTCGCGGAAGCGACGGTGCCAAAAATTACCGTCATCACGCGGAAGGCGTACGGCGGGGCCTACTGCGTCATGTCGTCGAAGCACATCCGCACGGACATCAATTATGCCTGGCCCACGGCTGAAATTGCAGTGATGGGGCCGGAGGGAGCGGTGGGCATCGTCTACAAGCGGGAAATCGATAAGGCGCCGGAAGCCGAGCGGGAAAAGCTGCGCCGGGAGAAAATTGAGGATTTCCGCGAGCGCTTTGCGAATCCTTACATCGCGGCCGAGAGCGGATATGTGGATGCCATCATCGAACCTTCTCAGACGCGCGCAAAATTGATCGCCGCGCTGCGCTCGCTTGAAAATAAGCGCGATACCAATCCGCGCAAGAAACACGGCAATATTCCACTGTGACCTTGGTGGACACGGCGCACTGGATTTTCAGGGCGAATTCCGATAGCATCGTTCGGTTTTGCCTCATTGCTATTGATCAGGCCAATATCAGGAGAAAGTCGTGCCCAAGAACGGGAACAAACCAAGGACGCTGCCGGAATCGCTCGATGCACTGATTGAGAAACACCACCTGCTGAAGCATCCCTTTTATTGCGCGTGGACAGAGGGGAAACTCTCCAAGGAATCACTTGGGCTTTACGCGACGCAGTATTACCAGCATGTGCGCGCATTCCCGGAAAACCTGAGGCAACTGGAAGCCCGCACGAGCGGCAGCGTTCAGAAGCTTGTGAAGGAAAACCTTGCCGAGGAATTATACCCGGCGGCTCCGCACCCGGCGCTCTGGCGTCAATTTGCGCGGTCGCTCGGCGTGACGGATAGGACGCTCGATTCCGCGCAGCCCCTTCCGGGAATTGCCTCGCTGCTGGATACGTTCGACGAAGTGACAGCGCAGGGAACCGTGGCGCAGGCGATCGCCGCATTTTATGTCTATGAGGCGCAGGTTCCCGAAATCGCGACGCAGAAAATTTCCGGGCTGCGCCGCTTCTATGGCATCACCGATCCGCAGGCGCTTGCCTACTTCGCCGTGCACGAAGAAGCCGATGTGCGCCACCGCGCGGCCTGGCGCGAATGGCTTGCCAGCCAGAATGGTGTGGACGAGGTAGCTGTCCTGTGTGCGGCCGAGCGGGGGTTGAAGGCGCTTTGGGGCGCGCTGGATGCTGTGTACCCGGAAGGGTGCGCCGCGAAGAGTTAGGAGACGTTGCCGGCAGTCCTATGGAAGGCCGCACAAAAGAAAGCGGCCGGTGCCGGTGCTATGCGGACTTCACTAGAATCTTCACTCCCTTAGGGCCGCCAATATATACCTCCTCGGCAAATCCAAGAAACAAGCCGTGCTCGACGACCCCGACGACTTGGTCGAGGTGCTGCGCGACTTCTTTCGGCGCATCCATGGGCCCGAAGGCGCAATCCAGGATGTAATGCCCGCCATCAGTGACGTAGGGCTTATTGTCCACGCCGAGGCGCAAAGCAGGATTGGCGCCGAGCTGTTTTAGTCTTCGTTCCGTAGATTGCCAGCCGAAGGGAACCACTTCCACGGGAACGGACAAGAGCGAGCCGAGGCGGTCAACCAACTTCGATTCGTCCGCGACCACGACCATCCGCTTGCTTGCGGCCGCGACAATTTTCTCGCGCAGGAGCGCGCCGCCGTGCCCTTTGACGAGATACAGGCTGCCGCGCTCAACTTCATCGGCCCCATCAATAGTTAGATCGATTTGCGTGTATTCGGCGAGTGTAGCGAGGGGAATGTTGAGCTCGCAAGCCTGTTCGGCCGTGCGTTCCGAGGTGGGGATGCCGATAATGCGCATGCGCTCGTCCGCCACGCGGCGGCCCAGGGCGCTGACAAGAAACTTGGCCGTCGAGCCCGTGCCGAGACCGACGACCATGCCGCTCTCGACGAGTCTCGCGGCCGATTCGGCGGCCGATTTTTTCCAGAGATCCTGCTCGGATGCGTCCATTGGTTTGCTCGCCATGGCAGATGAATCTGCGGAGGCATAATAGCCGCTTGTGGGTATGTTGCCAACGCCGAGACCGATTCGCGCTCAAGAACTTCAGATTCGCTAAGGGGACACGGTGTGGGCTGGCTCACCGGCAGCCTCTCGGCGGGCGGAAAGCATTGCTAGTCCCGGCGCGCGGTCTTACAATCCTTAATTCGTCCTGCTAGGTCGCAAATGTTTCGAAAAATTTTGATTGCGAATCGCGGCGAAATTGCCGTGCGCATACTGCGCGCTTGCCGCGAGTTGGGTGTCTGCGCCGTCGTGGTCTATAGCGACGCCGACCGTGCGTCGCTGCACGTGCGTCTGTCGGATGAGGCCTACCCCATCGGGCCTTCCCCTTCGCGCGAAAGCTATCTGGTGGTCGAAAAAATCCTTGGTGTGGCGCGGCATGCGGGTTGCGACGCGGTTCATCCCGGATACGGCTTCCTGGCTGAGAATCCAGGGCTGGCGCGCGCCTGCGCGGAGGCGAGTGTCAAGTTTATCGGGCCGTCTCCTGAGGCGATGGAGCGTCTGGGATCAAAGACCGCGGCGCGTCAATTGGCGCGAGACGCGGGTGTAGCGACAGTCCCCGGCACTCTTGATCCCATCGAACGAATCGAGGACGTGCTCGAAGTCGCGCGGAGGACTGGTTTTCCGGTTTTGCTGAAGGCCGTGGCGGGCGGAGGCGGCAAGGGCATGCGCGTGGTGGAAAGTGAGGTGGGGCTCGCGGGCGCGTGGCGAGATGCCACCTCCGAAGCGCAAAATGCATTTGGCGATGGGCGGCTGTATCTCGAGAAATATCTCGAGCGTCCGCGCCACGTGGAGATTCAGGTGCTCGGAGACGAACAGGGGCACCTCCTTTATTTGGGCGAGCGCGAATGTTCTGTCCAGCGGCGGCACCAAAAAGTGATCGAAGAAGCGCCCTCGCCCATCATGACTCCGGATTTGCGGCGAGCGATGGGCGAATCGGCCGTGAAACTAGCGCGCGCGGGTCGCTACACGAATGCGGGCACGGTGGAATTTCTGGTGGATACGGACAGGAATTCTTACTTTCTGGAGATGAACACGAGATTGCAGGTCGAGCATCCCGTCACGGAAATGGTCACGTCGCTCGATCTGGTGAAATTGCAAATTCGCATTGCGGCGGGCGAGGCGCTGCCCTTCGCCCAGCAAGACGTGATCATGCGTGGCCACGCCATCGAGTGCCGGATTTACGCGGAGGACCCGGATAACAATTTCTTTCCGTCGCCGGGCAAAATACTCGGACGCCGCGTGCCCGCCGGCCCAGGGATTCGAATCGACGATGGTGTGTACAGCGGCTGGACGGTGCCCAACGAGTATGACCCGTTGCTGGGAAAACTGATCGCATGGGGCGGCGACCGCGACGGGGCAATTGCGCGGCTACAGGGCGCGCTTGACGAGTACTACGCGACGGGGATCAAGACAAACGTCTCGCTCTTTCGCCGCATCCTGGCCACTCGCGATTTTCAGAACGGCGAGATCTATACGCGTTGGCTGGACGATTTTCTCAGCAAGAACCAGAAGAATGCGGCCGGGACTCGAACGACAGACCCAGACAGCGGCGCTGGAGCCGCGGAGAGGGCTGCGATCTTAGCGGCGGCTCTCTGGCACATGTCGCATGGCGGCGAATCGGGAAACAACGCAGGGGCGAACGCAATTGTGCCGGCATCGCGCTGGAAACTCGAAGGCCGGCGGGAGCAATTGGACCGGGAGCCGCAGCGCTAGACCGATGTTCCAGTCGGCGCGGCAAACACACGAGCCATGAAAGTGGAAATCGAAATCGCAGGAAGGGCGCACAGTGTGGATTTGGTCTGCGTGGGCGGACGAATGCGCTACGTCCTCGACGGTCAGACGGTCGAGGCAGATGCGGTGGAAGTGGAACCGGGAATTTACTCGATCTTGATGGATGGAATTTCTTTCGAGGTGCACGTCGAATTGCTCGCAGGACCCGGAGGCGGGCTGCGCGTCGTCGCGGGCCGCCGGGAATTCTCGGCCGATATCCGCGATCCTCGGCAATGGCAGCGCAAACGTGGCGCAACGGCGGAAGCGGAAGGGCGTCAGCAAGTGGTTGCTCCCATGCCGGGCAAAATCGTGCGCGTGCTGGTGGAGGCGGGAGAAGCGGTCGAGGTCAAGCAAGGGCTGCTGGTGGTGGAAGCTATGAAGATGCAAAATGAAATCCGCTCGCCGAAATCCGGAACGGTGGAGCGGTTGCTGGTCACCGAGGGGCAAACGGTGAATGCCGGCGAAATCCTCGCCATCGTCGCCTAGCGCCCGCAACAATCAATCGCGCACGAAACGTGAACCGTGTCGTTCGTTTACTTCTCTTGTTCTCGACAGGCACGGATAAACAGGTGTTCGAGAGGGTTTTATACACGCATGAAAGGCGGTGAGGCCTCGAACAAAGAGGCGAGGCAAATCGCGCGAGCTGCTCCGTTTGCGATTTACTTCGAGGCGGGAAGCTTTCCGGCTGATTCGGTGATCTGGCGTGCGAGATAGTTCGTGACGTGCGACTCGTCCCGCG
>Ga0187819_10000732_pt1 | contig 16602 bp, 18 predicted proteins | sample NC_wetland_sal_i_15_FD_132411 | JGI IMG/M metagenome (GOLD analysis project Ga0187819, IMG submission 132411) | Wetland sediment microbial communities from Neuse River Estuary, North Carolina, USA - SO4_4 | ecosystem: Environmental > Aquatic > Freshwater > Wetlands > Sediment | place: USA...
ACCATAGCGCTCGCCGCGCGCATCGTGCAGGACCAGCTTTCGGTGTTCGTCAATTTCGAGGAGCCGAGGAAGGAAATACCCTTCGAGCGGCAGCCCGAGCTTGTGTTAAACGCAGCGCTGCTCAAGAAGGTCGACGAGCTCGAACTGTCGGTACGCTCGGCGAACTGCCTCAAGAACGACAACATCGTCTATATCGGCGATCTCATTCAAAAGACGGAGGCCGAGATGCTGCGGACTCCCAATTTCGGGCGCAAGTCGCTGAACGAGATCAAGGAGGTGCTTGCCTCCATGGGCCTGCATCTCGGCATGGAAGTGCCAGACTGGCCGCCAGAGAATATCGAAGAGCTCGCTAAGCGTTTCGAGGACCATTACTGATCAGACGCGAGAAGCCGGACAGCCAGGGGTTATCATCATGCGTCACCGCAATGGAGGCAGAAAGCTCAATCGCACCGCGAGCCATCGCTCGGCGTTGTTCTCGAGCCTCGCAGCAGCCCTGATCAAGCACGAGCAAATCGTGACCACCTTGCCAAAGGCGAAGGATCTCCGCCGCGTGGCCGACCGACTGATCACGCTTGCCAAGAAGGGCGATCTGCATGCGCGGCGGCTCGCAATGTCGCGCATTCGCGATGACGCCGTGGTGGCGAAGCTGTTTGGAACGCTCGGGCCACGCTATGCCGACCGTCCCGGCGGCTATACCCGCGTGCTGAAGGCTGGCTTCCGCTATGGAGACTCCGCGCCCATGGCTGTGATCGAGCTGGTCGACCGCGATACCAATGCGCGCGGGCTTGATTCAGGCCCGGTGCAAGAGCGGGACGAGGACGCGGGTAAAGCCGCGGCTTAGGGCTCGTCCGCCGGGAGCGCCCGGCAGATCACAGCGACTCCTGCAATCAAGGTGAGTTTTGGAGAAAAGGCGCCAGGTTAAGGGGCGCACCTTTAATGACTACTTGTCGTCGTCGTCTTTGTCGCCTTCCGGAGTCTTGCCGGCTGCGGCTTCTTTTGCATCATGAGCGGCAATAGCCTGCTTCTTGATGCCCTTGACGCCGTCGCTAAGGATGCTGGTGATCTTCGCTTTGGCATCGTCGTCGCTCGCGCCATTGGCGTCAAAATCGGACTGCCAAAAGATCACGGTGCGATCCGGCTCGTCGTCAAGCTCGAGCCAGAGCTTGGACTTGTAGTTCTTGACGGGGAGGGGACTCTCCACGATCTCGTAGGTGTAGCTGAGATCCTCGGTGCCGGTCAGCTTCTCCTTGATCTTGCCGCCATCCTTGAGGGTCAGGGTGCGGAAGGTGACGTCGCCCTCCTTGGTCTCCACGCAATCGGCCACGGCGGGATGCCATGTCTTGATCGCGCAGAAGTGGCCGACGACCTCCCAGACTTGGGGCGGAAGGCCCGGTGCTTCTATCCTCTTCTTGACCGTGATCGCGGAGGCCGAGGCGCTGCCCAACAGGAGCGCTGCCAAGCTGATCAAGGCCAGTTTCATCATGCGCATGCGTTTTCTCTACACGTTACATTCTGTCGCAAACACGCCCGGGCGGCATCTTAGTGCAACCCTCAAGTCCGACAAGCCCCAAGCCCTTGAATTTGGCCGAAACGGGATAATTTCCCAGTATGTTTTCCTAGACTATGACCACGCCGGAAAGCGTTGATTTGCACTCAGAGGACGGTAAGACAGAGCGATGAGGAGATTTGCCTTGATTTTGCGCAAGACCGGGGTTTTTGCCGCGGCCCTCGTGGCCTTTGCCGCCCTTCCCGCGCAGGCCGAGCCACAGCGCGTGGTGCCGGAGAGCGTGGTGGCGATGAAGCAATCCTTCGCGCCGGTGGTGAAGCGTGCGGCACCCGCCGTGGTCAACGTCTATGTCAGTCGCAAAGTGCAGCAGATCGTCTCGCCGTTTTCCGACGATCCGTTCTTTAGCCGCCTGTTCGGCGACAATTTCGGCATCCCGCGCGAGCGAATCCAGAACTCGCTCGGCTCGGGCGTGCTGGTGAGCCGAGAGGGCCTCGCGGTCACCAACAACCACGTCATTCAGGGAAGCGGCGAGGCTGAGATCACCGTGGCGCTGTCGGACGGGAGAGAATTCCCAGCCAAAGTCATCCTTAAGGATGAGCGGTCCGACCTCGTCGTGCTTCGCCTCGACGCGGCGGGCGCCACGTTCCCATCCATCGAGTTCAGCGACTCCGACAGCCTCGAAGTCGGCGACCTCGTGCTGGCCATCGGCGATCCGTTCGGCGTGGGGCAGACGGTGACGAGCGGCATCGTCTCAGCGCTCGCGCGCACGCAAGTCGGCATCTCCGACTATCAGTTCTTCATCCAAACCGACGCCGCCATCAACCCCGGCAATTCCGGCGGTGCGCTCGTCGATATGGACGGGCATCTCGTCGGCATTAACACTGCCATCTTCTCCAGGAGCGGTGGGTCGCAAGGAATCGGATTTGCGATTCCTTCCAACATGGTACGGCTCGTGGTTCAGGCGGCGCTGAAAGGCGGCACTGTACAGCGGCCTTGGTTCGGCGCTTCGTTGCAGCCGGTGACCTCTGACCTCGCCGAGTCCCTTGGGCTCGACCGTCCCGGCGGCGCGTTAATCAAGGACCTGCATGCGAAGGGCCCTGCTGCTGGCGCCGGGCTCAAGCCCGGCGACGTCGTGGTGAGCGTGGACGGCAAGGCGGTGCAGGACCCGGAAGCTTTCCAATACCGATTTGCCACTAAGGGGCTTGGCGGCGCAGTCGAGCTCGGCCTCGTCCGCAAAGGTCAGGCAATGAAGGCCACGGTGCCGCTCGTCGCCGCCGTCGAGGATCCGCCCCGAGACACGCGCGAGCTTACGGGGCAGCATCCGCTGGTCGGCGCCAAGGTGGCTAATCTTTCGCCGGCCGTCGCCGAAGAGCTTGGCATCGAGGACGAAGGTCCGGGCGTCGTGGTGCTGGACGTTGCACCGAACACGCCCGCGGCGAGACTGGGCCTGAAGCGCGGCGACCTCGTGATTGGGCTCAACGATGCGAAGGTGAGCTCGGTTGCCGAACTGGCGAAGGCCCTCCAACGCCCGCAAAGCGGCTGGCGACTCTCCTTCCAGCGCGAAGGCCAGATCTACAATCTCGTCATTCAGGGCTGAGGTCATGGTGACATTGTTCGAGGCGGCGGGGCTTGCGGAGAGCGCGCCAAGACCGCTTGCCGATCGGCTACGCCCGTCATCGCTGGAAGAAGTGGCGGGGCAGGATCATCTCCTCGGCGCACAGGGCATTTTGAGCCGCATGGTCAAGGCCGGGCGGCTTGGCTCGGTTATCTTCTGGGGGCCGCCCGGCACTGGCAAGACCACGGTGGCGCGGCTGTTGGCCGAGGTTACCGACCAAGACTTCGAGCAGCTTTGCGCCATCCAGTCCGGCGTCCAGGATTTGCGCAAAGTGTTCGACGCCGCGCGCGCCAGGCGTGAGCTTGGGCGAGGCACGCTCCTGTTCGTCGACGAGATTCACCGCTTCAACCGCGCGCAACAGGACTCCTTCCTGCCCTATATGGAGGACGGCACCGTCATTCTTGTCGGCGCCACCACGGAGAACCCCTCCTTCGAGCTCAACTCGGCACTCTTGTCGCGAGCGAGCGTGCTCACTTTCAAGCGGCTGGATGACGAAGGCCTCGAGGCTCTCATTGCCCGCGCCGAAGCCCATGAGGGGCGCAAGCTCCCGCTGACCGATGATGCTCGTGTGGCGCTCATCGCCATGGCCGATGGCGATGGGCGCGCCGTGATCACCCTGGCTGAAGATGTGTGGCTTGCCGCGGAGTCGGGCGCCAAGACGCCGCTCGACCGCGAAGCGCTGGTGGCGCTCGTGCAGCGGCGCGCACCGATCTACGACAAATCCCAGGACGGCCACTACAATCTGATCAGCGCGCTACACAAATCGGTACGCGGCTCAGATCCCGACGCCTCGCTCTATTGGCTCGCCCGCATGCTCGCTGGCGGCGAAGACCCGCTCTATATCGCGCGGCGGCTCGTGCGCATGGCGGTTGAGGATATCGGCCTCGCCGACCCCAACGCTCTCGTTCAGGCGAACGCGGCGAAGGAGGTTTACGACTTTCTCGGTTCGCCGGAAGGCGAGCTCGCGCTTGCGCAAGTCACCATCTATCTCGCGCTCGCCCCGAAATCGAATGCGGCCTATGTCGCCTTCGGCGCAGCCACGCGCGCGGCTAACGAGGGAGGCTCGCTCAGCCCGCCAAAGCACATCCTCAATGCGCCGACCAAGCTCATGAAGCAGGAGGGCTACGGCCGAGGATATGCCTACGACCATAACGAGGACGAAGCCTTCTCAGGCCAGAACTACTTCCCCGACAGCATGAAGCGGCAGAGCTTCTATGCGCCAACCTCGCATGGCTACGAGCGGGAGCTCAAGGAGCGGATCGACCGCTTCGCCAAGCTGCGCGCGGAGCGGTCGAAGCGCAGCTAGCCTGAGGGCGCAACTGTCTAGCGGAGCGTCCATTTCACCAGAAGGTCGACGATTCTGCTGTACGGTGGGCGAAACAGGTCGGTGAAAATGACTCCGGCCTGCTCGAATATTCCCTTCGCATGGCTCATGGTCTTGAAGCCTTCAACAGCGTGATAGGCGTCCATGCCACGTTGGCCGACGCCGCCGAAGATGCGTGATTGGGCGGCGGCGGGGCGCTTGGCGCGCTTCCGAGTTGGACCACGCGTGCGCCCTTGGCCTTGGCGTCGTCCACGAGGCCCATGAGCCGCGCAAGATGATCCAGGTGTAATCGGGGTTCGCGGCGACGTCCGGATAAAGCCTCTCGGGGCATCCTTCTCTACTAAACATGAAGCGGCCGAACGATCATGCCTTCGATTGCCACAACGAAGTTGTTGATCGCCTCCTCTCTTTTCACAGCGAGCTCGCGCCGTGATCGTCCACGTGACAGATGATACGCTTGACGACGTGGCGATGCCTCCTTAGCCTTCGAATTATCGGGGATGGAGTCCCCCCAAAAACTGCCCGAAGGGCTGATGACTCCTGCCGCTATTTCACAGCGGTGGTGTAGTTCTGTGAACCCGCCGCAAGGCGGGTTGTGTTTTTTTACTCCCGCCAGGATGAGTTCGTAGGGTACGCGCATCGCGGCCGCTTTTCGCCAAGGATTTGCGGTGGCCGGCATGAGGGCTGGCCATCTTCAAAGGAGCAGCAATGGAACATACCTGGCTGATTTCAGCGCTCTGGATCGGTCTTGCCCTGATCTCGGCGTTGATCTCCATTCGGATCGGAATTTCAGTGGCTTTGGTCGAGATCGTCGTCGGCAGCTTTGGCGGCAATCTGCTCGGCATCACGCCCACCGAGTGGATCACCTATTTGGCCAGTGTCGGCGCCATCCTACTCACGTTCTTGGCGGGCACCGAGTTCGACCCCGTCATTGTGCGCAAGCACCTGGGCTCGACCCTATCGATCGGTGTGGTTGGCTTCGTCGCGCCCTATCTTGGCGTCCTGTTTTATGCCCATTATGGGCTTGGCTGGCCCTGGCCGCAGGCGCAGATTGCCGGAATTGCGCTCTCGACGACGTCTGTCGCGGTCGTCTACGCCGTGATGGTGGAGACCGGCTTCAACCAGACGGAGATCGGCAAGATCATCCTTGCCGGGTGCTTCGTCAATGACGTGGGCACCGTGTTCGCGCTGGGCATCATCTTCGCCAACTACAATATCTGGCTCGTCCTGTTCGCTGGGGCGACGGCGCTTGCGCTGTGGCTCATGCCGAAGCTATTTCCCTGGTTTGCCAAGAGCTTTGGCGGCCGGGTGAGTGAGCCCGAAGCGAAGCTCTTGCTGCTAGTCCTCTTCGCCCTTGCCACGCTCGCTGCCACCGCCAAGAGCGAGGCGGTTCTGCCCGCCTATCTCTTAGGCATGGCGCTCGCCACCTTCTTCATCAAGGAACGGGCCTTGGCGCAGCGCCTCCGGGTGATCACCTTCACCTTGCTCACGCCCTTCTATTTTCTGAAGGCAGGCTCTTTGGTGAAGTTCGAGACGATCGGGGCGACCATCGGTCTGATTACCCTGTTTCTCGCCTTGAAGATGGCGACCAAGTTCGCAGGCATCTTGCCTCTGACGCGACTGTTCAATTTCGAGCGGCGCGAGGGGATGTATACGACATTGATGATGTGCACCGGACTGACGTTCGGGACGATTTCGGCTCTGTTCGGTTTGACCAACGGCATCATCGACCAGGAGCAATACACGATCCTGGTTACCGCCGTGATCGGCAGTGCCGTGGTCCCGACCCTGATTGCCCAACGCTGGTTCCAACCGGCGTTCAAGCCGATTTCCAAGGAGGCCGCCCATGTTCAAGAAAATCCTGATCGCTAACGACGGGTCCGAGGGCGCCTTCACGGCGCTTGATGTCGCATTGTGGCTGGCGCACTCCCACAAGGCGCAGCTCCACATGATCTCGGTCGAGGAGATTCAATGGATTCCCGGTTCGCGCGAGGAGATCATTGGCGATAAAGAGCTCGCGGATCGCAAATTCGCCGCCGTCGTGGAAAAGGCACTAACCGAGGCGAAGCGCCACAGGGTCAAGCTCACGACCCACATTGTGGTCGGTCACGCCGTTCCGGCCATCGTCGATTTCATCGAGCGCGACGGATTCGATCTCCTCGTAACCGGATTCATGGGCCATTCGGCGCTTTACAACCGGGTGATCGGCAGCACTACCGATCGGCTCGTGGAACTCGCCCCTTGTACGGTCCTGGTGGTGAAATAGCGTCGTCATGAAATGAATTGGTCCTGAAACGACTGGCACGAGGCCAGCATCAGTTAATGTCCCATGACAGGTGTTGAGACAAGAGAGGTCGGGCGCGACGAGGACGGCATGCGGCTCGACCGCTGGTTCAAGAGCCATTACGCCACGCTTCCCCATAGCCGGCTGGAGAAGCTGCTCCGCACCGGCCAGGTGCGGGTCGATGGCAGGCGCGCCAACGCGAGTACGCGGCTCGCCGCCGGCCAGGCCGTACGCGTGCCGCCGCTTCCGGACGTGGCGCCAGAGCCTGCGCCCGCAAAGAAGGCGCTGTCCAAGGCCGATCGCGCCTTCCTCGCCTCCATCACGCTCTACGAGGACGACGATGTCATGGTGCTCAACAAGCCGCCTGGAATTGCGGTACAGGGCGGCACCAAGACCCCGCACCATCTCGACCGGCTCTTGGAGGGCTTGAGCGACGGACCTAAGACGCGACCGCGCCTGGTGCATCGGCTCGACCGCGACACGTCGGGCGTCCTCGTGGTGGCCAAGCGGCGCGAGGTGGCGACCAAGCTCGGCCGCGCCTTCCAGACCCGCTCGATGCGCAAGATCTATTGGGCACTGGTGAAGGGCGTGCCTCGCCCCCCGCAAGGCAAGATCGACGCCGCGCTGGTCAAGGCGTCAGGACCGGAGGGCGACCGCGTGCGCAAAGCGCGGCCCGGCGAGCAGGAGGTGGCCCAGTCGGCGGTGACCTATTACTCGATGGTGGATAGGGCCGGCCAGACCGTCGCGTGGCTGTCGCTCAAGCCCGTCACCGGCCGCCAGCATCAGCTCCGCGCCCATATGGCAATCCTCGGCCACCCAATTATTGGGGATGAGAAATATCGCGGTGATGCCGAGCTACCGGAGGGCATCGAGAACAAGCTCTATTTGCATGCGCGGCGCATCAGCTTTCCGCATCCGTCGGGGGAGGGTATCGTCGATGTGACGGCGCCGCTGCCGGAGCACATGCAACGCGCTTTTGCCGCCTTCGGCTTCGAGGCAAAGCAAAACGAGGGTGACATCGATTGAGCACGCGCCGACAAGGAACTTTGTTGCCGGGTGGGTGCTTACGTGATCCGGCTGAGGCGTTGGGGTCGGCTTGACGCTCAGGCTAAGGCGGAGAACATCGAATGGAGTCGAAAGCAGGTTGGTTCGCGCAGTGCGCCCAAGAGGTCTCGCGGTTCACGGGCCGCGCCATCACCTTCATTCTGGCAGTGGCGGCCATCGTGGTCTGGGGGATCTCAGGGCCTCTGTTCGGCTTCAGCGATACCTGGCAGCTTGTCATCAACACGGCGACGACCATCATCACCTTCCTGATGGTGTTCGTGATCCAGAACACCCAGAACCGCGGCACCGCGGCCATGCACATCAAGATCGATTAGCTGATCCGGGTGACGCAGAAGGCGCGGAACGTTCTGCTCGATCTCGAGGAGCTCGACGACAAGACGCTCGAACTGTTGCGGAAGGATTATGGACGGCTAGCCCGCAAGGCGAAATCCCGGACGAAAGCGCCGATACGCGCCGAGGAAGTGCCGGCGACGCCCGGAAAGTCCAAGTCGCGGAAGGACAAGCCCGACGATGACTGACCATGAGAAGGCCTCTATGGCCCCAGAGGGTCTTAAGGATAAGCCGAGTCATGCTAAGCGCTTCTACGAGCAGGTCACCACCAAGGATGAGGGCGGCGGCCAATCGTCCCTGCTGCTGGACGGCAAGCCAGTGCGCACCCCAGGCAAGGCGCTGTTCGTTCTGCCGAGCCACGCTTTGGCCGAGGCCATTGCTGAGGAATGGCGGGGGCAGGGGACGCGCATCGATCCTGCGACCATGCCGCTCACCAAGCTTGCCAACAGCGTCATCGATGGGGTGGCAGGCCGCGAGGCCGCGGTCGTAGACGATATTCTCAGCTATGCAGGCTCTGACCTTCTCTGCTATCGCGGCGAAGGTCCGAAGGGGCTTGTTGCGCTGCAGACCAAGCATTGGGATCCGATCGTCGCCTGGGCGAAGCAGGATCTCGGAGCGCCGATGCGTCTTGCCGAAGGCGTGATACATATCGGGCAGAGCCAAGCGTCGCTCGATGCGCTCAAGCAGCGGCTTATAAATTTCGATCGCTGGAGCCTTGGCCCACTTCACGTCATGACTGGGCTTGCAGGTTCGGCGCTCCTTGGCTTAGCGGTCGCGCTCCAGCGCCTCTCGCCGGAAGAGGCCTGGTCCGCGGCGCATGTCGACGAGGATTGGCAGATCAGCAAATGGGGCGAGGACGAGGAGGCGAGGCACCGGCGGGGGAGGCGCTGGCGCGACTTCGCCGCCGCAGCGCGGATGCTGGGATTGCTGCGCGGTTGATCGGAATTTCGCGCGCACGCCGACCTCAGCGATTGTTGCCCAAGGTCGTGATTATCTTCGTCCAGGGCCCAGCTGGAACCGCGGCTGCATCAATGAAGCGCCATTCGGCAGGGCCATTGTCGTGCATGCCGAGATAGTGCCAAACGGCGGGCGAGACATCCAGGCCAGCCCTCGCGTCGAACTTGTTGCCGGGCTTGAGCGCCTTGCCTTACACAAAACCAAAGTCATCCTCGCCGCACGGTCCGACATCCTGCCATTGAGCAAAGCATGAGCGGCCGTCGCGCTTGATTTCCACCCAGCGATTTCTCCAGCAGAGGGTCGAGGCCGGAGCGATACCAGGGGACGCGGTGATCGCGCGGGATCAGGCGTGACGCGGCAAGATCGCGCTGATGGGTCGAAGCCAATGCAGCGTGGAGCGCGCCGGCTATCACCCTGTGCTCACCGCCGAGAACGTGGAGTCTGGCCAGAAAACTTTCAGCCAGGCGCTGCGAGGGTGGGAGGGAAGCCCCGAGCACAAGCGAAACCTCCTTCTTCCGGATGCCGAGGCCGTCGGCGTCGCGGTCAGCTATCGGGGCGGCCGCGCCTATTGGACCATTGTGATTGGCGCAGGGCAGTGAGGCGCTTTCCCCCCTCTCCCCACGAGCGGAGAGGGGATTAGATTTGCGCTAATCAACCGCCATGCTATTGACCGTCACGAACGCGTCACAGGGGAAGGCTTGGGCAGCGGCATGAAGGAAGTCCTGGAAGAGCTTGAAGTCAGGCGGGGAAGAGCGCGGGAAGGCGGCGGGCTGAAGCGTATCGAAGCCCAGCATGCCCGTGGCAAGCTGACCGCGCGGGAGCGGCTGGAGCTGCTCCTCGATGAGGGCTCCTTCGAGGAGTTCGACATGTATGTCGAGCACCGCTGCAGCGATTTCGGCATGGAAGCGACTAGGGTCCCCGGCGATGGCGTCGTCACCGGCTGGGGCACCATCAACGGCCGCGTGGCTTACGTCTTCGCCAAAGACTTCACCGTGTTCGGAGGCTCGCTTTCGGAGGCGCATGCCGAGAAGATGATCAAGATCCAGGACATGGCGCTGCAGAACCGCGCGCCGATCATTGGACTGTTCGACGCTGGCGGCGCGCGCATACAGGAGGGCGTGGCGGCGCTCGGCGGCTATGGCGAGGTATTCACCCGCAACGTACTCGCCTCGGGCGTCATCCCGCAGATCTCGGTGATCATGGGACCATGCGCCGGCGGCGACGTCTATTCGCCCGCCATGACCGACTTCATCTTTATGGTCAAGGACACCTCCTACATGTTCGTCACCGGTCCCGACGTGGTGAAAACAGTGACCAAGGAGGAGGTGACCGCGGAGCAGCTTGGCGGGGCGATTGTGCACGCCACGAAGTCGTCGATCGCCGACGGCGCCTATGAGAACGACGTGGAGACCCTGTTGCAGATGCGGCGGCTGATGGATTTCCTGCCCTTGAGCAACCAATCCGGTGTGCCTGAGCTGCCGACGCGCGACCCGTGGGACCGCTGCGAATATTCGCTGGACACGCTGATTCCCAACAACCCGAACAAGCCCTACGACATCAAAGAGCTGATCCATAAGGTCGTGGATGAGGGCGACTTCTTCGAGATCCAGGCGTCGTTCGCCAAGAACATCGTGGTCGGCTTCGCCCGCATGGAGGGCCGCACCATCGGCGTCGTCGCCAATCAGCCGATGGTGCTCGCGGGCGTACTCGATTCAGACGCATCGCGAAAAGCCGCGCGCTTCGTCCGCTTCTGCGACTGCTTCAACATTCCGCTCGTCACCTTCGTCGACGTGCCAGGCTTCCTGCCCGGTACCGACCAGGAATATGGCGGACTGATCAAGCATGGCGCCAAGCTCCTCTTCGCCTTCACAGAGGCCACGGTGCCGAAGGTGACGGTGATCACGCGCAAGGCTTATGGCGGGGCCTACGACGTCATGAGCTCCAAGCACATTCGCGGCGACGTGAATTATGCCTGGCCGTCGGCCGAGATCGCGGTGATGGGCGCGAAGGGCGCCGCCGAAATCCTCTATCGCGCCGAGCTTGGCGATGAGGCCAAGATCAAGAAGCGCATCGACGAGTATCAGAAGCGCTTCGCCAACCCGTTTGTGGCGGCGGAGCGGGGTTATATCGACGAGGTGATCATGCCCCACGGCACGCGCAAACGCATAGCCCGGGCGCTCCAGATGCTGCGCAACAAGCAGCTCGAAAACCCCTGGAAGAAGCACGACAACATCCCGCTATAGGGGCGGCCCTGGCGGCAGACGTAATTACGGTTTCCACGTCAACGGTTTTGACGGAAGTTGTGGCCCGTTCGCTGCAGGGAGCGCAGAGGGTCCCGTTCAATCTATGACTCGAAGTCGACACAAGAACCCGCTAAAGGTGCATTCGACCGGCGGCGGCGCGACAGAGCCGCCGTATTTTTAACCGATGCAGCTCGTCGGCGTAGTTAAGGACATCTTGTGCTGTCGTTCCAAGGAAATGACATGGTCCGATTTACTTATCGATTCCTTCTTGCCGGTGGCGCGATTTTGCTATCGCTGGCTGCTCAGGCCTCACCGCACCTCGGAGTCTATTTGAAGACCTACTACACAGATTTTCAAATAGTCAAAGCGTGTGTTGCGCAATCTCATTTGAAAGCAGTAGATGCCGAGACCGCCAAAAATGCAATATCGAAGGTCGAGGCGTATTATTTGAATAAAGACCCGTCGATCAAGAAAGATATTCTGTTGAAGCAGGCTATCTCCAATACGAAAGCGGCGTTTAAGATGATGAATACAACCCACAAGGTCGATATTCCTCAATATTGCCGCTCGTCTCTGGACGAGCTCGTGGACAAGGCGCATCAAATCGAGTCCGGCGCGACGACCAAAAAAAGCAGCTCCTGATTGCATTGGCTGAGCCCACGTTTCTGAGCTGGCATCTTTGCACGACAGATCGGGGGTGGCCGAGAGGCTGGTCTCGCGCTAATTTCTATCGCGAGGGGTAGGGGATGCGCGGGGGTTACCTAGTCGCCGTCCTGTTGTGCACGGCCCAAGCTTATGTCTTGGCGGCCATGCTGCCGGTATGCGCCGAGGAGCCGGCGCCCACCAATCCTGCTGTGCCATCTCCTGCGCCGTCACCCACGCCCGCGCCTTCGGCCATACCTGCAGGCCAGCCAGGAGGTACAGCCGAGGCGGCGCCGCCAGTCTCCGCGACGGATCCGGTGGTCGCGCTCATTCGCACGAAGCTTTCCGATCCAAGCGTAAGCAAAGGTGCCAATGCCGACGATCTCGCCGCACTCGATGCCTTCTATCGGACGCGGACCGGCGGACCATTGTGGATGACGCAGATGGGCTTCTCGGCGAAAGGGCAGTCGGCCCTTTTCGAGATCGGGAAGGCGGACGATTGGGGTCTTGACGCAACTGCCTTCGATTTGCCGCCTGCTGGCGCGCTGCCGGCAAGCCCGGAGGCTCAGGCCATGGCCGAGTTCAAGCTCGATCTCGCCATTCTGAAATATGCCCGCTTTGCCCGCGGCGGCCGGTTTAATCCGCCCGAGCTCAGCCAACTGTTCGATCAGGCGCCGCCCTTGCGCGATCGGAAGACCGTGATGACCGAGATCGCCGCGGCCGATGCGCCCGATCTCTACCTTCAGTCCCTGCATCCCAAGCACGAGCAGTTCATGCGGCTGCGTCGGGCTTTGCTAACGGCGCGCGGCAGCGACGAGGAGGGTACGAAGCCTGCCGGCAACGAGCGGGACATCAAGCGGATCATCATCAACATGGAGCGCTGGCGCTGGATGCCGGAGGACTTAGGCCCCGTCTATGTCTGGAACAACTCGCCCGAGTTCATGCTGTACGTGGTGAAGGACGGGAAGACGATCTACGCGGACAAGACTCTCGTCGGCACGATTGGCTATGCCACGCCGGTCTTCACCGCCGACATGACGAACATTATCTTCAACCCAGATTGGATCGCGCCAGAAACGGTCGTCACGGAGAACCTGTTGCCGGCTTTGCGCGATGAGAACTATTCGATCCTCAGAATTCACAAGCTCTCGGTGAGCTACCAAGGCACCCCGGTGGATCCGACCAGGGTCGACTGGGGCCGCGTCAATATCCTCAACTACACATTCAGCCAGAAGGCGGGACCAGATAACGTCCTCGGCAAGGTGAAATTCTGGTTCCCGAACAAGCATACCGTCTACATGCACGATACGCTTCCGGTCCGCCGGAAGTACTTCCAAAAGCCGCTGCGCATGATCGGGCATGAATGCGTGCGTATGGAGAAGCCCGAACAGTTCGCCGAGGTCCTTCTCGCCGAAGGCAAGTGGTGGTCGGCAAGCCAGGTCAAGGAGCAGTGGGACAAGGGCGTCAACAGCTCGGTCACGCTCGATCACAAAATTCCGGTGCATATGACCTATTTTACGGCGGTGTTTGACGAGACTGGGAAGGTCTCGACCTTTGCCGACGTCTATGGGCTCGACAACAAGATGGCCACCGCACTGTTCGGCAACGCCACGGGCTTTCCGATGCCGCCGCCGGAAGCCAAGGGGCCGCAAGGGGAGGAGGCGGACGCGTCTTCTTCTGCGAGCTCGGCAAGGCGAACCGCCAACGGCAACGACATTGCCGGCTCGCTGCAAGGCTTCGCCGGCGATTAGCGCGCTATTTCGACCCACCAAGCGGATTGCGGTAATAGACGACGCTTTCGGCTTCTTTGCAGCCGAGAGCGTCATGCGCCCTTTGCGAGGCTTCGTTGTGAAGCTCAACGTCAGGGGCGAGCTCCAGGCAGCCGCCTACAGAAAGGGGCCGCTCGTCGTAAGCTACGCGCTCCAGCAATATATGGGAGGATTTGGAGGGCGATAAGAGCGCGCTGTCGCGGAAATCAAAGAAGGAGGTGCTGACGAGAGCCTCAAGCGTCCTTCCAATAGGGCTTGGCGCAGCCGCTCGTGCCAGGCGTTGATGTTCTGGTAGGGACTCACGTCGATGTTGAGGATGGCGGGGGCGGAATCGAAGCGCGGGCCAATGAGGAAGTCCACGACACTCAACGGTCCGAGAATGTAGTCGCGGCCTTCAAGCTGCTTGTCGAGCACGGGGAGAAAGCGGCCGAGGCGCGCATGGGCGTCGGCGATGATGCCAGGATCGTTGCCTGGCTGATTGAGCACTTTCGGCTTGATCAGAATCTCCCAGGCGAGCGCATCCATGGCAGCTTCGGGACCGCCGACCCACCAGCAGATCCATTGATCGACCAGCGCCTGGGTCTTGGGATCGCCACCGCACAGCCCGCGGTCTGGCCGTTTGGCCGAGAGATATTTCAGGATCGCTGGTGATTCCCAGAGGACGAAGTCATCATCCTCGAGAGTGGGGATGCGGCCATTCGGGTTCATGGCGAGGAATTCGCTGGTGCGGGTCTCGCCGATGCGGGGATCGACCGGAACCTTGTTGAGCGCAATGCCGAGCTCAGCCGCAAGCAACCGCACTTTCCGCGCATGAGGCGAAGGCTGGAGTTCGTAGAGGGTAATAGCCATGGCGTTTCTGTCCCCTAGTCTAGATCACGAACATGTGTAGTGCATAGGGCTAGGCGAATCCGCCCCCATCGAAGGCGCTCTTCCCATCGCCTCTCGCATCTCTTGCCGACCCTCGAGTCCTGTCTTTGATTCTGCCCGGAAGCTAAGGCATCGTGCGCAGCGAAAACATGAGAATCAAGCGTTTGCAAATAACGAAGAGGCTGCAATCCACGTCTTGTCTCCCCGTTTGGTGGGCGCAATTTTGCCCTCTCCAATGGTTAGGGTCGGCCTTCGGGGACGGGTCCGCGGACGCAATCCGAAACAGCACGCGATGATCAAGCGCTTTCTCATTGCCGCCATTCTGGTCGCCCTGTTTCTCGGTGGGGTCGGCTATTTCAATCTCGTGTTCAAGCCGGCGATGATCAAAGAGTTCGTTTCGAAGACAGCACCGCCTGCCGCCACGGTCACAGCGGAACGCGCCGGTACCAAGTCCTGGGTCGACCGCGTGCAGTCGATCGGCACGCTGATCGCCATCCAGGGCGTCGACGTGGCGCCGGAGGTCGGCGGCATCGTCAAGGACTACTATTTCGAGAGCGGCAACGATGTGGTGCAGGGCGCCAAGCTCGTCGCGCTCGACACGTCGGTGGAGGAATCTGATCTCGTCAAGAATCGTGCGGTACTGCTCGAGGCGAATGCCGATCTTGGGCGGCAAACGAGCCTCGTCAAGAAAGGCACCGTGTCACAAGCCGTTGTCGACACGACCATATCGAAGCGCGATACAGCCGCGGCCTCTGTGCAGCACATGGAAGCGGTCATCGCCCAGAAAAACATCACCGCGCCATTCGCGGGCAGGCTCGGCCTTCGCCGGGTGGAGAAGGGGCAATATGTGAAGCCCGGTGATCCGCTCGTCTGGCTCCAGTCGCTCGACCCAATCTGGATCGACTTCCCGGTGCCTGAAGGTGATTTGGGCAAGTTGAAAGTCAGCGCCCCGATCGAGCTCAGCGTCAATGCCTATCCGGGCCAGGTGTTCAAGGGCGAGATCGAGGCTTTCGACGCCCGCGTGGCACAAGACACGCGCACCCTCATGGTGCGGGGGCGCCTGCCCAATGCCGACCATAAGCTGCTTCCCGGCATGTTCGCCAATGTGGCGGTGTTAGAAGGCGAGCCAAAGGAGCTTGTGACGGTGCCGCGCACCGCGGTGACGTATGGGCTTTATGGCGATAGCGTCTGGGTGGTGAAGGAGGGGCCGCCGGCGCCAGAGAAAACGGCGAGCGTGGGCGACGTCGTGGTGCCGGCACCGCAGCTTACGGCGGAGCGGCGGTTCGTGCGCATCGGCCCCACGCAAGGCGATGACGTGGCAATCCTCGAAGGCGTGAAGGCAGGGGAGCAGGTGGTGACGAGTGGGCAGCTCAAATTGCATCCCGACGCCGCCATCAAGATCGACAACACTCGGCCTTTGACACCCTCTGCGGAGCGGCCGAAGCAGTAGGCGCCATGTCCTTCACCGATATCTTCATCAAACGGCCGGTGCTGGCCAGTGTGGTGAGCCTGCTCATCCTGCTCATCGGCGCGCAGGCCGGGTTCAACCTGCCGATTCGGCAATATCCAGAGCTGTCCAACACGACCATCACGGTGACCACGGTCTATCCGGGCGCCAATGCCGATCTCATTCAGGGTTTCATCACCGTGCCCATCCAGCAGGCGGTGGCGAGCGCGGAAGGGATCGACACGCTGGTCGCCAGCTCGACGCAGAATGTGAGCACCGTCACCCTCAATCTGAAGCTCGATGCCGATCCCGACCGGGCGATGACCGATGTCTTGTCCAAGGTTGCGCAGGTGAAGGGCATTCTGCCGCGCGAGGCTGACGACTCTATTGTCACCAAGAAGACGGGCGAGGGTTACGCGCTTATGTACCTGTCGTGCCACGCCGACCGCCAACCCCTCCGGCACGGCCTTACACAACATTGGTAATCACCGTGAGCGATCTCGCCGATGATGTGCTCGCGCCTGTTGAAGGCGCATAACGGCGGTGGCGGCG
>Ga0187819_10000733_pt1 | contig 16579 bp, 11 predicted proteins | sample NC_wetland_sal_i_15_FD_132411 | JGI IMG/M metagenome (GOLD analysis project Ga0187819, IMG submission 132411) | Wetland sediment microbial communities from Neuse River Estuary, North Carolina, USA - SO4_4 | ecosystem: Environmental > Aquatic > Freshwater > Wetlands > Sediment | place: USA...
CCGTGGTCACCTCTTCGATCTTGTCCAGCACCCAGCCGCGCTGGCCGCGGACCCGGCCGCCGCGCACGTAGAACACCTGGACCGCCGCCTCGAGCTGATCCTGGGCCAGCGCGATCACGTCGGCATCGGTGCCGTCGCCGAACACCACCGCCTGCTTCTCGATCGCGCGTTCCAGGGCCCGCAGGTCGTCGCGGAGCCGGGCCGCGCGCTCGAACTCCTCCTCCTGGGCGGCCTGTTTCATCTCGGCCTCGAGGCGGGTCGCGAACCGGGCCGTCTGCCCGGCCATGAAGTCGCAGAAGTCCTGGGCCAGGGCGCGGTGATCCTCGGTGCTGATCCGCTTGACGCACGGCGCGGAGCACTTGCCGATGTAACCCAGCAGGCAGGGCCGGCCGATCTGGCCTGACCGCTTGAACACCCCGGCCGAACAGGTACGCACCGGGAACACCCGGAGCAGCGTGTCCACCGTGTCGCGGATGGCCCAGGCGTGGCTGTACGGGCCGAAATACTTGGTGCCCTTCCGCTTGGCGCCGCGCATCACCATGACCCGCGGGTACTCCTCGCCCATGGTGACCGCCAGGTAGGGATAGCTCTTGTCGTCCCGGTACCTGATGTTGAACCTGGGGTCGAACTCCTTGATCCAGGAGTACTCAAGCTGGAACGCCTCGACCTCGGTGCTGACCACGGTCCAGTCCACGCTCGCCGCCGTGGTCAGCATGGCCTGGGTGCGCGGGTGCAGGCTGGCGAAGTCGGCGAAGTAGGAGTTCAGGCGCTGGCGGAGGGATTTCGCCTTCCCGACGTAGATCACCCGGCCGCGCTGGTCACGGAACCGGTAGACCCCTGGAGACTCGGGAATCGCGCCCGGCGCCGGCCGATAGCCGTGCGGATCTGCCACGAAGCAACTTTACGCTCCCGGCGGTCTAACATTTTCCGTCTCCGGCGGCCACGATGGCTGTTAGTCCTAACCGCTTCGCCCTCTGGCCGGCGACGATAGCTTCTGTGAGTAGCTCCTTTGCCGTGGTCGGGCGGCTGTCGGTCCGCTTCCGCTGGGCGATCGTGCTGGCCTGGGTGGCCGCCACCGTGGCGGCCATGGCGCTGCTCCCGTCGCTGTCGAACGTGACGCAGAGCGACAACACCTCGTTCCTGCCGGCCAGCGCGCCCAGCGAGCAGGCGGCCCAGCTCGCCTCGCCGCTGCAGGGGGCCTCGCTGACCGCGGTCACGGTGGTGGCGGCCCGGGCCGGCAGGCCGCTGACGGAGTCCGGCCAGGCGGCCATCGCGCGACTGTCTGGCGCGCTGGCGCGGGTGGCCAAGGTGACGTCGGTGCGGGACGCCGGCCAGTCCTCCGACGGCCAGGCCGAGCAGCTCACGGTGCTGGCCGCGCTGGCCCAGTCCGGCGGGCTGGCCACCTCCCAGCAGGCCAGCCTGGTGGCCAGCCTGCGCGAGGTCATCAGGACCGCGGCGCTGCCCGCCGGGCTGACGGCGCATACCGCGGGCTCGGTGGCGACCCGGGCGGACAACAACGCGACCTCCAGCAAGACCGGTGGCCAGGTCCAGTGGTTCTCCATCATCTTCGTGATCGCGCTACTCATGGCCGTGTTCCGGTCGGCGCTGGCGCCGCTGATCGCCGTATTGCCCGCCCTGGTCGTGGTGCTGGTCGCCGAGCGGCTGACGGCCGAGGCGGCGGTACACGGGCTGGGCGTGTCGCAGATCGCCTCGCTGCTGCTGATTGTGCTCGTGCTCGGCGCGGGCACCGACTACGCGCTGTTCTTGATGTTCCGGGTGAGGGAGGAGATGCGGGCGGGGCTGGCCTGCGACGAGGCGATCATGCTTTCGGTGGCGCGGGTCGGCGAGACGATCACGTTCTCCGCCGGCATCCTCATCGTCGCGCTGCTGTCCCTGGCCACCGCGTCCTTCAGCCTCTACTCCGGCCTGGCCGCCCCGCTGGCCATCGCGATCGCGCTGATGCTCATCGCCGGCCTTACCTTGCTGCCCGCCCTGCTGGCGATCTTCGGCCCCGCGGCGTTCTGGCCATCCTCGGTCCGGCCGGGCACCGGGCGGGTCGGGTGGTGGGGGCCGACGTGCGCCCGGATCGTGCGCCGGCCGGTGGCGACCCTGGTCGCCGGGCTCGTGGTCCTGGGCGCACTCGCGCTGGCCGCGGCCGGCTACCTGGCGTCGGGGTTCGGCGGGGCGGTGACCGCGCCGGCGGGCAGCGACTCCGCGCTGGGCAACGCGCTGCTGACCGAGCACTTCCCGCAGACGGCGGCCAACCCGACCGTGATCGTGCTCCGCCTGCGCCAGCCGGTGTGGGCCGCCCCGGCCGCGGTGTCGGCGGCCCAGCGGCAGCTGGCCGCCGATCCGCTGTTCACCGCGGTGTCCGGGCCATTTGACGCCAACGGGACGGCGCTGACCGCGGCGCGGTACGCCTCGCTCTACGCCGCCTACGGACCGCCGCGCGCGCTGACCGCCGCGGCCGGCGCACACGTCCCGCCGACCCAGCTGGCGGCGTACCAGGCCTACCGGGCCAGCGGATCATATGTGAGCGAGGACGGGTACACGATCTCGTTCGCGACCTCGCTGGCGGCGGGAAGCCCGGCCAGCACGGCGGCGGAGGAGGCGGTACCCGCCGTCCGCGCCGCCACCGCCCGCGCGGCGCAGGTCGCCGGAGCCTCGGCGTCCGGCGTGACCGGGCAGGCCGCGTTCACCTACGACGTCGCCCAGCTGTCCGACAGCGACCTGCGCACCGTGATCCCGATCGCCATCGCGGTCATCGCGGTACTGCTCGCGATGGTGATGCGCAGCCTGGTCGCGCCGCTGTACCTGATCGCCTCGGTGGTGCTGTCCTACTTCTCGGCCCTCGGGCTGACCGTGCTGGTCTTCGTCAAGGCCGCCGGTCAGCCGGGGCTGACCTTCATCCTGCCGTTCCTGCTGTTCATGTTCCTGCTGGCCCTCGGCGAGGACTACAACATCCTGGTCATGACCCGGATCAGGGAGGAGGCGCACCGGCTGCCGCTGCGCGAGGCGGTCAGCCGGGCGCTCAACGTCACCGGAACCACGGTCTCCTCGGCCGGGCTGGTGCTGGCGGGTACGTTCGGCGTGCTGGCCATCGTGGGCTCCGGCAGCGCCGGGCAGCAGAACGTCAGGACGATCGTGGACGTCGGCGTCGGCCTCGCGCTCGGCGTGCTGATGGATACCTTCCTGGTCAGGACCCTGCTGGTGCCATCGGCGGTGGTGTTGATCGGGCGGTGGAACTGGTGGCCCTCCCGGTTGTACCGACTGCGCCTGGTCGCTGCCCCAGACGACTCGGCGACCGTGCCCCCGTCTCCCCCGGATCAGCCGGCGACGCAGGCTTCTCCTTTACAACGTATAAGTTATTACTTAAGATGGGGCTCCTGGGGATCTCGCCGAAATCTGACTAGGGGCAAGGCATGACGCAGGCGAACACGGTTGTCGAGCACCTCGGGGCTGAATACTTCTCCGATCCCTATTCCGTGCACGCGCGGCTGCGCGCCGAGCACCCGGTCGCGCGGGTGATCATGCCGGGCGGCACGCCCGCGTGGCTGATCACTGGGTATGCCGAGGCGCGTGTCGCGCTGACCGATCCCCGGCTGCTGAAGCTGCCAAAGGGCTGGCGCCCGCCCCCGGACTCCCTCCTCGCTTCTCTCGACCTGCACATGCTCAACCTCGATCCGCCCGATCACGACCGGCTGCGCAAGCTGGTCAACAAGGCCTTCACCCCGCGCCGGGTCGAGGAGCTCCGGCCGCGGATCGCCGCCATCACCGCGGGGCTGCTTGACGACATGTCGACTCGGCGCGAGGTCGACCTGCTGGCCGCGTTCGCCTTCCCGCTGCCGATCACGGTCATCTGCGAGCTGCTCGGCGTGCCGGTGGCCGACCGGGACCAGTTCCGGGCCTGGTCGGCGACCATCGTGGCGGACACCGTCACACCCGAGGTGTTCCAGGCCCACGCCACCGCGATGACCGTCTACTTCCGGACGCTGATGGCCGCCCGGCGGCGCGAACCCGCCGACGACCTGCTGTCCGCGCTGATCTCAGCGCGGGACGAGGGCGAGGGGCTGAGCGAGAACGAGCTGCTGTCGATGGCGTTCCTGCTCCTGGTGGCCGGGCACGAGACCACGGTCAACCTGATCGCGAGCGGCACGCTCGCGCTGCTGCTCAACCCCGGTGAGCTGGCCCGGCTGCGCGCCGACCCATCGCTGCTCGGCGGCGCGGTCGAGGAGCTTCTGCGGTACGTGAACCCGGTCAACAACGCGACGTTCCGGTTCACCGGGGAGCCGGTGGAGCTCGCCGGCGTGGCCATCGGCCCGGGCGAGGTGGTGCTCGTCTCGCTGAGCGGGGCGAACCGCGACCCGGCCCGCTACGCCGATCCCGACCGGCTGGACCTCGACCGGGACAGCGGGGGGCACCTGGCGTTCGGCCACGGCATTCACTACTGCCTGGGCGCTCCGCTGGCCCGGCTGGAGGCGGAGATCGCCTTCCGCGGGCTGCTGGAGCGGTTCGGCTCGATGACGCTAGCGGTGCCCCCGGCCGAGCTGCGCTGGCGCCCCAGCACCCTCATCCATGGCCTGGAGTCCCTCCCGGTGCGGCTGGTCCCGTAGGCGTCGGCGCCACTGCGGCTGCTCATCCGGCACGGATGCCTCATCCGCCGCGCGATTCGCTTTCACATTCCACGAAGCGGAAATTATCGCGGAGGATTCGTCTTTGACGGAGAAAAAGGGCAACTATGGTTGACCAAAGTCTCCGCAGAAGCCGGATCCTCCGTGATCTTGAGGCGTGAGGGACGGGTGGGGCAGCGCGGCGTCGCACCAGACGGGGCCGGGGCACACGCACCCTATCTGAAGCGCGCTGATATACCGGTCGGGTGAAAGGGCTGAGCGAGGTCGCGCCCGGGGTGCTGGTGGCGACCAGCTCGTTCGAGCTGACCACCTCGACGGTGGTGGTCGGCGCGGCGGACGGGTGCCTGCTCATCGACCCCGGTGTGACCGTGGCCGAGCTGGCCCGGCTGGCCGCGGACCTCCGTGAGCTGGGCCTGCGACCGACGGCGGCCTGGTCGACCCATCCGCACTGGGATCATGTCCTGTGGTCGCGGGAGCTGGGGGACGCGCCCAGGTACGCGGCGCCCGCCGCGGTGGCGGTAACCGAGGCCAAGAGGACGGACCTGGCCCGCGAGGCGCAGCGGTCCGCGCCAGGCCATGACTTCTCCCTGCTCGGACGCCTCACGCCGCTGCCGGGAAGGAACACTGCGGCCGCGATCGGTTGGGACGGGCCCGAGGCGCAGCTGATCGTGCACAACGGGCACGCGCCCGGCCACGGCGCGGTGTTCCTGCCCGGTACCGGCGTCCTCGTCGCCGGGGACATGTACTCCGACGTGGAGATTCCGCTGCTCGACCTGGCTGCGCCGGACCCGCTGGGCGACTACCGCCTCGGGCTGCAGCAGCTGGCTGGCGTGCCCGGCGTGCGCCAGGTCGTGCCGGGGCACGGGCACGTCGGGGACGCCGACGAGCTCCGCAGGCGGCTTGCGGCGGACGCCGCCTACCTGGACGCCCTGGCGCTCGGGAAACCGGCCGCTGACCCGAGGCTGACCGGGGAGAGCCCGGAGTGGCTCCGGGTCGCGCACGACGAGCAGCTGCGTTACATCCGCGGGCCCGGGTCCTGACCGGCCGCACGCATGCTGACCCGTTCGGTACCAAGAGATTTTTAGGCCGAACGGACCGTGGCGTTACGCACTCAGGCCAGGTGGACGTAGTCGTAGTCGAACGGCTGCCCGTTGATGCCGTTGCGGGGCGGGGCGATCCAGGCCGCGATCTTGCCGCGTTCATGCACCGGCCGCATCAGCGACCGCACGTAGGTCTTGTCCACGTCGGTGGGCAGCCATTCGCCCTGGCGGCGCTGCCATTCCCCGGCCGGGAGAATCTCGCCGTCCGGCGTGGCCTCGACCCCGGCGAACGCGCCAACCTTGCGGTTGAAGGCGATATGCGGCAGTTTCAGCCGCTGCCGCACGCCCCCCTCCTCCAGGATGCGGTTCCATCGCTTGACCCCGCCCTGGCAGTCCGCGATGTACTCGCGGCGCAGGTCGGTGTTGAGCCCGACCAGCGCGGAGACCTCGGTCTGCCCGATGCTCTGTTCGCCAGTCCTGGCGTCTTCCGACAGCGTGTCCACCATGATCGAGTCGCTGGTGAGCTTGTGATCGTCCTTGCGCCGGTCCTCCAGCCAGCGGCCCTTGAGCCCGGCGGTGTAGTAGTTCGCCACGTTCGTGGAGGTCTCGCCGCCGAACAGGTCGAGCGACACCGAGTAGTGGAAGTTGAGGTACTTCTGGATCACCGGCAGCGGGATCGCGCCGAGGCCGGCCACGTCGTCGGTGTCACGCTCGCGCATCACCTCGACGGTACGCTGCACGACCCGGTCCACGCCGGTGGTGCCCACCATCATGTGGTGCGCCTCCTCCTTGAGCATGAACTCGCAGGTGCGCGACAGCGGGTCGAACGCCGACTCCTTCAGCGTGCCGAGCTGGTACTTGCCGTCCCGGTCGGTGAAATAGGTGAACATGTAGAACGACAGCCAGTCCGGGGTCTCCTCGTTGAACGCGCCCAGGATGCGCGGCGAGTCGAGGCTGCCCGAGTTGCGGTGCAGCAGTTCCTCGGCCTCCTCGCGGCCCTCCCGGCCGAAGTAGGCGTGCAGCAGGTAGACCATGGCCCACAGGTGCCGGCCCTCCTCCACGTTGACCTGGAACAAGTTGCGCAGGTCGTACAGGCTCGGCGCGGTGGCGCCCAGGTTGCGCTGCTGTTCCACCGAGGCAGGCTCGGTATCACCCTGGATGACGATCAGCCGCTGCAGTTCCGCCCGGTACTCTCCCGGCACCTTGCCCCATACCGGCTCGCCCCTGTGCTCGCCGAACCCGACCTTGCGGCCTGGATCCCGCTCGGCCAGGAAGATGCCCCAGCGGTACTCCGGCATGGCCACGTGGCCGAACTGCGCCCACCCGTCCCGGCCGACGTTGATCGCGGTGCGCAGGTAGACGTCCTGCGTCGGCAGGGTCGGGCCCATCGTCTGCCACCAGTGCAGGAAGTTCGGCTGCCAGGACTCCAGCGCCCGCTGCAGCCGCCGGTCCTCGTGCAGGTTGACGTTGTTCGGGATCTTCTCGCTGTAGTCGGCGGTGGTGCTCAAGGTTCAGACTCGCTTCCGGTCGAAAACGGCCCGCTGCCCGGTGCCGAACCGGCGCAGCGCGCCGTCCGGGCCGGCGGCGTTGGGCCGGTTGAATATCCAGTTCTGCCAGGCGGACAGCCGGCCGAAGATCTTGGTCTCCATGGTCTCGGGGCCGACGAACCGGTAGTTGGCCTCCAGCCCGGTGAGCGCGTCGGGGCTGAAGCTGGCCCGTTCCTCGGTCGCGATCCGGATCTCCTCGTCCCAGTCGATGTCGTCCGGCGCGAAGGTGATGAGGCCCAGGTCGGCCGCGTCCTCGGCCTCCAGTGCTTCCCTCTTCCGCTTCGCGGCCGCCTCATAACCGGCCTCGTCGCCCCAGAACCGGGTCTGCAGCCGGGTCAGCCCGTTGCTCATGGTCAGCGGCCCGGCGTTGAGGTCGCCGAGGGTGATGGCCGCGGGCTCGGCGCCCGGGTCAGCGTCCTCGAACACCCCGGCCAGCTGGAACGACCGGTCGGCGGCCAGCGCGAGCTCGAGCAGTGATCCGGCGAAGCAGCTACCCGGCTCGATCACCGCGATCAGGCTGCGGCTGGTCACGTCCAGCCGCCGCAGCGTGCGCTTGAGGTAGTGCAGGACCTCGTTGGCGAACCAGTCGTCCTTGTTGTTCAGCAGCCACTCGTCGTGGGCAAGCACCAGCGCCGGGTCGCCCGCGGTGCGGAAGACCCAGGTGCCCAGCTCGGTCTCGTTGGTGCGCAGGTCCAGGATCAGGTCGTCGAGCTCGCGGGTCACCGCCAGCGGCCAGAACTCCGCGCTCCTGGCCCCGGCGATACTGGCGGGCGGGTCGTCTTGCGGGCCTTTTACTGATATGTCGACTTTGCCCGCGTCGCGATCCAGCCTGGCCTCGACGTGGACGTAGGTGATCGCGTCGTCATCCCGGGTCTTGGCCAGCGGGGTCAGCGGGACGCCCTCGGCGTCTTCCGGGCGGCTGGAACGCGCGGCCAGCTCGGCGGCGCGCTCGGCGACGGTCTCGTCCCACCGGGGCCGCGGCACGGCCTCGTCGACCAGGCGCCACTGGACGGCCTTCTTGCCCCCGACTCCTTCGGCCTTGGTCGAGAAGTAGTCGGCCAGGTCTCGCCGTACGTGCCGCTTGTCGGACACCCGGGTCAGCCCGCCGGTGCCCGGCAGCACGCCGAGCAGCGGCAGCTCGGGCAGCGACACCGCCGACGAGCGGTCGTCCACCAGCATGATGTGCTCGCAGGCCAGCGCCAGCTCGTACCCGCCGCCCGAGGCGGTGCCGTTGACCGCGGCCAGGTAGGTCTGCCCGGAGTTGGCGGTGGCGTCCTCGATGCCGTTCCTGGTCTCGTTGGTGAACTTGCAGAAGTTCACCTTCCAGCCGTGCGGCGAGGAGGCGAGCATGCGGATGTTCGCCCCGGCGCAGAAGATCTTCGGCTTGCCGCTGGTGATCACGACCGTGCGCACCTCGGGGTGCTCGAAGCGCAGCCGCTGCACCGCGTCGTACAGCTCGATGTCGACCCCGAGGTCGTAGGAGTTCAGTTTCAGCTCGTAGCCCGGGACGATACCGCCCTGCTCGTCCACGTCCATGGTCAGCGTCGCGACCCGGCCTGCGGTGGCGAGCCGCCAGTGCCGGTAGCGCTCCGGGGCGGTGCGGAAGTCGACCCTTGGCTGGTCAGGCATGGGCGGCCGCCTCTGCTGCGGCCTGGCTGACTACGAGTGCTGAGGGGTTGGCGGCGCTCAGGCCGATGTCGTAGCGGGTTACCACGAAATCCTTGGCCGCCGCGTCGACCTGCCCGTTGCCGGGGTTGCGGGCGAAGCGCGGGTGCGCGCCGCCCGCGACCTGGAGCCTGAGCCGATGTCCGCGGCCGAACCGGTGCGCCGCGCCGATCAGGGATACCCGGACGGTCCCGGTCAGCGGGTCGGTGTCGGTGAGGCGTACGACGCCGTCGCAGACGTTGCGTGACCGGCTCCGTGCATCACCGGGCGGGTCCACGTCACACAGCCGCACGAACAGGTCGGCGTTCGGGTTGTCGCGGGTCACGTGCAGCTCGGCGGTGACGTCGCCGATGACCTCGACCGGCTCCTCCAGGGGTTCGCTGCTGAAGATCAGGACATCGGGGCGCAGCTCGACCGTCCGGTTGTCGCGGACCGCCGCGGTCAGGGCCAGGGTCGCGCCGCCCACCGACGGCGTGGGGTCGGCCGGGTCGTAGCGGAAGCTCGCGGGGCGGACGTCGCCGTCGTCGGCTGGCTCGCGCCGGCCGAGAGTGCCGTCCGGTCCGAGGTACCACCGTTGCGGCACCCGCCCGGCGGGCGGCCAGTCGGTGATTTCGCGCCATTCGCGGGCTCCACCGACCCAGATGCGCGCGCTGTGACCGGGTTTCGGGTCTTCGGGGTCCTGGCCGGCGTAGCGCTCGAGCCAGGCCAGGCTCTCGGCGTACGCGGGACCGGACCGGGTCGCGCCAACCACGTGATTCCAGGGCCCGACGACCAAGCGGGTGGGCACTCCCCGCGCGGCGAGCGCCCGGTATTGCTCGAGGGTCTGCTCGAGGAAGATGTCCTGCCAGCCGCCGACCAGCAGGGTGGGCACCGAGAGGCGCTCCAGCGCGGCCCCGCACTGCAGCGGCGTCCAGAACGGGTCGGTCAGCTGCGGATGCTCCAGCCAGGTGTCGAACCAGGGCGCCTCGTCACCGAGCAGGTCGCGGGCGCCCGCGCTGACCGGTGACCGGTCGAGCGCCGGGCGCAGCCGCCGGTCCGTGGTGGCCACGCGGACCATACCACGCAGCCGATTGACGCGTTCCTGGTGCACGATCAGGTCGCTCCAGCTGAGGAAGTTGTACAGGTCGAAGGCGCCGTTGCGGTACGCGGTCCGGCTGAAGTCGTGCGGGCCCACGAACACGACCGCGGCGGCCAGCTCGGGCGGCGGGTCCGTGGCCAGGGCCCACTGCACGAAGCCGAGATAGCTGGCCCCGAAGGTGGCCAGCTGTCCGTTGAACCAGCTCTGGCCGCGTAGCCAGGCCACGGTGTCCTGGCCGTCGCCCGCCTCGCCGCGCATCGGCTCGAACTGCCCGCCGGAGCCGAACGTGCCGCGGCAGCTCTGCAGCAGCACGTGAAAGCCGCGCTCGGCGATGAGCTGGGCGTCCAGCAGGCTGAACGGGGCGCCGCGCCCGTAGGGGCAGCGCACCAGTACCGTGGCCGCGGGCTGGCTGGTGATCGGCAGGTAGTGGTCGGCCAGCAGTACGGTGCCGTCGGACATCGGCACCTGGACTTTCCGCTCGACCGCGACGAAGGTCCGCTGCGGCGGGAGCGACCAGGCCCGGGACACCATCTTGCTGACCGCGGCCACGGCCGGCCGGACCGGGCGGGTCGCCCGGCGATCGGTGCTCTGGCGCATCACGCTGTCCTTTCGGCACCGCCGACCCGTTCGGCCAGCACTATCCGGTTAGTGAGTACCCGCCTCCCGGCCGCTCAACGCGAGGTCACGCCCGCCGATCATTCTACAATAAAATCCAAGTTCGACATCTCTTTGTAGCATTTCTTTCTGGTCTGGCACAACTCTGGCGGGCGCTAGTCCTGGCCGACATGACACGCGCAGCGTGTCAACCCTGACCGGCGGCTGCCGCACGGTCCTGGCCGCCGGCCCGTCGGCAGCGGACGACGGACCGGCGGCCGGGACGCCTGAGAGGCCTGGCTGAACCACACGCCGAAGCACCGCTGGCGTGAGACCTGCCGGCCGCTAGTCTCGGTGGCCGGCCGCGTCTCCCTCGTCACCCCGGCTCTCCGGCCGCACCGTGTTGTCGGCTGGGTTGTCGCTCTCGAATTCTTCGTAACTATCGAATTCGTCGCTATCAGTGTTCTCGTCGATATCCCAGTCGTTGTCGTCGCGCACCGGGGACCGGACGCCCGCCGTGTCGTAGGCGTCGGACCGGGCGACGTGCCACACCGGAACCTGAAGGTCAGCGTCGGCACCAGGCCCGGGCCCGGCCGCCGCGCCGGCCAGGACGGCTGCCTCGCGCGGGGTGAAGAGCATCCACGCGCAGGAGACCACCAGAACCGCGACGAACACGCAGTAGATCCAGAACGCCGGGGTGAGGCCGGCGCTGATCGTCAGCCCGAGCTGGGAGACCTGCGCGGGCGTGAAGCCGAACTGGGTCGGCGAGGGGCCCTCACCGACCTGGACGAGCGCCGAGATGGCCTGGGCCACCATCGGGATGATGGCCCCGGCGAGCAGGATCGCGCCGTGCCGGGCCGGCCGCCACAATGCGGCCACGATGACGACCGCGGCCAGCGCGACCATCACGATCACGTTTCCGGCCATCACCGCGGCCGGATCGGCGAAGGCGTTACCCGCCGTGATGGTCTGCGTCTGCCCGGCCGCCGTCCGCAGCGTGAAGCTGTCCCAGGCGGGAGCGAAGGCGGCGGCCGTACCGAGCCCGGCCAGGACCAACAGCACGGCGGGACCTAGCGCCGCGCCGCGCGGCCAGCCCAGGGTGACCGGGCGCCTGCTCGCGGCGGCCGGGCCGGCCGCCGGGACCGGGCTGGCGGTGCGGCCAGACCCGTTCAGGAAGGCCACCGCGGATCCCGCGGCGCAGACGAGCCAGCCGAGGAGGCTGAGCACCAGACCGGCGCCGCCCAGGTGGGCGCCTCCGGAGATCGGCGTGCCCGCGTCCGCCAGGAACAGGCCGAACGTCACGATGCTCAGCCCGGTCGCCAGCAGCGCGCCGATCCGCAGGCGGGTGCCGCCAAGCGCGATGAGCACGCCGCTTGCGGTCCAGACGGCCAGGTAGATCACATGAGCGACCAGGTTATCGGGCTGCGCGACCAGGCTCGACCCGCCCAGGTAGTCCGGGAACAGCCCGGCGATGCCCAGGGCCACGCCCACTCCGAGGAGCAGCGAAGCCGCGACGGCACCGCCGCGGCCAGTGCCGATCACCGGGGCGAAACGCTGACCGGTACCGGCGCGCTCGCCGGACCACGCCGTGTTGCGGCCCGCCGGGGTGATCGTCTCCGGAGGCTCGAGGACCGCGAAGCGGGTCCACGCGGCGGACCAGCCCTCCTGGGTCTCCGGCCACCACTCCAGCGGCTGCGACCGGGAGCCGCCCATGGTCCAGATCCCGAAATAGTCGCGTCCGCGCCCTATCTCGTACGTCGCGCCCCGGTAGGCGATGGTCACCTTATCCAACACGGTCCAAGCCCTTTCCTGCTGCTACAGCGACCCCGTCATATCCCTTGCACCGGAACCTAGGAAGCTGGCCTGGAAGTCCGCTGAACAGCCTCTCAAGTGTTCCTGACTCTTGGTCCGGGGACGCGGCGGGCATCGTCAGGGGAATGAAGCCCCGGTTTCACCGCACTCTAGCGTGCTGAAACCCGGGTCTCATTGCGCGGCTCGAGACCGGGCGACGCCGACCGGCTCGGCCCAGCTCATCTACGCCCCGGATGAACCTGACCACGGGCACTAGGCGAGGCGTGGTGGACTGGAGCGCATGGACATTCTCGTGCTGGGAGGGACGGCGTGGCTGGGTCGCGAGGTGGCCCGCCAGGCGATCGAGCGCGGTCATGCGGTGACCTGCCTGGCCCGCGGCGAAAGCGGGACGGTGGCCGGCGGCTCGATCCTGGTCACCGCGGACCGGCGCGAGGACGGGGCCTACGAGCGGGTCCGCGACCGGGACTGGGACGCGGTGGTCGAGGTGTCGTGGCAGCCCGGGCTGGTCCGCAGCGCCTTGGCCGCGGTGGGCGACCGGGCCACGCACTGGTCCTACGTCTCGTCCGGCAGCGTCTACGCCTCGCACGCCGTCCCGGGTGCGGACGAGACCACGCCGCTGCTGCCCGCGACCGAACTGATCGAAGCGGACATCGAGCGGTACGGCGAGGCGAAGGTGGCGTGCGAGCAGAGCACGGCATCGGTGCTGGGCGACCGGCTGCTGATCGCGCGGGCGGGCCTGATCGGCGGACCCGGTGACCACAGCGACCGGTCCGGGTACTGGGTAGCGCGGTCCGCCAGTGACCCGCTCGGGCCGATGCTCGTCCCGGCTCCCCTGGATGCGCCGACCCAGGTGATCGACGCGCGAGACCTGGCCGCCTGGCTCTTGGACGCCGCGGAAGCCCGGACCACCGGCACGTACGACGCGGTCGGCCCGGTGGTGCCATTCGGCGAGTGGATCGAGCAGGCCAGGGCGGTGGGCGGGCATACCGGGCCGGTGATCGAGGCAGACCCGGCGTGGCTGGCCGAGCAGGGCGTCGCGCAATGGATGGGCCCAGAGTCCCTGCCCATGTGGGTGTCCGAACCGGGCTGGGAGGGCTTCTCGGCCCGCAGCGGCGCGGCCGCGCGAGCCGCGGGATTGCGGCACCGCCCGCGCCGTGACCTGCTGGCCGACGTGCTGGCCTGGGAACGCGACCAGGGCCTGGACCGGCCGCGGCGTGCGGGGCTGAGCGCCGGACGTGAGCGCGAGCTGCTCGCCGCCCTCGCCCAGCCCCCGCGGTAGCACCGTCGTCAGCGGCGCCGGGCGCCAGCCGCCCGGCCGGGCGTCCGGTGACCCGGTACACGCCGAGCACGATGACCGGGGCGGTGCCGATGGTGACCAGGGTGGCCAGGGCCACCCAGGTCAGTGCCGCGGCGGTGAAGTAGCAGCTCTGGTACAGCCCAGCCAGCACCCCGATCGTGGCAATGCGGGTCCAGGCGGCCCGGCCGGCCGGCCAGCGCCGGCCGGTCACGGTCAGGAAGGCCACGATCAGCACACCGCCAGCGGTGAGCCGGCAGGCGGCCACCGACATCGCGGACCCGGTGCACGGCTAGTAGCTTAACCCGGCCGGCCCCGCAAGCGCGAAGGACGATCCGGCTGGGACAATCACCAGATGGTCCCTGCGGGCATCCGTGACTTCTTCGCGGCCAGCGCCGGTGTGGCCGGGGCGCTGATCGGGCTGCTGTTTGTGGCCATCTCTGTCTCTGCGGAACGGCTCGCGCGGGAGGAGGCCGGGGCTCAGGTCCACCGCATCCGGGCCACCGCGGCCCTCACCGCGTTCACCAATGCGCTCGCGGTATCCCTGTTCTCGCTGATCCCGGGGCATAAGATCGGGCCGACGTCGGTGGTCGTCGCCGCATTTGGGTTGCTGTTCGTCGCGGCGGCGCTGCTGTCCCTGGTCCGCCTCCGTCAGCTGCGGTTGTCCACCGTCCGTGATGCCCTGTTCCTGCTGGGGCTGGTCGTCGTGTTCGTCATCCAGCTGGCCGAGGGCCTCGGCGTGATCGCCGACCCGGGTAGCTCCGGGGACGTGGACACGATCGCGATCCTCGTGGTCTGCTGTTTCTTCATCGGCATCGCCCGGTCCTGGGAGCTGATCGGGGGCCCGTCGATCGGCATCACGCGGGAGGTCAGGGCGCTGGTCCGGGATCATGAACACGGCGAGGAAGCCGGGGACGAGCAACCGCCAGCGCCACCCGATGACCCGACCGGGCCGTGGCCCGGATTATCCGGCGACCGCGCCGACGGTCAGGTTGGCACCGCCCGCGCCCTCCAGCACCGTGCTGGTGACGACGCCGCGGCGAGCGCGAGAAGATATGGCGAAGGAGAGTAAAGCGGAAGCAAATAGTCACTCCGGAGGCCAGTCGATGCTCCTGACGTTCGGACACGGAGCCGCTTCGGCCGAGCAGATGACCAGCCTGCTCCGGAGCGCCGGGATATCCATGCTCGTCGACGTCAGGGCCGCCCCGGGCAGCCGCCGTCATCCGCACGTGGCCCGGGCCGAACTCCAGCGCTGGCTGCCGGAGGCCGGCATCAGCTACCGCTGGGACAAGCGGCTCGGTGGCTTGCGAACCCCGGAGGCGGATTCGCCGGACGTGGCGTTCAGCGTGGATACGCTGCGCGGCTACGCCGGCCACATGCGGACCCCGGCCTTCCTGACCGCGGTGGACCAGGTACTCGCCCTAGCCGGCGCGCGGGGCACGGCGGTGATGTGCGCCGAAAGCCTGTGGTGGCGCTGCCACCGGCGGATGCTGGCCGATTTCGTCACCGCGGCGCGCGGCATGCCGGTTCACCACCTCATGCATGACGGCCGACTGGAGGAGCACCGCCTGTCCCCCGGCCTGCGGCTGCGGGACGACGGCCTGCTGGTCTACGACGGCGGACAGACGCCGCTGCTCTAGCCGGGACTCAGGCGCCGCCGACCAGGCCGCCCTCGTACGCGGCGATGTACCAGGGACCGACGCGGCCGGGTGTACCTCAGTCCGAAGCCCGATGGGCCCCGAACCCGCTGGTCTGCCAGGTCTCGCCGCCGGGGGTGACCGCGAACGCCTCGTAGCCGTCCAGGCTTTCCACCCAGTCCCGGGCGGCGGGGCCCATGGCGAAGGCCGCCGTGGCGTAGGCGTCAGTGGCCGCGAGCCTGGCTCCGATCACGGTGATGCTGGCCAGGCCGGTGGCAGGCTGGCCGGTGTGCGGATTGATGATGTGCGGGCCGCGCTCGGCGACGCCGGAGGTCGCGACCGCGAAGTCCTGCCCGATGACCACCAGCAGGAGCGAGCCGGGCCGTAGCGGGTCGGCGATCCCCACTCGCCACGGCTGGCCAGGACCATGGTCGCCGACGCACTGGATGTCGCCGCCCCCGTTGACGCTGTGCTCGGCCGAGCCGGCGGCGGTGAGCATCTCCGCGGCCCGCTCGATGGCCCAGCCCTTCACGTATCCGGACGGGTCGAACCGGCCGCCGGGCCTGACGGTGAAGTACCCGCCGCTCAGCGCGCTGACGTCGGCACAGGCGGCCAGCACCTCGGCCAGCTCGGGCGCGCATTCGGCCAGCGTGAGCGAGCCGCAGCCGAACCGGCTCACGTCGCTGTCGTCCCGGAACGGCGAGAACGTCGCGTCGACCCAGTGCAGCCACCGGACCGCACGGTCCAGGACCCCGCCATCCGCGGATGCGCCGGCCCAGTCCGGCACGTCAAAGGACACCACGGTGCCCATCACGTGTTCGGCGTGCCGTAGCCGTCCGGGCCGGGTGCCGGTCATCGCGGATCAGAGGCCGTGATCGACCGCGCTCTGCAGCGAGGCGATGTAACCCGCGCTGGTATAGCTGGCCCCGGACACGGTATCGATCTTCGCGCTCTGCGCCGCGAGCGTCTCGCTGATCAGGCGCGGGAAGGCGAACTCACCGATCTGGATGTCGTGGATGGTGTTAGCCGGCTGCTCGAGGATCGCGACCTTGACGATCTTGCCGCTTTTCACGATCAGCTGGACCTGCACCGGACCGTACACGGTGTTGCCCACCGTGCCGGTGATCGCGGTCTCACCCGGGGTCAGCTTGCCGACCAGGCTCCCCTCCGGGAACTCGCCGGGCACCGTCGTCGCAGAAGACGACGAGGACGACGAAGATGACCCGCCGCCCGTTCCGCTGGTCGCGGCCACCGGCACGGTCGGGGAGTGCGACTTGAACG
>Ga0187819_10000734_pt1 | contig 16560 bp, 13 predicted proteins | sample NC_wetland_sal_i_15_FD_132411 | JGI IMG/M metagenome (GOLD analysis project Ga0187819, IMG submission 132411) | Wetland sediment microbial communities from Neuse River Estuary, North Carolina, USA - SO4_4 | ecosystem: Environmental > Aquatic > Freshwater > Wetlands > Sediment | place: USA...
ACAGCGCGCGATAATACCGCAGAAAACGCTCCGTCTCTTTGCTCTCCGGATCCACTTCCGCCAGCGTGTAGCGTTCGTAGCCGGAGTCGCGCAGCAGCGTGAACAGTTCGCGCCACGGATACGAGTTGCTCAGATCATTGATGTGCACGTTCCGGATCCACGGCTTGAGTAACTCGAAGCTGGTTCTTACTGATCCATTCCCCACGTCCGTTGGATTCGAATTCCAGCAGACACCCACGTTCTGATGATTTGTGGCTTTCATGATGGCGGCAGCCACCGGCGGGTTTTGCGTGGTGGGGCCGTGGACCTCCATCCAGATCTCGACACCGTGGCCCGTACCGTAATCTCCCAGCTCGCGCAGGCTGGCCGCAATGTTGCCGATCGTCGTCTCCATCGGCACGCCGCTCGGCACTCCGTCGGGCCGCACTTTCACGCCCCACGCGCCGGTGTCGTGCGCCAGATCGACCCACTGTTTTCCCAACTCGACCTGCTTGCGCCTCACCTCGGCATCCGGCGACTCGAACTCGCACGTCGAGCCGAAGCTCAGCAGCCGGACTTTGGTCTTCTGGAACCGCTCCCGGATCTGGTTGCGCTGCGCTTCACCGATCGACGGCTCGACGCCGTGCCTGTGTCCCGTGCGCAGCTCGACCGCCTCATATCCCGCCGCTTCCAGGTTCCGGATGATGGTTTCGAGATCCCATTCCTTGAGCAGATTGTAAGTGACGCAGCCCAGGTGCAGCATGGCTCCAGTCATTCTATCTCCGGGAGCGTTTACCGCTCATTGATCGCGGCGATACAACCGCACTTTGATGACGCCGATGCGGCCGCTGCGTAGTGCGATCCGGCCTTCGTCGCCATTCAGCCGCCGGCTGGGTATCCACGACCCTTTTTCGAATCTTCCTTCGTCAATAGAGCCAATCTCGGCGATCTTCGGGCCGGAAGATGCGGGATCAAACTTGATCAAGAGTCCGGATCCAACGATAACGAATTCGTCCGGTCCTGTGGAAAGAATCAGTCCGTAAGGCCTGGTGTCCGGCGCGGTCGGCCCTGTCGTCGATGGTTCCACCGGCGCCTGGCCCGCGTCCGTTCGGAGCGGCATGTGGGACGGGCTGATGCGTACGTTATAGCCCGCGAACGCAACCGTCTCCGGTGCGTCGCCGTCAAGCAGCACGCCCATGATCTTCTTCTGCGCTTGAACGTTCGCCAGCAGGGGACCCATTTCTCCCAATACCTTGTAAGCTTCCGCCAACTGGCTATCTTCTTTCACATCTTCGATGCCGAATGGAGAAAATCCCATAGCCGAATGCTGTCCCAGCGCCCAGAATAGATTGCCTGCGATGGGTCGCGCTTCGGGGATAAACAGCGGATTGCCGGACCGCGCGTAAAGTGCGCAGGTGCCCTTGAAATCCTGGACGTAGATGTCGGGCGCCAGTAAGTCCGCCGCGGGCGCCGCCGCCCGCCACACGTCCATTACTCGCGCGACCGGGCCGCCGCTCGGATACTGGCCCGGCTGTTCCATCCCGGGTTGCGGCCCCAGCCACGCGTTGACGTACATTGGCAAGCGCAGTTCCTCTTTTCCCGCTTCGATCACTTTGCCTACGTACCGGCCCACGTGCCACGCCATGAAGACTTCGTCGGCCTGATTGCTCGTGCCGAAAACTTCGGGCCAGGTGCCAGCCGTTTTATAGCCGCTTGACTTCCACACTTCCTGCATCTCGGGAAGCAGGTTCGCCCTGTTCATGACGAGGTAATTCATCAACTCCGCCGGAACCGGCTTCGACCACGCCGCCTCCGCCAACGGGGAGCGGTCGCGGCTGTCACCGAGAAGCCCGGTCTCGTTCTCTACCTGCATCATGATCACCGTGTGCTGAGGATCCACTTCCCGGATGTGCCGCATCAGCGCACGAAATGCCTTCGCATCCGCTGCCCGCGTCTCCTGGCCGAGTGAGCTCAAGTTCGGCGCGGGCATGGACGAAGCGAGAAACCCGGACAATCGAGACTGGAGGTCGGGTCTCGGCTTCGTCTCAACGCGCGGAAAGCGCCGCGTATTCGTCTTCACCCAGAGCGGTGCGTAGGTCGCGCTCGCATTCTTCCAGGTGGCAAACCAAATCAGAACCAGCCGCAGGTTTCTCAGGCGGGCTTCGTTGATTTGCGCGTCCACGAGCGTGAAGTCGAATTTCCCCTCCTCAGGCTCCGTCAGTTCCCAACTGACCGTCCCGATCACGGTATTGAGGTTCAACGCAGCCAGCCTGGGCCAAATCGGTTTCATGTAGTCGATGCTCGATGCACTGGAGTTGTGCAGTTCGCCCGCGAGCATCACAAGAGGGGCGCCGTCCACGAACATCTGCGTGGCCGCACCGTTCCTCTTCACTTCGGGCAGGGGCACGGCGGCTGAGGCGGACATCAGCGAGTAGCACGCTACAGTCAGGGAGAGAAGAAGACGTTTCATATTGGCAGCTCCTCCAGCATCCGATCGATCTCCTCCAGCCGGATATAAAAATGCGGCGAAGTTCGCACCCAGCCCCCGCGGTTCGCCGTCACAATGCGCTGTTGCTTCAACTGATGCACGATCAGCCCGCTCTCCACGCCGGGCTTTCGGAAACTCACGATGCCCGCGCCTGTCGCGGGCGTGCGCCGGCCCAATACTTCGTAGCCCTTCTTGCGAACGCCGTCGGAGATCCGGTCGCCCAACGCCTGCACTGCCGGCGCAATCCGCTCTACGCCCACTGCGAGCAAGAATTCAATTGCCGCCTTCAGCCCGTAGCAGCCAATCGTATTCAGCGTGCCGCATTCGTAGCGACCCGCGTCCGGCCGCAGCGTCATGTTGCGCGTGCTGTAGTCGGCGTAACGCGCCACGTTGGTATAGCCGAATTCCACCGGTTCGACGCGCTCGCGCAGCTCGGCGTTGATATATAGGATGCCGCAGCCTTCGGGGCCGAGCAGCCACTTGTGTCCGTCAGCGGCCAGCGCGTGGATCCCACACCGCCGCACGTCCACCGGAAACGCGCCGAGGCCCTGAATCGCATCCACCAGGAAGAAACAACCGCGGCGCCGGCAAATCTCGCCCAGCGCTTCGAGATCCACGCGATAGCCGCTCAGATATTGCACGAAGCTGACGGCGAGCATGCGCGCTCCCTGGCACGCGGCGTCGATTTTTTCCAAGGGATCGAGCACCGATAGCCACCGTACTTCGACGCCCTTCTGCTCCAGCCGCTTCCAGGGGTAGTAATTCGCAGGGAACTCCTCCTCAAACGCCACCACTTTGTCGCCCGCGCGCCAGTCAAAACCCATCGCGATGGTGGCGATGCCTTCAGAGGTGTTCTTTACGAGCGCGATGTCATTCGCCTCTCCGCCCACGAGCTTCGCCGCCGCTCCTCGCAGCCCGGCATAGACCGCGAGCCACCGGTCATAATGCAAGCTCCCGAATTGCACCTGGTCGTCCGCCAGTTGCTTCATCGCGTTCGCGGCCGCCCGGCACAGCGGCGTCACAGCGGCATGATTCAGGTAAATGAGCTGCTCACGCACGGGAAACTGGTCCTGATAGATTTCCCAAAGCGCCGGAGTCGAAATCTCTGTGGCCACGTGATCCATATTCTCTTATCATCAACCAATGGCTACGATCGTGAAAGTTCACCTCATCCTGCTGCTGGCTTCCGGTTTAGTGTTTGCGACTCCGCCGGAGCCCAAATTCACCATACTGTTTCCGCAGGACGGTCCCGTCACTAAGGGCTGGTTGGTTCGCACCTGGGCCAATGTCAAGGATGCTCCGGAATATCCAACCGTCTGGGAAGTGCGGGATGGCATTCTTTACGGCGGCAAATCGCCGACCGGTAAATGGGTTGGCACCTGGCTGCTCAGCGAACGCGAATATGGCGACTTCATTCTCGAAGTGGATTTCAAGTTCACGCACGGCGGCGCAACCGGCAACGGCGGTGTGGCTTTGAGAGCGCCGTTGACTGGGCGGCCCTCCTATTACGGGATGGAGCTGCAGATTACGGATCCCCGTTATGAATTCTCGCTGTACCGGTACGGAGCGTCCGACCAGCTCACCGGCGCGATTTACAAAGTGATCCCGCCGATCAAGCAGGTTTATAACCCGGGGGAATGGAACCACTACAAGATCGACCTGAGAGGTCCGCTGTTGAAGGTGTGGCTCAATAATGTTCTCATTCAGGATGCAAATCTTGACACCGTTACGCAGAAGGTCATCCCTCACGAGGATTGGAAGGAACCCGTGCCGCCGCTTTCCCAACGCCCACGCCGTGGACACATCGGTTTTCAGGAACTCAGCGAACTCGGCGAGCAGTTGCTGTACCGCAACGCGCGGATTGCGGTATTGGACTGACCGGCACCCACCGCGGCGTCCCCGCGCTACATAATCTAGACATGCGAATCTCCCGCCGCTCTCTCCTCGCCGCTGCGCCTGCCTTGGCGCTTGCCGACGTTCCCCCGCACCGATGGGACAATTACGATTTCGGTCCCGGCCCCGCGGTCACCGATCGTCTCAACCAGGGGCCGTTCAGCATCGATCAGGACCAAGGCTGGTTCACCATCGCGGCGACCACGCCATCCGATCAGCCCATTCGAAACTGGGGCCTGGGACTCGTCGGCTACACGTGGGAAGAAAGCGGCCCGTCGCTGGCCGCTCGCCGCGGCGAGGAAACCATCGAGCAGCACGTCGAGAAACTCTCGTCGCTGCCCTTTGTCGATGTCCTTTATATTCGCTGCGACTGGCGCGATGTGCAGAGCCACCCCGGCCGGCTGGACCTGCATCCTATCTGGAAGCTGACGCTCGACGCCGCAAAACGGCGCGGTCTTCGTGTCGCGTTCCGCGTGCAGCTCTCCAACCCTGAAATCCAGCCGGCGAAGATGGCCTTGCCGGATTTCCTGCGCGATCGCGTGCCGTTGGCCAAGATCGGCAAACTCGAACGCCGCGGCCACGAATTCGATGCGCTCGAGCCGCGCTACGATCATCCCGAATTTCAGAAAGCCTTTCGCGAGCTGAACGAATTGCTGGCGGCGCAGCTCGATGCGAATCCGCTGATCGAGTGGATGGACCTGATGCAGTACGGCTTCTGGGGCGAGGGCCACACCAGCGACCTGCCCAATCCCTTCCACGACTATCTGACCGCCGAGAAAACTTTTGCCGCCATGACGCGGCTGCAAATCGAAACGTGGCGGCGCACGCCGCTGGCCGTGAATACGCAGCCGGACATCAGCAACGTGGGCAATCGAGAAATCCTCGACCTGGCCGTGCGCGCCGGATGCTGGCTGCGTTCCGACAGCGTGCTGGTCGAGGAGCCGATTCAAATCGAAGAACTCGCGAACCGCCCGCCATGGCTCGCGGTCATTTTAGAAGACGGCTACAACCGCGACTACAACGTCGACACGATCGAAGTCGATCAGGCAGGCGTCAATTTGCGCGAGAACTGCATCGAGCACGTGCTGGACATGGGCGGGAACTACTGGTCGCTGTGGACCGAAGCGGACAACCTGGCGCGGTACAACCAGAAATATCCGCACGGCTTCCGCGAGTTGCAGCGGTGCATGGGTTATCGCGTGCGCCCGGCCTGGATCTGGCAGCGCAAACGATACGGTACCGCCGAGGTCATCGTCGGGTTTGCCAATAGCGGCGTTGCCGGAATCCCCGGCGTCCTCCGCGTCACCGTCGAGAGTCCGGACGGCAAGTTCCGATCGAGCGGCTCGCTCGATGCCGGCCAACCATACGCGGGAAAGATCCGGCAGGCGTCATTTCTTCTGCCTCCCGGAATGGACGGTCAGAAGCTGATCCTGCGCGGCGAGATCGAATCCAAAGCCGGAGTGCGCCACGCCATCCGCTGGTCCTGCGCGCAACCGCTGAACCCCGATGGCTCTCTGACCATCCAGCTCAAGAGCAACTCGGACAAGGATTGGCGCAAAGGCGTGTAGCCGGCAAGGCCACGCTCTCCGTCTGATGGCGGCGAGCAGGAAGGCGTGAAAAAAATCGGCCTGCAGCGACCGCGTGCGTAAGAATGTGTAGCGCATGACCACGCCTGATTTTGGCCGGGGCTTGCGCTTTTTGCCGTCAGGAACAAAAACCGCCAGATCTCCAAACTCCATCTGATTCTAGTGGTTCTTGTGTTGTTGGTGCTTCCGATCGTGGCCGCTGAGTGTGAGAGTATTCCGACCCACCCAATGAGCAGCCGGTTCATTTGCTGACGGCCCAGATGCGCCGAGGCCGCGCGATAGCCTACCATGCTCCTTTATGCCTGCGCCGCTTCCTCCTGACAAAGCTCCTCCTGAAATGACTGTGAAGGCCGTCCTGGTCGGCCTGGTGCTGTCGCTGATTTTCGGAGCGGCCAACGCTTACCTGGGCATGAAGGCGGGGCAGACCATTGCGGCGACCATCCCCGCGGCCGTGATTGCCATCGCACTCTTCCGGCTGCCTTACTTTCGCGGCGGCATCCTCGAGCAGAACATCGCGCGCACTGCGGCGTCGGTCGGCGAGGCGCTGGTCGCGGCGGCCATCTTCACCATTCCGGCCTTCATGATGGTGGAAATCAATGGCGTGCGTCTGTGGGCCGACCTCCGCCAGCATTACTGGCAGGCCACCATGATTCTGGTGGTGGGCGGGCTGATCGGCATCCTGTTCATCATCGTGCTGCGGCGGCCGCTGGTTGTCGAGTCCAACCTGCCGTTTCCCGAAAGTGTGGCCAGCGCCGAAATCGTGAAGGCCGGCGAGAAGGGCAGCGACGCGCCCAAGTATGTTTTCGGGGCGATGGGATTCGCGGGTGTCATCCAGATTCTCAAAGACGAAAAAGGATTTCAGATTTTCCGCGAGTTCACGGAAGGGTTTCTGGCGTTTCCGCGCTCGGTGGTGCATCATTTCGATTTCGCCAAGAAACCCATCGGCGACGTGACGCACACCGGCGGCGTATGGTGGACCACGCCGAGCCTTTCACCGGCGCTCGCCGGCATCGGCTACATCATCGGACCGGAACTGTCGTCCATCAACGCCTCTGGCGGTCTCATCGCCTGGTGGATTCTGATTCCCCTGCTGCTGTTTTTCGATCCCGACCTGCCGCGCCGGCTGGGCGCCGGGCAAAATCCGCAATGGGACGTGGCCGCCAACACCGTCTGGTTTAACATCGTGCGTCCCATCGCGGTAGGCACCATGCTGGTGGGCGCATGCCACACGCTGTTTTCCATGCGGGAATCCATCATGCAGTCAGTGCTGGGCGCGCTGGGTGCATCACGCTTGGCGGCTCACGAAGAGCACTTGCGCGACCGCACCGAGCGCGACATTCCCTTCAACTGGGTTTTAATCGGCACGATCATCCTTACCGCCGCGATCACCGGCATTTATTACTACTTCACCGCAAGCTGGACGGCGGCGATTCTGGCGGCAATCATCATGAGCGTCTCGGGATTTTTTCTTTCCGCAGTGGGCGGCTACCTCGTAGGGCTTGTAGGCAGCTCCAACCAGCCGCTCTCCGGCCTGACGCTTTCCGCCCTGATGCTTTCGGCGGTGGTGATGATTGCGGTTGGCGCCAAAGGAATGCCGGGCGTCGCGGCGGTGCTGGGAGTGGCGTCGGTTGTGGCGTGCGCCTGCTCGGTGTCTGGGTCGCTGATTCAGGATTTGAAGGCCGGATACCTGCTGGGTGGAACTCCATGGAAAATGCAGGTAGTGGAGATTCTGGCAGTGATCCAGTTGTCGCTGTTTCTGATGCTGCCCATCATCGCGCTGCACCAGGCGAACCTGGCGACGGGCGGCATTGGAGGCCGCGAATTGCCCGCGCCGCAGGCAGGGCTGATGGCTCAGCTCGCCAAGGGGATTGTCGGCGGGCAGATGGCCTGGGGACTGATCGGCATTGGCGCGGCTTTCGGCATCGCGCTATTGTTCTGTGGCGCGCGTTCGCCCATGCTCATCGCGGTCGGCATGTACTTGCCGTTCGAAACCGTCTCGGCCATCTGGGTGGGTGGCGCTATCAAGTGGATTGTGGATCGCGTGAGCGCGCGCTACAGCCAGGATGAGAAGCGTGCGGTGGATGAAAAGGGCACGCTGCTCGCCTCCGGGCTGATTGCGGGCGAAGCCATCGTCGGCATTTTGCAGGCTGCGCTGTTTCTCACCGGAGTCAGCTCCATCACACATCTGCTCACCGGCCGCGACGAGTTGAGCTTCTATCCGGCGTGGGGCGGCTGGCTGTCGCTCGTGGGCTTCGCGGCAGTGGCCTACGTGCTGATCCGGATTCCGACCAAGCGCACGGGGGGTTAAGGTGGGGCGGGGGCGCGGCCCCACTTTCCTCTAAGCGCGCGAAGCCGGCGGTACGATTCCGTTCAATCGGGCATACACCACGAGCTGGCCGTAGTGTTCGCTCATGTGTTCGATGAAGCTCACGACCATTTCCGCCGTTTTCGGTTCGAGTTCAGCTTCTCTGAGAGCCGCGCACGCCTCGGCAGTGCTTCGCTCCAGCACCTCGATAATCCGCGCTTTCGTCGCGTACTGAGTCTTCGGCAGTTCATTCGACGTTTCGTCGGCCGTTTTCCCGCGCGCCGTGTCGGCCACGTACTGGTTCCAGAACGCGACGTGCCGTAGCACGTCGCCAAACGTCCGAACTCCATCCGCCGGAGTGGATTCGTATTGGGCTTCCGGGAACTCCTGGGCAAGCGTCGCCAGTTTGCGGCCGGTCTGCTCCCACCGGCCTATCAAGATCGTTGATAAAGTTTCCTTTTGTGCGGCTTTTGCTGTCACTTTTGTATCCTCCTGGTCATCCAAACACCTCATGTTAGTGTTGTAAGGCGAGAGAGGGCCGGGAATCTTGGCGAAAATTGCGGTTAAGGAAATTGCCGCGGGCGGGACGCTGACGGCGCGACCACTCGCTCAAGGTGACGGTTGGGCCGTATCTGACATGCTGTGCAACGCCGGTCCGCACACCCAGCCATTCGACGAGCAGCACTTCTGTCCCACGGTTGCCATCGTGGTTGGCGGTACGTTTCAATACCGTTCCCAAAACAGCCGGGAATTCATGACGCCGGGATCGATTCTCCTCGGAAGCGCGGGCCAATGGTTCGAGTGCGGGCACGAGCACGGCACCGGCGACCGTTGCCTTTCGTTCGCTTACACCCCGGAGTTTTTCGAGCATCTCACTGCCGATTCGGGAGCCCGTGGCGCTCTTTCCGGGTTTAAGACGCTACGTCTGCCGCCGGTTCGTCCGCTGTCGCCGTTAATTGCCCGAGCCTCAGCCGGCCTCGCCGAATCTTCGGACACGCCCTGGGAGGAAATCAGCATCCAACTGGCCGCCGCAGCGCTACAACTCGATCGCGGCTTGCCGCCAGGTTCAGTGCACGCGCAGCCCGGTGCGATGACCAGAGTCACACGGATCGTGCGGATGATTGAGTGCCATCCGGACGGCTCTTACAATCTCGGGATTCTCGCACAACAGGCCCGCCTGAGCCCGTATCACTTTCTTCGTACGTTCCAGAGCCTCACGGGCGTAACGCCGCACCAGTACCTTCTGCGAGTGCGGCTCCGGCAGGCGGCGATCCGCCTCACGAACGAAGCCAGGAGAATCCTGGACATTGCGCTCGATTGCGGCTTCGGGGATATCTCGAACTTTAACCGGACTTTTCGCGCGGAGTTCGGACTGAGCCCGCGGAGATATCGCAGGCATACACAAAAAAGAGCTAGAACAATATAGAACCTGGCCGATAAGGAGAACTGGTGATCCAGTTTCCTTCCGGCGGATTTGACCCGGCGCAGGCAGCACTGGGAGTGGACCGGGGCTCCCCGGCGCTCGGCCGCGTCGGGGGTCCCCACGCATCTGTGTCCCACACGGTGGCCGATAGCGTTACCTTGCCGGATGCTGTTACCGCGGCGCTCGAACTGGATCTATTCCAGAATTGGGACAACGCAGCCGCGCGCGCTTCGGGCGCTGCCGCATATAGCCAGGCGCTGGGCGCAGCCTCGAACGGCGATCACGCCGCCAGCTTGCAGCACCTGGAACGCTCCATCCTGGCGCATCCAATCTACGCTGATGCAGCCGAGTCGGACCAGGCATTCGACGCCATGCGCGGCGACGTGCGCGATCTGGTAGGCCGGGTGAGCCTGGTGGCGCGCATGCGGGCGGAGGCGGCTGTCGGCGAAGCGCGTGCAGCCTTCGAATCGGACCACGTGGCTCATCCCATGGCTGCAGCGCAACAGGCCTGGCTCAATCTGGCGCAAGCACAACTGCAATCGGCCTCTTACGCGGGTTACTTTGCGGCGGCCCAGGCAGCCGCTTTCGCCCAGGAGATTGCGGCTCGTTCCGGCGTTTCGCCACCAGCGCCGACGGCAGTCATCAAAAGAGAGAGTCTTGTGCGGCCACTGGCTCGCGCCGCGCGGCAGGCCGTGAGCCGGCTCTGGCAGAGACTGCCGCTGCTGGTGATCATGCTGGCCTGGCTTTTGGCTGGCATCGTCGCTGGCCTGGCGAGCTTGCCCATACACGAAGGCAGCATTGCGGATTTGCGCCAGACTCTATTCCCGATTTGGGCGGTGGGGCTGTTAGGTATGGTGGTGCTCGGCTTCCTGCGCAGCATTCGAAGGCTACTGCACCGCCGAGGGTGGTAACCGGCTACCGGACTCCGCTTTTCACCCGTGCCGCGAGGAACTCGTCGCCTGCGCGCCAGCTCGGCAGAACGTCCTGGTTCGCTACTTCCGTCCCAATGAGAAATCCAAAGCGCGCCATTTCGGCGAGGCCGGAAAAATCCCAGCTCTCTTGAAACTCGTCCGACGGCTGGTGGTAATGCTTCTCGTTGTACTCTTCAAACGCCTTCGCGCCGAAACCTTTCGGTTTTCCGATAAAATCGTCGCCCTCCTCCACCGAGAACGCTGGAATGCCGACGTGAGCGAAAGCGAAATGATCGGAGCGGTAATACGTGCCCTGCTCCGGCCTCGGGTCGGGATTGATGGTCAGCTCCATTTGCCTGGCGACCGCTTCGACAACCGGCCACGCGGTGGTGCGCTCAGCGCCGTTGACGACCACGTCGCGCGTCCGGCCGAAGGGGAACAGGCCGTCGTAGTTGATAGCGATCGCCGTTTTTCCTGCGGGAATCTCGGGATGCGCCGCGTAGTATTCCGATCCGCGTAAACCACCCTCCTCGGCGGTTACCGCGAGAAACAGCGCCGAACGCCTGGGCTTTTGCGGTTGTGCGGCCCAAGCCCGCGCCAGCTCCATCACAATCCCGCAGCCGGTCGCGTTGTCCACCGCGCCATTGTAAATGGCGTCACCGTTCACCGGCGTTCCGATACCCAGATGATCCCAGTGCGCGCTATAAATGACCACTTCGGATTTCAGCCTGGGATCGCTGCCTTCCGCTAATCCCGCCACGTTGCGCGTCTGAATGTCACGCACCTTTGTGGGCAGGTTGCAGCGGATGCGGATACCCAGCGGAATCGGGCGGAAGTCGCGCGCCTCCGATGCTTTCAATAATTCATCCACGTGATGCCCGGCAAGCGAGACGAGCTTTTCGCCGGCGTCTTTCGTGACCCAGCCGGCCAGCGACAGCGCCTCCTGCCCTGGAGTCAGCTTGACGTAAGGTTGCTCACGCGACCAGGAGCTACGCACCACATCCCAACCATAACCGGCCGTGGGCGTCGTGTGGATGATAATGACGCCAACTGCGCCCTTGCGAGCCGCTTCTTCGTACTTGTAGCTCCAGCGGCCGTAGTACGTGAGCGCGCGGCCTGCGAAAAATTTCGGATCGTCGGATGACGGCTCGTTGGTGAAGAGCACCAGCACTTTGCCGCGGACATCCACGTCCTTGAAATCGTTCCATTGAAATTCCGGCGCGACGACGCCGTGGCCGGCGAAGATCGCTTCCGCCTCGAACTGATCCTCGGTGGTCAGCTTCTCATTCACTCCGACGAATTCTTCTTCCCACTTGAAATCGAGGGCGTGGCCGTCCTTCGAAGCCGAGAGCTGCGCTGAAGGCTGGGTCGTGATACCGATCAGCGGCACCTGCTGGAAAAAGGTACCGCCATCTCCGGCTGGTTTCAGTCCCGCCAGCTCGAATTGGGTCGCGATATACTCGGCGGCCAGGTCACCGCCACGGGTACCAGGACCGCGGCCTTCGAGCAGATCGCTTGCCAGAAACCTGACATGCGCCCGGATTCGAGCTGGCGAGATTTCTTGGGCTTGCAGGCAGGTGAGAGCTAAAAGGATATAGGCAGTCTTCATGATTTCACCATCTCCGCGATCTCGATGGACATAGTTGAGATTGCGGCATTTATGCTAATCTCGAAAGAGTGGAACTGCCCACGCTAACACATCTCCGCGCCCTGGAGGCGGAGAGTATTTTTATCATGCGCGAGGTCGCCGCCGAGTTTCAGCGCCCCGTGATGCTGTACTCAATCGGAAAAGACTCGTCGGTGATGGTGCGGCTGGCGCAGAAGGCTTTTTATCCGGGCAAGATTCCGTTTCCTCTGTTGCATATTGACACGACGTATAAGTTCCGTGAAATGATAGAGTTCCGGGACCGGTTCACGCGCGAAATCGGGGCCAAGCTGATCGTTCACATCAACCAGAAAGCCATCGACGAAGGCGCCAACCCATTCCGGCTGGGAACACAGAAATGCTGCGGACTGTTGAAAACACGGTCTCTTCTGGACGCACTCGCGGAAGGTGGGTACGACGCGGCGTTTGGCGGCGCGCGGCGGGACGAGGAAAAATCCCGCGCCAAGGAGCGGGTTTATTCCTTCCGCGACAGTTTTGGCCAGTGGGACCCGAAAAACCAGCGCCCCGAACTCTGGAACCTGTTTAACAGCCGGGTGGACAAGGGCGAGTCGATCCGCGTTTTTCCGCTTTCCAATTGGACGGAATTGGACGTCTGGCAGTACATCCACCTGGAAAATATTCCGATCGTCCCCATGTATTTCGCCAAGATGCGGCCCATGGTGGTGCGCGGCGAGACGCTGATTCCAGTGGAGCAGGACATCCCGCTGCTTCCCGGCGAGAAGGCCGAGATGGTGATGTGCCGCATGCGGTCGCTGGGGTGCAGCCCGTGCACAGGCGCGATCCGCTCGGGAGCCGACACGGTTCCGAAAATCATTGAAGAGATGATGCTGGTGCGCCGGTCGGAGCGCGAAAACCGCGTGATCGACCACGACCAGGAAGGATCGATGGAGATCAAGAAGCGGGAAGGCTATTTCTAGATGGCCACGGCCTGCGATTCCCCGTCGACCAGTTTCGAAAGTCTGCTCCGGCAGGACGAAGAGAAGGACCTGCTCCGCCTTTCGACGGCGGGCAGCGTGGATGACGGAAAGTCTACGTTGATCGGGCGGCTGCTCTACGATTCCAAGGGAGCGTATGAAGATCAGATTGCGTCGGCGCGAAAGGCGTCCGTAAATCAAACCGCCGGCCCGCTGGATTTCGCCCTGCTGACTGACGGGTTGCGCTCGGAGCGAGAACAGGGCATCACCATCGACGTAGCGTACCGCTATTTCTCCACGCCGAAACGCAAGTTCATCATCGCAGATACTCCAGGACACGAGCAGTACACGCGCAACATGGCCACTGGCGCGTCGACGGCCGATCTGGCCATCATTCTGGTGGATGCGCGCAGCGGGGTTCTGCCGCAATCGCGCCGGCATCTGTATATCGCGACGCTACTCGGCATTCGCCACATCGTGGTCACGGTAAACAAGATGGACCTGGTCGATTACAGCGAGGATGTTTTCGACCAGGTGCGGCTGGACTTTCTCGGTTTTGCCGGTCAACTGATCATCGGCGAACTAAAATTTATTCCGATCAGCGCGCTCCAGGGCGATAACGTGGTGAAGCCCAGCGCGCGCATGCCGTGGTACTCGGGCCCGTGCCTGCTCGATTACCTCGAGACCGTGAGCGTCTCGCGCGACCGCGCGTTCGAGCACATGCGGTTTCCCGTGCAATATGTGATCCGGCCGAATCTGGATTTCCGCGGCTTTGCCGGCACGGTGGCTTCGGGCTCAGTCAGGCCCGGTGATCCCGTGATGGTGCTGCCCTCCGGACGCACCTCCAGGATAAAGTCGATCGCCACCTATGACGGGGATCTGGATGTAGCATTGCCGCCCATGTCGGTGACGCTGTGCCTCGAAGATGAGGTGGATGTCAGCCGCGGTGACATGCTGGTGCCGCCACAACATATTCCGCATGTGGCGCGGCGCTTTGAAGCCATGCTCGTTTGGATGAACCAAAAGCCGCTCGACGCTGGGCGTCCTTACCTGATCAAACATACGACGCAGCAGGCTGGGGCGCAGGTGGCGGCGGTGCGTTATCGCGTGAACATCAACACGCTTGAGCACGAGCCCGTCGAGGGGCTGGGATTCAATGAGATCGGCGCGGTGGTGGTGGAAACCAAGCGGCCGATCTACTTCGACTCGTATGCCGACAACCGGGCGACCGGCGCGTTCATCCTGATTGATCCGCTGACCAACGAGACTCTGGCGGCGGGGATGATCAAAGGGGGAGTCGCCGGAGAAGCACTGCGCTCCGAGGAATGGCTCGCCATTGAGTTCATTACCGGCCGCGTGATGCCCGCCGAGCGTCACGCCCGGTCCGGACACAGGCCGCTTGCCATCTGGCTGGTGGGCAGCGAAGACCTGGCGTACGGGCTCGAGCGCAAGCTTTTTGACCGCGGCTGCCTGGTGCATGTGCTCCGAAGCGATGGCGCCGCGCGTAATGCGCAAGCGTTCACCGACGCGGGACTGATTTCCATTTTCGTTGTAGCCGACGATGACAGCGACACGCGCGATTCCGTAGAGCGCGCCGTGGGCAGCGACCGGTTCGTTCTGGTAAATACGGCGACGCTACCTCAAGATTCCGAGGCGGCTGCCGACGAGATCTGCCGCGGGCTCGAAGAAGGCGGCTACATTCGCAAGCAGCCAAAGCCATTCACGGGGGGAGCAGGAATTTAAGTTTTGCAGCTGTTCCGCTCGGTGATACATTGGAAGTACGGGCTCCAATGGTTAAGAAGCTTACCAAACATGGCAATAGCCTGGCGCTGGTGATTGACAGGCCGATTCTCGAATTGCTGCGGATTGATCAGGACACGCCCCTCGAACTCAGCACTGATGGGAAGAAGCTGACCGTCGCTCCCGCCCCGATTTCTGCACGACGCAAGAAGTTTGATGAGGCGCAGACAATCGCACATCGGCGTTATGGAAGAGCCTTCAAGCGGCTCGCGGAATAGTGCACGTGTCGGTCAGCAGTGGAGCCTCTCTTTCTCACGCTGGACGAAGTCCAGGAAATGCACGAACAGCAGGTTGAGTTCTACGGCGGATCCCACGGGATCCATGACTTGGGAGCTCTGGAGTCTGCGGTGGCAATGCCGCAGGCTAGTTTTGGAGGCGAATATCTACACCCAACGATCGCGGCGATGGCCGCAGCGTACCTTTTCCACATCACCCAGAATCACCCGTTCCTCGACGGTAACAAGCGAGCTGGCGCCAATGCGGCCATCACTTTCCTGCTTTTGAATGATGTCGAGCCGACATTCGATGAGGACGCGCTAGTCGAGCTCGTTCTCGGAGTCGCGCAGGGTCAGATTTCCAAGGCCGAGGTGACAGGGTTCTTCGCCAACAATTCCCGGCCGATCAAAGGGTAACGTGTCCTCAAAGCGCGATTCGCCTGTGCTCCCGCTGCGATAACCTAGGCAGCATGATGCGATTCCTTCTGGCGCTCTGGATTTCCGTGGCCGCAGTAGCGGCGCGGGGGCCGGTTTATGTGGTGCTGTGGTTTGATACCGAGGATTACATTGAGCCCGCGGCGGATGATGCGGCGCTGCGGTTGGCGACGGATCTCGACCGGCTGGGGGTGCGGGCGACGTTTAAGGTCGTCGGCGAGAAGGCGCGCGTGCTCGAATCGCGCGGGCGAGCCGACGTGATCCGAGCGCTGGCGCATCACGATATCGGGTACCACTCCAATTACCACAGCATCCAGCCGACGCCGGCGCTGTATCTACGTGGCATGGGATGGCTCGATGGCGCGGCGGAGTTCGAGCGGCGCGAGAGGCCCGGCGTGGACGACCTTCGCCGCATCTTTGGAGTCACGCCAAGTTGCTACGGCCAGCCAGGCAGCTCGTGGGGGCCGCAGACCTATCGTGCGCTGCTGCGTATCGGCATTCCGGTGTATCTGGATGAAGGGGAGCAGGTGGGGCTCGGCGAGCAGCCGTTCTGGCTGGGCGGCATGCTGCATGTGTTCAACATGGGGCGGTACCTGATGCGAGCCGACTTGAACGACGAGAGCCGGTTGCCGCAGGCGTTTGAGAAGTTCGACCGTGCCGCCGAGGAACTGGAGGCCAAAGGTGGCGGCGTCATCAGCACCTACTACCATCCGACGGAGTTTGTTACCACGGCGTTCTGGGACTTGAATTTCTACAAAGGCGCGAATCCGGAGCGCAGCGAATGGAAGAAGCCGCCGCGGCGCACGGCGGAAGACTCTGAGCGCTGTTATCGCATTCTGACGCGCTGGGTGGAGCACGCCAAGGCACGGCCGGGCGTGAGGTTCGTCACTGCCCGTGAACTGCCGCTACTTTATCAGAGCGCGACGGGCCGCGCCGGCGATCGCG
>Ga0187819_10000735_pt1 | contig 16541 bp, 15 predicted proteins | sample NC_wetland_sal_i_15_FD_132411 | JGI IMG/M metagenome (GOLD analysis project Ga0187819, IMG submission 132411) | Wetland sediment microbial communities from Neuse River Estuary, North Carolina, USA - SO4_4 | ecosystem: Environmental > Aquatic > Freshwater > Wetlands > Sediment | place: USA...
AGGAACGTGCGGAAGCGAGAAAGATGTCGAAACCTGGCTCACGCTAACATTAAATTAAGTTAAGGAGAATGCCATCCTCGGCTTCTCCGTAAGCGCCTGAATTTCTCCCACTTAGCATTTGCCCTCCCGGTCGTCTTTAGACAGTCCAGGTCGCCTTCTTTAAATTCATAGTGGAAGAAACGGAGGGACGACCCTAATGCGAAGGCGCAAAATAAATCCGCGAAACGAACGTGAGATGTTGGTTCTCGACCGTGTGCGGCTGGCTCTGTCTGCCATGCGGCACGGCGCGTCGATTTCCCAGGCTGCCCGCGAAAACGGTGTAACCCCGCGAACAATCAAACGGTATGCGGGCGCAGCGCTTATACAAGATCACCCTGGCGGGCGCATTCGCGCAACCAAGAGCGATCGTTTGGTGCGTCATCTGCAAATTCCTGGCCCGAATGGACCAGTAGACATAGCGGTTCGCGGATCAAAAATGGCCACCGAAGTTGCCAGATACAAGAGTGATGTTAATCGAGGTCTTCGTGGCAAACGCTCCGCACTCAAGAAGTGGGTCGACAAGGAAATTGCGGGTGTCAAACTGATAACAGACCTTAGCACGTTAGTGAGCCTGCAAGACAAAGGTTTATTACCGATCGCGCTTTATCGTTCATTCTCCGGGGGTGGAGCGTGAATGCCTCGGGCCCGCGCGTTCGGCACTGCGATTTCTGCGGAACAAAATGGCGATGCGGTGTAAGCGTCTGAGCAACACACCTGTTCGACAGGTGGGGGCTGTGTTGAAGTGTCTCGATGCCCACAAAAACAGAGTTGTCAGCGCCCAAGCGACGTACCCGTGCGGAAGTTCAGGAGTTGGTGGCTGAGTTTGTTAGCAGCGGTATGCGGCGGAGCGAGTTTTGTCGGAATCGGGGTTTGAGCTTCAGCACTCTGGATCGCCATCTAAAGAAACTGCGTTGGAAGAGAAGGCGTAAGCTAATTTCCTCGGCCGGTCGTTTGGTGCCGGTGGAATTGGCCGCCAGGAAATCGCCGAAGCAGCAGGAACCGAGTTGTGGGCTGGCCGTGGTGCTGCCGGGCGGGCGCCGGATCGAAGTGCAACGTGATTTTGACACGACCACGTTCGAACGCCTGGTGGGCATCCTGGAGCGGGCGTAAGCCGTGTTTGGATTGGGCCCAGCCACACGGATCTATCTGGCTGCGGGAGTCACCGACATGCGCAAGGGGTTCGAGGGGCTGTACGGTCTTGTCCGAGACCGATTGTCGTGTGAGCCTCTTAGCGGGCATCTGTTCTTGTTTTGCAATGCCCAGCGCAATCGGCTGAAGGTTCTCGTCTGGGACGGAAGCGGACTCTGGGTCTGTGCCAAGAGGTTGGAAAAAGGGCGTTTCACCTGGCCGCAGTCCGGTGATGCGCAAGGCAAGGTCATCCTCAGTCATGAAGAGCTTTCGCTGTTGTTGGGTGGGATCGATCTGACCAAAACCAAGCACAAACGGTGGTACCGAAAGGCTTCCCCCGAGGGACACGCGGCCGCATAAGTTACCTTGTTGTTTGATCGTTTTGATCAACTCTGGTAAATCAATAACCCATTGTGAGTGTAGCTCCCATTCCTTCATCACCAGCCGATCTGGAACTCATCGCACAACTGAAGAGCAAGTTACAGTACGCTGAGCTGAGGATTCGGATGCTGGAAGAGCGACTACGGCTGATGCGGATCGAGAAGTATGGAGCGGGCGGAGAAAAACTTTCGCAGGCGCAAATGCAATTGTTCGAGCTTGAGCCTGTCGTCAGTGAAGTGACCGAGCAGGCGGAAAGTGAGCGTGCGCCAGTGCATCGCTCGGCCAAGGAGTCAGGTAAACATCCCGGTCGCCAGGAGTTGCCGGCGAATCTTCCTCGCGTTGAGCGGGTTCTGCCATGCACGCCAGATCAGCGAGTATGCAAACGCTGCGGCAAAGAAACTGTGGTGATCGGCTACGAGGAGAGTTCCCAGTTGGACGTGGAACCGGCGAAGTACTTTGTGCTGGTCACGAAACGAGAGAAGCGGGCTTGTCGGTCGTGTGAGGATCTCGGCGTCCTCTCAGCGCCCCTGCCGTCGCGGATCATCGAGAAGTGTCTGGCGAGTGACCAGATCGTCATCGAGACGGTCGTCGGCAAGTATTGCAATCACACGCCGCTGCATCGGCAGAGCATGATTCTGGAAAGGGACCTCGGCTTGGAAATCAGCCGCGCAACGCTGGACGGCTGGGTCCTCAAAGTCGGCGAGTTGCTCATCCCTTTAGTCGCCGCCATGAGGCGAGAGTTGATCAGCGGAAGTTACATTCAGGCGGATGAAACCCCAGTGGATGTGCAGACACGCGAGGGCCGGGGCAAAAACCACCAAGCGTACCTCTGGCAATACAGTCGCCCCGGAGGAACTGTGGTGTTCGATTTCCGCTTGGGTCGCGGACGGGACGGACCGAAGCGCTTCCTGGGACAGTTCGAAGGCATTCTGCAAACTGACGGATACGCGGCTTATGACCAGATCGGCGGGGCAAAAATGGTACATGCCGCGTGTTGGGCTCATGCGAGAAGACAGTTTTTCGAGGCGGTGCAGCTAAATCCACGAGATCCGATTGCAACCCCGATTGTGGCTCAGATGGACGATCTGTTTGCCGTCGATGCAGAAGCTCGCCGCAAAGTGCTGACTACTGCGGCGCGCCATATCCGACGTCAGGAAAGAGCAAAACCATTGTTAGACGAAATTCGTGGGAGGATCGAAGCAGCGCAGTCCATGGCATTGCCTTCCAGCACACTTAGTAAGGCTTGCCAGTACGCGCTCGCACTGTGGAAGAAGCTCTCCCGCTTCTTGGAGTATCCCGAACTGGAGCTAAGTACCAACTTGGCGGAAAACTCCATGCGTCCGATAGCTCTTGGTCGAAAGAACTGGTTGCACATCGGCAGTCCACAAGCGGGACGCAAGGTCGCGGCTATTCTCTCGGTTGTAGAAACCTGCCGGCGACTGAAAGTCCCGGTGCGCGACTACTTTTCCACGATTCTCCCCGGGCTTGCCGATCTCCCGATCCGGTGCCTTCCAGACCTTACTCCCGCTGTGTGGGTCGCCCGGCATTGCTAGACTCAAGCGACCTGGGTATTAGCGTGAAGTCATTTTGCGACCAAAAACATGGTGTCCTGTTTGCCGACAACCCCCCGAACTGCCGGCTGGTTAGGGTTTCGGTTTCGATTGGCTCTTGACTAGCGGTCCTCTCTTCACATGCATCGCCTTCAGCGGGCCGGCACTCATTTCCTGGAAGGTGCCCAGCCATTGGCTGTTGGCGTCCTCGTCGATCGAGAACACCAGCCCGGGACCAGCTTCGTACATGACCACGGTGAAGTCGACGGTTGGACCGCCAGCGCCCCCGACGGGACCGACGGCAAATGGAGTGGCCGACCGGAAGGCGTATCGCCCCGCGACGTCGGGTGCGGCCGCAGTCCCCGCGATCGGAACGGCAGTGTACTCACCCGGCGTGCCCGATATGAAGGACGCGTAGGGATCGCTGATATCTACCGGAGTTGGGGGCCCGCCGGTCGTGAAAACCAGCGACGCAAACGTTCCTTGCCCGACGAAGTCAAACTCCCAGCCCGCGCCCCCGGTGGGCCAGCTGCCGTTGCCGGTGAAGGCCTGCGCCCCGAAGCCGTAGCTGTGGTTGAGGTCAGATCCGTCGGACGCTATGGTCCCTTGCGGAACCACGACTCCCGTGCCCTGGGCGAAATCATCCAACTCAAGGACAAGGGCGGCTCCACGGTTTTTCGCCGTGGTGTTGTTGGGATCCAGAAGGTTGAGTGTTGGGTCGGTCGCATACAGCCCGAGCTTGTGAATGGATCCCAACCCCGTGATGCCGGTCATGCTGCCATAACCGAGCACGGTGTTCGAAAAGGAGTAGTTGCCTGCGACTCCGCCCGGGGTGCCCGTGGCCACGACGTTGCCCAGTTCGTCGTCATCGCCTTCACCCGTGAATGTGGCGCTAAACGTTCCAACGGCGGTATTGGCGGCAACAAGTTGCCCCGCTGCGGCGAAGAGCTCGTCCTCCGTGTTGTCCAGGATGCCAAATACGTCCGTTGACAGCACCGTGCTGTCGAAGGAGGTGGCGCTGCCTTGGCCGTAGGCTGAACCCGCCATCGTATCGTCGGCGTCAACATCGATGATGCGTAATACTTCTGGACCAACGATGTAGTAGACGAGCGAGATGGGTTCATTGCCGTTGTTGGGATCCGTGAACCCGGTGATGCTGCCCCGCCCGTACACGTCCGCTCCGACGCCGTTGTCCGTCGCTGTGAAAGTATTCCCCATGAGCACCTTCCCGGAATCATTTTCGTCGTACGTGCCGTGGATGGTGCCGCTGGTGTTCGAGAACACGCCTCCATACGCAAACGGGAAGCCCGCGATGTCTATCCCGGAGAGAGTGAAGGCAAAATTGCCGTCGACAGCACTCGTTGCCGTCTGCAGGTCGAGGCTTCCGCTGGAAGTTGCCGATCCATCAAACTGCGTGATCAGCGCATGACTTGCGTTTATAAACTGAACGGCGAATTTCTCGATGCCGTTCACCCCGACGTTAGGGTTGCTGGCCGAAACATCAAGGACGAGTGTCCCGGTGCCGGTGGTTGGATTCACCGTCATCGAACTGCCGGTTGCCGTGATTGTGTCGACCGGTGTCGTAAAGCCGTTTTGCCCGTCGTTATAGTCCTGTTCGCCGCCGAGGACATTGCCGCTTAAGTCAAAGCCCACCGCGCCTGCGACGCCGTAGTAAACCGGTCCTTCGGAGGCGCTATTTTCCAGCCCGTTCACATAGAACACGAACACGCGGGGAGCTGTGTTCCCTTCGGTGAAACTGGCTGTTGCTGTGGCTCCCGTCGCTGCGGCCATTACTGAGTAGGCGCCGGGCGTCGAGTTTGCGGTGCATGTGATCGATGCGGTGCCATCGGAGGCGGTGGTAGCAGTGGTGGCGGAGGGGGTGCAGCTCTGACCGGCTGGTCCCGGAACAGGCGTGAACGTAACCGTTACCCCGCTGGCCGCCGTTCCGTTGGAGGTTACGGTGGCTACCAGCATGTTGGCAAAAGCGTCACCGACGTTTGCTTTTTGTCCCGATCCGCTCGTCGCCGTGATCGCGAGGGTGGGAGGCGGAGGAGGAGGCGGCGTACTCTAACTGCTGCTGCAACCCGTCAGGAACCCGAAAGCCAAGCCAACCAAAATCAACGCGAGAATGCTGGTGAAGTTGCGGTTCACAGCGTCACCCCTTTCTCGGCGGCGCGTTCACGGGCTTGTGGGGACACTTCGATCCCGTGCTCATTGCGCATGGTGTGGGTTTTGCCGTTGGCTTTTACGCTGCGGACCTCGAAGACTTCCTTGTCACGAACCGTCTTCATGACGCCGGTGAGTTCAATCTGCTGGCCGGGGGTGACGGACAGCGCACCTTTGCCTTCCAAACCGAATCGGCCCAGACTAGCGTCTAACCTGCCGGAGACAGTCTCGACGATAAGATGGGAGCCCCAAATCATTCCCGGGGCGGGTTTGCGGAGCACGCTCGATACGGTGCCGCTGAGCGTGACTTCCTTGCTGACGTCATACCGCGAATCAGAGTCTTCTGCGTTAAGTGGAACAACCAGGATCGCGAACAGGAGGCCGGTCAGCAGCCCCGCGATCAGTGGGGTCGAACTGATGAAACGACTATGCCTCATGGATTCGCTCCTCTCTGGAGTAATGAATGTTGCAGGGTGCGTACTTTGCACGGATGCGTCTTCATCCCTTAATTGTTCTTCACCAGAGTTCCGGTGACGGCCGCGTCCGCGTCCGTCTCAATGGCCAGTAGTTCTTTCCCGCAGTCCACAACCACGAAGCTGAAGTGCATTTCGGGCTGCCCCTGCGGCGTTATGGTAGCCGTGCCCCTGCAGTCTTTGTCGACCTTGTAAGAACCTGTGACGGGCTCGTCTGCGAACGTCAGAATCGTGCCGTCTTCGCTACCGGCAACGCGTCCGCTGATCACTCCTTCTCCAGATGGATAGACCGTTAACTTCAACTCACCGATGAAAGCCACCGGCCCTGTGATGGGTGCCCCTGCGAGGAACATGCCGGTTGCTTGAAACCCAAAACGACCCTCAACTCCAGCATTGGTGCAGGCCGGGGAGCCCTGCTTCAAGCCGAATCCCGACGAGGTCGCGCCTGGATTCTGGAAAAGGAACGAAAAGCCTGTTGACGTCACAACAAAGGAGACATTGACATTCTCAGCATGGCCGCCGCTGACTAGTGTCACTTGAGCCGTGACGGTGCAGTTCTTGGCGACCGCGTATGTCGCGGTTAGAGACGAGGGGGTAATCACGCCGCCTATGTTTTCTAAGTCCTCTCCGGTATATGTGCCTTTGGCTGGGTCAAACGTGAGCTGAGTCACGGCGACGGCAGGGGCGCCGTGGCTATCTATGCCGGAGTGCAGAAACCCGTAGGTGCCACTCAGAGAAGCGTTGGAACAAGGCGTCCAGGCAGCGGCCGCCCAGGCAGCGGAACTGAGCGCAAGACTGGCAAGAACAATCATTCGAGCGATGCGAAGCGTTTTGGAAATCATTGTGCTCTCCTTTTCCCAGTTTTTGCTTAGGATCGTCTATCTAGTGCCCAGCCACTCGCTGTGGCCGTCCTCGTCGATCGAGAACACGCGCGAGCACGAGAACCCTCCATCGTCATGCTCGGGGGGGTCTACCAAAATGCCCGGCCTTGCGTCCCGCGACATTGACGCGAAGTCGCTTGCGACACAATGGTCGGCGTATGGTTTGTAGGTGTTTTTGTTCTGATCGTGCAACTCTATGAATGCAGGCTGGTTGCACGGACGCTCGCACTTATTTCAGGGTGATAAGTAGTTAGTGCTAAACTTACCGGCGATCTGGGAAGCCTGCTATGGAGGCTGCCAACCAAACCCGCCGGATCCGATTCGACGCCTTCGACGTAGACATGCGTTCGGGTGAAGTGCGCAAGCACGGCATCCGGCTAAAGCTTCATCGCCAACCCTTCCAGGTGCTCTCGCTTTTGCTGGAGCATCCGGGGGAGGTCGTTACGCGCGAGGAACTTCGCCAGAGACTCTGGCCCGGCGAGACTTTTGTTGACTTCGATACCGGTCTGAACAGTGCCGTCAAAAAGCTACGCGACGCTCTTTGCGATTCTGCCGAGCAACCGCGCTACATAGAGACTCTGCCACGCCGGGGATACCGTTTCATTGCTCAGGTGGAAAATGGCGATTTGTCCACCGGAGTAGCGCCGATCGATTCGCCCGCTGTTGTCCCTTTGCGGCCAAATCCGAGTGAAACAAATGAGAAGGGGTTTAGGGCGGAACGGCCGACGGTTGGAGAAGTCAACGTCCGGCCAACCGGGACTTCGCGAGCGCGTCTCTGGCTTGTTCTAGGCGGTGTGGCTGCACTCGCGCTTTTTGCCGCCACCTACGTCATGCTCCGGGGCCACACTGGGCATACGACGCAAACTAAAATCAGGTCGCTGGCAGTCCTGCCCTTGAACAACCTGTCGGGCGACTCAACCCAGGAATACTTAGCTGACGAAATGACCGAAGAGCTGTGCGGACGCCTGGCCAGAATCCATGATCTGCGCGTCATTTCCCGCACCTCGGTCATGCGGTTCAAGGGTACGAAGCTCTCCGTTCCAGAGATTGCCAGGATGCTTGGGGTGGACGCTCTCGTCGAAGGTTCGGTGATACGGCAGGGCAACCGGATTCGTGTGCACGCCCAGTTGATTCGTGCCTCAACCGACGAGCACCTTTGGTCGGATGAGTACGATGGCGAGTTGGGGGACGTACTTACTCTCGAGAGCGAGGTAGCGCAATCCATCGCTCGCAGAGTGGAGGTCAAGGTCACCGGAGAGGAGCGTGCCAGGCTGGTCACGGCGCATCATGTCTCGCCCGAAGTTTACGAGAGCTATCTTAAAGCCGAAGATCAGTTCGGCAAGAGCAGCAGCCAGGCCGAGCTTGAACAGAGTATTGCCTACTTTGAGGAAACGATCGGCAAGGACGCGAACTTTGCGCCGGCTTACGTCGGCCTCGCGAACGTATACGAGAGGCTCGGATCAGTTCGTGGCGGTGCCCCCCCGAAGGAAACGCATCCAAAAATGATGAGCGCAGCCCGAAAAGCAATTGAACTGGATCCGGACCTTGCAGAGCCGCACGTCTTGCTTGCCGAGGTATATCAGAAACAATGGCAGTGGAGCGACGCCGAAGCGGAATTTAAGCGGGCTCTGGAGTTGAACTCGAACGATGCTGGTGCTCACGTTGGATACGCTAAGTGGCTGCTGTGCCAGGGGCGGACGGACGAGGCCTTGGCGTGGGTCCAGCGTGCCCGCGAACTTGATCCGCTCGGAGGCGCTGGCATCACTCCGCTTGGAGGCGTTGCCATCACGAATGGTTTCATTTTGTTTCATGCGCGACGTTACGACGAGGCCATCCGGGAGTTGCGAAACGACGACCCGGACCATTGGTTTTTGGGGCTCGCCCTGATTGCTAACGGCCAACCGGACGAAGCGATTACGGTGCTGGAGAAGGCGCTCGGCACCGACCGGAATCCGGCTGTAATGGGTGTGCTGGTTCGGGCCTATGCGCATGCTGGGCGTCGTAGGGAAGCCCTTCGCCTGGTTGATGAGTTGAAGCGACGGCAGCAGACAAGCTACGTTGCCGCCGCCCCCTTTGTGAACGCTTATTTGGGACTCGGTGACAACGAACAGGCACTTGCCTGGCTGGAGCGGGCCTATCAGGAGCAGTCAAACATCCTGCAGTTGATAAAAGTCCATCCCTACTTTGATCCTTTGCGCGAAGATCCTCGCTTTAAAGACCTGGTCCACAAAGTCGGTTTAGACTTACCCCACTGAGAAAGCGCGGAGTATCATGTCTCCCTGACTGACCTGTGGCCTTGTGTGATTGAATCCCATGAGTGCTTCGATGAGTTTGCGCCCGATATCGGCAACACTTCTTCTTGGAATCTTCCTCAGTACGTCTTTCTTAAATAGGCTGAATGCTCAAACAGCTACCTCGGGCGCAGTGACCGGCGTCGTTACTGATCAGAGCGGTGCGGTTGTGCCGAATGCGGATGTCGAGATCAGGGACGTCAACAAGGGCACGACAGAATCAACCAGAACAGACCGCGATGGCGTGTACCGCTTCTTCTTTCTTTCTCCCAGCCAATACACGCTAATCGTAGAGCACGACCGCTTTCGCAAGGAAGTCCGGAGTGTGACTGTATTGCTGGAGACGCCAGTCACAGTCAACATCACGCTGGAGATTGCAAAAGCAAACATAGAGCTCAACGTGACCGCAGAAGCGCCGCTCGTTCAGGCAGACAACGGCGACGTTTCGATTACCATGAGCCAGACGCAGATATCGGAACTACCCAATCCCGGTAACGACCTCACCTACATCGCTCAGACCGCTCCCGGCGCAATCATGGCCACCGATAATGCGCGCACTGGAGGCGGGGGCGGGAACTTTTCGATCTTGGGCATGCCGGGGACCTCAAATCAATTCACCTTGAATGGCATGAACGAAGACGCGGGTCATCTTAATTTTACTGGCGTTACGGGTATGCTTCTGGGTCAGAACGAGATTCAGGAAGCCACTGTGGTGAGTGATGGCTACTCGGGACATTTTGGAACCGACGCGGGCTCGTATGTGAACTACATCACAAAGTCCGGAGCAAACGGTTTCCACGGGAACGCCAAGTACTTTTGGAATGGTAGCGTGTTGAACGCTACCGACTGGATCACGAAAGCATTCGGCAATCCTCGGCCCTTCGACATCGCTAATCAGTGGGCGGGTTCGCTGGGAGGGCCCATCAAGAAAAACAGGTTGTTTTTCTTTTTTGATACCGAGGGCTTGCGAGTCTTGCTTCCCGCTCCTGTTCAGATAGTTCTCCCAAGTCCTCAGTTCGAGGCAGCAACTATCGCCAATATCGATTCTATCTTTGGCTCTGCCTCCGCTTCCGATGCTTTTTACAAGCAAATGTTCAGTCTGTATAACCAAACCCCTGGGATAGCAGCGGCCACTCCAGGGAGCTTCGCAAATACTCTTGGCTGTCTCGACGCAACCATCGGTCCGCAGACCCCCCAAGGGCAACTCGGCGTGAACCTTCCGTGCGCAATCCATTTTCAGGAAACAATAGGGCAGCCGACAAGTGAATCCCTTGTGTCTGGCCGTATGGATTGGAACATCCGTACCAACGATCGTGCTTTCTTCCTCCTCCAATACGACAATGGCCGTCAGCCCATTGTCGTCGACCCAATCAGCTCACTCTTCAACGTCTATGAGACCGGGCCATGGTGGGAAGCCCAGTTGAACGAAACTCACACATTTGGAACTATCGCCGCGAACCAGTTCCTAGTGGCGGGTGTTTACAAAGACGATGTGTCGAGCCTCGTCAACCCGATGCGAACGCTGGCTGCTTTTCCGACCACCCTGGATTGGTCCAACGCAGGTCAGCCGTTTACGTCGCTGGGAGGATCTGACTATCTCTATGGCTATCCCCTCGTCACAGGGTTCACGGAGTACCGCATCGCCGACGATTTCCTGAAGACGTGGGGCAAGCACAAGTTCGGATTCGGGGGAGACTTGTTCCGAGCATTTTTGAGACACGCCCAATATACCCAGAACGCCGTCGGAGATATCGTTCCACAGACCATCGACGCATTTTATTCCGGAGGCGTGGACCCAGCATCTCCCAGCAGTGACTCGACACGCTTGAGTCAATCCTTTCCGACGCAGCGGGCCGAGCTCTTCCTTAACTACACTCTGGCGGGCTATGGGCAGGATGAGTGGCACATAAAACCCAACCTGGCCCTTACTCTCACCCTGCGCGTAGAACATCAATCAAACCCGGTCTGCGCCCATGATTGCTTTTCCGAATTCTCTGGAGCGTTTGAATCGATCAGTCATGACCCCGCACAGCCTTACAATCAGGCGCTTTCGAATCGTAAGCAAGCCTTTCTTCACACCGACCCTGTTGCCTGGGAACCGCGATTCGGTTTCGCCTGGCAACCGCGGGGAGTTTCGCATAATACCGTGGTGCGCGGCGGTGTCGGTCTATTTTACGAGCTGTTCTCTGGCGGGTTCGGACCCGTTTTCTCTGACAATCCGCCACTCGTGAACCGCGTGACAGTATTTGGCGCCTACAATCTCGCTCCTGAAGAAACCAACAGCCTCTTTAAAGTAGCGGCGGCCTCGAATGCCGCCTTTGTCAAAGGGTTTGCAGCCGGTGAAAACCTAATTCAGATCGAAGCGGCGGATTCGGAGTTCTTTCCCCCCAATATTACCGTTCCGAATAGTAGGACCCCCTCAGCCCAGTATCAGAAGTGGAGCCTGGAAGTGCAGCAGGGGTTTGGTACCAGCACTTCGCTGACTCTCGGATACTACGGCAATCACGGAATTCATGAGTTGGTGCAAAATCCCTCAGCCAATGCTTCTGGATTCGGCCCATTTCCAGCCACGGTCTGTGCCAGCCCGCCCGTTCCGCCCTGCGCCGATCCTCGTTTCGCAGGCGTCACTGAATACACGACACCCGGAATCTCGAACTACAATGGCGTGGTTGTTTCCTTTCGGCGACGATTTACTGGTTTCGGCAATGGTTTATTCCAGGCAAACTACACCTACGGCCACGCTCTGGACGAAGTTTCCAACGGCGGGCAAGCCCCATTCACGGCGGGCAGTTCCGACTTCCCGCAGGACCCCTTTTATGTGCGAGGCAGCTACGGGGCGGCAGATTACGATGTTCGTCACTCCTTGAATGCGAACTATGTGTGGCAACTTCCGGTGAAGACCGTGCTCCGCGGTCGCGGCACCAATTACCTGGTGAAGGGTTGGCAGGTCTCGGGAACGATTTTCGCCCGAACCGGATTTCCTTATACCGTGATCGATCTCGCAGAAAGCGGTAACCTGGCTAAGAAGAATTTCTATGGAACAATCTACTCCGTGCCGGTCGAGCCACTCAGCGGGCCGCATTCCTGCGGAGCGGGAGCCGTAATCGCACCCTTCCCGCATCCTTGTTGGCCGCCGCAAGTGGTGACGCTGCCGGACGGCACAACGACACCCAATACAAATGCAGATTTCGTGCAAACGGGTTGCGAAACAGGATTCAATACCGGGACGGTGCCAACTTCACTGGGACCTTGTTCGGGCCCTGCCGTTTCTTTTGCGCAAGGACGCAACCGCTTCCGCTATCCGAACTATTTCAATACTGACTTCGATGTCGCGAAGAGAACCAGCCTTGTCGGGGACAAAGTGGTGCTGGCTATTGGCGTCCAATTCTTTAATTTCTTCAATCACCCAAATTTCGGCCCGCCCAACAACGACAGCTCGGACCCAGGGTTCGGAGAGATAGGGACGATGGAGATGCCGCCGACCAGCATTTTGGGATCTGGTCTAGGAGGCGATGTTTCCCCCCGGATGATCCAACTGAAAACGGTGATCCGCTTTTAGGCTTTTCTGGCCTCGCTAGGATACGGAAACCCGACTGCTTTGGCGAAGCTCAGTCCGGGCGAGACGGTGCTGGACCTTGGGTCGGGCGGTTCCGGCGGCTCGACCATTGGACCGCCTGAAGTAATGAGAGGTCAGCTTGTGAAAATCGAGCCAGTCACGAGCAAACCGGCACTAATCCGCCTTGGACGAAGGCACGAATACTTGCCGCCTGAGAATTTGCTGATCAAGTGGCGAAGTCACGCTGGCTGCGGATTCAATCTGTCAACCTGTCAACCGTGTGTTTGCTCTGACACTTACGATGCGGTTCCAATCTGTCGCGGTGGAAACGCTTATTTCGTAGGCTGCGCAGACGCTGCCTCATCTGTGGATCAACGAAGCGCCTCGAACGGCACCATCTCGGCGGACAAAGACATTTTCGCCACTTGAAGATTTCCCTTTGCCTCTTCCATCATCGCGAAGTGACTCGCGCCATCCGAAGGGCCAGGGTAGACATGGAGTACACCAGTGACAAGACGGAACGGCAACGGCGTGCACTTTCAGCATATTCAGTTTTTCACTGGTACATGTCAAAGAACGTGGTCGAACTCTATCCGGAGCGGCTAAGGCTGTTGGCAGTAATCGGCTCCGCTTTTCACCGATACGTGCTCCGGTAATTACTTTTTGAGGAACCACGCGACATGATAGATGAATCACTTGGAGTCGGGTGCTTGTTATGCGTGGAGAAATTAGCAGGGAGACCTTGAACCCCTCTCAGGGGTGTTGCGGCGAAGGTTTGTTAGGTGGCTGAACATCACGACATCTTCCTGCGCGCTTATGCTGTTGTAGCAGACACGAACAAAAACCCTCAATCCAAATATCCGTATCTCGCTGAGAAGCAAGTTAAGGGGCACGCAACAGCAACAATTCTCGAAGCACAGCCCATCCTGACCCCAGATTTTAACGGCATTGTTCTGACGGTCAAACTCCGGAACAAGAAATATGCTTACCCCCTGTCGTTTGCCAATCGACCTGATGTTAGGGCGATTTGTGACCAGTTGAGCTCCACCGAGAGCGACGACTGGATCGGAAAACAAGTCGACTTCACGATGCAAAAGGGAAATGGACGAAATCGGGGAGCTGCTACGGTTAGGCTGTCTCGCCCTGGAGGCCGAAAAAGAGTACATCGGAAGGAAGGGGACAAGTGGCCCGATCACGCGCTTGTCTTTGATACCGAGACTCGGATCACGGCGGATCAATCCCTAACGTTTGGCGTATACAGACGGTGTGAGCTAGCGGGTGACAAGTACAACGTCGCGGAAGAGGGAATCTTCTATGCCGACGATCTGCCCGCCAAAGAGCGCCGTGTGCTTGAATCCTACACACAGGTGGAAGACCCCGATGTGACATCATTTCCGCCACAATTTCCGTTCTATTCCCGCTCCCAATTCATGCAGAAGGTGTTTTGGCCTGCGATTAAACGAGACGGCGCATTGGTCTGTGGCTTCAATCTTCCTTTTGATCTTTCCCGGCTGGCGGTCGGTTGGAAAAGGGGTGAGCACAACGAATGGTAGATGGCGCAGTTTCCAGACGGTACGGAAAATAAACGCCGTCCTCATGTCCTGATTCAACCGATTGATAGCAAAAAGGCATTCATTAGGCTGGCTAACCCGTGGGCGCGGGGAGAATGGAAAAACGGTGGAAGAACGCCATTTCTCGATTTACGCACACTTGCATGGGCTTTATTCAATGAGTCGTTTTCGCTCAAGAGTCTTTGTGAGGAACTTGAAACCGAGCATCAGAAAAAGGACCATGAACCCACGGGCGAAGTTACCCCCGACGAAATCGAATACGCCCGACAGGATGGTCGTTGCACGGTGGATGCGCTTAACGGGCTGAAGCTGGAGTTCGACCCACATCCAATTGATTTGAAACCTCACAAAGCGTATTCCCCTGCGAGTGTGGCAAAAAGTTACCTGGAAGCAATGAACATTGTCAGGCCTGCGGAGAAGTTCAAGATTTCCCCAAAAACCCTCGGCATTGCAATGCAGAGCTACTATGGCGGGCGCTCGGAAACCCGAATACGGTGTGCGGAAGTGCCGGTGGTCCCCGTCGACTTTACCAGCGAATACCCAACTTGCTGCGTTTTGTTAGGCCTGTTCGACGTTCTGACCGCCAGGAGGCTGACCTTTCGAAATGATACGAAAAACATCCGCCGACTTCTTCGAACCGTCACGCTTGAAAAGTGTTTTGAACCGTCAATTTGGAAAGACCTTAAGTTCTTCGCCCTGGTCCAGCCCGATAACGACATTCTCCCGGTTAGAACTTTCTACGATGGTGTGACCCAGAATATTGGCAATAACTATCTAACCTCAAAGACCCCGCTCTGGTTTGCTGGCTGTGACCTGATTGCGTCTGTAATTCGAACAGGCAAGGTACGACGAATTTTGCGGGCGATCCGCATGGTCCCACAGGGCAAACAAGCTGGGATGAAGCCGGTCAACCTTCAAGGCAGCATGGTCGAGATTGATCCATACAAGGACGATCTCTTCCGTAAAGTGATCGAGCAGCGCAAGCTGAACAAATCCAATGAATCTCTGTACTACTGGCTGAAGATTCTTGCAAATTCCATTTACGGATTCTTCGTTGAACTCATACCCGAGAATCAAAACAAAAGCGTCCCGGTCGATGTTTTTTCAGGTCGAAAGGAACTGCACCCGCGATCTGATGTCTTAGAAAATCCGGGCCGATGGTTTTTCCCGCCTTTAGCGTCTCTTACTACCTCAGCCGGGCGTCTGTTGCTCGCCATGGTGGAAGCACTCGTTGAGCGAAAGGGAGGTACTTATCTCTTCTGTGATACCGATTCACTTGCAATCGTCAGTTCCAAGCGGCGAGGAGTTCTTAACCTTCCAGGCAGCAAAGGCCGCAGAATTTTAACCTGGGCCGAAGTTAGAACCATTGTTAACCGATTTGCTGATTTAAACCCCTACGACCGCAGGGCTGTGGAAGGCTCGATTTTGAATCTTGTGGACGCGAATTACCTTAACTCAGACCCGAACGCGAAGCGCCGTCAGTTATACGGTTTTAGCATTGCGGCAAAGCGTTATGCGCTTTACGAAAAAGTGGGAAATAGCGACATTAAAATCATTGACCCGAAGGCGCATGGGATTGGTTTTCTTTACCCACCGAAGGATTCTCCCAACAATTGGGAAGAAGACGTTCCGCAATGGACTTACGAATTGTGGGATTACATCGTTCGGGGAGCTCTGAATTTAAAACGCAAAGCGCCGTCCTGGTTAAATCTTCCGCAAATGATGCGCCTTAACGTAACTACCTACAATGTTCTAAGAATGTTGGGGGAATGGGAGATTGCCCGCCCATACAATTTCTTGTTGTTGCCCATGGTTGATCCGTCGTTCGGCTACGCAATCCCCAAAGGCGCGAACGAAAAGGTTCTGCTTATTTGCCCATTTTCGTCCAAACAAAAAGGCTGGTATGACCTGGAATGCGTGAACGTCTATAGCGGCAGGAAATACAGAATGGTGGATTGCACCAAGGAAGAGAACCCATCGCACAATATGGTATTCCCTTCGCAATCTGCGCACCTTTTGATCCAATACCAGCAGCATCCGGAAGCCAAGAGCCTGGCCCCAGACGGTGCGCCGTGCAAGGCTGACACGAGCGGACTGCTTCAGCGAGCGCATGTCATTGCGAAAGAGTTCCGCTATATCGGCAAGGAAACAGATCACAGATGGGAGGAAGGCGACGATATGAGTCTGATGGAATTCCAGACCACTGAGTACGGGAGGGCAACGATGGTGGTCGCGAGTGAGGAGGTAAAGAAGGATATCAGGAGAATAGGCATCAACAAGTGCGCCCGCGAGAGCGGGTTTGATCGCAAGAACTTCATCAGGAAATTAGATCGCGATATTCCTGTCAAACGCAATTCATACGAAGAATTCGTGCGTTGGCTGCAGAGCTATAAGTCACAAGTGGGTGACAAGCAATCCCGCAGCGGTCAATAAGTTCTATAAAAAGGGATGTCAAGAAAAAAGCTCCGCCTCGACCGGAGCTCGAGATTTCTTCTCGACGTCCAG
>Ga0187819_10000736_pt1 | contig 16527 bp, 13 predicted proteins | sample NC_wetland_sal_i_15_FD_132411 | JGI IMG/M metagenome (GOLD analysis project Ga0187819, IMG submission 132411) | Wetland sediment microbial communities from Neuse River Estuary, North Carolina, USA - SO4_4 | ecosystem: Environmental > Aquatic > Freshwater > Wetlands > Sediment | place: USA...
GCGCTTGGTCAGAAATACGGCGCTGCGCTCCGAGCCGCCCAAATAACGGACCAAGGGAAACTCCTCATTGACGACTCGGCCTTCCCACTGTTTCCAAGTCTCGGGCATTCTCCTCCACCGCCTGCCTTTTTGTGCGAGTCAGTATTGTACCAATGTAAGCGCAAGCGTCCACGTCCGCGCGGCGCCCATTTTGAAATTCATATTTACGTTCGGGTCAGGATCTTGGCGGGAAATGCCGCGCCTCATACGCAGCGATCTCGGATTCATGCCGCAGAGTCAGTCCGATGTCGTCTAACCCTTCTAGCAGGCAATGGCGGGTGAATTCATCGACCTGGAATGCAGAGGACAACCCGTGCTCATCGTGGATTTTGCACTGCTCGAGATCGATCGTGATCTCGTAAATGGGGAGTTCCTCGGCTCTGCGAGCGATCTCGCCAACTTCCTCTTCGCTCAAAACCACCGTCAACACACCGTTCTTCACACAATTGTTGGCAAAGATGTCGGCGAACGACGGCGCGATGAGTACGCGAAAGCCGAAATCCTCAAGCGCCCAAACGGCATGTTCTCTCGAAGACCCGCACCCGAAATTCTTTCCCACCACCAGGACCGTCGCGCCCTTGTAACGCGGGTCATTCAGAACGAATGACGGATCGGGCTTGCCATCCCCTCGGTGGCGCCAGTCGAACAGCAGAAACTCACCGAACCCGGTGCGCTCGATCCGCTTTAAAAACTGCTTGGGAATAATCTGGTCCGTGTCGACATTAGCGCGATTAAGCGGCGCGACCCGACCTTTATGTACGCGAAACGCCTGCATGATTTACCTCAACTAAACGCAAAATTAGTCGTCCTTGGGAAGGGGCACGGCTTCCAGCCGTGCCGTAAGTCCCTTTAGAAGTCGTGACGGCGCGGCTTGAAGCCTCACTCTTTTCAAATCTGTACGCCGATCTACGATTAAATTGCACCCTCCTCGCCTCAATAAAAACGCCAATTGCGAATATCCGTGAAGTGCCCAGCGATCGCCGCTGCCGCCGCCATCATTGGGCTGACCAGATGCGTCCGCCCCCCGCGCCCCTGGCGGCCTTCAAAATTGCGATTGCTGGTCGAAGCGCAGCGTTCCCCAGGCTGCAGAATATCCGGATTCATTCCCAGACACATCGAACACCCAGATTCCCGCCACTCGAATCCCGATTCCTGAAAAATCTTGTGCAAGCCCTCTTGCTCCGCGGCGCGCTTCACCGCCTGTGAACCTGGAACAACCATGGCCCGCACCTTGGATGCAACCCGATGTCCCTTAGCCACGCGAGCCGCTGCCCGCAAGTCTTCCAACCGCGAATTGGTACAAGAGCCAATAAAAACGCGATCCACAGAAATATCTTGAATACGAGTGCCCGGCTCCAGTCCCATGTATTCCAGCATGCGCTCAACCGCAGGGCGATCCGCATCCGTCTTCAATTCACTCAACTCAGGGATGCGCCCATCGACTGGCGCGATCATTCCCGGATTCGTTCCCCAGGTTACAAACGGCGCCAGCCGCGAAGCGTCGATTTCCGCGACCGCGTCATATCGCGCCCCCGCATCGGAAGCCAGCGCCCGCCAGCGCACGACCGCATCCTCCCAATTACGCGGGGCAAAGCGCCGCCCCTTCATGTACGCGAAAGTAGTCTCGTCCGGCGCGATCATCGCGGCTCTGGCTCCTGCTTCAATGCTCATGTTGCACAAAGTCATCCGGCTTTCCATGGAGAGCCCACGAACCGCCTCGCCCGTGTACTCGATCACATGGCCGGTGGCGCCATCGATGCCAATCTGTCCAATCACGCCCAACGCCAGATCCTTCGCGCTCACGCCCTCGCCAAGCCGGCCGCGCACCTCGATCTGCATCGTCTTGGGCTTGCGTTGCGGCAGGCACTGCGTGGCCAGCACATGCTCAACTTCCGAGGTTCCAATACCAAAGGCCAGCGCCCCAAATGCCCCGTGCGTGCTGGTATGGCTGTCCCCGCAGACAATGGTCATGCCCGGCTGAGTCAATCCGAGTTCCGGCCCGATCACATGCACAATGCCCTGCTCCGACGAATCCATATCGAACAGCGGGACGCCGAAATCCTTGCAGTTCTGCTGCAAAGCCTGCATCTGCCGCGCTGCAATGGGATCGGTAATGGGCGTTCCGCGAGGCTCAGTCGGAATGTTGTGGTCCACCGTCGCGATCGTACGCTGCGGCTGGCGCACCCTGCGCCCCGCCACGCGCAATCCCTCAAACGCCTGCGGCGAAGTGACCTCGTGCACTAAATGCAGATCGATGTAAAGCAGCGGCAGTTGTCCAGCAGGAACACAAACCACGTGCTCGTTCCAGATCTTGTCGAACAGTGTGCGCTTCTCAAGCATGTTTTTTGGTTTGATCCAATCTACCTCGCGAGCCGCCGTTTTTCAAAGAGTGAAGCCATCCGGTAGCGGGTCAGTTTGGTCCTCCTTTTGGGGACGTCATTCCGAAGCCCCGCGCGTGCACCAGCGGGGCGAGGAATCTCGCGTGCACTATTTTCAAACTGACCCATTCCCAGCCATCCGCCCGCTCTCTACACATATGTTAATGCACACCCCGCCCGGATCCTCCAGCTCGCGATGTGAGTTACGGTTCATTATTGCGGGTGCAGATTTTGCAGCGCCTGGCGGGCCGGTGCGAAAGCCGGGTCCAGTTGCAACGCGCGCTCGAAGGCCAACCTTGCCTCCGGTTGTTGCCCCGCGCCCTCCAGAAGCAGCCCGAGCCGCAGGTATCCGGGCGCTGCCGGCCTGGCATGAACCATGCCAGAAAGCTGTTGAATCATCTCGCGCACCTCTCCCGCATCGGAGCGCAGTGCCTGTTCCGAACTTAGACGCGCTGCCGCCTCATTTCCGAGCTCACGATAAATGACGCCCAAATTCGCATACGTATAAGCCAGAACCTTCGGGTCCTTTGCTCGCAACACGACCTGGTATTCGCGGATAGCGCCCTGCAGGTCACCGCGATCTTGCAGCGCCGCTCCCACGGCTCCGTGGCTGGCAGGATCCCATGGCGCGATGCGAGCCGCCGCTACAAAGTACTGCAGAGCCTCTGGCCGCCGCTCCTGTACCAACAAGCTGCCAAGCATGTCGTCCGCAATAAAGTTGTCTTCTGTGATCTGTAGGGTGTGAGTCCAGAGTTCTTCGCTGCTTCGCCAATAGCCAATCTGACGAAACGTAAGGACCGCCAGAAACGCGAGCACGGCAAACGCCATCGGTTTGCCCCACGCAGCTACCCTGGACTTCGACGACGCCCAATCATTGAATCCCCACACCAGGACAACGAAGATGCCGATGGTCGGGATGTAGGCGTAGCGGTCGGCCATCCCTTGCGGGCCAACCTGGACCAGCCCGATGACCGGAACGAGGGTGCCGAGAAACCAAAGCCATCCAATGATTGCATAAGGGCGCCGTTCACGCGATTGCCAGACCAAACCGCTCACGGCGATTAGAAAAATTGCGGACAAGATCACCTGCAAAAAGGTCAGCTTGTTCAGCGGATGGGGATAAACCAGGGCCATGTTGACGGGCCAGAAAATTTTGGCCACGTACTTGGCATAAGAATAAATGGCGTTTTCGAGGCGGAGATGAATCGGAACGTATCCAAGAGATTCGAGAGCATTGCCGGAACGCTGGGCAAACACCGTCATCGCCGCACTGCCCGCAGATAGAGCCAGCAGCGGAACTTTCTCCAGCAGCAGCCGGAACCAGGGAGCTTGCGGCGCCGGAAATGTCGCAGCTAGTGTGGCCGATCCTTGAATGCGGGCCAGCGGCCAGTAATCCAGCAGCAGAAGAACGAACGGCAGCGTGATCACCATGGGCTTGGCGGCGAGCCCCAGAGCGAACAGGCCGGCGACGGCTGCATATCGCCTCACACTCGGCTGACGTACATACCGGCCATACGCTCCGAGTGCGAGCAGGAAGAAAAACGTACTCAGCAGGTTCTTGCGCTCGGCGACCCAGGCAACCGATTCCACGTTGAACGGATGCAGGGCAAACAGCGCCGCCACCATCGCACTCGCTCCAGTTGCTCCGGTTGCCCACCGCAACAGCAGGAAGAGTAGAAGCACGTTGGCAGTGTGAATCAGCACGCTGGTAAGGTGATGTCCATGCGAGTTAAGACCATAAACTTCGCAGTCCAGCGCGTGTGAGAGCCAGGTCAGGGGATGCCAGTTGGCCTGGTCGGTCGAGGTGAAGGCCCACACCATCGTCTCTCTGCTAAAGCCCGCCTGCACGTGTTGGTTTTCCGTCACGTAGTCGCGATCATCGTAGTTGATGAAGGGATGGGCCACCACCGGAGCGTAGATCCCGAGGGTCGCGGCGGCCAGCACCAGACACCAGATGTAGATACGATAGGAAGATCGTGGAACAGCGGTGTCAGAGGCACTTCGCCTGGATTGCTTCCCCGTCTTTCGACTCGCGCTTCGTTGCTCGGTTCGCTTTCTCATCGCGGCCACAACCACGGAGACCGCGCAGCGTACCTGCCAGCTTCTTTTTCCGGCTGTACCGCCGAGAAAGAGAAAGGCTGCGCGTTTCCTGTTGCCAGTCAGTCACGCAGCCTACCACAGATTAAGTCCACCGAGAGCCTTGCACCTCCCAGCATCTTTCATGCAGCGGCCCCGGCGTTTTATGGCTGTCCTACGTTTAAAGCCATTGGATCGGTTCCGCTGTGATCACGGTTGCAGCGGCGTCACAACCGGACTTTTCCCAGTCCCCCAGAATTGGCTGATCTCGATCTCACTCAAAGGCACCATCAACGAGACCGCAGCATGACGATAGGCTCCAAGAAGTTCACTGCCCAAGCACCGCATAGCCAGGGAGCACGCCGCTGACTGCGGCCCACGTACCGCTGGTCCAATTGCAAGTTCCCTGCTTTGAGTCATTGCAGTAAGAAGCAAAAGGGTGAGACCTCATATCGGTGCTGTTGAGAGCCCAAGCGGCGAAAATGTTGGTGTCGTTTGAATTGGTGCGTACCACCAACCAGTACTGCTTGCCTTTCATCACTGCGATGCCAGTCTGGCTTTTGCCTGTCGCCAGTTGGCAGCAACTGCCGATGGTCGGGAGATTTTTGACATTCCAGGTGTGGATTGCCTTTCCTGGCAAACCGTTGGAATCGCTATTCAGGCTCAAAACGACTGCATTCGTGCCTTCGGCCCATACCACGGACGCCTCAACTTCTTTGACTGTCATGTTTGCCGCCGGTGTGAAAGGGACGGCCTGCCAGTATTCAGGAACCACGCTGAGTAAGTTGGTCAGCCCAGTAATGTAATAGGTGTAGCAGCAAAAGTACACGCCGTAGGGATAGTCACTGAGGGTGCCAGCAATGGTCGTCAGACTGGGATCGCGCCGGGCTGCTGGCGTGATGACTTTGGAAGGATGTTTGACGATCACCCCTCTATCACCAAATATCAGATTGCTGCGGTCCGCCGCCAGGGCGTTCACGGCCATTGCCAGAACCAATGAACCAAGTAACGAAACTGCAAGGGTCTTTTTCACGTCGGTTCTCCATTTCTCCCAGGGATTTTTGGTCAAGTTGACTACGCATCGAATCGCCTTTTCCGGACTTCAAAAAGCGGCCACCATTGTACGTCCATCCCACGTGTTCCGAGTGTGTGAAAAGATTTTCATCTGGCGAGAAGCTTGGCAAGAAGATCTCAGATTGCCGTCGTGGCCGATCTTGGGTGGCGCTGCGCTTCAGCGCTGCGGTAAAGGCTTTGGACGAGATTCACGCCCCGCATGGGCGCCATCCGTTCTCATCCGCGCTTCTTCGCTGGGTGCATCTGTTTTCGGCTTCAGCCGCCGAGGGGATCGCGCCTACGCTTGGATCGTGGCCACAACCTTGCGCCCCATTTCCGCAGTCCCAATCGCGGCCTGCCCCGACTTCGCCAGATCTTTTGTGCGATTCCCCACGTCCAGAACCGAGGCGACTGCAGCTTCAACGCACTCCGCTTCCGCATGCAAATGGAACGAGTGCCGCAGCATCATCGCGACCGACAGAATGGCCCCCAGCGGATTCGCAATGCCTTTCCCGGCAATATCCGGGGCGGAGCCGTGCACTGGTTCGTAGAGTGCGACCGGGCCGCCAATGCTGGCCGATCCCAGCATTCCAATCGAGCCCATGATCGCCCCCGCCTGGTCCGAGAGTATGTCGCCAAACATGTTTTCGGTGAGCAGGACATCGAAGTCGGTGGGACGCGCGACCAGAGCCATGGCGGCCGAATCCACATAGGTGTGACGGAGATTCACCTCGGGATAGTCCTGCGCCACGTGTGTGACCACTTCTCGCCACAGGCGCGAGCAATCGAGCACGTTCGCTTTATCCACGGACGTAACCCGGCGGCGACGAGATCGCGCGAGCTCAAAAGCCACGCGGGCGATGCGCTCGATCTCCGGTTCGCCGTAGCGCATGGTATCAATCGCAACACGGTTGCCGCTTGCGCCCGTCGTCGAACGAGGTTCCCCGAAATAGACTCCTCCCAATAGTTCACGCACGATCAAAATATCTGCGCCTCGCACCACCTCTGGACGAAGCGGCGAGCAGCCTTCGAGCGCCGAAAAACACACGGCCGGCCGCAAATTCGCGAAAGCGCCAAGTTCCCGCCGCAGTCGCAGCAGCCCCCGCTCCGGACGCAGATCGCGGGGAACATTGTCAAATGCCGGGCCTCCGACGGCACCCAAAAGTACGGCGCCAGAAGAAAGGCAAGTTTGCAACGTGTCTTGCGGAAGCGGATCCTGGCAACTGGTAAGCCCCGCACCGCCGACGTCTTTTTTCTGCAGAGTCAGTTCGTGCTTGAAGCGCGCGGCTATGGCTTCGAGAACGCGAACGGCTTCATTGATGACTTCAGGACCAATGCCGTCCCCGGGGAGAATCGCAATTTTCAGGAGCATGAAGGTTTATTGTACTGATGGGTCGGGGCGACGGTTCGAGCCAGGTCCTTTCCGGCACCTTCATCTGACGCAACGTTCACACGCCCCAGAGATAGTCTTCTTGATCGCCGTGGCGTTCCGCCACTGGATTCAGCGCCAGGCTTGCGAGCACGGGGCCGGTTGGGGGAGGAATCGAAAGCATGAGCTGAGAATGCTCGCGTCCGCTGTCCGTTCGCGCACCCACTACAGCCGCAACGGCCAGCGGACGTGGTTTCAACTGCCCATGGTCATTTGCTGATCCACCCTTTTGAGTTGCGGCAATCAATTCCAGCAGATGGTGATCTTCCACCTGCTTGATCTCATCCGCGAGCACAACGAAGCGCCGGTAGATTTCATCCAATTGCTGCCGGTCAAATTGATGGCCCAATTGCTCACAGCGCAAGCCTAGCGCGTGCCGTCCAGAATGCTTGCCGAGCACCAGCTTCGAATCCGGCACTCCCACCGACTGCGGAGTCATGATTTCATAAGTCAGCGGATTCTTAAGCATGCCATCCTGATGAATCCCGGCTTCATGAGCAAATGCATTGCGCCCAATAATCGCCTTGTTCGGTTGCACCGCAACTCCGGTAATCTCGCTGAGCATCTGGCTCGCCGGATACAACTGCTCGCTCACGACATTCGTCTCGTAAGCAAGGCGGTCGCGCCGCACTCGCATCGCCATGACAATCTCTTCCAGCGAGGCATTGCCAGCCCGTTCGCCGATGCCGTTGATCGTGCACTCAACCTGCCGCGCCCCGCCAGCGACGGCCGCTAACGAATTGGCCACCGCCAGCCCAAGATCATCGTGGCAGTGCGCCGAGATCGTGACCGCCGCGATTCCACGCACATTTTTGCGGATGGTGCGAATCAGTTCGCCAAATTCTCCCGGCGTCGTATAGCCAACCGTGTCCGGAATATTCACCGTGGTGGCGCCTGCCGCCACCACGGCTTCGACGACCTGGCACAGAAATTCCGGATCAGTCCGGGTCGCATCCTCGGGGGAGAATTCCACGTCGTCACACAAACTCTTAGCCAAACGAACCGCGTCACGCGCCTGTTCCACGCACTGCTGGCGTGAGATGCGCAGCTTATATTTCAGGTGAATTTCGGAAGTCGCCAGGAACACATGAATACGCGGCCGCGCAGCTCCCTGCAGCGCTTGCCACGCTCGTTCGATATCTTTGCTGCAAGCCCGCGCAAGGCCTGCGATAATAGGACGCCGTACGACCGCGGCAATGGCTTGCACGGCGGTGAAATCGCCTTCCGACGCAATCGGAAACCCGGCCTCGATCACATCGACTCCCAAGCGATCGAGCTGGTGCGCCATGCGCAGCTTCTCCGGCACATTCATGCTGCAACCCGGCGATTGTTCGCCGTCGCGCAGCGTGGTGTCGAAAATCGTAACGCGTTCCATGCCTCGGCCCTCCTCGGCGGATCGGAACTCCAAGTAGTGGATCAGAGTGGAATACTTCACGTCCCATCCCCGCGCTGGAAATTAGCCCTCGGAGACGACGCCCCCTCTCTAAAGAATCAGCCTGACCCACTACTGAACTTTCATCTTACGTAGACATGCATATTAAGCAAGCTTATAATCCTTCAATTATCATTAGTATCGCTATCACTATAAGATAAACTAATAGAACTCATAAGCTACAACCTCAGAGGACCGCCATGGATCTAGCCCAACTCGAAGTTTTTCTCGCTGTGGCCCAGGAAGGACGCTTCTCGCGCGCCGCCAAGAAGCTGTATCGCACTCAATCCGCGGTCAGCCAATCCGTCCGCAAACTCGAAGACGAATTAGGCGAGCCCTTGTTTGACCGCTCCTCGCGCGAGGGCGTGCTCACCGACGCCGGCCGCGTGCTCCAGGAATACGCGGAAAGACTCCTGAACCTGCGCGGCGACGCCCAGGAAGCCCTGGTCGAACTGCGCGAGCTGCAAAAAGGAAAACTGGCCATCGCCGCCAATGAATTCACCGCGCTGTACTTGCTGCCGGTGCTCGCGGAGTTCCGCCGCCTGCATCCCATGATCCGAATTACAGTGCGGCGCTCCCTGGGCAGCCGCATCCCCGATGACGTCCTCCGCCACAGCACCGAACTCGGCGTCCTCACATACGACCCCCAGGAACCACAGCTCTGCTCTACGGTGGTGTACCTCGACGAATTAATTTTTGTCGTTCCACCCAGCCATCCCTTAGCCACGGCGCATCAGGTCAGCATCCGCCAACTCGGCGCCGAATCCTTCGTCGCCCACAACGTGGCCTCGCCCTATCGCGACAAAGTCATCGAAGCCTTCAAACGGCACAAAACCCCCTTGCACATGGACATCGAGCTGCCCACCCTGCAGGCGATTAAACGTTTTGTGCTCTTGGGCAGTGGCGTAGCCCTGGTCCCCGAGATCAGCGTGGAAAGCGAACTGGCGCGCGGCGAATTGATTCGCATTCCCGTCCGCGAATTACGCCTGCACCGCAAGCTGCGATTGATTTATCGCAAGCCGGCCAGCCTTTCCCACGCCGCCAAGGCGTTCCTTAAGGTAGCAGAAACCATGGCCCGCGAACAAAGCGGCCGCTACCGCTTTCAAAGGGAACACTAGTGGACCGTCGCAGAACGCTCATTACTAGAGTGGGCTATCGGTTTTATTTGTTTTTCGGGAAGGGCACGGCTTCAGCCGTGCCGCCCGGAGCTAGCAATGACGCGGGCTTTAGCCCCTGAAGGATTCCGCGGACCGGTCACGAACTCACCGCGACAGGCCACTCGGAGGTCGTGTGGGCGCGGGCGTCCACGCCCCCGCGAGGTCAGTTCAAGTGCAAAACAAAACGTCCCAGCTCGTTAGAGCTTGGGACGTTTGTCGAAGCAGCCCTCCCCCGAAGTCTGCTCACGAACAACTCTAGCAGTCGACGGCCGCGGCAGGAATGGCACTTTCAGGCTATACGCGCAATCGATAGTACCTACTCCAAGGTCACATCCGGTAATCTTCGCGCCACTCCCACGATGAACCGCCAGTTCCGCAACCTGGACCCACCATAAACGTAGGGTGCGCCACCTTTCCGCGTTCTGTGCGGAAGGGTGGGATACGAATCTCTCAACGACACCCCCCCACCGCCCAAATCCTGTCAAGCCCCCTTTTCCCTCCAATTCCCCCCACCTGCCTGATTCCATGGCACAAATAAATTCCAAAAACTGGCGGGTTTACCCTGCGGAATATGCTAGTCTATATCTATAAGGATTATCAAAGGCGCAGCCAAATAGCTGCGCCTTCGCTATTTGTATCGAAAGGAACGCACGCCCCAACCATGAAGCCATTTACCACCACCGAACGCCCACCCATCCACCGCAATCCCAAGCGCACCGGAGAGCTCTCCGAAGCCGCCTTCATGCTCAAAGCAAACACTCTGGGCTTCGAGATCGCCAAGCCCTGGGGAGACAGCGAGCGCTACGACTTCATCCTCGACACCGGCCCCCGCCTCTGGCGCGTGCAACTGAAATGTACCGAAGTTCTCCGCGCCCGCGGCTACGACGTCCAACCCATCTACAGCATCTACGGCAAAGGAAAAATCAAATACACTGCCAAAGATATCGACGTCCTGGTCGCCCACATCCTCCCGATGAATGCCTGGTATGTCCTGCCCGTCGAAGCCGTCGCCCACTCCACCAGCCTCCGGCTCTATCCCGACATTCCCTGCAAATGCGCCCGCTGGGAAACCTACCGCGAAGCCTGGCACCTCCTCGATCCGTGTAGGGCGGATACTCCTGTCCGCCGCCGTTGATGAGCTGTCACAGTAAGCAATGTAGACGCGAGCGTCCACGCTCGTGTAACCACGAACCCACCTGCAAATCTAAATAACCCAAGGAAAAGGGTTCCCCATCTTTCGGCGTTCGGTGCGGAGGTGGGAGACGACAAAGCATGCGATTGTCATCCTGAGGCCGAGAAGTCGCTCGCTCCGCGAGCGACTCCCAACGAAGGATCTCTGCACATGTAGGGCGGACACTCCTGTCCGCCGCCTTTGACCTGGAACGCTCATTCGCGTAACCACGAACCCACTCACAAATCTGAACCACATTATGCAAAAGGGTTCCCCATCTTTCCGCGTTCTGTGCGAAAAGGTGGGAGGCGATAAACCGACATTGGAATTGTCATCCTGAGGTGGTGGAGTCGCTCGCTCGCGAGCGACTCCCAACGAAGGATCTCTGTACTTCCCGAAGACAGCCCGGTCCAAGCCCCGGAGGCGCAGGCGGCCCACCATTCATCTGCCGCAACTATGCGGTCCCACTCAGAACCTAGAGCAGTTGAAGTTTACAGGTTCAGCAGGTAGACGGGCGCCATTGCGGCCAGCACAGCTCCGGCCTGCAACGCAAGCACGCGCAGCGTCTGGTTTGGCGCTCGCGGTAGCCACTTGATGGCAAAGTACGCGAGCACGGGCAACTGTCCCGCCATGAGAAGCTGCCATAAATGAGCGATTGCACCCTCGTCAGGCTCACGCACGAGCGCACCCTGTCCTGTGGCTCGGCCATAAATGTAAGCCCCGCCAAGAAGGGCCAGTGCCATTAGAGACATTGCAATCGGAAGAAAGGCACTGGGCTTTCGGACCATAGTGCGAAAGGATTCACTCATCGTCGTAACCTTCTCAGCGGAGGAGCCCGGCGCAACCATCTTACTCCGTCGTTGAAGTGAGTTGTAGCTTTCAGGCCATTTCACTCAAAACCCCTCAATGAGCGTTATCGCGATTTCTCAACGACTGCGGGCGTGAACGCGGCTTCGTTGATGTTGGGGGAGCGCCGCCGTCAGGGAAGGCCAAAGGCGTAAAGATAGCCGTCCCCCGAACCGAAATACACTATGCCGTTGACAACTACCGGGTCCGTCGGCTCTAGTCTGAGGACATACTTCCAGAGCAGGACTCCCGTTTTCGCGTTCAGGGCGTTCAGGTGGTAGACGGTTCCATTACCGGAGACAACATAAACTACACCGTTGGCTACTGCGGGCGAGGCCGCGAAGTATCCAATGGATCGTTTCAAGACGAGAGCACCGGTGCTCGCGTTTAAGGCGTAAATGTTTCCGTCTTGCGAACCGGCATATATCACTCCGTCCGCGGCAGCGGGAGAGGAGTAGACAGACTTCGCTGTCGAATATTTCCAGCGCAGAGAGCCGGTAGTCGCATCCAAGGCGTAAACGTTGTCGTCCGCAGACCCGGCGTAGACCACGCCACTGACCACGGCCGGTGAAGACGAGACCGCGATTGGGTATTGCCAGAGCACGGAACCGTTACTCACGGCCAAGAGGTCGAAAGCCAAATAGCCCTCAGCACCGACGTAAACCGTGCCGTCGGCGGCTGAAGGAGGAGACATGGAAGGGGTAGCCCAGATAAAGGTTCTCCACCACAGATAACCGGTGCGGGCATCCAGAGCGGCTAAATCGTAACCGGCAGTAGCCACCGCGGCCACATACACCATGCCGCCAGACACCACCGGTCCCCAGGCGCCATCTTGGCTAAGATAGGTCCAGACCTCAGCGCCAGTCTTTGCGTTCAGGGCATGAACATAATAGTCATAGCCCATGAAGTACAGTAACCCTTCAGCAACGGCTGGCCCATAGCCCGACGTTTCCCAGACGACGCCAGTGTCGGCATTCAATGCGTAGAGGTTGCCGTCATTCGAACTAAAGTACACCATGCCTCCAGACACAACGGGCGGTCCGAGGCCAGCCGGGGCGGCATATTTGAAGCGCAACGTCAACTTGTCGACGTTCTTTGGGCTGAGGACGTTTTCGAACCGATTGTGGCGTCCGCCGTTGGGACCGAAGCCGTACTGCGGCCAGTTGGCCCTCACCAGGAAGCGTGTCTTGGCTTCTATCTGCGCCTTGCCGATCACGTAATGTTTCCCGGGTAGGGCGCTCTTTGGCACCACGATTTGGGCGTCGGAAAAAGCCCCCATGCTATCCGTGGTGGCTTGGCCAACTCTTAGCTGGTCGAAATAGAGATTCACTTCAGCGTCCGCCGGGAAGTTTTCGCCCGAGACGAGTGCTTTAGTGGTGGGAGGACCGACGCACTTGGAGAGTTGAATCGCGGCTTGACCGAAGGACAGGCTGATGAATAATAGGCAAGCCATGCCGCATAGAGAGGCATGCCTGCCGACTGCGAAGACCCTGGTGGGGCTTGTCATCTTTCACACCTGCGGCAGATTTAAGTTCTGCTGACCAGCATAGCCTAGCCAGGTAAAATGCTGGTGCGAAAGATCATCAGGCCGTTGGTTTCCAAGGTACCCGGAGCAGGTTTAGCACCCTAACTGCTGTTACCAGGCGTGGCTGTTGAAAAAGTCTATTTCCTCCCAAACAGCCAAAATTTTGGGGATGCAAAATGTCTAGAAATTGAGAACGTCGTTTGTAGGGCATCCCGGCGCATTTTTGTTTCTGCTAATTTCTGCCGAATGAGTTTTTCAACAGCCACAGGCGATAACACTCACAACCCCCAGGGCATCACTGGCCGGGGAGCGGGTTCGCTCCTAATCCCACCAGCGGACGCACCAGGCCCTTACGGTGCAAAGCTCCGCGCCCCTACCCATCCTTTGAAACCACTCCCGAAGCCTCCGCCTCCGCATACATCTCCTCAATCCGAACCCGGTACCGCTCCTCCACCACCCGCCGCCGCAACTTCATGCTCGCCGTGAGCACTCCATTCTCCGTCGAAAACTCCTCAGCAATCACAATCACTCTCTTCAACTGTTCGTAGCGCGCAAGGTTGCGGTTCAAGTCCGCGATGATCCCCTCATACAGCGCTCTCACCTTAGCGTGCGCAACCAACTGCTCGCGGGAAGGGAAGTCTATCTGGTTGGCCCGCGCCCAGTCCTCCAACACCGGAAAATAAGGCGCAATGATAACGGCGGGGAACTTGCGTTTATCGCCCAGGATCACCGCCTCGGCGATCAGGGCATTGTGCTTGAGAGAATTCTCCAGCGGTTGCGGAGCGATGAACTTGCCCCCGGAAGTCTTGATCAAATCTTTCTTGCGATCGGTGATCGACAGGAAACCATCCGCATCCAGATTGCCGATGTCGCCTGTCTTGAACCATCCATCAACCAGCGCCGCTTCAGTTTCCTGCGGCCGGTTCCAGTAGCCCTTGAAAACCGAAGGCCCGTGCACCAGAATCTCGCCGTCCTCGGCGATGCGAACTTCGATGTTAGGCAAAGTCTTGCCCACGGTTCCCAGCTTATGTGCCTTGGGACTGTTGACCGCGATCACCGGCGAAGTCTCGGTGAGCCCATAACCCTCGTCGATGCGAATGCCAATATCCGCGTACCACTCGGCCAGTTCCCGCCCCAGCGGCGCGCCGCCGGATATGAAAACTTGCGCGCGCCCGCCCATGCCTGCGCGCACCTTCAAATAAACCAGCCGATTGCATAGCTTCCAGGCCAGCGATTTTGGTGTTTGATCGGCGAGGACCTCAGCCCGGTGAGCCCGTCCGACCGCCAACGCCCAGCGATAGATCCATTTCTTGGGAAAGCCTTGTGCCTTGAGGTCCACTTGCCCGTGAATCTTTTCATAAACCCGCGGAACCCCGACGAAGATAGTGGGACGGACCTCCAACAGCGCTTGTGGTAGTTGGTCAAGTGCGGAAACATAAGCCAGGGTCACACCGCGGGAGAGCATGGCCAGATCGACGTGCCGCGCCGTAACGTGCGACAGGGGAAGAAACGAAATACTGATTTCGCCACCGCGGACGCTAAACCCGTCGAGCGAATGGGCAATATTCGAGGCCAGGTTGCCGTGCGTCAGCATGGCGCCTTTCGGCGTGCCCGTGGTTCCCGACGTATAAATAATGGTGGCGAGATCATCGGGTCCGATCGCGCGCGCCGCGGCATCGAATTGCGCATCGCGCTCTTTTGGTCCGTCATGCATCAGGCGTTGCATGTGCACCGCGTGCGCCGTCTCCACCCCATCCATCACCACGATTCGTTGGATCGCGGTCTGGTGTTGAATGCTTTGCACCTTCAGCAACTGCTTTTCGGTGGAAACGAAAATCACCCGCGCCCCCGAATCCTGCAGAATGTACGCCGTCTGTTCCCCCGTCAACGTGGTGTAGACGGGAACGACCACTGCGCCGATCAGCAGGCAGGCGAAATCCGTGATCGTCCACTCCGGCCGGTTCTCGCTCAGGATGGCAACCCGGTCACCGTTGGAAATCCCCCAGTCCCGCAGCGCCTGAGCCACGCCAACCACGCTCTGATAGAACTCAGCCGACGAAATGGAGACCCATTGGATCGCCCGCCGGTGCATCACCACCACGCGATCATTCCGATTCACCACAGAAAAAAAGATTTCGTTGAGAGTTTGCAGGCTCATGGGCAACTGGAGTAAACAATCACGAGCCGCGGAGCGGCGCAAGAATGCCCACGGCGCAAGCCGTGGGAGACGGTGGCAGATAGACAAAGCCCCAGTGGGGCGAAAGAAAGGTTACAACTCAGATCTTGCGCCTGCCGCACAATTCGATCCCCGAGAGAAATGTACTGGTTTAATCCCAGGGAAGCAACCCCACTGGTGTTCCCCGCGTTTTGCTGAGACAATATTGCCCACGCTTCCAAGGAGTGAAATCGATGCGAAGACTTGCACTCACAATTGCGATAGGGCTGCTGGTTGGAGGATGTCTCGCCCGAGCTGCCGACAATCAATCAACTCCGCCGCCTCTCAAACTGAAGGTCGGCGATGTCGCCCCCGATTTCAAACTGCAATACTTCGATGGAACCGATCTGAAAGATGTCACGCTGAGCCAGTATCGTGGCAAGAAGAATGTTGTGCTCGCTTTCTACATCTTCGCCTTCACCGGCGGTTGAACCGAGCAAATGAAAAACTTCCAGCAGAATCTGAAAAAGCTGGAAGCTGCCGACACCCAGGTCCTGGGTGTGAGCATGGACAGCCCCTTCTCCAACAAAGCCTTCGCCGACCAGATCGGAGTCACGTTCCCCTTGCTAAGCGATTGGGGCGGAGAAACCACCCGCGCCTACGGCATTTACATGGATAAATACAGAGCCGCGCGCCGCGTAAACTTCCTGATCGGAAAAGACGGAAAAATTCTGGAAGAACAAATCGACAAATCCGCCATCGACCCCACGAAAATTGTCGACGCATGCCAGCGCCCCCCGCTGAAAAATTGACGTCGCCCCGCGCCGTTGTTATCATCAAAACGCGGGGTGGAGCAGTCTGGTAGCTCGTTGGGCTCATAACCCAAAGGTCGGTGGTTCAAATCCACCCCCCGCAACCAAACATCTCGTTACACTTCAACGGCTTGGGAGCCATCAACTCTCGAGCCGTTTTTGTACTTGGGCAAATTAAGGCGAACTTGGGCAAAGAATTCCCCGAGTTGCTCTGCCACTTTTCTGTGATCGTCCCCAATCACGTGCGTGTAGCCCATGGTTGTTCGTGGGTCAGCGTGACCCAACCGATCCTGTCGCACCTTCATCGGTGCGTGCAGGTGATCGAGCAAACTTGCGTTTCCGTGCCGGAACGCATGTGCTGCTCCATCGAGTCCAAGCTTCTTCAAGATCGGCTTCAACTGTCTCTTGATGAAGTTGTCCGGGTGTAGGCGACGAGCTTCCTTGCTTAGGAAAA
>Ga0187819_10000738_pt1 | contig 16493 bp, 13 predicted proteins | sample NC_wetland_sal_i_15_FD_132411 | JGI IMG/M metagenome (GOLD analysis project Ga0187819, IMG submission 132411) | Wetland sediment microbial communities from Neuse River Estuary, North Carolina, USA - SO4_4 | ecosystem: Environmental > Aquatic > Freshwater > Wetlands > Sediment | place: USA...
CCCAGGGGACGCTCCTGGCGCCGGGGATATGGCCGCCGCGCAGGGCGCCCTCCTGCGGGTAGTCCGGCATGTGCAGCAGCTCACCGGTGTACTCCCCCGGTGACCGCACGTCGATCAGCGGCTTGCCCAGGTGCGCCAGGACCTGGTCCTGGAACGCGCGGATCTGCGTGTCGTCGCGGTCGATGACCGGGTAGTCGGCCCGCGGGTGGGCCGGCTCGTCGGTGCTGAGCGGGCGGCCTTCGGCGATCCACTTGGCCCGCCCGCCGTCTATCAGGCGCAGGTCGGGGTGCCCGAACAGCGAGCACACCCACAGGGCGTACGCGGCCCACCAGTTGTTCCGGTCGCCGTAGAGCACCAGCGTGGTGTCGCGGCTGATCCCCTTGTCCGACATCAGCCGGGCGAAGCCGGGCCCGTCAACGTAGTCGCGGGTGACCGGGTCGTTGAGCTCGGTGTGCCAGTCCAGCTTGACCGCGCCCGGGATGTGACCGGTCTCGTACAGCAGGACGTCTTCGTCGGACTCGGCCACCACCAGGCCCGGGTCGTCAAGATGCTCGGCCACCCAATCGGAGGTGACGATCATCTCGGGGTGGGCGTACTCCTGCAACTTTGCCGCGGAATCATAGGGCAGCGCCACGGTCAGCCTCCTCAGTCCACATCATCCGTCAGGCACTGTAACGCAGGGCTCCTGCGCTGCCTTCCCGGCCCGTGGACCGCGTCGGCCCCGCCTCGCACACGGCTCGCCAATGACGTTTGACCTGCGCAAACTTACCGGTCATGGGCTGATGAACGGGCTGGAAACGGGCTAGTGTGAACAGATGCTGGGGCCTGGATGGACAGAAGTGGCGGCCGTGGCGGCGGCCTTCGCCATCGCGGTCCTGACTACCCCGGCGGGTATCTCCGGCGCGGTCCTGCTACTCCCGTTCCAGGTGAGCGTGCTGGGCACGCCCAGCCCGGCCGTCACCCCCACCAACCTGCTGTACAACGTGGTCGCCACCCCGGGGGCGCTGTACCGGTACTGGCGGCAGGGCCAGACCGGCGGCCGCCTCGCTCTCGTGCTCATCGCCGGAACACTGCCCGGGGTCATCGCCGGTTCGGTCATCCGGGTCGAACTGCTTCCGGGTCCCCGCGTCTTCGACCTGGTGGTCTGCGGGGTCCTGCTGCCGCTCGGGATCTGGCTGGCGGCAACCCGGCCCGCTCGCCGGCGGGCCCGGCCGCTGCGGCTGATCCCGGCTCCCGCCCTGGTGGTCCTCGCCGGCCTGGTCGGCTGCGTCGGCGGCATCTACGGGATCGGGGGCGGCTCCATCCTGGCCCCGGTCTTGATCGGATCTGGCCGCCGGGCGGCCGAGGTCGCCCCGGCCGCCCTGGCCGCCACGTTCGCCACCTCGGTCGCGGGCGTGGTGACGTTCACGATCTTGTCCGTCCACCAGCGCGGCCCGATCGCCCCCGCCTGGACCACCGGCGTCGCGCTGGGCATCGGCGGCCTGGCAGGCGCCTACACGGGCGCCCGGATCCAGGGACGCCTGCCCGAGGCGCTGATCCGCCGCATGGTCGGCGTCCTGGTGATCGCCATCGGCGCCCGGTACCTCTGGTGGTCCGGGCTGAGCTGAGGGAGGAAGGGCGATGAGTTTGCGGACGTGCCGTCGTCAGAACCGCGGCGGAATAGAACTGTTCTCTGGGAAGGGGTTACCGATGAGCGGTGTGCGAGTACTGGTCGGGACGCGCAAGGGTGCGTTCGTGCTGAGCGCGGACGGCGGGCGGGAGAAGTGGGACATCAGCGGACCGCACTTCGCGGGCTGGGAGATCTACCACGTCAAGGGGTCACCGGCCGACCCGGACCGGCTGTACGCCTCGCAGACCAGCGGCTGGTTCGGCCAGGTCATCCAGCGGTCCGATGACGGCGGTGGCACCTGGGCACCAGTCGGCAACGAGTTCAGCTACGACGGCACCCCAGGGACGCATCAGTGGTACGACGGCACGCCGCACCCATGGGAGTTCGCCCGGGTCTGGCACCTGGAACCGGCCCCGGACGACCCCGATACGGTCTACGCCGGGGTGGAGGACGCCGGGCTGTTCCGCTCGGCCGACGGCGGGCAGCACTGGCAGGAACTGCCCGGCCTGCGTGGCCATAGCTCCGGACCGTCGTGGCAGCCGGGCGCGGGCGGGATGTGCCTGCACACGATCATCCTGGATGGGCCCGATCGGATCTACGCGGCGATCTCGGCTGCGGGCGCCTTCCGGTCCGACGACGCAGGCCAGACGTGGCGGCCGGTGAACCACGGGCTGCACTCCGAGGGGATCCCGGACCCCGCCGCTGAGGTCGGCCACTGCGTGCACCGCATCGCGATGCACCCGTCTCGTCCGTCCGTTCTCTACATGCAAAAGCACTGGGACGTCATGCGCAGCGACGACGCCGGGGAGTCCTGGCGCGAGGTCAGCGGCGACCTGCCGACCGACTTCGGGTTCCCCATCGACGTGCACGCGCACGAACCGGAGACCGTCTACGTCGTGCCGATCACCAGCGACTCCCACCACTTCCCCCCCGAGGGGAAACTGCGCGTGTACCGGAGCCGGACCGGTGGCGAGGAGTGGGAGCCGCTGACCAAGGGCCTGCCGCAGGAGCACTGCTACGTCAACGTGCTCCGCGACGCGATGGCCGTCGACTCGCTGGACGACTGCGGTATTTACTTCGGCACCACCGGCGGGCAGGTCTACGCCTCCGCCGATGCCGGAGACACCTGGGAGCCGATCGTCCGTGATCTGCCCGCCGTGCTCTCGGTCGAGGTGCAGACCCTCTCGTGAGCGAGCCCTGGTCTGTTGGCGAGCGGGAGATACTGCCGTGATCAGGGTCATCCTGCCCGCGCACCTGCGGACGCTCGCCCGCGTGGACGGCGAGGTGCACCTCGATGTCGCCGGGCAGGTCACCCAGGGCTCGGTGCTTGACGCGCTGGAGGCCAGGTACCCGATGCTGCGCGGGACGATCCGCGATCACCGGAGCGGGAGGCGGCGGGCGTTCGTCAGGTTCTTCGCTTGCCAGCAAGACCTATCCCACGAACCGCCCGAGGCGCCGCTGCCGGAGCCCGTGGCCAGCGGCGCCGAGCCGTACCTGATCGTGGGGGCGATGGCAGGCGGGTAGGCGCGGTCCGCCGTGGCGTGTGGTCTGGAGCATGCCGATCACATGCTCGCGGTCCGCGTGTGACGCCCGCAGGGCCATGCCGTCTCCCGGCTGCGCCATCACGGATCTCCTTTGCGCCGCTGCTGTATGCGGATGAAGTCTAGGACCCATCCGCGGGCCGGCCGGGGCCGAATCTATCTCAACCAGTCCTGGCCGGACATCAGGCCGCCGAGGAGGACAGACATGATTGGTGACCTGTTCGACAGCCCATGGAAGATCCTGATCGTCGCCGTCGTGCTGATCGTGCTGTTCGGGTCGAAGAAGCTGCCGCACGCGGCTCGTTCGCTGGGCCAGTCGATGCGCATCTTGAAGCGGGAAGTGCAGGGCCTGCACGAAGACGAGCCAGCCGGCCTGGCCGACGACCAGCTGCCCCCCTCCCGCTCGACGACATAGGAGCGGAGGGCCTCAGAATCTGGGAGAGGCCCTCCGCTCTGATCTACAGCTCTCGTCAACAGGACGTTATAGCGTATCGCTTTCGCGGTCACTTCCTGCCGAAACTATCGAATTCTCCGTTTCGTACGCCGCCGAGAAACGCGTGCCATTCGTCCGATGTAAATCGGAGAACTGGCCCTTCGGAGTCCCTGCTGTTACGGACACCGACCGCGCCTTCGGGTAGGCTCGCCACCTCGACGCAGTTGCCGTTGGAGAAACTCAGCGAGCTCTTAACCCAGTAAGAACCAGAACCTGACCTTTCGGCCGGATTTCCGTGCATAGGTATTCCCACCGTTGGTACCTCACTGATGGTTGGCGATCATCCGAAATGTGAAGCTACGGAATGTAGGTAAAAGCCTACTTATCGTAGTCACCCAGCTATAAGCCTAACAGCATCACTGGCATCTAGGAGTGGATCTTTCCTCAAGACATCGCCGCGATCGCGGACCCCGGCCGCGCAACCGGCCGGTCCAAGCAGGAGGACGTCAAGCTTGCTGGTCGCCAGGCAGTCGGCGAACGGCGGCGCGAGTGGCCAGCACGCAACGATGAGGGACCAACTGGTTGCGTTATGCGTTAGCGTGCCGCTTGGCACCTGACCAATCCGACTCGGCCGTCTCGAGAATAAGCGCCCTGGACTCCGCCGGATCGAGCGACGCCTCGGACAGCATCTGAAATGCGATCCGGTGCAGATACGTCTCCCTCTCCCCCTCGAGGATGAAGCCGCTCCTCAGATGCTCAGTGCTCACCACATCTTGCAGCATCGCATCACTGCCATCGCCAAAGCCGAATATGACAAAGGACTCACCGAAGACCGTGTGCTGTTTATCCAGGGGGAGAACCCGCAACGTCAGATTAGGCCGGTCAGCCTCCAGCGCGAGCCGCTGAAGCTGTTCATACATCACCGACTCGTCGCCGATCCGGCGCTTCAAGACCGATTCATCGAGCACGATCGACAACTGCAGGTCCTCGCGATTCAGCACCTGCTGGCGTCGCAGGCGGACCTTGACCATCCGCCCGATCATGCCCGGCGCGACCGGCTCGACCCGGCTGTAGCTGCTGATGATGTGCCGGGCATAAGCTTCGGTCTGCAGCAGGCCAGCGACGACATCGACGTGCCAGATGGCGATGGACGTCGCCTCATGCTCAAGCCCGATGAACTGCTGGTAGTCCTCGGAAAGGCTGTCGGCGAACTCCTCCCACCAACCCTTCTGCGCCGCATCCTCGGCCAGTCCGAGCAGGAGAGCGCGGTGGGATCCGGTGATCCCGTAGTAGTCGAGCAGCCTCTCGACTTCCCGTGGCCGCAAGCCGGTCCTGGCCCGCTCGTACCGGCTGATCTTGGAGGGTGACCACTTGAGCGCGGCGGCCACCGCGTCGCCGCTCTTGCCCTTGCTCTCCCTGATCCCGCGCAGTTCGGCGGCTAGGCGGCGCCGCCGCACCGTGGGGCTTGCTGGCGCGATCATCGGGCGTCCCTCCTCGGTGCCGCGCAGGACGGTCACGCAGATTTCACGGAATTCGTGAAATCTTCTGTACACCGTTCCCATGCCCATGGCAACCGCCGCCCAAGCCGAGATGGCCACCCGGAGAGCGACTGGACCGGCTCCGAGTGCGCGGCCCGGCCGCTGCCGCGGGCCTACGACCCGGCGGGCGACTTTGCTGTACAGCCATAAGGCTAGGGGGACGATCGTGAAGAAATGTGTCTGGAGTTGCTGGCTCAGCGCGGGCCCGTGAGCGGGCTCAGGTGGTCAATCGGGCTTAGCGAAAAAGCTTCCCAACGCTGCCAATGAGCACACGACAGGCCTGCCGCCGATTCCGCGGAATCGGCGCCAGGCCGTTGGTCGCGTAGCCCGGCTAGCTCACCCGTAATAGTGCGTCCTCGGGGTTATATGAGAGGACATTGCTACTGCGTGGGCGGCGGGCGCTTGTGCGGCCACGACTGGTACCGCCGAGCCGGCTAGAATTGACCCGGCGGCGCCGAGTGCTACGATAACGGAAATGATGGCTTGCCTAATGCGCACGACTCCTCCATGGCATCTTCACAGGTCAGCCGCCTGCTGCACGCCTCACCAACTCGCCGGCGCCGCTGAGTCATCTGTGAGTTACTGTCAGTATTTGGCCTTCATGCACCAAGGTAAGCCATTATCTAGGTATTTTCAAATACTAAAAGTTTCATATCTTTTGGCTTGACGTATTCATTTATATATGCGCCAGAATGCTCGGTAATCCATGCCTTGAAAGATGCTATGAAATTTGCACGGCAGGAGGCATCATGATGGCATTCGCGGTTACGGTAAACCGTCGCGCGCCGAATTAATATGCGAAAAATGTCCGCTTGTTCCGTAGATGTTCAGGTAGTAAAGTTCGCATCATGCACCCGGTGGCCCCGGCTGGTGCGCTGGTCGGACGCGATAACGAGATGGCGCTACTGACCGGGCTGGTGAAAGAGGCTTCTCGGGGGCACGGTAGTTCGGTGCTCGTCGAGGGTGAGCCGGGCATCGGCAAGTCCGCGCTGCTGCGGGCGGCGGTGGTGGAAGCGCCTATGCTCGGCTGTCAGGTGTTCTGGGGGGCCGGCGACGAGCTCGGCCAGGCCCTGCCGTTGCTGCCGTTCCTCGACGGGTTGCGGGTGCGCGAGCCGTCCACCAATCCCAGGCGGGAAACGATCGTCCGGCTGCTGCGCGGTGAGGTCAGCGCGGATCGCGGCACGGACGTGCCGACCGTGCTGGCGGAGCAGTTGCTGGCCCTGGTCGCCGAGCAGTACGCGGTGCGGCCGACCATTCTGGTCGTGGACGACCTGCAGTGGGCCGATCAGGCCAGCGTCACGCTGTGGGGACGGCTGGCGCGGTCGGCCGGGCAGGTGCCGCTGCTGCTGGTGGGGATGATGCGCCCTGCGCCCCAGCGGGACGACCTGCTGGCGCTGCGGCGGGTGGCGGGCGACGCGGTCCGGCTCGAGCTCACCAGGCTCAGCGAGGCGGCGGTGGCCGACCTGGTGGCCGCCCTGGCGGGCGGGCGGCCCGACGGCAGCCTGCTGCGGCTCGCCGACGGGGCGGCGGGCAATCCGCTCTACGTCACCGAGCTTGTTGCGGCGCTGGCCCGGAGCTCCAGCCTGACCATCACCGAGGCGGGAGCCGCCGAACTGGGGAGCGGTTCGGCACCGGGCTCCCTGTCCGCCGCCATCGCGGACCGCCTGGACTTCGTGGCCGGCCCGGTGCGCGATGTCCTGCGGGCGGCGGCGCTGCTCGGCACGGATTTCGCGGTCTCTGATCTGGCGATCGTGCTGGATCGCGGCGTGGCCGACCTGATCCCGGCGGTGGACGAAGCATGTGCCGTCGGCGTGCTGGCCGAGTCCGGCCGGGGCCTCGGGTTCCGGCACCCGCTGATCCGGGAAGCGTTGTACGACGAGATGCCGGCGTCGGTGCGCGCCGCCTGGCACCGCGATGCTGGGCGTGCCCTGGCGGAGGCGGGCGCGCCGGCCGACCGGGTGGCCCGGCAGATGCTCCGGGCTACGGCCGCACTGGGCGGCCCGGCCGAGCCGGTGGATGCGTGGATGCTGGACTGGCTGACCCGCACCGCTGATCTGCTGGTCGGCCAGGCGCCCGCGGTGGCGGCCGAGCTCCTGACCCGCGCCGCAGCCAGTTCCCCGGCTGATTCGGCCCGGCATGGCTGGCTGGCCAGCCGACTCGCCGACGCCCTCTACCGCATCGGGGACCGGCTTGCGGCCGAGCAGGTAGCGAACCGCGCGCTCGAGCACGCCCTCGAGCCCGATCTCCTCGTCGACCTGCACTGGACGCTGGCGCTGTGCCGCATGCTGGCCGGCGAGTCCGCGGAGTCCCTGGCCTCGCTGGACCGGGCGCTGGCGTCTCCCGGGATCTCGGCCCGGCACCGCGCCCGGCTGCTCGTGGGCGCCGCGCGGACGTACAGCAACCTCGGCGAGGTCGAGAAGGCCGACCGGGTCGCCGCCACCGCGCTGGCGGCGGCCACGGAGGCGGGCGACAGCTGGGCCATGGGCTGGGCGTTGCTCATGATGGCGCTGGTGACCTCGGCGCAGGGACGGATGACCGACGCGCTGCCGCTGTTCGACCGGGCGCTGGCGGTCACCGAGGCCGATCCGGCGCTGACCGATCTGCGGCTGCTGCTGCAGATCAACCAGGCCGTCACGCTGGGCAACCTGGACCGGCATGACGAGGCACTGGCCGCGGCCCGGCAGGCCCGGCACCTCGCGGACCAGGTCGGCACGGCGTTCCGGCTGGCTCAGGCGCACGGCGCGCTGGGCCAGCTGCTCTTCCAGACCGGGCGATGGGACGATGCGCTGGCCGAGGTCGAGATCCTGCCTGAGAACCTGAAGGAACCGGTCGGGGCCTGCTGCGATTTCGGCATCGCCGCGGTGATCGGCTTTCACCGCGGCGAGACCGGCACGGCACGCCGTCACCTGGCCGCCGCCGTCCCGCACGCCAGGCGGGTCGGGCACCGGCTTGTCACCTCACTGGCCCTCGCCCGCAGCCTGGACCGCGAGCAGGACGGCGCACTGGCAGAGGCGCTGGCTGAGCTGACCGATGCGATCGGCGGAAATGCCGAGGAGATCGAGGAGATCGAGGACCTGTTTGCCGATGCCGTCCGCCTGGCCACCGAGACCGGCGACCTAGACACCGCGCGGACTCTCGCGGGCCAGGCCGCCGCGCTCGCCGCCGAACCGGAGATCCCGCACCGACAGGCCAACGCGCTGTACTGCCGCGGCCTGGTGGACCATGACGCCGCACGGCTGCTCACCGCCGCGGACCGCTATGACGACGCCGGCCGGCCGCTGGTGAGGGCGAAGGCGCTGGAGGCAGCCGCGGGGCACTTCGTCGAGGCCGGCGACCGCGGCCAGGCGCGGGCCGCGTTCACCGGTGCCGTGGAGGTCTACACCTCACTCGGCGCGGCCGCGGACATCGCCCGACTGCAGGCCACGTTCCGCGCCCACGGTATCCGGCGCGGGCCGCACGCCAAGCACCGGCGGGCACGCAGCGGCTGGGACAGCCTCACGCCGACCGAGATCAAGATCGCCGCCTTCGTGGAGGAGGGATTGTCCAATCCGGAGATCGCCGCCCGGCTGCTGCTGTCCCGGCGGACGGTCGCGACCCACGTCTCCCACATCTTGAAGAAGCTCGATGTCCATTCGCGGACCGATATCGCCCGTGAGTCCGCCCTGCGCACCATCGCGTCGAGGTGATCGGGCTCCGTTCAGGGCCGGGGTGTTCAGTGGGGACTGTGAACCTGTGGGGGAGGGCTCGGCTCACAGTCCCCACGCCTGAACCCCCTGCGGGCCGCGTCCGTCGCCCTCGGCCCCTTCGGGCTGGAACGCGAGCGTGAAGTACACGGCTTTGCCCGCAGGGGTGCGGTAGAAGCCCCACTCGGCCGACAGGGTGGTGACCAGCATCAGGCCGCGCCCGGTCTCCGCATCGACTGGGGCATCGATCAGCATCGGCAGGGAGCGCGACGTGTCATGGACATCAACGCGCAGCTGGCCGCAGGAACAGCTGATGGCCAGCACGACGATCCCGGTCACCTCGTGCCTGATGGCGTTGGTCACCAGTTCGCTGGTCAGCAGGATCGCGACGTCCGGGTCGACAGGGATATCCCAGGCGGAGATGGCCGCCCGGACCTGGTGGCGGGCTTCAGCCGCCGCCGCCGGTCCCATGGTCAGCCGGACGCGGCACCCGCGCAACTCAGTCGGACGGGTCGGCGCCATCACGTTCATCGGGATTCCTTAGCGGTCCGGGTTGAGCTGGTCCGGGCGAGCAATGGCCATCGTGCGCGGCTGGGGCGGAGACCTGAGGGCTCGCTGCGGACTGGTTGCGATAAAAATGCTGCTGCAAATTGCAGTGAGAGACATCGGTCAGCTGACGGATTTTGAACCATGAGCAACGAGCCTCCTGATCGGCGCATGTCAGAGGCAGGGGGGTCGACATGGGCCGTGCTGGCCGGGCCGCACCGGCTGGGTACGAGAATGTCACACATGGGAAGGCTCGACGACAAGATCGCAGTCGTGACCGGCGCCGGCCAGGGCATCGGTAAGGCGATCGCCGAGAAGCTCGCTACCGAAGGGGCGACCGTCGTCGTCACCGACGTGGACGGGGCGAGCGCTGAGACGACGGCGACCGCGTTGCCGGGCGCCGTCGCGATCCGTGCCGACGTCACCGACCCCCAGAGCGTCCAGGCGATGGTCGATAGGGTCATACGGCACTTCGGCCGCATCGACATCCTGGTCAACAACGCCGGCTGGGACAAGGCCAGCCCCTTCGTCGACTCTGAGCCGGCCGACTGGGACCGGGCGATCGCCGTCAACCTGTACGGCGTGCTGCACACTTGCAGGGCGGTACTGCCGATGATGACTGAGCGGGGCCGCGGAGCGGTGGTGAACCTGGGCTCAGACGCCGGCCGGGTCGGCTCGTCCGGCGAGGCGGTCTACTCCGCGGCCAAAGGCGGGGTCATTGCCTTCACCAAGTCACTCGCCCGGGAGATGGCGCGCCACCAGGTCAGGGTCAATTGCGTCTGCCCCGGTCCGACCGACACGGCGCTGTTCGCATCGTTCGCCGGGCCGAAGCTGCGGGAGGCGCTGACCAGGGCGATCCCGTTCGGGCGGCTCGGCCAGCCGGCCGACATCGCCAATGTCGTCGCGTTCCTCGCCTCGGACGAGGCCTCCTTCGTCACCGGTCAGACGGTCAGTGTCAGCGGCGGCCTCACGATGAGCTGAGCCGCCGTCCTCAAGCAAACCGAGGAGCAGTCCATGAAGTTCTCCGAGTACCAGCGGCTCCGCTTCGAACGCCGGGACAACGGCGTGCTGCTCATCACCATGGACCGGCCAGACCGGTACAACGCCGCCGACGAGCAGATGCACGGCGAACTCGCCCGGGTCTGGGCGGAGGTCTCCGCCGACCCGGAGACCAGGGTGGCCGTGATCACCGGGGCCGGGAAGGCGTTCTCGGCCGGCGGCGACCTGGACATGGTCAGGCGGATGGCGGGCCACCACGACCACGTGGCGCACATGCTCTCCGAGATGAGCGACATGGTCTACAACATCATCAACTGCGAGAAGCCGGTCGTCTCGGCGATCAACGGCGTCGCCGTGGGCGCGGGCACGGTGGTGGCGCTGCTGGCCGACATCTCGATCTGCGCGCTCGACGCCAGACTCGGCGACGGCCACGTCAAGCTCGGCGTGGCTGCGGGCGATCACGCCGTCATCTTGTGGCCACTGCTGTGCGGCATGGCCAAGGCCCGCTACTACCTGCTCACCGGCGAGATGATCACGGGCGAGGAGGCCGAACGGCTCGGCATGGTCAGCAAGGCAGTCCCCCGCGATCAGGTGCTCGACGAGGCGCTACGCGTCGCGAACAGCCTGGCCACCGGCTCGCAGCCGGCGATCCGCTGGACGAAGCGGGCGCTGAACAACTGGCTCAAGATGGCCGGTCCCATCTTCGACCAGTCCGCCGCCTACGAGATGCTCTGCTTCATGGGCCCCGACGTCCTCGAAGGCGCGGCGGCGCTGACCGAGAAGCGCGCGCCCCGGTTCCCTTCGGCTCACGAACCCCCCGCCTCATTCACGCGCTAACGCTAACGCGCCGCCAGGTACCTGACCAGTACGACTCGGCCGCCTCGAGGATGAGTGCCCTGGACTCCTCCGGGTCGAGCGCCGCTTCGGAGAGCGTCTGGAACGCGATCCGGTGCAGGTACGTCTCCCTTTCCCCCTCCAGGGTGACGCTGCTCCGCAACTGCTCCGCGATCACCACGTCCGGCAGCATCGCGTCGTCATCGTCCCGGAAACCGAAGATGACGAAGGACTCGCCGAAGACCGTGTGCCGCGCATTGAGCGGGAGGATCTGCACGGTCAGATTTGGCCGGTCAGCCTCCTGGACGAGCCGCTGGAGCTGCTCGTACATGACCTGCTCGTCGCCGATCCGGCGCTTCAAGACCGATTCATCCAGCACGACCGACAGCCGCAGGTCCTCGCGGCTGAGCACCTCCTGGCGTCGCATGCGGACCTTGACCATCCGCGCGATCATGCCCGGCGCCATCGGCTCGACCCGGCTGTAGCTGCCGATGATGTGCCGGGCATAGGCTTCGGTCTGCAGCAGGCCGGTCACCACGTCAACGTGCCAGATGGCCATGGACGCCGCCTCGTGTTCGAGGCCGATGAACTGCCGGTAGTCCTCGGAAAGGCTGTCGGCGAACTCTTCCCACCAGCCCTTCTGCGCCGCGTCCTCGGCCAGCCCGAGCAGGAGGGCGCGGCGGGGCCCGGTGATCTGGTAGTAGTCAAGCAGCCGCGCGACTTCCCGCGGGCGCAAGCCGGTCCTGGCCCGCTCGTACCGGCTGATCTTGGACGGCGACCATCTGAGCGCGGCGGCCACCGTGTCGCCGCTCTTGCCCCTGTCCTCCCTGATCCCGCGCAGTTCGGCGGCCAGGCGGCGGCGCCGCACCGTGGGGCTTGCTGGCGCGGTCATCGGACGTTCCTCCTCCTCGGTGCCGCACGGGCGGGTGGGTGCCGCCCGGGCGGATGAGTGCGACGGTTACGCACATTTCACCGAAACATGCCTCTGACACTTTTAGTACCCGCGTCATCGCCAATCGTAACCAGCGCTCGCGTGGACAGATTCACCGGGAGCGCCGGCTCAGGCGGGCGGATATCCGACCAGCATGAGGCCCCCGGTGGCCGGCCCCGCCCTGGCCGTCCTGCACGCCCAGCCCGGCCGGGACTGGACCGTCGCCTCCCTGGCGGCGGCCATCGGCGTCTCCCGCGCTATGCTCGCCCGCCGCTTCCCCGCCCAGGTGGGCCACACCCCGGCCGCTTACCTGACCCGCTGGCGCATGGACCTGGCCGCCATCCGCCTCCGCGACACCGACGACACGGTCGGCGCCGGGCCCGCCAGGTCCCGCCCGGCCGCTACCGCACCCTGCACCGGATCCGCGGCTCAGTGCACCGGTCAGCAGCGTGATCACCGCTGCCACGCCGAAGGAGAGGATCGACGCCGACATCCAGCTCGCCGGGGTAAAGCCGATGGCGTGCCCCATGGACGTCCACGCCGAGGCCCACCAGGACACGTAGCCGGGGTTGATGAGCTGGTAGGTGACGAACCCAGCGGCCCAGGGCACCAGCATCAGCCAGCGGGAACGGGCCGCCGCGGACAGGTCCCAGCGCCCCTTCGAGGTGACGAAGTAGTCCGTGATCAGGACGGCCGACATCGGCACGAACACCGAGCCGATCAGGTCGAGAAAGTCCTGGTAGTCGGCGATGTTGAGGCACAGCGCGCCCGCCGTGGTCAGGGCGGCGATGACACCGGCTAGGATCCGCCGGTCCCACAGCGGGCGCAGGTTCTGCGTCGAGACCGCGGTGGAGTAGACGTTGGCGAAGGACTGGTCAAGCTCCCGCGCGGCCAGGACGGCAAAGCCGAGCGCGCCAAGCGGCAGCGCGATGAACGCCCCGTAGATGTCGTCCGGGTTATGCGCCACGGTGACCAGCGTGAGCAGCCCGATGACGTAGCAGAGCACCTGGGTCAGGCTGTAGCCGGTCAGCACGCCCGCGAACGCGGCGCGCGGGCTGCGCGAGTGCCTGGTGTAGTCGGCGGCCAGCGGCGCGAACGAGACGGCGACCGCGACCACCGTATCGGTCGCGGCCCAGTAGCCGGACCAGGTCCCGTGCGTGAACCCGGGCAGCGGATGCCGGATGAGCTGCACGAACAGGTAGCACAACACGACGAGCACGGCGCCGGTCGCGTACCGGCGCAGCACCCGGATGGCCCCCAGCGGCCGGATAGTCAGCAGCGCGGTCGCCACTCCGGCGATAAGGACATAGCCCGGCCTGGGCAGGGCGGGCGCCACCGTGTGCGCGGCTGTCGCGATCGTGACCAGCTCGAAGATCCCCCATCCTAGGCACTGCAGGATGTTCAGCACGGTGGGCAGGTACGACAGCCTGGCTCCGAACAGCCCGCGCAGCAGCACCATGGCTGGAGCGCCGGTGGTCGCGCCCGGCAGCCCGGCCAGCGCGAGCGCTACCGTGCCGAGCACGGTTCCCGTCACGATCGCGGTCAGCGCGGCGGCCAGGGAAAGCTCCGGAGTACCCGCGCCGCCTGGCTGGAGCACGAAGATCGCGCCGGTGAAGCCGAGCAGGCTCACGCCGAGGTTGCCCCACAGCCCGAACTGGTCGAGCAGGCTCAGCGCCTGCGGCACCGGTTCGGCCAGAGTGCGCGCGACCTCTGAGTGGCGGTCGCCCCGAATGGTAACGAACGGGTCTTTCTCGTTGAAGGTGGCCGTGGCCACGGCAGCCTCCCTACGCCGGCATTACCCGGACAGGTTCAGACGGTCGGTGGCGCGTAGCCATATCGCCGTCGACGGCGCGGCCAGCCACCCTCTCAGCCCGGTCAGCCCGAGCTCCCGTGCGTATTCAGTTCACCCTGGATGTTATCACTGGTCCCAGGTGCCCCCGTCAGTTTGCCTCCTCAGTCGCCGGCCTTGATCTTTTTCATGGTGAGGTGGGAGGTCACATGCAGGACGCCGGTCCGGCCGAGGGTCGCCTTCGGATCAGCTCGGAGGCCCCGGCTGCTGCGCGATCAGCACGACCGAAAAGACCAGCAGTATGGAGCCGAACACGATCAGGGCGTACCGCACGCCTTTCAGCTTGAACGAGCTGCCGATGCCGACCAGGAAAAGCACCACGGCCAGGAGCACCGTGATCCGGACGTAGTTATCGCTGGTGAGCCCGGCCTGGTTACCCTCCTGGAACTTCGCGGCTGACTCATTGTCGAGTGCGTCAGCCTGCGCCTGCTCGGGCTGCTTGTATTGAGGCATATAGGTCGGACCGGGCGGAGAATTCGGATTGTGCAGCGGGTCCGTGGCCATCCACGCGTTGAAGGCGACCAGGAACTGGGGGCGAAAGCGGCGCACCGCGATCGCCTCTTTCTGAGGGCTGTTCAGCGTAAACGCGATGAACCATGCGTTGAAGGTAGCGGCGTCGAAATTGCGGAGCGAGATGGCCGCGAGGTCTTCGCGAGTGGCAAGATTGCCCAGGCTCGACGCCCGGGCGATGTCGACGCGCGATTCCGTGCTCCACTTCGCCGCCGAGTATCCCGCCCAGGCCGCCGTGAGGGTGACGATCGCCAGTAGTGCTGCCTCGCAGATCTGCAGGATCCGGGAATGACGGTCGGCAGACTCACCGTGACCACCTTCTTTTTCGGCCCCCTCCTGCGCAGCCTCTCCGTGTTCATGTAGCTGCTTGCCGGCCTCGATGGGGTTCAGTCCCTCCGGCATGAGCTCCCCTTCGTCCTGGCCGTTTCCGATGAGGATCGATCCGCCGCGCTCCGCCACGCGTTACCGCCATGACACCGTCTACCGGGGGAAACTCAGATCACCCCTGACGGATGAAATGGCCCGATGTCAGTTCTCCGCGTCCTCCGGGAGCCCAAGTCACGGGCATCGATGACCATCCGGCCGCCGGCCTGCTGCCTGTCGGCAGGCGCTGGATCCCCTCGCGCGTGATGCGGTTACGCTGCTGCTGACAGTTGGCATCCTCGTAGGTGCTGGCGCCGGATGAACGGGAAGTATCTCTTTATGTCGATCGCCATCTCTGAGGAACACCGGGCTCTGGCCCAGAGCGTCGCCGACTTCCTGACCAACCATCAGTCCCGTGCAGCGGCCCGTAACCTGCTCGAGGCGGAGGCGGACGCGCTGCCTGTCTTCTGGGCCGAGCTAGGCGGCCTCGGCCTGCTCGGGCTGCATGTGCCAGAGGACCTTGGCGGCTCGGGCTTCGGACTGCCGGAAACGCTGGTCGTGGCCGAGCAGATGGGCCGGCACCTCGCGCCGGGCCCGTTCGTCCCGACCGTGATCACCAGCGCTGTGCTGGCGGCGGCTGGGCCCGACGACGTGCAGAAGCGGCTGCTGCCTGGGCTGGCCGATGGCAGCGTGATCGGCGCGGCCGCACTGGGCGGCGGGGTGAGCTATGCCAACGGTGCCGCGACCGGGCAGGCCGGCGTCGTGATCAGCGGCCACCTGGCCGACGTGCTGCTGGTCCCGGCGGGTGACGACGTGCTGGTGGTCGAGAAGTCGGCCGGCGGCGTCCACATCGAGGAGCCCGCCAACCTCGACCAGAGCCGGCGTGCGGCCAGGGTCAGGCTCGACGCGGCGCCGGCCACGGTGCTCCCGGGCACGCGCGGGCTGTTGACCGACGTCGCCCGGGCCGTGCTCGCGGCGGAGGCGACCGGCGTCGCCGCGGAGACCACCGAGCAGGCGGCCGAGTACGCGAAGATCCGCCAGCAGTTCGGCCGCCCGATCGCGACCTTTCAGGCGGTCAAGCATCACTGTGCGAACATGCTGGTGGCGGCCGAGTTGGCGACGGCCGCCGCGTGGGATGCGGGCCGGGCCGGGCTCGGCGGAGGTGACCAGTTCAGTTACACCGCGGCCATCGCGGCGGTGCTGGCCGGGTCGGCCGCGGTCGGTAACGCCAACCTCAATATCCAGGTGCACGGCGGTATCGGGTTCACCTGGGAGCACGACGCGCACCTGTACCTGCGCCGAGCCACGGCCATCGCCGCGGTGCTCGAGACCGAGCGGGCGGCGATCGAGGTTACCGACCTGGTCCGCCACGGCGTGCGCCGGGCGGCCGCGATCGACCTACCCCCCGAGGCCGAGCCGATCCGCGACGCGATCGGGCCCGACGTGGCCCGGCTGCGCGACCTAACGGGCGACGCCAGGAAGCAGGCGCTGATCGACACCGGCTACGCGATGCCGCACTGGCCGAAGCCGTGGGGGCGGGGCGCGGCCGCCCTCGAGCAGCTGGTGATCGAGCAGGAGTTCACCTCGGCCGGGATCAAGCGCCCCAGCCTCGGCATCACCAGCTGGATCATCCTGACCCTGATCCAGTACGCCAGCC
>Ga0187819_10000739_pt1 | contig 16489 bp, 14 predicted proteins | sample NC_wetland_sal_i_15_FD_132411 | JGI IMG/M metagenome (GOLD analysis project Ga0187819, IMG submission 132411) | Wetland sediment microbial communities from Neuse River Estuary, North Carolina, USA - SO4_4 | ecosystem: Environmental > Aquatic > Freshwater > Wetlands > Sediment | place: USA...
GCGGAGCCCAGGAACTCGGTTTACTATCACTGGCTGGGGCGCTCCTTCGGCCGGCGCGCAGAGATGGGGAATCCGTTTACGGCGCTGGGATATGCTTCGAAAGCGCGGCAGAATTTCGAAAAGGCCGTGGAACTCGATCCCAACAATGCGGAAGCCGTCAACGACCTGTTCGAGTTCTATCTCGAGGCGCCGGGCTTTATCGGCGGCGGCATGGACAAGGCCGCCAAAGTCGCGGATCGGATTGCGGAGCGGAACGCTGCCGAGGGAAACTACGCGCGGGCGCGCATCGCGGAAAAGCGCAAGGACTACCACCGCGCCGAGCAAGACCTGCGCCGCGCCATGGAACTGGCGCCATACCAGGTGGGCCGTGTCATCGATCTGGCCCGGTTTCTGGCCAAGGTAGGGCGGTACGAAGAGAGCGAGCAGACCTTCGTAGCCGCCGAGAAGCTGGCCCCGCACGCACCGAAAGTCATGTACGCGCGGGCCGCCACCTATATCGAAACCGGCCGCAATCTCCAGACGGCGCGCGAGCTGCTCGAAAAATACCTGGCTTGTTCGCTCACGCCCGACGACCCGTCGCGTACGGATGCGCAGAAGCTCCTGCGCCAGGTTTCCGGCGGCTGAGGGCCCCATGAAGCTTGGTGAGGCGCTGAGCTTCAGCATTCAGGCCCTGGAAGCCAATCCGATCCGTTCCCTGCTCACGGGTCTGGGCATGGTGATCGGAACGGCCTCCGTCATCCTTGTCGTCACCATCTCACTCACCAGCCGCGAGTACATTCTGGAACAGATCGAGGGTGTGGGCTCGAACCTGGTTTACGGACAGGCCGAGATCGGCACCCAGCAAGTCAATGCGCAGGTGGATGCCGATTTTGTCAAGCTCGCCGACGTCGAGGCGGTGCGGGAACAACTGGCGGGGCGCATCGTAGCCGCTTCCGCCGTTGTGAACACGTTCGACCGCATGCGCATCAACGGCAAGGATCAGGACATCCAGGTCATCGGCACGGACGAATTTTACAAGCCGGTGCGCAACATGGTGGTGCTATCCGGCCGGTTTCTTGACTCGAGCGACGTCGCGTTGCGACAGAAAGTCTGCCTGCTCACCGAGAAGCTCGCGCAGCGCCTTTACGGGAGCACATCAGCCGCAATTGGCAATGTCATCAAAGTCCACGAGTTGCAGTTCACGGTCATCGGAACGTTCAAAGAGAAGGTGGAGAGCTTCGGGCAATCGGAACTTGGTTCGGAAACCATCCTGATTCCCGTCACGGTAATGCGGTTCTTCACCAAGGAGGAGCGAGTCGATCCGCTGGATGTGCAGGTGAAATCGGCCGATGATGTGGAGGCGGTCACCCAGCAGATCAAACAGATCCTCGAGAGCCGTCATCGTCCCGGGGCGCGCTACCGGGTGCAGAACCTTACCGAGATTCTGAACGCCGCCAGGAAGATCGCGACTATCCTGAGCCTGGTGCTGGTGCTGGTTTCCGCCGTCGCGCTCATTATTTCCGGCATCGGCATCATGAACATCATGCTGGTGACGGTGACGGAGCGCACGCGCGAGATCGGCATCCGCATGGCGGTGGGAGCGTCACGCAAGGAGATCCTGCTGCAGTTTCTCACTGAGGCGGTGCTGATCAGCCTGGGCGGAGGGATCCTGGGAATTCTGGTGGGCGTCTCGATTCCACTCAGTGTGCAGCTTTTTGTCGAGAATCTGGCGATTCCCGTCTCGCCCGCATCGGTCATCATCGCCTTCACCGTTTCGTGCGCCGTGGGATTGATCTTCGGGATGCTGCCGGCGAACCGGGCGTCAAAATTGAATCCGACAGACGCGCTGCGGTACGAATAAACCGGCGCTGCCGCGCCGGGCGATGCTGCGCATCGCGGACGGGGGGACACGGAGACAGGGAGACACGGCGAGGTGAACCGTCTCTCCGGCCGGTGCCGATGAAATGCGCGGCGCGGTTGTTCTACACTCTAGTCTCACCGTCCGCAACGAGCCTGATAGATCCGTGCGCAAGATTCTCGCTTATCTCCAACCGCACAAAAAGTTCCTGCTGGAAGCCTGCCTCTACCCGGCGCTGATCCTGTTGGTGAATGTGTTGATCGCCAGAAAGGAGTTCAGCGTGGAGTACTCGGCCTATCTGGAATCCAACGAAGGGACTTTCATCGCCATCATCCGGGAAATCGCGACACGTCCCTTGGACTTGCTGTGGTGGCCCATGTGGGACCTGGGCCTTCCGTTTCAGAACACCTATCTGCCGGGTCTCGGGCTGGTGGCGGGCGGGTTCAGCGCTCTGACGGGCCATTCGCCGGCACTGTCGTTCCATCAGGTATGCGCGGCTTTTTTCTGCCTGGGGCCGGTGCTCGTTTATTTCATGGCCTGGGTCATGAGTGGAAGGGCCATCGCGAGCTGGCTTGGCGCACTGGCTTATTCCATGCTTTCGCCGTGCGGCTGGATGAGCCCGCTGATTCTTGTGGACATGCGCAGCCCGTGGAACCTGCGGCGGTTGCAGATCCTCTCTTATTACGGAGAAGGGCCTCACACCATGGCCATGGCTTTTCTGCCGCTGGCCACTCTGTTCCTCTACCTGTCCATTGTGCGCGGCAAGCTGTGGATGCGTATCGCCGCAGTCTTTGTTGTGGGCGTCACGGTACTCAGCAACGCCTTCAGCGCGGTAATCCTCTTCATGGTAGCGCTCAGTTTGATCGCCACAAGCCCGTCCGGCAAGCTGTGGCGCAGCGCCGTGGTGGTGGCCGGCATCGCCGTTCTGGCCTATGTATGGATCTCGCCGGCTCTGCCTCCTTCAGTGGTCGCCGCCATCGTACGGAACTCGCCGGTGGTGACGGGGTCGTCAGCGGCCGGCGACCGGTTCGACAGGATTGCCGCGCTGGGCTTGGGCGATCTGGTTTCCGGTTTCGTTTTCCTGTGGTGGTTGACGCGAGAAAGAGTCTCCCGGGCTTTGCGCTTCTTTTTGCTATTTGCCTGGCAGGCTACCGGGATTGTGGTGCTGGGAACGGTGTTCAACAGCAAGGTCGTACCGCAAGCCAACCGCTATCAGATCGCCGCGGACCTGGGATTGTGCCTGGCCGCGGTCTTCGGCGTTTCCGCTCTCATACGGAGGTATACGCCGGGGCTCGCCCGGCCGGCTCTGATCGTGGTGCTTATCGCCGCGGCCATCCAGGCCCGGCACGATGTTCGCTACGGACGCGGTTTGATCCAGGCCACGGACATCACATCCACGGCCGCATACCGGATTGGCCGGTGGATGGATCAGCATATGCAGGGGCAGCGAGTGATGGCATCGGGCGCGTATTCGTTCTGGTTCAACGATTTCACGGATACTCCGCAGCTTCACGGCGGACATGACCCGATGCAGCCCGACTGGCTTACTCTGATTGCGACCTATACTCTCTACAGCGGGCAGGGCGCGGGCGCGCGCGATGCGGACATCAGCATTCTGTGGCTGCGCGCGCTGGGCGTGCGTGCCATCTCGGTCCCAGGCCCGGGCAGCCAGGAATACTACAAGCCATTCGTGAACCCGCGGAAGTTCGAGGACAAATTGCCCGTGCTCTGGCGGGCGGGAGACGACACGATTTATGGAGTGCCGGTACGATCCACTTCGCTGGCGCACGTTGTGCCGGCCACGGGTTTGGTCGAGCACGCGCCGGTAAACGGGCTGGACGTCAGCGAGATGGAGCGCTACGTGAAATCTCTCGAGGACCCCGCGCTGCCCGTGGCATCATTCCGCTGGCGGAACTGGCACGAAGCCGATATTCAGGCGCCGCTTCAGCCGGGACAAGTGATCTCGGTGCAGGTGAGGTACGCTCCGGGCTGGCGCGCACGGGTGAACGGCCAATCGCTTCCGGTGGGCAAGGACGGGCTTGGCCTGATTGCGTTGAGACCCGCATGCCAAGGCCCGTGCGACATTACTCTCCACTACGATGGCGGCTGGGAGTGGCGCTGGACATGTATCGCGAGTTTTCTGGTGATGGCGGGCGGTGTAATTCTTGCAGTGAGAGGCCGGCCGCGACACGCTATGACACCGATAGATCCACCTTCGCCGTTGGGTTCCCTGCGTCCTTGAACCACATCACACCCTCCCAGACCAGATCGATCTCGATACGGTACGGCCCTGGCTCGGCTGGCGCCTGGACGGAGAGATCGAAGGTCGTCTCCTCTCCCGGCGCAAGAGGAGCCGTGAGCCACGTGCGGTCGTTGTCGTGGACCAGCAGGCGGTCGGAAGCAGAAAGAAGATGGTAGGAGAGACCGAATACAGTTTCTCCGGCGGGGAAGGCCTCGGCGGACGCGTTCTTGACAGCGACCCGCAGCGTAACGCGCTCCCCGCACTTGGCCTGCAAGCACGGGGAACAGGGCCGAAGGATGGCCCGCGTTCCTGCGCCGCTCAGCGGCACGAGCCGCTGGGGAGTCGAGGCATGCAGGTCGAAATACTGGCGCAGCGGCTTGCCAAACAGAAACACGCGTTGATCCCACATGTTCACGACGACAGTTTCGACCTGGGGGAACGCTTGCGCGAATTCCGCATTCAAATCCATGTCGGCCGGAGTTTTCTGGAAGAGAACCTTGTTGTAGCCAATGGCGAGCGGGCGCAGAGCGCCGGGGTGCTGGAGCATGAACTCCACCGCGCCTTCACACACGCCGGGATAGAGTGGATTGAAATAGTCATCCACGGCGAGCAAGCCCCCGGCAGCGCTGATGTCGTGGCAGAGGCGCAAATCACTGCCGGTTTCGGCGCGCGAGTGGCCGCCATCGATATGACAAAACGTGAAATGAGAACCCAGGTCCCGAGGCACGAGCTCGACGGAGGGCCGGACCAGCACTTCGAGAAAACCGGAGTCTGGATAGAAGGCGTCGAAGTTTTGACGGAACAGGCTCAGAACGCCCTCGCCGGATCTTGAGACATTCCGGTCCTGTAGATTCTCAAACAGGTCGACAGCCACCAGCCGCCCGAGCGGCCCGCGCATCGATGCGATCGCTATCGCAGACAGCCCATGATGGACTCCGATTTCCAAAACGTCCGCTGGCGGCGTGTGGCGCGCGAGAAGCTGATGATACGCCATGAACAGCAAAGCGGCATCGTAGGAGAACCAGCCCTGGATGTGGTGGAAAGCTTCGAGATAGCGTTGGAGGAAGCTAGGCTCCATCCCTCCGATTATCCACCCTCGTTAGGTTTGTGCCCGACGGGCTCGAAGCTTTAACGGCGCGTCAGCACTGCGGGCGTGGTAGGGCTGCGTTGTTCATCACGCCGTTTCGCGCTGATGGCGCGCGCATCCTCAGCCGTCTGCGCAGCTTCGCGAGCGGTCGCCACGATCTGGCGGGTAGACGACTTTTGTGATTGCAAGCCGACTGCCTGCTGATACAACTGCTCGGCCTTTTGCAGCGATTCGGGAGCATATTGATCAGCGCCGGCGGATTTGGCGATCTGGATGGCATTCAGAGCCTGATAAACGGCCACCTGGGCCTCGTATTTATCCATCGATAATTTGGGACCTTCTTCGGCGGGCTGGGCGCCGGTGTTGTAGGTAAACTGTTTCCGCGGAAGTAACTCGTACTTCGCGTCGATCTGTTCGATTTTTCCGGTCGTGCCCGGCCGGACGACATTTTCCATCACGACAACGTCACTTGGCTGCGTGACAGAAAAGTAAGGCTCGGCGGTGACGATGAGGGCGAACGCTTGCAGATCGGTGGAGATCTTGAGCTTGGCTTTATTCGAGGGATCGGTGACCAGTTCGCCGAGATTCACTGGCCGCCCTTCCGGCGAGATGGCCCAAAGGACATAAGTGAGGTACTCGGGGCCAAATCGTGTGGGAGTTCCCAGATGGTTTATTTTGGCCTCGATCTCGGTAACGCCGCGCCCGGCCTGAACGCGCGCTTCCCCTTCAGCTTCAGGCAGCAGCACGGTCCCCTTGAGGCCAATTTTGGTAGGTTCCGTGAGATGCCCGTAATTGATGGCCTTGGTGGTACGCGACACCACCGTCACGCGGAAAAGCGGGCCGGAGTTTGCTGGGCTGCTAACAGTGACGGCAGGCGCCGGATCCTGCGGCGCCGCAGTGCAAACGACGACAAAGGTGCAAAACAATACGCTGACGGCTTTCATGTGCGCTCCTCTGAAGTCGAAGAGCAAGTTTTTTGCCGCTCATTTGGTTTGAACCAGATGGCTCAACCGCGGAGACGTCGTGTTGCGAAGGCATGTAAGTTTTTCCACGGTAATGCAACAGCGCATTTGCCGGGTCATTCACGGCAGATTCCGCGTTTGCTCGAACGGATGAACTTCACCAGGTGCGCGGCCTCGGGGCCGGGGATTTCCGCTTCAATGCGCTGGAGCGCGGCTTCCAGCTTGAGTCCAGAGCGGTAAAGGAGCCGGTAGGCCAATTTCAGCGCGGCGATTTGTTTCGGGTTGAAACCGGCTCGTTTGAGCCCCACCAGGTTCAAGCCCTTGGCCTCGACGTTGAAACCGGAGTAAAGGAAAAAAGGCGGGACGTCACTGTTGACGCGCGTGTTGCCGCCAATCATGGCCAGCCGTCCGATTTTCGAATACTGGTGGACCACGACGCCGCCAGAAATGAAGGCCTGGTCCTCGACGTCGACGTAGCCGGCCACCAGCGCGCAACTGCAAATCACCGCCTGGTTGCCGATTTTGCAATTGTGAGCGATGTGCCCTGAAGTCATGATGTAGTTGCCGTCGCCGATCTCGGTCACCGATTCCGGCTCGGTTCCGCGGGAGATGGTGTAATGCTCGCGGATGATATTGTCATTGCCGATGCGCAAGTAACTGCGCTCGCCAGAGAAGTTTTTATCGAGCGGATCGGTGCCCAGTACAGTTCCGGCTGAAATAGCATTTCGCGCCCCCAGGGTCGTCCAGCGCTTCACGTAGACGTACGGCTCGAGAACGGAATCGCGGCCGACGCTGACGTCGGATTCGATGACGCAGAATTCGCCGATACGCACGCCCGGCCCGACGGTCGCCTCCGCATGGATTCGCGCGCTGGGCGCAACGGAGGCTGAAGGATCGACAGGCATGGACTAGCCGGCGCTAAGCGCCGGGCGATGCTTCGCATCGCGCGACGCGGCGACGCGGCGAATATGTTGGATGGATGCGGCAGCTATCGCCGCGTCCCCGTGTCGCCGCTTCGCCGTGTCTACAATGCGTAGCATTGCGCCGCGCAGAGCGCGGCTAAATCGGGTATCCATGGATCAACATAAACGTCCGCCGCCAGCGTGTTTTGGTAAAGAAGTGCTGCACCAGGTCGACGAAATGGCCGGCAGTGAAATCCACGAGATCCTCGGTGGGCGCATCGTACGACCAGTACACCAGCAAGGGCTTGCCCTTGATATTTTCCGCCGGCACGAATCCCCAGTAGCGGCTGTCCAACGAGTTGTCGCGGTTGTCGCCCATGGCGAAATAATGTCCGGGCGGCACCACGACCTCACCATTCACCACGTGGTTTTCGAGCATATCCAGAGCCGATGGCGGCAGGTTCACATCGGGCGTGCCCGGGAAATTATCGCGATAAACATTGACGTAGCTCGACTTGTGAACCTTGTATGGCTCATCCAGCTTTTTGCCGTTCAAATACACCTGCTTGTTCACCAGATGGATGCGGTCGCCGGGAACTCCGATCACACGCTTCACATAATCTTCTTTGATGTTCACGGGATACCGGAACACGATGATGTCGCCGCGTTTCACCGGGTCGTAAGGCAGCAGATATCCGGTCAGCTTGCCCGAAGGCGCGTAGGCCATGCGGTCGACGATGAGATGATCGCCAACGAGCAGGTTATCTTCCATTGACGACGTGGGAATCACGAAAGGTTGGGCAATGGTGCCGGTGGCGAAGATCAGGATGATGAAGTTAAACGTCCACTCCGCCACGCCGCGTGAGAAAGCCTCGCCCGCGGGTCTGGGTTTCGGGCTCGGCGCCGCCGGGGGAGGCGCAACGGCGGTCTGCTTTCTTAGATTCTTCCGGCTCATGAGGGTACTTCCCCTTTATACCGCACTGCAGCCAACGTGATTCGGGGCGCGCCGCGATACAGTGTTAACATGCGTGTCCGGGAATTGGCCGAGTGGCTCGGCGCGACCTTTGAAGGTGACGGCGAAAAAGAGTTGACAGGAGTCCAGTCGCTCGAGAGCGCCGGGGGTGAGCATCTTTCCTTTGTTTCAAGCATGAAGGCGCTGGGGCAGGCCGAAGCTTCGGCGGCCGGCTGCCTGATCGTGCCGATGGAATTTCCGCCGGGCCGAACGGTGATCCGCGCCAGTGCCCCGCGAACCGCTTTCGCCCGCGCGGTAAACCGTCTGGTCCCGTCGCCGCCGCACCAGCCGGGCATAGATCCCACGGCGGTCGTGAGCCCGCAAGCGGAAATCGGCGAGGATGTCGAAATCGGCCCACATGCCAGCATTGGGGAAGGTTCACGCATCGAATCCAACTGCCGCATCGGGCCGGGTTGCGCGATCGGCCGGCGCGTCGTCATCGGCCCCCGGAGCGTGCTGCACGCGCACGTCACCATCTATGATGACGTGGATATCGGCAGCTATGTCATTCTGCACGCGGGTAGCGTGATCGGTGCTGATGGATTCGGCTATGTGCTGGATGGCGAGCGTTACCAGAAGTTTCCGCAGATCGGACGTGTGGAGATCGGAGACTACGTCGAAATCGGCGCGAATTCGTGCGTGGACCGGGCGGCGTTGGGCACAACCCGCATCGGCGAGGGCACCAAGCTCGATAACATGGTTCACGTGGGCCACAATTGCCGCATCGGCCGTCACGTGGTGGTGGCCGCGCAGACTGGCTTTTCAGGCGGAGTGGTGGTGGACGACTATGCAGTCATCGGCGGGCAGGTAGGGATCGGCGACAAGGCGCGCATCGAATCGCACGCCGTGTTGGGTTCGGGCTGTGGCATTTTGACTTCCAAGATTGTGCGCGGCGGCCAGGTAATGTGGGGGACCCCCGCGCGGCCGCTGAAGCAGCACCTGGAGCAGCTCGCCAACCTGTCGCGGCTGCCCGAGATGCGGCAGGAATTGGCCGATTTGAAGCGCCGCCTGGCGACGCTCGAGAAAGCGGACACTTGATGCTTGTGGTGGTGGGCGGGCACACGCGCAACATCGGAAAAACTTCGGTGGTCGCCGGCCTGATTGCGGCCTCGCCGGAGCTGAGCTGGACCGCCGTCAAGATTACACAGTTCGGCCATGGCATCTGCGCGAGCGAAGGCGGAGATTGCGAATGCGCCGTTGAGGACCCCGAGCATCCTTATGCCGTCACCGAGGAGCGCGACCGGTGGAGCGGAACCGACAGCAGCCGGTTTCTCGCCGCGGGCGCGCATCGTGCCTACTGGGTGCGCACCGCGGCCGGCCAGCTTGGCCACGCATTGCCGGAGCTACGCCGAATCTTCGACACCAGCGACCACGCTATTATCGAATCCAACAGCATTCTGCAGTTCATCCGCCCGGATCTCTACCTAGTGGTGCTGGATTTTGCTGCGGACGATTTCAAGCAGACCAGCTTGAACTATCTGGACCGAGCGGATGCCGTGGTGCTGATCGATCGCAGCACAGAACGGGCGCGATGGAAAGGCGTTTCACGCAAGCTGTGGGATTCAAAGCCGCGTTTCTACGTTCAGCCGCCTCAATACGTGACAGACGCCATGGCCGCATGGGTCAGGGGACGCGCCAACTCCTCGACGACTCCCTCACGCGGCGCAACCGGTGGGATTTCCGGCAGAGCCGAACGCTGAGACAGTAACTGCCTGCGGAGCGTGATCATTCCTTCGCGAAGGATTTGATCGGCATGGTCGATTTCGCCATGCATCCGGCGCAACTGTTCCGGCACACGCACATCCTGTGTTGTGATGATGAGTTCCAGGTAGGAGGTCAGGGCCTCCAGAGCGCTGAGCGGCTGGCGCAACTCATGAACAAAATCTGCCAGAATGTCTTCACAATACGATTGCGCCACAGCCGCGGCCTCCTAGTAGATTTGTGGGGAGGTACAAACTCAGGATGCTTTTTAGTTCCGGGAAACGATTATAGCGCAGACGCAACGGATGGCAAGAATTTTTTTTCAACGGCAGTCTAGGCGGGACGAATGCGCTCTTCCGGCACTTCAATTTCCTTCAGCCCTTTGAAGGAGAAAAGGAGGCTCACCAGATATGCGGGCGGCTCCTCGGTGGTTTTGCGCACCACGGTAGCCACAGCATCGGTGACGGCGGCGTGGAACGTGACGCCTTGAATCATCAAGCCGGCCAAGTTGACGCGCACGCGCTGATTGGCAGCGAAAGGCATGACCGAGTCGATTCTGACGCGGTGATCGCAGAAAAACAAGCGTTTCTTCATTTATGATGAGAGACTTCGCACCAATGAAACGCCTTTGTGTGATCTTTTGTGCCGCCGCCTCCTTCGTATGGCCGCAGGAGTGGAGATGGTACGGTGGCGATGCGGGGGGAGCGCGCTTCTCGCCGCTCCGGCAGATTCATCGCGGCAATGTCGCCAAACTGCGGCTCGCATGGACGTACCACACGGGCGAAGTGAAGCCCGGCAGCGCAAGCACGGACCGCTACCCCATAGCGGCATTCGAAACCACTCCCCTGGTTGTCGACGGTGTGATGTATTTGTCCACGCCATCTAGCCGCGTGATCGCACTGGAGCCTGAGACCGGGCGCGAGATCTGGCAGTTCGATCCCCAAGCCGGTGGGTCCGGGCCAAGGCACTTCAAAGCGCACCGCGGCGTGGCGTACTGGGAGAGCCCGGACCGGAGCGACCGCCGAATCCTGTTCGGCACATTCGACGGGCGATTGATTGCGCTCGATGCGCGGACGGGCAAGCCGTGCGAGGGATTCGGCGATTCGGGTACCGTTGATCTTCGTGCCGGCGTTGCGGACTCGTGGCAGGGCGCCACGTACGGCGTCACATCGCCTCCGGCCATTTACCAACAACTCGTGATCGTGGGGGCACAGTTGCCGGAATACCCGTCCAAAGGGCCGAGTGGTGCGGTGCGCGCTTTTGACGTCCGCACGGGAAAGCTCGTCTGGACCTTCCACACCATTCCGCGACCCGGTGAACCGGGCAGCTCCACCTGGGCCGGCAACGCATGGCAAGATCGCACGGGGGCCAATGTGTGGTCCATCATGAGTGTGGATCAGGAACGGGGGATGGTTTTCCTGCCCGTGGGATCGGCTTCATACGATTTTTACGGCGCGGACCGGAAGGGCGAAGATCTGTTCGCGAACTCGCTGGTGGCCCTCAATGCTCGAACCGGCAGGTTGATCTGGTATTACCAGATGGTCCATCACGACGTTTGGGACTACGATCTGCCGGCGCAGCCCTCGTTGATCACTGTCCGGCGCGGCGGAGGTGAGATTCCAGCAGTAGCTCAAGTAACGAAAATGGGATTTCTGTTCATCCTTGACCGGCTTACCGGCAAGCCGCTCTTTCCCGTTGAAGAGCGCCCTGTACCGAAAAGTGATGTGCCTGGCGAAGCCACCTGGCCGACGCAGCCATTTCCACTGAAACCTCCGCCACTTTCCAGGCAATCGATGAGCGCGAACGAAATCACCACGGTCACTCCTGAATCCAATCGCTACTGCATGGAATTATTTCGATCGCTCGACCATCACGGCATGTACACTCCTTATGGCCGCGAACTGACATTGGTGACTCCGGGCACGCTCGGTGGAGGCACATGGTCGGGAGGATCGTTTGATCCGTCAACCGGATATTATTTCGTCAACACCAACGAACTGTTCGCTGTGGGTGCACTAAAAGCGCAGCCTGAAGGTGCGCCGGAGGGCTTCCGAAGGACCAGCCGCTGGGGAGAATACGCACGTTTCTGGGACGAGAATGAATGGCCCTGCCAGCAGCCGCCGTGGGGCACACTGAACGCGGTCGACGTAAATACCGGCGAGATCGCCTGGAAGATTCCACTTGGACGAACCGACGCGCTCAACATGGATACGGGCACACCCAACTTGGGCGGGTCGATGGTGACTGCGGGTGGATTGCTGTTTATAGGCGCGACCGTGGATCACCGTTTCCGCGCGTTCGATCTCAAGACGGGCAAGCAGTTGTGGGTGGCGGACCTCGAAGCTGCGGCTCACGCTGCGCCTATGACTTACATGGGCAGGAAGACGGGGAAGCAGTTTGTCGTAATCGCAGCCGGTGGCGGTGGATACTTTCGCGGCAAGGTTTCTGACACGATCGTGGCATTTACACTTGGTGACTAAGATTACCCCTAGCTAAAGTTAACTCTCTGTAAATTACTCGTTCTTAATAACCACTTGCAGTATTAACTCGGAGAGGACCTATCCTTATAATGTCGACGTGGATCACAAGTACTATAACTATTCTCCTAAGACTTCCACTGCTGATAACACCGGTCTAGGGACTTCTGTTGCGCACGCCTATTGGAACCTGTTGCCACTTATTCTGGCAGTATGCGGGTGGTGCGCCACGTTATTACTGTGCCGGGTCATGTTGTCGCGGGAAAGCGCGCAGGTGGCCGAAACAGCGGTCCTGGCATCGCGCAATATTCAAAGCAAGATCACCTCGAGCGTCAGTACCTACATCGCTCCGTTAGAGGCTTTGGTGGCGCGCTGGGGCGCCGACGCGGATCCCTGGCAACCGGAATGGGAGTCTGAAGCGGCACAGCTCCGTCAGCGGTATCCCGCGATCGAGTCCGTTCACTGGGTGGATGCGTCTTACACGACGCGGTGGGGGGTTCCGTCGCAGCAGCTTGACACTGCCGCACTGCAGCAGGAGATGAACAGCGCCAAAGGCGCAGGCAAAACGCTGGTCGTACCCAGCGCCGGAAACAAGTCGTTATTGGTCTTGATTCCGATTTCGCGCCATGGAAATTTTGCGGGCTGCGTCATCGCCGCGCTAGCCACGGAACAATGGCTGCATGCGACCATCGATCCGGAAGTCCCCAAAGGCTACACCGCCATGCTCTCCCACGGCGATGAGCAACTCTACATGCGGCATGCTTCATCCTTGCCCTATGTGTCGCGCTACCTGTCGGAAGCCAGCGTGAACTTTTACGGCCTGCCCCTGGTGGTGCGCGTCTGGCCCACGCCGGATGAATGGTCGGAACCGCGGAACGTGCTCCTGGCATTGAGCCTGATGATCGGCTTGCTGATTTATGCCAGTGGAGCACTGGCCGTCGTGGCGCATCGTCGAGCCAGAACGGTCGAGTGGGCCAAGCAGCAGATGGCGGAGCAGCAGGAGCACTTGCGCGAGGCGAATGAATGGCTACAGACGGTAATCGAGGCCGCTCCGTTTGCCATCGTGGCGGTGGATCCGGCGGGGATCGTCCGAAGCTGGAATTCAGCCGCGGAAAGCATGTTCGGATGGACAGCCGGGGAAGCGATCGGCAGGATTCCACCCTTCGTGGCCAGCGAGCAGATCGAAGAATTCCAGCACGAGATTGAATGTGCTTCACGCGGCGAATTGCTCCCCAGACTCGAACGGCGCCGGGAGCGTAAAGACGGGACCGCGATCGATGTCGCCATCTGGACAGCGCCGTTGCGGGACGCGACGAGGTCGATTACCAGCGTCATTCTCGCCATTACGGACATCAGCGAGCACAAGAAACTGGAAGAGCAGCTCCGCCATTCCCAAAAGATGGAGGCGGTGGGCCGGCTGGCGGGAGGCGTGGCGCACGATTTCAACAACCTGCTGACCATCATCAATGGTTACGGGCACATGATGTTGGGGACACTGAACCCGCAGGATCGCCTCCATTCGCATGTCGAGCAAATCCTCAAGGCAGGCAACCAAGCAGCCGCCCTGACTTCACAACTGCTGGCTTTCAGCCGCCGGCAAATGATCCAGCCGAAGCCGGTGGACCTGAATCATGTGGTCACCAACCTGGAAAAGATGCTTCGGCGCGTGATCGGCGAAGACATCGTCCTCCACACGCTGCTCAACGAAGATCTGACCTGCGTGAAGGCGGATCCCAACCAGATGGAGCAAGTGCTCATCAACCTGGTAGCCAATGCACGCGACGCCATGCCGCACGGCGGGGCGCTGACCATCTCGACCCGGAACGTCACACTGGATGCGCCGTTAAGCTGCGAAGGAAACCAGATCCCCAAGGGGTGCTACGTCGAACTCGCTGTCTCTGATACCGGCGAAGGCATGGACGAGGAGACCCGGAGCCATCTCTTTGAACCATTCTTCACCACGAAAGAACGCGGCAAGGGCACCGGGCTCGGGCTCTCCAGCGTGTACGGAAGCGTACGGCAAAATGGCGGCGGCATTGTTGTTCACAGCGAGCGCGGCCGGGGAGCCGAATTCCTCATTTACCTGCCGGAGATTCAGGAACCGGCATCGACAACCAAAAGCCAGCCGGCAACGAACGGAAGCCATCACGGGTGCGAAACCATTTTGCTGGTGGAAGACGAGGCTCCGCTACGCAAAATGCTACGGGAGTGTTTTGCCGCTGCGGGTTATCGCGTGCTGGAAGCTAAGGATGGCACCGACGCGCTCCGCAAATGGGAGCGGGAAGCGCCTTCCATCGATCTTTTGCTGACCGATGTGGTGATGCCGCTGCTGAATGGCCGCGAGCTGGCTAAGCAACTGACTTCCATGGCTCCGCATATCCAGGTCATTTACATTTCCGGCTACGCCGACGATGTGCTTGCCTACCATGGCACCCTGGCGCCCGGCACCGTGCTGATCCAGAAGCCTTTTTCGCCGGCTGAACTCATGCTGAAGGTACGCGAGGTGCTGGACACACGCAAGCAGGGCCCCCCATCGCCGCATCGGCCCGCATATCAGCACGCACGCACGTAGCACAACTGTTAGCGGCGTCTTTTGAAGGCGGACGCTACCGCGACTTCTCGCGCATCCTTTCGGTAAACCGCGCCACGTTCACAATGAAACGCTGGTGCGTACCTTCGGCAATCTTTTCCTTTTCGTCAAACGCCTCGACCTTGAAGTTCACACGCCGGTCTTCGACGGAGCTCACTTCCGACCGGAAGGTCACTGTCATCCCGACCGGAGTCGCGGCCAGATGGTAGACGTTGACGTGCGTGCCCACGGTATCGTAACCGGGATCGAGCAACGGGAGCACGAGGCTGCGGCAAGTGTGCTCGAGTCCGAGGATCATGTTGGGAGTGGAAAGCACGCGCGCCCCGTCGGATCCCAGGAAGCTGATGGCAACGTCTTCGGTGACGACCAGCTTCTCTTCGCGCTTCGCGCCTTCTGGTATGTTGGCCATGTCCGCTATCCCCGCAACCCGGCCAGCACGCCGCGCATGTAAGCGAACGAGGCTTTCATCCCGGTGAAAGGGTTGTCTTCCTCAATCTCATATTCGAGCGAGACCGTCGCGGCGTAATTCATTTTCTTCAGCTCTTTAAACATGCCGACAATGGGCAATACGCCTTCGCCCACTGGGCATCCCGCGTCCTTGCTGATAGAGCGCAAATCCTTGATATGCATGTCGAACAAACGCGGCCCGGCTTCGCGGATCGACTCCACCAGGTCAGCGCCGGCGCGCGCCGCGTGCCCGGCGTCGATGCAGATACCGCAGCGCGGGTCCATGTCTTTCACGATGCGCAAAGCGCTCTGGGGCGTGGGGAAGTGCTTGTCTTCCGGGCCGTGATTGTGGATGGCAACCTTGATGTTGTACTCCTTGACGAATTTCTCAATGCGCGGCATGGTTTCGGCGGTAGGGCCGATGACCATCATGGGCATGCCGCACATCCGTGCGTAATCGAAGTAGCGGCGAACGTCCGCATCCTCGTCCTTCGTCAGGTAGATCACGCCTCCTGAAACCACCTCAATGCCCGCATCCTGGAATTTCTTTCGCCCATCGGCGAGTTGCTTGGGTGTGTCGTTGTACGGCAGATGAAATTCTTTGACGCTGGCGTAGCGGATGTTGAGGTCCTTGATCATCTTGATGGCGAGTTCGCGCTGGAAGCCGCGCAGCGAGTAGGTGGCGACCCCCAACTTGATGTCATCACTGTCACTGCTCGCTGCCTCGCCCTGGGGCCTGGCAAGTCCGAGCGCCCCGGCACCCAGCAGAAAGCCGCGCCGGCTGCTTTCAAAGCGCATAGTGCCCCTTTCCTCCCGTGCAACCTTGATTCTACACTCGGCGCGAAGACTCTGGCATCGTGTTTGGATTTGCCCATCTGTACCAGGGATGGCGTGGCATTCTGTTTACCGGATGCCTGGTTGTCGTGGCGATCCTCGCTCTGGGCTCGATCCCTCCTGGGCGTGTGGGACTCGCAAAGCCGGCCGGCGGGAATTTACAAACGGAAATTCTTGTAATCAGGATCATGTAGAAGACCAAAACGTGCCCAAGTCCTGCAGACGCCATGGCGCTTATACCGATGTCTGGAATATTCTATTGATCGCGGCAAAAACTTGAGTTATGGTACGAAATTTTCTAACCATTAACCGTGCCGAATGTTAGAATTACGGCTTATACTGTAATTAAGAGGGCTGAAACTTGGACAGCCAGACACGGGCATCGTTCCCTCACCCCA
>Ga0187819_10000740_pt1 | contig 16480 bp, 14 predicted proteins | sample NC_wetland_sal_i_15_FD_132411 | JGI IMG/M metagenome (GOLD analysis project Ga0187819, IMG submission 132411) | Wetland sediment microbial communities from Neuse River Estuary, North Carolina, USA - SO4_4 | ecosystem: Environmental > Aquatic > Freshwater > Wetlands > Sediment | place: USA...
CTGAAGCTGCAAGAACTTCTCAAAGGCCTGCTTCGCCTCCGGCTTCTTGCCAAGTTGCAGATAAGCGTCGCCGAGATTCACGTAGGCGATGCCGCGGTTGGGATCGATGGCGATCGCCTTCTGATACCAGTCGGCGGCTTCGGCGTAGCGCGCAAGCCGGAAGCACGCGAATCCTGCGTTGTTTGCATACAAAGCACCGGCCGGCTGCAATTCCGCGGCATGTTTGAATTTGTCGAAGGCCTCACTGTATTTCTTTTCCTTGTAGAGGCGCATGCCTTCGTCGTTGGCCACGGCCGCCAAGTCTTTTGGCGAAGCGGCTGTTTGCGCGCCAGTGGCGCCGGACGCACTGGCTGACACCGGCGAAGTTGCAGTTCCACCTGCCGCGCCACCAGGAGCCTGCTGGCCTCGGTGCAACTGCGCTTCGAGGGCGGCCAATTGTTTCTTCAATCCGGCATTTTGTTCGGCCTGCTTGTGAATTTCGCCGCGCAACTGCTCCAGTTCCGCGTTGACCTTGATCGCGTCTTCTCCCAGTTGTGCGGAATCCTCGTCAGGAATTCGGTTTCGTGGTGAAGTTCAAAAATGAAATCGCCGCCTTCGCTTCCCGGCAGATTGCCGAATGCCGGAGTCTGGTGCGAAAGGGCGGCAACAGCGGGCGCGACGTAAGCCGCAAGTTCGGTTGCGGTGATCACGCCATCACCGTTCAAATCGGCGCGGCCGTCGAGCCCTTGCAGGAGAGTCCAGGTGAATACGGAGTGGCCATTCGGGCCGTTGTCCGCGACTTGCTGGTCCATTCCGCCAGCCGTGAACATTTCGCGCGCGGTGCGGCTGGAGATTTGCAGCAAGTAATTGCCGACGGGCAGGGGAGCACCCCCGCGAGTCAAGGCGAGGCCGCTGTAGCGGGAGTCCATGACGAAAAGAACATGTTTGGCAGGAATGGCTTCGGCGATGTCTTGAAAATTGGTCATAGAAATGGCCAGGCCTTCGTAGTTGGTCAAGTCAGCGTCGACGGGGATGATGTAGCCGAGATCGCGTCCGGAGGCGAGATGGCGTGTTGCGCCATGCCCGGCGAAGAAAACGAAGACGCGGTCTTCACGCTGGACAAGATCCGGGTTGGCCAACTTGTCTCCGAGAAGGGACAAAATGTTTTGCCGCGTGGCGTCCTTGTCCAGAAGCAGGAAAACATGATCGGCCTTGAAGGCATATTTTTTCAGCAAAAGATCGCGCACGCCTTGCAGTGATAGCCTTCTTTTGCAGGGTTTCGATGACGGGCGGCAAAGCTTCGAGCGTCACTTTGTGAATGTCATGAAACAGGATGATTCCGCGGCCGTATTTTTCCGCTTCCTGCACGACGCGCTGCGCGATCGAATTGGGCACCGGATCGGCCCAATCCTCCGAATCGACGTTCCACAAAATCGTTTTCAGCTTTTCACTCTGCGCCTTGGAGAGAATCGCATCGTTTACGGCGCCGTAGGGCGGCCGAAACAGCGTGGGATCTTGTTTCGAAACTGTTTTAAGCAGCGCATTCGTAGTGTCGATCTCACGCGTGTAGCCCACTTCATCCATTTTGGGAAGCACGGGATGACTGTAGCTGTGGTTTCCCAGCGTCGAACCCTGCGCCAGGATGCGGGTGCTGACGGCCGCTGTTGACGCTAGTTTCCCATTCGCGTCCGTGGTTTCCGGCCCCAGATTGCGTCCGACCTCGAAAAACACCGCTTTCAACCCGTATTTGTTCAGAATCACGAGAACCCGATCGGTGTAGCGCGGGTGGGGTCCGTCGTCGAAGGTCAGGACGAGCGTTTTGGCGGGAAGGCCTGTTCCAAAATCCATGCCGCTGCGCTTCTTGGTTCCTGCGCCACGGCTCTCAACTGGAGGAAGCGCGTCTTCCGTTTCTTTCAGGATTTGCTCACGCGTGTACTTCGTCCGGAGGAAAGCTACGTACTTCTCCCAGGCCTCGCGATGAACGACCATTCCGCGTGTTTGCAGGTTGCCGAGAATTTTCGCCGATCTCTTTTTGGTAGAGATTCTTGATTTGGTCGTGGGCCGCGACATCGTCGCGAATTCTCGCCGCCAGGTGCAAAACGCAGACGCACGCACAGAAGGCGTCCCGTCGCCGACGGTCGCTGCCGAAGCACCGAACAGAGCAAAGCCCCAGGGCCGTTGCCTGTGACGCTTTTCCCGTGTAGCATATTCCTGATGAGAAATTGCCGCCAGAGGGCAGCGGAAACCTGTTGTTGTACGTGTTGCGGGTGTGTGTCCTCTGGCAGGAGAGGCTAAGCATCTAGAGCAGCTTTAGCCCAGGTTTTTGGAGCCCACCGCCAGAGGTTGAATTGGCCGGTGGGTTTTTTGTTTTGGGGGTCTTACGACGGAAAGAATCCGAGAAAGGATCAAGGAGGAGACAAGAGCATGTCTGAGTACAAGCATCCCGAGGTACTGGTTTCAACGCAGTGGGCGGCAGAACACCTGAACGATCCGAAAGTGCGTTTTGTGGAAGTGGACGTCGATACGACGGCCTACGATCAGGGTCACATTCCGGGCGCGGTGGGCTGGAACTGGCAAACGCAGCTTCAGGATAACCTTCGCCGCGACCTGATCGACAAAACGACGCTGGAGGAGTTGCTGGGCCGCTCAGGAATTTCGAACGATACGACGATCATCCTGTATGGCGACAACAACAACTGGTTTGCGGCGTATGCCTTGTGGCAACTGAAGTACCACGGGCACAAAGACGTGCGGCTGATCAATGGCGGGCGCAAGAAGTGGGTTGAAGAGAAGAGGTCACTCACCAGCGAGGCGCCGAAAATCACACCCGCTACGTACCGCGCGAGTGGGGTGGATGAGTCGATCCGCGCGCGCAAAGAGGAAGTGCTGGCGGCGATCGAAGGGAAGAACAGGGCGCAACTGGTTGACGTCCGTTCCGTGGATGAGTTCACCGGCAAAATCATCGCCCCTCCCGGTATGACTGAGACGGCGCAGCGCGCGGGGCACATTCCCGGCGCGGCCAACATTCCGTGGTCGCAAGCGGCGAATGAAGACGGCACATTCAAGTCTGCGGACGCGCTGAAGCAGCTCTATCAAGGCAAGGGCGTCACGGGCAGCGGCGAAGTGATCGCCTACTGCCGTATCGGCGAGCGCAGCTCGCACACCTGGTTTGTCTTGAAGTATCTGCTGGGCTACGACAACGTGAAGAATTACGACGGGTCGTGGACCGAATGGGGGAACCTGGTGGGCGCGCCGATCGAGAAGGGAGTCGCAGCAGCGGCCCATTGATTGACGGCTAGTTTGCGACAGAGGTGATTACTTCGACGCGGGAGAGCGCGAGCGTTCTCCCGCTTCGTTTTTTCGCGGTTGTTCTGCCTGTATCCCGTGTGGCGCGACCGACACCTGGCGGCCCACTCACGGCAAAGAGTTTTGCGGCACACCGTTGTGGCGGGCTTCGTCTTCGAGGGCGGCAATCCTGGCCTGAATGTCCTCGCGTTGTTTTTTAAGCCGCGCTAATTGATCGCGCCAGTCGTCCGCTCTGACGGCCCAGTACTTGCGAACCGAATCCACCGTTTTGCCATCGATTGCCGCTTGTAGCTGCTGGATGGTCTCATCCAGCGGCGGGATCTTGGCGCGCAGCTTCAGGATCTGGTCGCGATACCAGTTGGCGTTTCTGTGCGGCACGTTGCGATCCGCTCTGTCGTTCGGATTCGGCTGAGCGGCATGAGCATTGCCGACTGTCGAGATGGCCGAGTGGTCGCGCAGGCCGCCCATGTCCTCGTTCGTCCAGACTTTTTGCGAGCGCGATTGATTCGCTGGTTTCGCCGAGGTCTGCGCAGATTGGGAGTGTGCGGAGTCGGGACCTTGCGCAGGAGACGAGGGACTCTGCTGCTCGGATTGAGCTGCTTGCCCGTGAGCGGTCGAAACGGCGATGCAGAGAAATAACGGGAACAGAAAAGACAGGCTGGGGCGGCGCATACAATCTCCTATAGGGAAACCGTAGCATCTGATTTTCTCGAGGCTGGAAAAATCGGGCGAGTACTCCCCGTGAGAGTTACGGATCAGCCTGAACGACTTTGCCGCTGGCAATTTCGTTGCGCACCAGGGTGAGAGCTTCCTGGGGCGGACCTACGCGGCGATACTGGCTGGATTCGACCACCTGATGAACTTCGAAGGTGAACAGGAACTTGCGTCCGGTAAAATCATACTGATAACGCCTCGGGAGCCAGGCGCCTTGGGACACGGGGGTCTGCTCGAAGGAGAAGACGCCGCCGCGGTAGAGCTTGCCAAGTATTCCTCCGCCAATCGAGATATCGCGTATGACGTGAGCTTCTCCGCGCACGAGCTGGTTCGCGTCGTGGTCGACCCAAACCTTGGCGGTGAAGTGGGTAAGGGCTTCCTGAAGCATGGAGTGGGGATGAAAATTGGGATTGGGTTGCAGTTCGACAACATCGCAATCACGTCCCAAAACCGTTTCGCGTCCCTCCCATGTTTGTAGGTAAGCATCACGCACGACGTTGACTAATTCCGAACGATCGCGCTTCCGCTTGTCGTACTTCGCATAGGCGGTCTTCGCGCGCGGGTCGTCGGGCCGCAGGGCCAACTCCAGCACGTCTTTCCAGGCCTGCAACTGACGCCGGTAATAGGCGGGGTCGGTCGGCCTTCCGTTGTCCCTCAGCAGGATGCGAAGTGTTCCCGTGCCAGTGGGAACGACGCGAAAAGTCTTGTCTTCCAGTATGCGCGGAGCCGAGCCGCCGGTGCGATCCACCTCGTGCAGGATATGTTCATACTGCTGAATCGCGTCGTCATTGGCGTGCTGGTTGGCAATCAGCAAGTCGGTGCGAGCCTTCATCTCAGCGGGAGACAAGGGCTGCGGCTGGGAGGCGTCGCCCGGGCTTTGCGCGGGGGGCGGCGAAACCTGGGCAAAAGCCGCAGCGAGGGCGCACAAAGCCAACGCGACGGCGGTAACCAGCGGAATGACGAACTGGCGCTGCACGCGAACCTCATTAAGTGAGATTCTCGGGGGCGGGTCCCGGTTGCAATTCCCATTCTACCTGGGATGGGCGCGGGCCTGCCTCCTGGTCGAAGGTACAGGTCGCAAATGCCAATAGGCGGCGACTCGATGGGCATAGGCGCGTGGGGCTCAATGCAAACGTCTAGCGAGCCGAAAAACGATATTTATTGTGCGTACGGCGGCGTTGCAAACAGACCCTCCCGGCTGCGAATAGATCCCGTGGGGAACGAGACTTGTAATTTCGTGTCCGGGAGGTGACACTTTTCAGGCAGGTTAGCCGTCTATATGAGTAGGGTGGAAGCCAAATCCCATTTTCTGAAGGAAGCGCGCCAGACGAGTGTGGCGCTGCAGGAAACGCTTCGGCTGGCCCTGGATACGCTGCGCGCGCACAAGCTGCGCACGTTCTTGACGCTGCTGGGGGTCATTTTGGCGGTGACGACCCTGGTTGCCGTCATGTCCGTGTTGAACGGGCTGAACCTCTACGTGGCCACGAAAATAGCCAATCTGGGGGCCAACGCTTTCATTGTTGACCGCTTCGGCATCATCACTAACGAGCAGGAGTGGTACACGGCCCGCAAGCGGCCGCCGCTAGGGCCGGATGACCTCGAGGCGTTGAGCAGTGAAATGAAACTGGCCAATGCTGTGGTCGGTGAGCAGCAGACTATCGCGGATGTGCGCTATGGAAACGATTTGATGGAGGATGTGAACGTCCTTGGCGCCACGCCGTTTTTCGCCCCCATGGAAGCGATCGACACGTCGACCGGGCGACTCCTCACTATCTCGGACGAGATTCACCACTCGGACGTGTGCATCATAGGCGCTGATGTCGCTAAACGTTTTTTTCCGGGTGTCGATCCCATTGGCAAAGTGATCCGGCCGGGGCAAGGAGAGTACGAAGTGGTGGGGGTGGCGAAGGAGCTTGGAACAGTCCTCGGGCAGTCGCGCGACAATTTTGTGATGATTCCGCTGAGTACTTACCGCAAGCAGTGGTTGACGAAAGACGACACCATCACCATCTTCATCCAAGCGCGGACTCCGGACGGCATGCCTGCGGCGGAAGATGAGGCCCGCGTCATCTTGCGCACGCGGCATCACCTCCCGTATCAGGCCGAGGACGATTTCGGGATTATCGAGCCGAGTTCGCTGATGACGTTGTGGGAGAGCCTCACGGGGAACATCTTCGCGATTGCAGTGTGGGTCACATCGATTTTTCTGGTGGTAGGCGGCATCGTGATTATGAACATCATGCTGGCCAGCGTCACCGAGCGCACGCGGGAGATTGGTTTGCGCAAATCGCTGGGCGCGAGACGGCGCCACATCCTGATGCAGTTCCTTGTGGAATCATCGCTCCTATCGGCAACGGGCGGCGCTTTGGGAATTATGGCGGCCCTCGCGATCGCCTACCTTGTGCGAGCCACGACCCCGATCCCGATTTCGACCCCGGTCTTCGCCATGATGATTGCGCTGGGGCTGTCCACGGCGGTTGGGCTGTTCTTTGGCATTTATCCGGCGATGCGCGCCTCGCGGCTGAACCCGATCGACGCGTTGCGAGTGGAGAATTAGTCCATGAAGATTCGGCAGGACTATCGCGAGAATCTGAGATTGGCACTCGACACGCTGCGCGCGCACAAACTCCGGAGCTTCCTTGCCATCCTGGGCGTGATGATCGGGGTCGCGTTGATCATTCTGGTGGTGGGGCTGATCCAGGGATTTCGCAGCACCGTTCAGGACATGATCACCGCCGAAGGCGTCGACACGGCCTGGGTTGACCGGTTCAGCCAGGGGCCTCATATCGGCCGCCGGCCCAAAGAAGAGCGGCTGCGCAAACCGCTAACCCTGGAGGACGGAGAGGCCATCCAGCAAATGTGCCCGGCAGTCAAGCAGACGGCAGTCTCAGCGTTCCAGTGGACGCAGGAACACGATATTCGCTATCAGAGGAGCCGAGTGCTGGGCGGAGAGTTTCGCGGGACTTTCCCCGCTTACCTGCAGGTGTATTCGAACGCGACGCTGAAGGCTGGGCGTTTCTTCACGGAAGCGGAAAACAATCACCGAGACAATGTGGTGGTGCTGGGCCAGGATGCCGCGACGGCGCTGTTTCCGACGGTCGACGACGCACTAGGCAAGAACGTCATCGTCGACGGATCAACGTACTCCGTCATCGGCGTATTCGAGAGGCCGGTGGAAGGTTTTGAAACGAACAATGACGACCGCCGCGTGGTGATTCCCTACTACACGTTCATGAAGTTGTATTCCGGAGAACACGAAATCGGAATCCGCATATTGGCCTTTCCGGGGATGCTCAATCAGGCCGTCGATGAGGCGCGCGAAGTGCTGCGGCGGCGGCGCAATGTGCCCTATGACAAGCCGGACGATTTCTCTATCCAGACGCAAGTGGAAGCAGCGCAGCAGTTCAACGACATCATCGGCGGAGTGGTGCTGGTGATCGTGGTGCTGAGTTCGATCGGACTTTTGATCGGCGGAATGGGCGTGATGAACATCATGCTCGTTTCCGTCACGGAACGCACGCGCGAGATCGGCGTTCGAAAGGCGATTGGGGCGCGCCGCAGCGACATTACCTGGCAATTCCTGTTCGAGGCCATGACGCTGACAGGCAGCGGAGGGATCATCGGCATACTGCTAGGCAGCTCGATCGTCTTCTTGATTCCCGTGATTACTTCGATGAAAGCCGTAGTGCCTGCATGGGCGGTCGTCGTGGGATTCTCGGTGTCGGTCAGCATCGGCCTGATTTTCGGGGTTTGGCCCGCCACGAAAGCTGCGAAGCTCAATCCTGTCGAAGCGCTGCGGTACGAGTAGGGCATGGTTCCTTCGGAACCACGAAGGATGAAAGAAGCCAGGGAGTGCTCGCTGATAATTAAGGGTTTAAGGCTTCTTTCGTAGGAGTAGCGCTACTCCCTCGAAATCTCTCTTTCTAAATCAAGCAGGAGCGAACGTGGAAACAGGTTCACTTTCGCGCGTCAGGGATTTGGCTGCCCGATTGGACTCTTCGGATTGAGATGCGATTTAATGTCGGTGCCGATCACGTAGGGAAATCCGAGAGGGTCAAGCGGAACGCCGGGAAGAAGTCCCGCCTCGACCAGATCCTTGATCGAGGTGGGACGGCGCCCGAAGCGCTTTGCATACTGCTCGATCAGTTCATCCAAATGCATCTCGTCCTCTTGAGCCTTGAGGATACGCAACTGCTTCAGCGCTATCTTTTGCACGTTGGGGTCTTTCGTCGATTGATAAAGCTGCGAAAAGATCATACGCGAGGTCTCGATCGAACCGCCTTTTTCGGCGATGCGCGCAGCCATCAGCTTCATGAGTATGGGAGCATGCGGCAGCTTTCCGCCGGCCAGGTAAGTCGCTGCCGCGTCAGGGTAGTTTTTGAGCCGCCAATAGTAGAGAAAGCCGAGATCGTAGTAGAGGAGCCATTGATCCGGATTCGCGGCAATACCTCGCTTGACGAGTTCCACGGCCAGGTCCGAGCGCCCGTCCCCAATCGGTTTCGGCTCCGACAAAAATATGGCCCCAAAGCGATAAGCGACAACCAAGTGGGGATCCAGAGTCGTCGTGATGTCCAGTAACGGCGGAAGCAGGTCGAAGCTGGCATTCGGCAACCCGACTCTTCTTCCGTAGTACTGGACGACGCGAGTCCAGTAGATGTCAGCCAAGAGCGAGTCGTATCCCAAACTCAATTTCTTCACGAGGGGGGCTGAGCGGACGAGGAGTTCCTCCCGCTGAGTCGCTTCCGAGCGCGTCTCGGCGTCAATCCGGCGTTGCAGGAAGGCGGCCAGAGCTAAGAGAAGAGGGATGGCAACGATTGCCTTCCAAACTAAACGAGTTTGAGGTGAACGATTCACTTCAAATTGCGGCGCGAGAAAACGGCCGACGCGGCAATCAAAACCACCGCAGCGTAGAGCATGGTGTAAACGGTGTTCTGCCAGACCAGAGTAAACGGGACCGCGTCACCGTGGCTGGCCGTGGCGATGGAATTGAAATTGTGAAAATTGGGAACCAGATAATACAAGACTCGCGTTACCGCTTCCATCCCGCGATTGTGGGTGAATTCTCCGAATTCACGAATGTCGCCGGCGGAAATTCCGGTGACGTAAATGCCGAGCGTGAACAGCGTCGACAGCATGGGGCTGGAGAAACACGAAAAGAACAGAGCCAGAGCGGTGACCAGGGCCAGTTCGAGAAGAATGAAATAGACGGCGACGAGCACCGATAGATCGCCGCGGACGAAGGGACGCCCGACGTAGAACAAGGCAGCGGCGAGCCCAAGCACCATGAACGACGTATTCACCACCAAGGTCATCAGCAGGCCCGCGTACTTTCCAACCAGAAATTCCCAGCGCAGCACCGGCTTGGCCAGCAGGCTGTACAGCGTCTGCTTTTCGATCTCTTTGTAGACGAGGCCGACGCCGATGAACACCGCCATGACGAGGCCGATCACCGAGATTGCCGACAGGCCGAGATTGATGATGACGAGACGCTCGATGCCGATGGAAATTTGTCCGACCAGGATGGCGGCGCCGATCATGAGCAGCGCGAAGAACACGAGATTGTAGAGGACGCGATCGCGCACTGCTTCGCGAAACGTGTTGATGGCCACTACTCCCGGCACCGAACTCATGGCGTGAGCACCTCGGCGGGAGATGAGGCTGCGCCTTCGCGTCCGACGAGACGAAGGAAGTAATCCTCGAGAGTTGGGCGGACAGGCGTTACGGAAAGGATCTCCGCGCTTGCTTCCCGTAAACGGTCGAGAGACGAGTAAAGCTCCGCCTCCGGAATTTCGATCCGGTAGCGCGCGCCTGTCTGAGTGGCGCGGTGATCAAGCGTGGCAGGCAGAGTGCGACCTTCCGGCAACTCGAAGAAAATCTCCATGGTCTGCACTTCGATAGGAACGAATTGGGCCGGCGCGCCGATGCCTTGCAGTTTTCCGTTCACGAGGACTGCGACGCGGTCGCAAATCATCTCGGCGTCGGAGAGGATATGCGTGGAGAAGAAAACTGTGCGGCCTTGCTTCCGCAAATCAAGGATGATGTCGCGCACTTCGCGCCGGCCAACCGGGTCGAGGCCGGACATCGGCTCGTCGAGAAAAATCACTTTGGGGTCGTGCAGAATGGCCTGCGCGATTCCAGCCCTCTGGAGCATGCCTTTGGAAAATTTGCGGAGTTGAGTGTCAGCGGCCTCAGCAAGGCCAACCATGCCGAGAAACCGCGTCACGCGCCCGTTTCGTTCGGCGCGCCCGTAGCCCGAAAAGCGGGCGTAATAATCGAGAAGTTCGCGGGCTGTAAGATAGTCATAGAAGTACGGCTGCTCGGGCAGGTAGCCGATCTCCGCGTGCATGGAGACGTCATCTATCGAGCGGCCGCGAATTCTGGCTGTGCCGGCGGTCGGGAAGATGAGGCCCATCAGGAGCTTGAGTGTGGTGGTTTTGCCCGCGCCGTTAGGGCCAAGAAAGCCGAAAATCTCGCCTTCCTGGACCTGAAGGGAGAGGTGGTCGAGAGCGCGTCGAGAACGTTTGCGCCAGAAGCCGACGGGATAATCCATGGTCAACTGGTCGATTTCGATAGCGGGCGCCGGCATACGTTTCGATTATTGATTTTTTCCGGAGGAAAAGCGCGGTGTCAATGGTCTGATGTTGCCTGAGAAGCACATCTCGCGGCACGCTGGGAATTCGGCAGACGAAAAGGTCCTCGCGCGGGTGAGAAGACCGCACTTTGCAGGACGAATCATTCACTGCTTCGGAGGAATTGGAGGAGCGGCGGGTTTCTCCTGGGCCACGCGAAGGGTTTGGAAAGCAGGACTGGAGTTGACGACAGTCGGAAACCTCTGCTCGTATGAGCCGAGTCCGCTGCAGACTAGCTGGTGGAACATGGAAAAGCCGAAAGCCCGCATCTCGCGCAGCGCCTCTGCCGCCGTCCAGCCCTGTTCGGCCATGCGATATGACGCAATCATCATGCCCGTTCGATCCACGCCCATGTGGCAATGCACGAAGATTTTCTTGCTCGGGTTGTCGTCAAGCACGGTCAGAAACTTCGCGAAGTAGCCGTCCTTGGGGCTGGTGCAACGCCACGGAATGCCGACGAACTTCATCCCCAGCGAGGTGACCTCTTTCTCTTCGCCTTTGCCTTGTCCGTGGTCACGCAGGTCCACGATAATTGCGACGCCCATTCTCGAGAGATTCTCAAATCCTTTGTGAGTTGGTTGCGCGCCGCGGAACAAATTGGGGGTAACTTCACCCAGGTTAGGAACGCCCGCGACATGAATCTTCGGGGCAATGGTGTGAGCAGCCGGAAGATCGTCTGGGCGTGTTGCGGCGCTGGCGGTTGCCTGTGCAGCAACTGTTGTGCAGGGGGCCGCACAGAATATGCCGGCGACGAAAAGCGCGAAAATTTTCCGGCCGGTGCTAACCACGAGTGAAGATTCTCCCGGAAATCACAATACCTCACGGAATTAGATGCCGCTACAGAGATCGTAGTTAGCCGGGAACAGAACACCTACCACTACAAATAGACGGTTTGGACAATTCCCACCAAATATTTTGTGGTCTACAGAAGAATTTTTCTTGACATCTTTTCGCCGACGACCAATACTGCCCACCCAGACTCGGGGGAACGTTCATCGGCCGTTGCCGCAGCAGTGCCGGCGAGCGAAAGACAGAACGCACCGGGTTTTACAATCGAATCATCATCAGGGATGCCCACTGAACCGCGCTAGACCGTTACTAGCGCGGCTGGGTAGGGCTTTTCCCGTTTTTGGCTCTGATGAGCTGATAGGGCGCTGTTTCACGGTCACTGTTCGGCCCTCCCCCGGACAGTCTGGATGTTTCATCTCGGTACAAACTGACGCCTGACCCGCCGGTTGGGAGTAAAATTGAAGGAGCGTCCCTCCGCGGGTTCTGGTAAATACATTCGACGGCTCGACTGCTTGCGCGGAGGCAGATCATGGCAGAAACTAGGATGGCTTTGAACGGTATCGAAATGAAAGAAGCAGCACGTCAGGTTACGGGTTTGGAATTTCAGCGCCGCTTTACCGACGGGATGATTTTACCCTTCGACCGGGTCGAATGGGAGCAAAGAACTGCGCTGATCGGTAATGACAAAGGGCAGGTGATTTTCCGGCAGGAGAATGTGGAGGTACCCAAGACGTGGTCGCAAACGGCCACGAATATCGTGGCTTCCAAATATTTTCACGGGAAGCTGAACGCGCCTGAGCGGGAGACATCCGTACGCCAACTCATTGGGCGGGTGGTGGATACGATTGTCAAATGGGGCGACGAAGGCGGGTATTTTGCCAGCACGGAATCCAAGCAGGTATTTCGCGACGAACTGACTCACCTCCTCGTCGAGCAGAAGATGGCCTTCAATTCGCCGGTGTGGTTCAACGTCGGCGTTCAGGCCAAGCCGCAATGCTCCGCGTGCTTCATCAATTCGGTCCAGGACAACATGAACTCGATCATGAACCTGGCGAAGACGGAAGGGATGCTATTCAAGTGGGGCTCCGGCACGGGCACGAATTTTTCGACTTTGCGCGGCAGCCACGAATCGCTTTCGGGCGGAGGGATTGCGTCCGGGCCAGTCAGCTTCATGAAAGGCTTCGATGCGTTTGCCGGCGTAATCAAGAGCGGCGGAAAGACGCGGCGAGCCGCGAAAATGGTGATCCTGAACGTGGATCATCCGGACATTCGCGAGTTCATCCGCAGCAAGCTCAAGGAAGAACGCAAGGCGCATGTGCTGATCGGGCAGGGTTACGATTCGTCGATTGACGGCGAGGCTTACTCGTCAGTCTTCTTCCAGAATGCGAACCATTCGGTGCGCGTGACCGACGAGTTCATGCACGCGGTGAAGGAGGATCGCGATTGGTGGACGCGCAACGTCAACGACGGCAAGCCGGCGGACAAATACCGCGCTCGCGACCTGATGCGCGAGATGGCCGAGTCGGCCTGGCACTGCGGCGATCCGGGCATGCAATTCGACGCCACGATCAATCGCTGGCACACCTGCAAAACGACTGACCGGATTAACGCGTCGAATCCCTGCTCCGAATACATGTTCCTCGACGATACGGCCTGCAATCTGGCTTCGCTGAATCTGCTGAAATTCCTGGGGCCGAACGGGCAATTTGACACCGAGGGATTCCGTCACGCCGTCGACGTCACCATCACCGCGCAGGAAATCCTGGTCGACAACGCCAGCTACCCCACCGAGCGCATCACGCGAAATTCGCATGACTACCGGCCTCTGGGGCTGGGGTACGCCAACCTGGGCGCTCTGCTCATGTCGCTCGCGCTGCCCTACGATTCCGATGGCGGCCGCGATTTCTGCGGCGCCATTACTGCCTTGATGACCGGCGAAGCGTACGCGCAGTCCGCGCGCATTGCGGAACGCCTCGGGCCGTTTTCCGGTTATCAGCGGAATCGCGAACCGATGCTCGACGTCATTCGCACGCACCGCGATTCGCTTCGGCCAATCAAGGAAGAGAATGTGCAGCCGGCGCTGTTGCGTGCAGCGCGCGAATCATGGGACAACGCGCTCGAGTTGGGCGAGGAATTCGGCTATCGCAATTCGCAGGTGTCCGTTCTTGCCCCGACGGGCACAATCGGATTCATGATGGATTGCGACACGACGGGCATCGAGCCGGATCTGGCGCTCGTCAAGCAGAAACGATTGGTGGGCGGTGGCGTGATCAAGATCGTGAACAACACCGTTCCGCAGGCGCTGATGCACTTGGGCTATGGGCCGGAGCAGGTCGCGAAAATAGTCGATTTCATCGATGCGAACGGCACCATCGAAGGCGCGCCGGGTTTCAAGCCGGAGCACCTTGCCGTGTTCGATTGCTCGCTGACCCCGGCGGGCGGCGGGCGCTCGATCTCCTGGCGAGGGCACTTGCGCATGATGTCGGCGGCGCAACCGTTCCTTTCCGGCGCGATCAGCAAGACGATCAACATGCCGGAAGAATCGACGATCGAAGACATCGCCGAGGCATATATTGAATCCTGGAAGTTGGGACTGAAAGCTGTGGCCATCTATCGCGACAATTCCAAGCGCTCGCAACCTCTTTCCGCCGCCGGCAAAAAGGAACGGTCGAAGCCGGAAGCAGCGGAAGTTGTCTTGGTGAACCCAGGTGCACCTGCGCAGCAAGAGCTCTTTGCTGGCGCGAAGCGGCACAAGCTTCCCGCCGAACGCGACTCGATCACTCACAAATTTTCCGTGGGCGGTCATGAAGGATACATCACAGTCGGCAAATACGAGGACGGACGCCCTGGCGAAATCTTCATCAAGATGGCCAAAGAAGGCTCGACGCTTTCGGGAATTATGGACGCGTTCGCTCTTTCCGTATCCGTATCATTGCAGTATGGGGTGCCACTCCGTGCGCTAGTCGATAAGTTCTGCAATTCGCGTTTCGAACCTTCCGGCTACACGGGCAATCCCGAAATTCGCTACGCGAAATCCATCGTGGATTACATCGGTCGCTGGCTGGGCAGCAAATTCATCTCGCGGGACTACCTCGATAACGACGGCGTAAGCGAGCAGGATACATCCGCAGCGGTGACGGCTCCAGTAGCGGCGGCGAAGCCTCGCTTCGCGGTCGTAAAGCCGTTGATCGAAGACGACGCTGCCGCTCGGCATCGCGCCATGATGGATGATGCGCCCTACTGCTCGGAATGCGGCATGCTCATGACGCCAAACGGCAGTTGCTACAAATGCTCGAATTGTGGCAGCACCTCCGGCTGCAGTTAAGCATCGTTACAAGCTTCCTGAGACACGCGACAAGCGCGGGCACTTTCCCCCCGCCCTTGTCGGATTATGTCGCGGTTACCGCTTTCTTGTAAGCACATCGTCCCAAATAAGCGGCAATCCTCTCTTTGTTGCCTTCTAGGCCATCTGTGGAAATCCTGTGGATAAAATGTGCAACCTCTTGCGCTTACATACTCTTAGCTGTTGACAACTTAATGCCCCAAAATCGAAAATGACGCATCTGACAACCCGACGAGGGAAGGAGAATAGCTCCGACTGAACTACTACTCGCTGAAGAAACGGCACGCTGCCATGGAGGGTCTGCCGTCTCGCTCTCCGCAAAAAGCCACGTTTGTCGAATTGCTACCCGTGGGATCCAGTAGTTCATGCGCCTGTACCATCGAGATGGAAAATGCGCGCGGGGAGAAGATGAAGATCCATCTTCCGGTTCTGGGCCGTCCAGAGCTGACGGTTCTGACCGACCGTTTCTGGAGGACGAGGTCATGATCCAGATTGCTCCGCAGATGCGCATTTTGGTGGCGGTGGAGGCGGTCGACTTCCGAAAATATGCGCCGTCCATTGTTATGCGGAGTCGGGTAGTGCCGACCCGCGAAAACCGGCCGCTTGCGAGGCCCCGGACGGCGCATAACGGGGCGCTATTGTTTGGGCCGAAGCATGGCAAGCAGCTTATCTGGCGGCCGAAATTGACCGCGACGCAAGGTCGGCGGAACCAATGACGCCATCGCCTCCAGTTTTTCTGTGGGATCGGCTCTGAGATAGACTTCCGTGCTTTGGAGACTCGCGTGGCCGAGCCAGAGAGCGACCTTTCGGATGTCGCCGGTCGCGTGCAGAGTGTGCATGCCGCACGAATGTCTCAAACTGTGTGGCGAAACCCGTTTCTGAGCCAGCGAAGCTTGCTTGGCGCCGGCAGTTCGAACGTGTTTCTCCAAAATGTATTCGAGACCCGACCTAGTCATGACATCGCCGCGAGCGTTCAAGAAGAGCGCGGTAGTCTTGGGCTCGCCGCGCACCTTAAGCCAATCACGAAGAGTGGTCGCTGTCTCTTTCCACAAAGGAAGCACCCTCTCGCGGCGGCCCTTGCCCATCACGTGAACGGTGGGCTGAGGGTGGAGGGCCAGATCAGCCAAGCTCAGCCCGACCAACTCTGAGACACGTAACCCGCCGGCGAAAGCTAAGTGGAGCATCGCACGGTCCCGCAACCCGTCCCGGGAACTCGGGTCAGGAGCATCCAGTAAGGCCTGAATTTCTTCACGATTGAGATAGCCGATGATCACCTCATCGGTCTTCTTCACCGGGACGGCACGAATTCGGCGGGCTTGCTCAAGACACGACGGTAGTCGGTATTCCAAGAACCGGAAGAACGTCTTGATAGCGGCCAATCTTGAATTCCGCGTTCTGGCGCAGTTCCCGCGCTCCTTCTCGAGGTGTTCGAGGAAGGCCAGCACGAGTGTCGCGTCGAGTTGTTCGATCGAGAGCACCGAGGGAGTGGTCTTCAGCCGTTTCGCGGCGAAGCACACCAGCAGTTGGAATGCATAGGCATACGTATCACAGGTTTGGACGCTCATTTCGCGCTGGCTGGGGAGGTATTCACGCAAGAATACCGTCAGATGGGGACTAAGGGGTGTCATCGCTCACCTCCTCGATGCAGCGCCTCAGCAGCCACGGCCACGTCGCCCAGGAGTTTCGTTGTGGCCTGCAGATACCAGTAAGTATCGGAGAC
>Ga0187819_10000741_pt1 | contig 16471 bp, 12 predicted proteins | sample NC_wetland_sal_i_15_FD_132411 | JGI IMG/M metagenome (GOLD analysis project Ga0187819, IMG submission 132411) | Wetland sediment microbial communities from Neuse River Estuary, North Carolina, USA - SO4_4 | ecosystem: Environmental > Aquatic > Freshwater > Wetlands > Sediment | place: USA...
GCGGAAATCCGAGTAGTAGGCCAGGAAGTCGAATTTGTCGCCTAGCGTCTTGATGACACTACAAGTCAAGTCGCGAGGATTGGGGAGAGCGTAATAATGAAATGCTTCGTAGAGCAGAGAAAACGGGCTGTCCTGCCGCTTGAGGGAAGAGAGATGGACCTCGGGGTTGCGAATCCCGCTTAGCGCGACCAAGTGGACGGGAACCCGCGAGGCGGGTTCGCCCTCCTCCTTAGCAGATGCTTCCGCGTGAACGTTAATTTGAGTCGCGCCTTGGAGCGCAGGCGGCGAGACGCCCTGAATCGAAATCGTGTTGCCACTTGTCTCGACCTGACGTGACACGCCGGGACCGAAGGCGAAATATCGTGAGGTGCGACCTTCGCCGCCGTTTCGAGGTGCAAAGCCGTGAATCTCCCACACGGCGCTCGCCTGCGGCGCGGAAGGCGTCTCAAGAGACGGCTTGGGAACATCAAAGTAAATTCGATAGACAATCCCGGACAGGCCTGGGTCTCCTTCAGGCAAAACCGGGCCCTCAGTCTCGAAAATCACCTTCAGAAACAGGCCGTCGACTACAGACAGCTTCACATCCGCCAGGTTCACATTAGCCGGCGCGGATGTCCCTTTTTCACCAACGAGCGTGGCGAGCGGTTTTTCCGTTCCGCCGGAAATCAACGGGTAGACGCCGACGATTGCGTCTTTCGCCGCAAGCTGATCGTAGGACATCTCGAACGCGCCATCTTTATGCAGAACAACCTGAAAGCGGTTGGTGGTCTTGAACCACGTAAAGTCCTGGATGTTGCCGTACGGTTCGGTTACGTCCCAGGTGACCACCGCGCGATCATCGAGCTCCTTGACGTAGCGATCGCCCGACATGCGAGGCTTGAAGAAGACGCAAATGGCGGGAACGGTGTTAGCCAGGTTCGCGGCACCTTCGGTCAACGGGTCAAAGCGGCCGATGGAAACACCGCCTTGATCCCGCGGCGCAAATCCTTCAAACGGTCCGTTGACCCGCATGCGTTCGCCGAAACGAATCGACCCAGTCACGCCGACAGAAAGCGAATCCCAGGTCTTGCCGGAGAAGGGAAATGCGAAATTGTGCAGGGCGACTTTAGGATCGGTGATTTTTTGGCCGAACTCTGAATCCCAGCGCAGCGGAAGGTTCTCAACACGGTACCCGCCGCTGTCGGGCGTAAAGCGAATTGTGTGGCGGCCCAGATCGAAGAGGTTCTGGTGACCGAGCGCGCCCTCGTCCAAGTCCAACAGGATTAGGTTCCCGACCACCGAAACCTTTCCGATGGGTTTGCCAGGCTCTTCGCGTTCTTGGGCGTGCAAAACAGGGCTCGCAAAAACAATGGGGCAAAAGGTCAACAGGGAGGCGAGGACGAAGCGACGATTTCCGGTCATGTAGTCTCCTTCAAGAAGGCGATTTCAGCAGGTCAGGGATTTCGGGGCCATTGTATGTATACAGTATCCACAAGCAAGCAGATTCGTCGTCGTGCGAATGCGGCTTCGAGAGGATTGTCCGGCGTGCGATGCCGGCGATGCCGACCTACGTTTATGGGGGAATCCTCGATGTGGCGACGAGAGCATCGAGTTAGGTCTGCTCTACGTGCCGAGCAGCGCGGGGATTACCTCGCCTGCGTTTCCGGCATAGCGTTCCGTGAACAAATACGCGTTGGCAGGCTGCTCGGGGCCGACGTAGACCCTCCGCGCCTGGCCGACCACACTACCGGCAAAGCTTGCCGCGGGTTCGACCACGCCCGAGGTTCCCACGGCGAGAAACAGTGTGCAGGGATCGAGTGCCCGGTAAATCCGCTCGAGTTCGAACGGCACTTCGCCGAACCAGCAGATGTGCGGGCGAATCCTGCCGCCACACTCGCACCGTGGAATCTCGATCGGCGTATCGTAGAGGTTTTGATCTGCGAACGGTGGGCGATCGCAGGCATCACAGCGGCTCTTGAAGAGTTCCCCATGCATGTGCACGACGTTCTTCGAACCCGCCTGCTCATGAAGGTTGTCAACGTTCTGCGTGCACAGGAAGAGCCGCTCGCCCAATCTTTTCTCCAGTCTGGCAATCGCAAGATGCGCGGGATTCGGTTTGGCTGCCGAAGCGGCGCGGCGGCGCATACTGTAAAACTGCCAGACAAGTCGCGGATCGCGCCTCCATGCATTCGGCGAAGCGACTTCCTCAATCCGGTGTCCCTCCCAGAGGCCGCCCGTGCCACGGAAGGTGGGAATGCCGCTTTCGGCACTCACACCAGCTCCAGTCAGAATGAACACGCGATCAGAGGGAGAAATGGCGAGCACGAGGAGAGTTTACTCGATTGCTGGAAGCATTCGAGAGTGGCACGAATTCCATTCACTGCTGTCTCGGACGCTAACAAAGAGATCGGCTTCCTTATTTTCGCCGACGTGTCTTCCTTTTCTTGGCTGGCATAGCCGGTTGAGCGAATCGCGACTCAGGAATGACCGCGAACCATTCCGGGCGTTGCGGATCGCGATCGTAAGGATAACCGCCGGTGCGTCGATAAAATTCCGCATACTCCTGCATTTTGTCGCGGTCCAGCTCGACCCCCAATCCAGTGCCCTTAGGGAGCGCGATCTTGCCATCAACGTACTTCATCTTGCCGCCTTTCAGAATGTCATCCCGGAGATGGTGGTAGTGGGCATCGGCTGCGAAATTCAGATTGGGCAAAGCGGCGCCCAGATGAAGCATGGTCGCCAGCTGAATTCCCAGTTCTCCGCTGGAATGAACGCTAATGCCGCGCTGGAATTCTTCACAAATAACCCCCGCCTTCCACGCCTGGCGCAGACCGCCCCAAAACGTGGTGTCCAGCAAAATGACGTCTACGGCATCCAAGCGTATGCAGGCGACCAACTGCTCGAAGTTCACCACCACCGTATTCGTGGCTGTCGGAATTCTAACCAGTGACCGAACGCGGCGCATTCCTTCCAAGCCCCAGCAGGGATCCTCGTAATAGTCGTTCCTAACTTCTTCGATGGCTTGTCCGATTCGAACCGCTTCTTCGACGCTCCACGCGCAATTGGGATCGAGGCGGAACGTGTCCTGAGGAAATTCAGCAGCGAGCGCCAAGTAAACTTCCAAATCGTGATCGGGAGGGAAAACGCCGCCTTTCAGCTTGTGCGAGCGGAATCCACATTCTTTTTTCAGTTTCTTCGCCGCCGCAACCATCTGGTCGGCAGTTTCCTCGCCGCCCAATCCGGTCCGTGGATCAGCGTAGCGGTAGAAAAGATAGCTCGCGAAGGGAATTTCCTCCCGCACTGCGCCGCCTAGCAAGTCGCAAGCCCTGATTCCGAGCTTTTTGCCGGCCAAGTCGATGCAGGCGAACTCGATTGCCGCGTGCACTTGCGTACGATTGTTGTAGAGCGAGGCGGTCGGATTGCAAATCTTCCAATAAAGCTGTTCGAGTTGCAGGGGATCATGCCCGAGGAGATACGGCTTGAGCGCGCGGATGCTGTTCTCCGCGCTCTCGCCGCCGCCACCCATTTCGCCGAGCCCGATCAAGCCATCGTCGGTTTCGACTTCAACGATAGTGCGCACGAATCGACCCCAGTGCGCCCCGTTTGCGTGGCGAAGGGGCGCTTCGAGCGGAACAGCCACCGTTGTGGCGCGAACATCTGCAATTTTCATGTTTTTATTTCACCTGTTTGAGGTACTTGCTCGCGTGAGCGCCGCGATACTGTTGCGCGACCGCAAGACCTTCCAGTGCCAACGATCGCCCGCCGGAGTGCTGAAACGCCCAGCCCATTAGTCCTCAACCGCGCCTCCGGCGTTTCATCATACTCGCAAGTCATGTTTCCGAGGAAAAGTGCGCACAGAGGTGGCGTCCAAGATGGGAGCAACGGCGACGATGCAAGATGCTTGCTCACACCGCCGGGAAGTCCTATAACATCGCGTTTGCAGCAACAACCGAGGTGTCACCATGAAGCGCAAATTATCGTTTCGTTTGGGAGGTATTCTCGTATTGTTGATTCTTCCCCTCGCGTCAGCAGCGCAGAGCCTCAACAGCGTCAAACTCCCACCGCCGCAGACCGAGGGAGGCCGTCCACTGATGCAAGTGCTGAAGGACCGCAAAACTTCTCGTGATTTCGGTCCCGGGACACTTTCGCCGCAAGCACTTTCGAACCTGCTTTGGGCCGCGTTTGGGGTCAACAGACCTGACGGGCATCGCACTGCGCCCTCTGCCATGAACTGGCAAGAAGTAAGCGTCTACGTAGCCACGCCCGAAGCAGTTTATGTCTACGACGCTAAGGACAACGCGCTGAATCCTGTCCTAGCGGGTGATCATCGTGCTGCCACCGGCACGCAATCCTTCGTCAAGGACGCAGCTGTGGACCTCGTCTACGTTTCGGATCTCTCGAAAACTGGGAATGCTGCCCCTCCCGACACGCAGATGTACACTGCCGCCGACGTGGGCTTCATCGCGCAAAACGTTTATCTCTACTGTGCGTCGGAGGGACTTGCAGTGGTAGTGCGAGGCAGCATTGACAGGCCCGCGTTGGCGAAGATTCTGAATTTGCAGCCGAACCAGAAGATCATTTTGGCGCAGTCCGTCGGGTATCCGAAGAAATAGAGAGGAGGTAAGACCACTCTTCATCGGAACCGGGTTCCGGGCGGCAAGCGAAGCATTTACCGCCGAGGCGAAACGGGAACAAGCAGACGATCACGCACGTAGAACTGCTGTCCGCGCCAATGGATTCGCTGCGGGAAGAAGCTTGCAATCCAGGTCACGAATGCGAAGCCGTCTCGAAAGGGCAGCAGCCACAGCTTGCGTCGCACTAGATCGTCGCGCATACCTGCGACGCCAATAGCCCAGGCCATCCACGCCCGCAACGCCAGGTAAGCTGCAACATAAGCAATCGCCAGCCAACGATACGGGGCCAGCACCGCGGCCAAGACCGTCCAGGCCAAACCTTGTGTGAAGATCAAGCCGAAATGTCCCCAAGGTCGCGAATGCTTGATACTCGCGTTCTGTCGGGTTTGATGGCGAAAGGCTTCCAGGAGACTCTCGCGGGGGTACACGACCGAAACCGGAAACCGGCTCAGTTCTACTCGACGTCCATTTGCCGCGATCCGGTTCCCAAGCTCGTAATCGTCCGAAAAATGGTTGACCATCGATTCGAATCCGCCGATCTCCGCAAGCTGCTCTTTGCTCGTGGCCATCACCGCGCCCAGCATGAAATTAACTCCGCCCAGACTGCGCGCAGCTAGCACCCCGGCCGCAAAATCTGTGCTGTTTCCCAACGCCTCGAGATTCGCTGCGGGCGATCCATCTGTTAAGCCGCGATACAAGCAAGTCACTCCGCCGACGCCTTGGTCTTCGAATGCCGCGGCGATCGCCTGCGAAAAACCGGGCTCGACTCGGACATCGCTGTCGCACACGATCAGCAGTTCGTGCCGCGCCTCACGCGCCATACGGCACAGCTTGTTCACTTTGTCGCTGGCACCCAGTTGTTCCGAGCCTATGAGCAATCGAATCGAGCGCCCCGGGAAATCTTTTATCAGCTTCCTTATGACGGGAATTGCAGCGTCATTCTCGTCGGACACGCAGAACAGTATTTCCAATTCGGGATATTCCTGGCGGCTGAAGCTCGCGTAATTTTCATAAGCTTCGCGATCGAGTCCGTGAATCGGCCTGAGGAGACTGATGGGAGGAAAATAAGTTTGGGAAGCCACTGCAGGCGTCGAAAAAAACTTTCGAGCCGCGAAGGCGGTGAGTACGTAATATCCAAGCGGAACAGCCGCCAGCACCAAAAGCGAATCGCGAATCGCGATCCAGATCATGGCGGAAATCAGCCTTTGCCGAGATACACCATGGCGACGCCAATGCACACCAGCGAAATCCCGATCCACCGGCGATGCGTCACCTGTTCGCCCAGGAACCACCGGCCACCGATGGCGCCCACGACGTAACTCAAAGCCGTCACCGGAATCACGAAGCTGACGTTCGCCCGCGCCAGCATCCCGAGTAGCGCAAAGTAAGCGATTGCCATCATGGCGAATCCAATCCACATCCAGCGAATGCCAAATGCGCGCGCAATTGCTCCTAACCACGCGTGCGGCATGAACTCCTTCGCCTCACCCACGGTCTTCATCGCGCGCGAAACGCACAACTCGCCGGCGGTCCCGACCACAATAATGCAAAAGAATAGTGCAACGTCAGAGAGCATTGACCTCCTCCGTCGTGGGCTGCTTGTTCTCGTCCAGCGGTACGGTTGTGCTAGGCGAGGTATGGCCAATGATCATGACGCCTATGCAAACAATCACGATGCCGGTCCACCGCAGCGGCGCCACTCTTTCGCCGAGAATATATTTGCCGAGCAGAGCAACGATGCCGTACGTCAAAGCCGAGGCCGGCTGCACATAACTGTAATCGGCCCACGACAACACGGTGGTGTAGGAAATGAAAAAGCCGATCATCGCGAGGGTTCCCAACCAAACGAGGGGCGAGGTAAAGACCAGCGCCCCATAGTGAAGAAGAGCCGACGGCGCCCAACTTGCTGCCGTCCCAATCTGCCGCATGCCTTTGCTCATCAGCAGGTCGCCGATAGGACCAAAGCAGACCAGCATCAGAATGAGGAGGTAGGTTTTGAGGCGCAGGTCTGCGGCAACCTTCATGAGGCGCTGGCTAATCGCTGCCGACTTCAATGTTCGGCTCGATGCGAGGGACGTGAACCATCGCCTTTTTTTCCACGCCGCCCTTGCGCGCCACTTTCCAGCGATCCGCCCGAAGCTTCAGAAAATCCACCGCCTCGTGGAACAAACGCTTGCGCTCGTGCGCGTCCCACAGCGCTTCGCGCACGATTCGCCAGGCCACACGCGGGCGGAAATAGTAGCTGTCGTAAAATCGGTTGACGGCTTCCACCATGTATTCGCGGCTCAGCCCTGGATACTCCAGATGCGGAAGCTGGTGCCCCAATGAATCGGTGATCGCTTCCGTAGCCAGAAAACCTTCCCGCAGGCCCTGATCATACAGTTCCGTGCCGGGGTACGCGTGCGCCATGGAAACCTGAATCGTCTCGCAATCAAGTTCCTTCGCGAATTGGATCGTCTTCTCAATCGTTTCTTTCGTCTCGCCCGGCAACCCGATGATGAAATCGCCGTGGACGTGAATCCCGACTTTCTTGCAATTTTGTACGAAGGTCCGGCCCATTTCCAGCGTGGCGCCCTTCTTAATGTTCTTCAGTATTTGCGCATCGCCGGACTCGAAGCCGACGATGAGCAGCCGACAGCCAGCATCCGCCATTGCTTTCAGGGTCTCGTAATCGCCGTGCACTCGCGCTGTGCACGACCAGCGGAAGCCTACCGGCTTGAATTCCTTGCACAGAGCCAGAACGCGATCTTTGCGAATGTTGAAAGTGTCGTCGTCGAAGAAAAATTCCTTAGCCTGCGGAAACATCTTGTGGGCCTGGCGGAACTCTCGCGCGACATTCTCGACCGACCGCACACGCCAGGCATGCCCCGATAGCGTCTGGGGCCACAGGCAGAAGGTGCACAACGCCGGACACCCGCGTGCGGTATAGAAGGAGACGAACGGGTGCAACAAGAACGGAACGTTGTAATTCTCGATCGTCAGGTCGCGCTGGTAGACGTCCGTCGCAAACGGCAGCGCATCCAATTCTGCCGTCTGCAGCATGGACCCCGACGGGTTGTGCACAACTTTTCCATTCTTGATGTAGCTGACGTTAGCGATCTCGGAAAGCGGCTTGCCGTTAGCGTAGTCCACCACGGAATGATCGAACTCGCCCCGCACCACGAAATCGATATCGGAGCTGGCCAGCAAGCTTTCCGCTGGCTTGATCTGCACCTGTGGGCCGACGAAGGCGATTTTCAGGTTTGGTTTTTTGTTCTTCATCGCGCGCGCGAGGCGCAAATCGCTTTCGAACCCCACTGTGGACGTAAACAAAACAACGAAATCGTAATTCGCCGAGGTGTTAAGCACTTCTTCTGGAGAAATGTGATGCGGGGGGCCATCTAAGAGACGGCTCCCGGGAAGCATTCCGGCCGGATATGCCAACCAGACAGGATACCAATACGATTCAATTTCGCGTGTTGCCGGCCATCGCGAGCCGGCCCCTCCGTCGAACTTTTCAAAGCTCGGCGGGTTCAGGAAGAGCGTTTTCATCACAGAAGCCATTTAGCGTTCCCCCTCCTCAGGGAATGAGTAATCGCCCATCCAGCACAAACGCCCATTTTACCCGATTTCATGCCCCAGCCAAGCGAGGAGTTGCCTCAAAAGTGTTATCACTGCAAGACCTTAGCCAATTGCCCCGTTGCACGCAGGATATTCAGTTGGCTCTTCTGCCAGGCGAGATCCGCGTCCAAAAAGGCCATCCACTTATCACTCTCTTCGAGTCGCGCCTGTTCGATCTCACGCAGAGTCGCCTTTCCCTCATCGAGCCTTGCTTGCGTTAGTTGCAACGTTTCTTGCGCAAGCTTGAGATCAAGCCGCGCAACCTCTTTGCTGGCCTCCAACTCGCGGGACTCGCGCGAGGTCTGCTGAGATTGAATCCGTGCTTGCTGCCGCTTGTTGCTTAGGCCCAACTCCGCCTCGCTCAACTGGCTTTTGGCCAGTTCGACATTCGCATGCGTTTTCGACGCAAAGAGCGGGATGGTAATCTCGACGCCGGCGTTGACGTTATTCCGCTGAAAGGTTTTGTAATACAGGTCGTAATTGTTAAAACGGCTGAAAACGCTGTACTGGCCCACAAAATCGACGGTCGGCCAATAGCTCAAGCGCGCCGCCCTCAGTAGATGCTGGCGCGCAGCGCGCTCGTCTTCCGCTTCCTGCACTTCGCGATCGTTCTGAACTGCCAGATCGGCGATCTGCGATTGCTGGAGATCCGTGGCAAAAGATGGCGCCTCGGTTTCAACATCCATCGACTTGCCCTCAGGAATGCCGGTGAGGTCGCGCAATTGCTGCGAGAGGAGTTCGTCGCGGTCTTGCAGCTTGAGGAGCCGTGCATGAATTCTGGCCGCGGTCAGCTCCGCCTTGGTTTCTTCGATGGGAAGTTCCTGGTTGGCGGTAACCCGCTCCCGTGTAACCTCCAGTATCTTCTCCGCGGCTCCTTGGTCCGAACTCATGACCGAAATCAGATGACGCACTTCGGCGAGTTCAAGGTACGCGCCCGCCGCGCGAACCATGACGTCATCACTTATTCGATCGATCTCGACTTTTTGACTGCGCGCGCGGTCCTCTGCCGCCCGCTGCTGCCCTTTGAGCAGCGGATTGAAGATCGATTCGGTGTAGTCAAGTTGGAAGACCGCGGGCGGGCCGGCCCCCGGGACCGCAGGGAACCCATACGTGTAGACGTACCCGCCTCCTGTGTACAAGTTCGGCAGGAACGCCGCTCGACTGACGCCCGCTTGATTCAACGCAACGGTGTACTGCAGGCGAGCCAGTTTCAAGTCGCGGCTATTCTGCAGCGCAAGTGTCACTGCCTCACGCAACGTGAGCTTGCGCGGATTTTCGTCAGTCTGTGCGCGGAGCGAAGCGCTCGCTGTTGTAACGAACAGCGCCAAGAGTAGCGATCGATGGAGATTATTCATAGCGCAGAGATTCCGTCGGCTGCAGCTTTGCGGCCCGATTAGCCGGTAGGTAACCGAAAACAAGCCCCGTCGAGCAAGATACAAAAAAAGCCAAAACCACTGATGCCCAGGATATAGGAACATTGACTTCGGTTGCGGCTCCCATAACGTCGTTCAAGAAGTCTGCAACAACTGGAAGCCGTAGCAGGATATTCGTAGTCACGGGAATCAGAACGCCAATCGCAATCCCGACGAGCGCGCCCGTCCCGCTGATCAGGACAGCCTCCGCCAGGAACTGATACAAGATGGCATCACGCGGCGCACCGATGGCTTTGCGGATGCCGATTTCACGAGTGCGCTCGGTCACAGTGACCAGCATAATGTTCATGATGCCGATGCCGCTGATGGTTAGCGCGATCATCGCGATTAGAATGAGCAGAACGGTCAAGGCTCGCGAAATGTTGTGCGCGGCCTCCAAGATGCTCGTCAGGTTCCACACCCGGTATCGCGCACCCGGACGATGACGGCTAACCAGCACCTCCGCAACACGCTGCGTAACGAGCGGGACGTCCTCAGCGTCGTCCGCCTGGGCATAAAACGATTTGAAGTAATCCGTTCCGGTGTAATCCTTAATCAAGTCAAATGGGACGATGACTGATTCGGGGGTGATTTCCGTTTCGCCGAAGGTGCCCACGCGCTCCCGGAAAACGCCTATCACTGTGAAGTGCAGTTCGCCAATAGTGAGATCCTTGCCTACGGGATCGTGATCGGGAAACATCGATGTGGCAAGCTGCTCGGTCACGAGGCAGACCTTGCTCCGCGACATCATGTCGTCCTCATCGAAATACCGGCCCTGAACGGCCACGAGCTGGCGCACAGCATTAAACTCCTCGGTCACGCCCACCAGGCTGATGGGATGCACCTGGCCCGAAACGGTCACACTCATACGCAGATCATTTGTGCCCGCCGCGTGCTGCACCTGCGGGATGTCCTGCTCGACCGCCTGCAGATCGCCCGGCGTAACCTGATCGGCCAGCACCAGGTTTTCGGAAGTTCCGGGATTGATCATTTCCGCGAGCACCAGGTTGGACCCAACGCCCTCGATTTCTGAAATGATGTAACGCTTGCCCGCCAGTGAAACCGTGACGACCAGAACGATGCAGGCGCTGCCTATGATCACTCCCAGCATGGTCAAAATGGCGCGTACTTTGTTTGCACGCAGCGCCTGCATCGCGAGATGAAAAGTTTCGTTCCAGAATACGGAGGTATTGCGCATAGGTCCTGCTTAAGAATCGGATGTTATGTCGGGGCTCCGCGCTTCCCGCCGGTCTCTAGCGAGTCGACTTTCCGAGTTTTTGAAGACGGGCTTGCGTGCTCTTGCGCCCCGGTTCCAACTGCAGTGCTGCGCGATATTGCTCAGCGGCTTCCGCGCGTTTGCCTTGTGATTCGTACAGGCGCCCGAGCCACTCTCGTGCGCCCGCGTGTGATGGCCAGTCGCTTCGGTCGGGAGTGCTGGCGAGATACGATTTCAAGTACTCCTCGGCGCGTCCGAGATCGGAGCCACTCATGATCAAGCTTACACCGCGATAAAATTCCAGACGAGGGTCATTCGGACTTACTTGAGCTGCAGCTTCGATCGCTGAATTCATTCCCGGGAGGTTGTTCTGATCGCGGAAGAAGATGGCGGCGTCAAAATATGGATCGGCCTTGAGCGGCTTGGCGGCCAAAACTTCCCGGTATTCATTCTCGGCCAGATCCGGCCTTTTCAGCGCCTGAGCATTGAAGGATGCATGAGCGAGATGGCCCTCGATCGGATCGAGCTTCGCGATGGCTTCCGCCTGTGCGCGGGCCTCTTCGGTGTTTCCGCCCACGATCCACGGCGCCTGCAGGCAGAACTCCTCGAGGTCCCTTCGCGCTGCAACGTTCGCAGGATCAAGCTGGACGGCTTGCTGCAACTGCTTCTTAACCTTTCGCGCGATGAAGAAGCTCTTGTCCCGGTCAGCCTTGGCGCCGTACGCCCGGGCCAGCCATAGCTGGTACAACGAACTCTTAGGCTGCAGCGCGACCGATTTTTCAGCATGTGCGACCGCGTTGTCGAAATCACGTATTTCGTAATAGCACCGGCCCAGCCAATAGAACGCCTCCGCGCTCAGTGGATTCTGTGAGATCACCGCCCGCAATGTTTCGATGGCCGAAGAGTAGTTTCCTGTGCCGAACTGGTGCTGCGCCGCGCCCAGCAGGGCTGTCCCGTCTACAGGACGCGCTTGGTCATCCGTGGTGGCGGCGTGTGCCACACCACACGTGACAGCCAGCAAGAGTAATCCGGCCAGAACTGCGATTTTCCAGTAGTGAGTTTTCAATCTTCCTCCGCCGCGCGAACGTCCATTCCATTGCGCAGCGTCCGCCCGCCCGGCAGCGCGACGCGATCGCCCTGTTTGAGTCCGCCCAGAACTTCATAATCCGAAGAACTGGCTATGCCTACAGAGATGCTTCGCCGATAAACTTTTTGCCCATCGTAGACAAAGACGTAGTGGTCGCCTTTTCGGTCATATCGCACGGCGGCCCGCGGAACCACGAGGGCGTCCTTGCGCTGGCGTACCATAATGCGGACTTCCACATTCACGTTGGGCAGGAGTTCGAGCTTGCTATTGTCTGTCGAGCACAGCACCTCTCCCACGCTCCGGCTTTGGCGAGCCACCACCTGTTTCGGAATTTGCTCCGTCTGGCCCGTCCAAATTTGTGCGGGCTTCGCGTCCCACGTGACCTGGACGTCTTGGCCGGGTTCGAGCCACCCCAGATCAGGCTCATCGACGAAGGCCCGGACGCGCACGTGCCGCAAATCTGCCATTTCGGCCAGCTCTGCTCCCACCTGCACGTAGTCGCCGGCACGAACGGGGAGGGAGTACAACGTGCCATCGACCGGCGAAATCACCGTCGCCGATTTCAGTTGCGTCTCGAACGCCTGTGCCTGGTTCTCCGCCTGCTTCATGCGCAGCTCCGCGCTCGAGGCGCTTACACCGGCCTTCTCCGTCATCGCCTGCTTCTTTTCTTGCAACGCTTCCAACCTCGCCCGCGCCTTCGTGAGGAGCGCTTCATTTTGGGCCAGTTCATCTTGGGTTGCGGCCTGCTTCGCAACCAGATCGACGAGCGCTTTATGAGTTCGCTCCAAATTCTCCACTTCGACTTTGGCCTCCGCCAAGTTGCCCTGAAGTTCGGCCACTTCCTCGGGAGGCCCGCCCGCCTGCGCGTTGCGCAAGTCCTGCTTTGCCGCGAGCAGTGCCGCCTGGGCCTGTGCTAACTGGCTGCGTATATCGTTCGACGCGAGGGCCAGGATTTCCTCGCCGCGGTGCACCGCTTGCCCTTCTTTGGCGAAGACGCGGTCGACGAACCCGGCGAACTGCGCATTTGCAATCACAGGTGCCACCGGTTCGACTTTCCCGTTGCTGGTGACCACGGCGCTCAAGTCTTGGCGCGTGATTTTCACGACACTGACGACGGGACCCTGGCTACGCGATGCAAGCACCACCAACACGACGACTGCGAGCCCCGCTACCAGCGCCAGAATCACCCATTTTTTCTTATTTTTTTGCGCCATGCTCGACCGCGCCTCGCGGCACGGACGCCCCTAAACTTGCGAAATTGTAACAAACCCTTTCAGTGCTTGCTCATGCAAATGCTGCCTATGCCGCGATGTGCTTAAGGGGGATGCTATACTTGAACGAGAGGATGCCATCGGTATTTGTAGTTGCGCATGATTGGACACTGCGTACGGCGGTCCGTGCAGAGCTGCGCGAACGCGGCGTGGAAGCTCTGGGCATGGATTCCGCGGAAGACGCCGGATGGACCATCGCCAACGGACAAACGCCCGCCGCGCTTGTGGTTGAAGGCACCGCCGATTTCGTTTCCAATCCGGCCATACAGAATCTCATGTGTCGCGTCCCAACGATTTTGATTGCTTCGCGGACGGAAAAGATTCCGCTACCTCCAGCAGTGTCCGGCGAATCGAGCTCACCGGGACAGTACCGCGGCGTCGTGGTGTACCGCCCGGTGCAGGTTGGTGAAATCGTGGCACGGGTTCTCGATTTTTTGCGCCGGGGCCAAGCTGCCTGATTCTGGCCTGCCGAAGTGGCTCCTTCGAATTCTCTGAGGTTTGCGCTGTGCTTCAGTTTCAGATTTTGCGGGTCGTGTTAGAATCGCGGCATGAGTGAGACACATCAGCCAGCGACCACGCATCAGCCGCCTTCCGAGAGCCACGGTGCGCAACCGAAGCCAAGCGAGAGGCCTCCAGTAAAAATCCATCGGGTGTGCATTGGCTGCAACAACATGTTCGAAGTGACCATGGACAACTACGAAGCGAAGCACTGCCCTGCCTGCCACAAGGGCTAGAGTTACCGTCCAGTTTCCGATAGCCAAGCCAGTGGACTTGTCTCCGGCGGCAAAGGGCCGCGAGGAGATGGTGCCGCCTCCAGGTTACCTATGAAAAACGGGAGGACGGGCCAGGGGCGGTTTGTGACGGCTGAACATGCAAATTGAAAATGTGCGAAAGTGTTGCGATTAAAAATTCTGTAGGGCGCTTCTAAAAACTGGAGGCGAGAGCCTCGGCGGGCGTCAGTGGGACGAGCGTGGGAGGCGTCTCGCGTCATATACTCCCTGTTTTCGATGTTTTGGTCTGGCCAAATTCATCAGATAGTCATTATAACATAGTTGTCAAGAGAGCCGCGACACGAAGCGGAGGCGAAAAACGCCGGCGGGGCGCTGGCGCCACGGAACGACCACAGTCGAGGTGCCGCGCTGAAGCGGCGGCGCTACGTTTAAACCTCAGACACGCCGCCTAGCGACGTGCGGCGCTGAAGGGACGGCGCTACGTTCAAACCTCGGACACGCCGCCTAGAACTGAAAGCGGACGCCGAATTGTGCGGCGAAGGGCGTCGCTCCGGGAGAAAGTTCGTCGAGCGTACGGTATGAGGTGCCGAATTGGGAGGAGGCTTGGCCCACCTTCGGCAACGAAGTGAGCGGCGGACAGTTCAGACTGATGCTATTGGGATAAAAGGTGCAAGGACTGGTCGGATCGACAAGCGGGCTCTGGTAATAGTCGACGAAAGCGCTGTGGTCGGGGTTGGAGTACAGGTTCCCGCGATTGGTGACATTGAACAGGTCGGCGCTGAGGCGCAACTGATAGCGCTCGGAGAAGTTGATGTCCTTGCTGATGCGCATATCCCATCCGAAATAGCTGGGTTCCCGCCCGGGATAATCGGGCAAGAGGAACGGCTTGCCGCTGCCGATTTGGACGGCGGGACGATCATTCGTGCCAAAGCCCTGGTTGGTGACGCCATCGCCATTGACGTCGGTCAAGATATACGCCGGATAGGCCAAGCCGCTGTGGGCGATGAAGTTGTTGCTCCAAGTGAAGCCCCAAGGCAAGTCGGCGACCATGCCGGCTTTGAACTGGTGCTCCATGTCGAGGCCATCGCGGCCGTAATCAAGATTCAGGTTGAAAGGATCCTGAGGACCAAAGAAGGAGTCGGTGTCGCGCTCGCTCGACGCGTTGGAGTAGTTGCGCGACCAGGTGTAGTTGGCGAACATCTGGTAGCGATTGGAAAAGCGCTTATTCAAGGCGGCGACGAATTCGTGATAGTTGCCGTGACTGAAACTGGCCAGGGCGGTATCCGAGAACAAAGTGCAATCGAGAGGCAAAGCCCCCGGGAAAATGGTGCCTCCATTCGTGGCGCAGGTTCCGCCGGGGGTAGCAGCAAGGATGGTGCGCCCGAGAGGATCTTCGCTTGCGGCAGTTCCCGGAGCGGCGCCGTTGGCCGGAACGAAGTTACGGCCCCAGATCGTAGTGCTGAAACCGCCGGTGCGCAGGCGTGTGGAATGGACGAAGACGTAGTTAGCAGAAACGGTCCAGCTATTGGAGAAGGAGTGCTCGACACCGACAGTCAAGTTGGAGACGCGAGGATTGCGCAGGGAGGGATCTGAGTAGGTGATGCTGGGGCAACCCTCGAGGCTTTTGCAGAGTTGGTCAACGCCAAACGGCAGCGAGGAGGGGAAAAGATAGGGGAAGCCACTTAGCGTGGGCGGCGCAGGAAAGGCAGGGGTTTGCGGAATGTTGCAGAAGAACGAGACAACGCAGAAAAGCTGGGCGGCAATGGAACCGCCGCCGTTGGAGGCTTGCGGGAAGAAGATGGTGGGAATTTGGGCGTAGTAGTAGCCCCAAGCGGCGCGCACGACGGTCGGATGATTGCCGCCGGTCACTTGCCAGGCGAATCCAACGCGAGGACCGAACTGGCCGAAATCGTTGGGCGTGCGCTGCGGAACAGGGGCAATTTTGCTATCCGCGCCCTGGCCGACCCAAACCTGCGCCCCGGGCAGGGGAGTCTGAGGCTGGGGGTTCCACGTGCCATCCCAACGGAGGCCGTAAGTAAGGGTGATGTTCGGTGAGACCTGCCATTTATCCTGCCAGTACAAGCCCAGGCCAGTTTGATAATTCGGGAAGAGCAAGTTGGCTTGAAAGACATTCTTGCCGTCGAGGCCGAAACCCTGGATGAATTCGTTGTAGTTGTAATTATTGAAATCGTTGACGGTGGTGAAATTGTATTCACCAGCGCTCCATCCGGCGAAGACATCCTTGCGGTCGGCGAAGGAATCGACGTCGCCGCCAAACTTCATATCGTGTTTGCCGAAGGAGTAGGAGAAGTTGTCCTGGACCTGAAGCTTGCCAGCGTCGTTGTTGGCAGGCAGATAGAAGCGCTGGCCGAAATTGCCGACGCCGCTGATCTGAATTTCCGGGACGTTAGACTGTATGGCGTGGCGCTTGCGGGTCTCCCCACTGACTTCGACGCGAATCTCGTTGACCTTGCGGCCCAGGACAGTGGTCAGCGCGAAAGTTCCGGCGATGCCCTGGTTGATGAAATTTTCTGTGTTACC
>Ga0187819_10000742_pt1 | contig 16460 bp, 13 predicted proteins | sample NC_wetland_sal_i_15_FD_132411 | JGI IMG/M metagenome (GOLD analysis project Ga0187819, IMG submission 132411) | Wetland sediment microbial communities from Neuse River Estuary, North Carolina, USA - SO4_4 | ecosystem: Environmental > Aquatic > Freshwater > Wetlands > Sediment | place: USA...
ACTGCAGACTTTCGCGCGTTTAACCGGAGGCCGTTTCTATCAGCCTCGCTTCCAGGCCGAGTACCGGGAAATCTTCCACGATATCGCCGGAGACATTCGCAATCAGTATCAGATTGCCTATCACCCGACCAACCCCAAGCTCGACGGCTCCTACCGCAAGCTGAAAGTCGAAGTGGTGGCGCCCGACGGCGGGCCGCTCAAGATCAAGGATCAAAAAGGCAAGGATGTGAAATATCAGATCATTGCTCGCGAGGGTTACACCGCGAAGCATACGGTAGAGTAGTTCTAGTGGACGTGGAAGAGCTGATCCAACACAAACATCAGGCCAACTCCCAGAAACACCACAAAAGCCGTCCTCGCGCCCGGCTCGCGATTTACCTCTGGTATGAGGTCGGAAGCAGCCACGTAGATCGTCACACCCGCCGACAGCGGCAGGCCAAAGCTCACCTCGCGCTGTAGTAGCGCCATGGTCAGCACCCCCGCGAACGTCGCCGCGCCCAGCAGCATCGACGCTCCCCAAGCGATGCTCCGGCTCCGGCCGCTCGCCAGCATCACGGAGGTGATGGTGAAGCCTTCGGGAATCTTGTGCAGAAAGATAGCCAAGAAAATGATCCATCCCAGCCAGTTCGAAACCAGGAAGCCGGAGGTGATCGCGATACCGTCAAAAAATGTATGAATCGTGAGCCCGAGCAGGACCGAGTATCCCTTGTGGGTGTGAACGAACTGTTCCTTGTGAGTCTCTTCGCCGAAATGAAAGTGTGGAGTGACTGTGTGTTCGAAGAAATGAATGATCAGGTAGCCCACCAGAACCAGAAATGCAGCACTCTTGCCGCGCAGTTCCAGGCTGGCGGGAAAAACCTCCACGATTGCGGTAGCCAGCATAAACCCCGCGCCCAACGCGATGAAGTATTTGAGGTAGGAGCGCTCCCAGTGCTTCTGAACGATGATGGCTCCGCCGAACACGTTGGCCGCCGAGGCGGTAAGACCGAGCAGAAGACTGAGAAGGATGGGGTGCATGCTTGCCGGAGGATGATACCAGTTCTCAGTTATTGCGGCGGGCAGTTAGCATTTGGCACTTAGCACTTGGCCTTAACCTGCGAGTCCTTCATCCGAGAAATAGTTTAGGCTAAATGCCAGGCGCTGAGTGCTAAGAGCTTGTTATCCGCTGTGGCGAATATGCATCACGTCGCCGTCCTGCACGATGTAGTCTTTCCCCTCCAGCCGCAGCGTCCCGTGCGCGCGGGCATTGGCTTCTGACCCGGCTTCGAGCAGTTGGTCCCAGCGGATGGTTTCGGCGCGAATGAAGTGCTTTTCCAAATCGGAGTGAATGGCTCCGGCGGCTTCGACCGCGCGGGTGTGGACCGGAATCGTCCAGGCGCGGCACTCGTCCTCGCCCGCAGTGAAAAAGGAGATCAGCCCAAGCAGCGCATAAGTAGTCCGGATCAGGCGAACCAGACCGCTCTCCTTCAGGCCGTAACTGGACAGAAATTCGGCCGCGTCGGCGTCGCTCATTTCGGCGAGTTCGGCTTCTACCTTGCCGCAAATCGCCGCAGCCGCCGCGTTGGGACGCGCCGCTACTTCCGTCAGCTTGTACTTGCCGATTGCCTTCTCCAGGTCTTGCCCAAGCTCAGAACTTTCGTTCACGTTCAGCACACAGAGGAGCGGCTTCTCGCTGAGAAACATGAATCCCCGAAAACGCTTCTTGTCTTCGGGCGTCATCTCCATTTCTCGCAGCGGGCGCTCGGTTTCCAGGTGAGTCTTGGCGCGCTTGAGCAGCTCAAACTCTTTCTCGAGGTCCGCCGAGCGCATCTTCTTCAGATCTTTTTCGACTCGCTCCAGCCGCTTTTCGATCTGGCCAAGGTCGCTGACCATGAGATCAAATTCAACGTTCTTAACATCACGCAAGGGGTCGATCGGGCCCACATGGGGGATCGCGGGATCTTCAAAGGCACGGACCACGTGCGCCAGCGCATCCACCGTGCGCAAATGGCCGATGTAAGCAGTTTCTTTTAGCGCTTCTTGCCCGATCGCTCCGACGTCCACATATTCAACCGAGGCGTGGGTTAGCTTCTTGGGGTTGTACAGCGCGGCCAGGCGGTCGAGGCGATCGTCGGGCACTTTGGCAACTCCCACGTGCGCTTCGCGCGGATTGGCATATGCGTGCTCAGAAAGATTTGCCTTCGTGAGAATACGAAACAGAGATGTCTTGCCCACCTGCGGCAGGCCAATGATGCCGGTTTTCATAAGGAGGCCGTCAGGTACACCGCCACCAACCCCAGCAGAAGCACTCCACTCTCCACGCGTGTCGACCACACGTGCAGAGCATCGAACTGCACGCGAGCAGGATTGTCGGGAGGAACGGAGTCAATTTCGCCAATCGAGGCGCGCAGGGTATCCATGCGGGGAATGATGCCGAACTGCGAGATCAGCGTGAGTGCGAGCATCAGAACAATCACGATGTTCCGCGCGGCAAAAACGTGCAGAGTTCCCCGGGTCAGCTGACTGTAAAGAAGGGATGAGGCCAGGAAAACCAGTCCGGAGATAATGCCCATCCAGTGCAAGATCGCAATTGTACGCCCCACGAGGTTGCCGGCCAGATGCCGAGTCGGCAGCACGGCAAACGCAGCCGGAGCGACCGCAAAGGCGAAGAAGATCAGCCCGCCCAGCCAAACAACTAGGGACAGCACCATGAGATAGCGCAGAAAAGACATGACCAAACATTATCACGCCGCAACTGAGAACTGGGAACCAGCAACTGAGAACTGCTCTTACATCGGCACGGGCGTGCCGTCCACGATCTCCTGAATCACCTGTTCCGCCTGCTCCGACTTCTTCAGGGTGGAAGAATAGAGGCTATTCACGACCACGCGATGAGCGAATACCGGTACGACCAGCGGCTTGAAATCTTCCGGCGTGCAGAAGTTACGGCCGTCTAGAAACGCCATCGCCTGAGCCGCCCGATAAAGCATTTGCGACCCGCGAGGGGAAACCCCCAGCGAGAAATGCTCCGACTCACGTGTCCGCATGACAATCGCGAGGGCATAGCTGACCAGCGAGTCATCCACGCGCACCTGGGTGACGGCTTGCTGCAATTCCAACACGTCGGCACCAGTAAGCACCGCGCGCATGGCCTCCAGTTTGGCCGCGCCCGCTTCGGATCGCAGAATCTCCCGCTCCGCGTTGCTGTCGGGATAGCCCATGCGCACCCGCATCAGAAAGCGATCCAGTTGCGACTCGGGGAGCGGGTAAGTTCCATGGTGCTCGACGGGGTTTTGTGTGGCGATGACCAGAAATGGCTGCGGTAGGGGATAGGAGTGCGCATCCACTGTCACCTGGCCTTCGTTCATGGCTTCCAGCAGCGCCGATTGCGTTTTTGGAGTGGTGCGGTTGATCTCATCAGCCAACAGCACGTTGGTGAAGACCGGCCCGCGCTTGAACTCAAACTGCTGCTCAACGGCGGAGTAGATGGAGATTCCGAGGAGGTCGGAGGGCAGCATGTCACTGGTGAACTGCACTCGCTGGAAACTGCAATCCAGAGCACGCGCCAGTGCCTGTCCTAGCGTGGTTTTGCCGACGCCAGGTACGCCTTCGATCAGCAAGTGCCCGCGCGCCAGCAATGAAACCACAGCCAAGCGGACGATGTCGTCTTTGCCGCGAATCACTTTTCGCAGCATATTCTCCAGTTGGGTGGCGCGATGCGAGACGGCGCTGGCGGCTTCCGGGGACATTAAAGCGATTCTACTATGCGGGACTTGTCAGGCGCGGTTACGGAGGTTACGGAAGAAGCTCTTAGCTTCTAGCTTGAGCCAAAGAATCGAAGCCGGGAGCCAGAAGCTAGCAGCCAAAAGCCGCTTACTGCGTGAACTCCGCCGGCCTTCCCGTGAGCCGCTCGATCCGCTTCGCAATCGGCGGATGGGTAGAAAACAGGCTTCCGAAGTTCATGCCCAGCAATGGTTGAATGATGAAGAGGTGCGCGGTCGAGGGCGTGGCTTGCATCGGGAGCCGGCGCGAATAGGCGTCAAGTTTCGCCAAGGCGCTGGCCAGCGCATACGGGTTCCCGGTGAAGTGCGCGCCGGTGGCGTCCGCCTGGTATTCACGGGAGCGCGACACCGCCAGCTGGATAAGCGAGGCCGCGATAGGGGCCAGGATCAGCATGAGCAAAGCGCCGATCCCGCCACCACGGTCCCGGTCATCACGACCGCCCATGCCGCCGAAAAACATGGCCCAACGTCCCATGCTCGCCAGTATGGTGATGGCGCCGGCAATGGTCGCGGCGACAGAACTGATAAGAATGTCGCGGTTATTCACGTGGCCCAGTTCGTGGGCCAGCACGCCTTCAAGTTCCTCGTCATTGAGCAGGTTCAGAATGCCCTCGGTCACGGCGACGGAAGCATGTTGGGGATTGCGGCCGGTGGCAAAGGCGTTCGGCGACTCGTTGGGGATCACGTAAATCTTCGGCATGGGGATGCCGATCTTTTGCGTCAACCGCTCGACCGCCTCATACGCTCGTGGCAGTTGCTCGCGCGTCACCGGCTGGGCGCGATACATCGCCAACGCAATCTTGTCGGAGTAGAAATACGAAACGAAGTTCATGACCACGGCGAGTCCCAGCGCCAGGATCATGCCGTTCTGGCCACCGAAGTAACGGCCGATGAACATCAGCAGAAGGGTCAGAGCCGTGAGCAAAAACGCGGTTTTGAATGTATTTCCCATGGAAGCGCTCACCACATTAGATGGTACGCGCAACCGGGGGATTCAACCAGGGACTCAGGACAAAACCGAAACTGGTTCGCGCGCGTAAGTACCGCCGCTACAAGGGGAAAACAGCGACGGGCGAGAGCCTGCCCTGAGCGAAGTCGAAGGGATGCCCGTCCTCTATCAACTTTACCTACTTACTTTGGCTGCTCCCCGCTTCACGGCCCGCTCCAGGGTCTGATCCAGGGCGGCCTTGGCCTTTTCATATTCTTGCTGCGAGATTCGGCCTTGCTTATGCTCCACTTCGAGTTGGAAGATTTCTTCCTTCAGAGCTTCGAGCAGCATAGAAGACCGGTCTGTGGTCTTTGGCTGGATTACGCGTGGAGCCGGTACCACCTCAACATCGGAAGGCGCAAAATCGGGGACGCCGGCGGTTTTGGATCGTCCCGCGATATAGATTCCTCCCGCGGTCAGCACGATGGCGAACCCGCCCAGAATGTACCAGCGGTATTTTTCCAGCGGATCGGGAGCGTCGATCGGCGGACCGAGTCCGCCACCCGGACGCGAATCGCGCCCCACGACCGCTCCACCTCCCGCCGGTGTCGGGCTACCCTGGCTGTCATCCCCTGCCTCAGCGAGCATGCCCGTGCCGGAAATCGCGAAGGCCAGCGGCTGGCCTACGCTGGTGTTCGAAGCCACTTGCACGATGGCATCGGATTGGCGCGGATCGTTCATCGCCTGAAAGGCAGTGCCTTGGCCGGCAGTGAACTGCATCGTCTTCGGCAGCATCACTACAAAATGCTGGGCGCCGTAAAGCGCTCTGGGATTGATATTGGCCTGCCCACTATAGGGCATGTGAAAAGCGATCTGAAACTGAGTCTCGCCGGGACGCAAAGGGAAGATGAACGCGTAGCGGTTCTTTTCTTTTTGCGGCACCGGGGAAGAATTGATGGGCTGTCCGCCTGCGGTCATTGCCATGGACTGGTCCACTTCCGCGCCGTCCGGCAGATAGAACTCAAAGTTTTGATCATTCATCTGGGTACGGGGAGGGTTGGATCGATTATCGACAGCGAACAGCCGGATGCCCTGCAGTTGGTTGCCTTGCGCCTGGAAGCGCATGACGTCAGCGGTCACGCCGATGCCCTCCACCCTTTTGGCCACATCGTAGACTTGCACTTCGACCGACGTGGTTCCCGGCGGTGCCATTTTGTGATAGGTCACGCCCTGGTGGACCACGCGAACAAGATGTGGGCTGCCGGCATCGTCGAGCTTCACAGAGAAATTGCCCTTGGAATCGGTAGTAGTGCGTCCGGCCTCTTGCATGCCCTGTGCGAGACTCAGAAGCACAACGTCATCGCCCGCGGCAGGCTTGCTGCTGGTGGCATTGGTTACTGTTCCGGTGAGAGTCTGGGCAGAAGCTAAAGCGCTAAGTAGCATTACAAGCAACACGACAACAGCCCGCCCAGGGTTAGCCGCGAAGCGGCGCCAGAATGAAGCCCACGGCCCTTCGACTGCGCTCAGGGTAAACGCAAGCCGTGGGTCGAAAGAGCGAAATGAGCAAGCTCCCGAGGAGCGAAAGAATAGTTGCGACACAGGCTCTGCAGCCTTGGTCTGAGGTGACATCAAACGCGGGCTCCTTTTTTGTCGCGGAGTGGCCCTGTGGCAGCGGCTTCTTCCAGGTGCGCGATCTCGGCCAGCACCGCAGCCGCTTCTTCTTCCAAAGAATTCTTCATCGCCTGGTAGTCGGCATCGGGGAACTTGCCGGCTTTGAATTCGAAATTCAGGTCGCGCAGGTTCTCGTAGACCGCCTCTTTACGTTCACGCAGGTAGGAAAGGCGGGTCTTCTGCGGACCGAGATATAGCCTTCCCGGCAGATAGAAGACGTAAACCAGGGCGCCGAAGGTGATCAGCATGCAAGCCAGGAGCGCGACGGTCATGCTTCGGTCTCCTTCCTGGCCTGTTCGCGGAAGCGTTCGAGTTCGGCGCCTCGGACGGGGACCGGAGCATCCGCCGGCATCAAGAGTGGCCGCGATCGCCAGGCACGCACGATGAACGTAACCAGCCCGAGTCCCAGGACCAAGATAAGGTAGGGCGCGATCCAAGCCACCCGGTTGAAACCTGTCTTGGTCGGCGCAGCCAGCACGGTGGGGCCGTACTTCTGCACGAAGGATTGCAGCGTGAGATCGTCATTGTCGCCGCGGTCCACCGCCGCCACCAGCTCGGCGCGCATGCGGTCGGAGTACGAACAGCCTACGTGATTGCACTCCAGCAAAATCTGGTTGCAGCCGCACGCGCACATCAAGCGATGGCCGAGATCGTTGAACCGCGCCGAGTCATCGCCCGCGCCGGCAAAAACCAACATCGCAACCATCAGCAAGCCGGCCTGCACCATTCGTTTGAGCAACGGAATTCGATGGCTAGACACTAATCACCTGCTCCCACTGGCTCAGCGTGCATGCGAGCCGGGGCCACCACCCGAACCGGCACGGCGTTGGGAATCAAAGCCACCACAGTCCCCACAATCATGATCCACACGCCTACCCAGATCCAACCAACCAGCGGGTTCAGGTGCACCTTCAGGATGGGGCGACCGGTATCCTGGTTCAAACCTTCGTAAACCAGGTAGAGATCTTCTTTGATAGTGGAGCGGACCCGCGGCATGGTTGAGGTCTGCTGACTGGCTTTGTAGAAACGCCGCTCCGGATAAAGGGTATCGATCTGCTTGCCGCCTTTAAACACATCCATCACCGCCCACTCGCTGCCGTAGTTAGGATTGTCGTCCTGCGTGTAGGAGCGACAGACCAGAGTATAGGGGCCGATGGTCATCTTGTCGCCGAAGCCCATTTCCATCTCTTTGTCCTGATTGAAGGCGGAGCCGGCGAATCCGATCATGATGACAATCACGCCAAAGTGGACGATGTAGCCGCCGTACCGGCGAGTGTTGCGGTGGGCCAAGTGCACAATGGAAGCGAACAGATTTTGCCCCGTATGCCGGCCAATCACGCGGCCCCCGCGGACGAATTCGGAGATCACGGTCAAGGCCACCAGCACCGATAGCATGATCGTCATCAGCGAATAGAAATACGAAGCATCCCGCCAGGGGCGCATGCCCATCACCACCAGCAATAGGCCGACTCCAACTGCGCCGATTGCCGGCCATCGGAAATTCCTCTTCAAGCTTTCTAGCGAAGTTCTACGCCAAGCTAGCAGCGGGCCGAGCGCCGTGAGCAATAGCAGCAGCAGCGCAACCGGGATGTTTACACGATTGAAAAACGGCGGGCCCACCGTGACCTTGTTGCCCTGCACCCACTCCGACAGCACCGGGAAGAGAGTGCCCCACAGCACGGTGAAGCAGGCCACGAGCAGCAGCAGATTATTGAACAGGAAACTCGATTCGCGTGAAACCAGCGACTCCAACTTGTGCTCGGTCTGCAGATGCGAGCGGTTCTTTACGTAGAAGAAGACGCAAGTCGCGAAGATCAGCGCCAGGAATGCCACGAACCAGTCGCCGATCGACGATTGTGCAAAAGCATGCACCGAACTGACCACGCCGCTGCGGGTCAGGAAGGTGCCAAAAATTGAGAGTCCGAAGGTGGCAAAGATCAGCCACATGTTCCAGGTCTTCAGCATGCCACGCTTTTCCTGCATCATCACCGAGTGCAGAAAGGCTGTACCCGTGAGCCAGGGCATGAGCGAGGCGTTTTCCACCGGGTCCCAACCCCAGTAGCCACCCCACCCCAGCACCGAATAGGCCCAGTGCGCACCCAGAAAAATCCCGCAGGTCAAGAATCCCCAGGTCACCATCGTCCAACGACGCGTGATGTGGATCCACTTCTCGCCGGGATAGCGCATGATCAGGGCCGACAGTGCGAAGGCAAACGGCACAGTGAACCCCACGTATCCCAGATAGAGCATAGGCGGATGAATGACCATCTCGGGATACTGAAGCAGGGGATTAAGTCCGCTGCCGTCAGCGGGCAGCGAACCCTGCATAACCCCAAAGGGATTGGCGGCGAAATTGAGCAGCAAAAGGAAGAAGACCTGGACGGCCGCAATAATGACGGAAGCGTATGCGAACAACCGCACGTCCGTCTTGTAGCGCAACCGGAGAACTAGGCCGTAGGCCGACAGCAGCAATGACCAGAACAGCAGAGAACCTTCCTGGCCAGACCAGAGCGTGGCGAATTTGTACGGCGCAGGAAGATCGCGGTTGCTGTGATGGAAAATGTAGGCGATCGAGAAGTCATTCTGGAAGGCGGCAACTACCAAGACCACAGCCGCTAGAAAAACCACTGCAAAGGTCGCAACTCCGGCGCGGCGGGCAGTCTCGCTCAGACGTGCCGAGGATGTGTCCTGCTCGCGGACGAGTGCCACCAGTCCGCCCAGGAAAGAATAGGCGCTCAGCGCCAACGCGAGCAGGAGGGCAAAACTGCCAATTTGTGACATGGGAAGGCCAGACGGTATTTTTTCAGAAACTATCCATCGAGGCAACCGGAAAGCCAGGGGTCTTAAGCCTTATGATCGTGCGGGGGGCTTTTCGCAAAAGAGCGCTGTACAGAAAGTTGACAGAACTCGCTCAGGGAAGCTGTGGATCGCAGGCGTAGCGCTTCCCGCCCAGCCTTACTAACACACGGCTACGCGGGTTTGCCGTGAGGATTCAAAACGCAGAACTCCGTCACGGCAAACCCGATACGTCCAAGCGCGCGGGAGTTCCCGTCCTACGCGCTCTGGTGATGTTGCTGGCGGGCAAGAACTTCGCGTTCTGCCTGGAACCAGTCGTCATTTTCGTTGCCGGGAGTGCATCCGCGTTCCTCGTACAGTTCGTACGCGCGTTGGCGGATCTGTGCCTCCAAGTCAATCGGAGTCGGGCTGCTCGAGGTAGCGCTTTTCCGAACCGGAGAAGTGGAGGTCACTTCCGGCATGGTGATTACTCGCGTGCTGGTCGAATTGTTGGTGCGCGGGGTTTTTGCTCTGGCCATGATCGATACTCCTTACAGATACAGTTAATGAATTTATGATTACTCGAATACACAACGCCGCAGACTGAGATTTTCCCCCACAGATTCGTGTGACGAGTATGACTTAATAATAAACGGAGTTCCTGTGGATTTGTGAAATTCGCAGAGAAAATTAATCTTGGTGAAACATAAATTTTTCTTATCGGGCTTCTGTGAACTTTCATAACTGCAAACTGTTGCGGAATGCAACAGTAATCAATAGAAATCGTGCGAAGTGGTCTCAGCCCGAGTAATAGCCAATGGCATTACTCGTTCGGCCCTTACGGAAATCACGTTATCTTGATTCTGCAGGATGCCCTCCACCATAAGAAATTGTTCGGAACTTACCAGCAGGCGGTTTTTCTGAAACAAATCAGGATGGATGATCGCATTGGCCACTCCGGTTTCATCTTCCAGACTGAGAAAACAAAAACCCTTCGCCGTTCCCGGACGCTGGCGGGCAATGACGCATCCCCCAATCCGCACCTGCTGACCGCTGGAAACACGACTGAGTTCGCAGGCTTTGCGAACCCCGATCGCGTTCATGCGGTCCCGATGATAGGCCATGGGATGAGGGCCAACCGTCATGCCTGTACCACGAAAGTCAGCCACCAGCCGTTCTTCCGCATTCATAGGACGCAGTGGAGAACTGGTATCGGGTTCGGGGAGAGCGTCCAGCAAAGGTCCAGAAAGGCGGACCGCGCGCTCGACCTGCCAAAGAGCGTCGCGGCGATGAAGTTTCGAGTGGGCAGTGGGCAGTGGATAGTGAGCGGTATTACTCCTATCAACAGTATTGTCATTCCGAGCGAAGCGAGGAATCTGCTTTCTACCGGAAACTGGAAACTCGGAAATGGAAACTGAATTCAGTGCTCCAATCTCCGCCAACGTGTTCAATTCATCTTTGCGCAATTCAGGTACCCGATGGACCAGATCGCCAATAGAAGTGAAAGGAGCAAGATTGCGTTGCTGTACCAAAGCTTGTGCTGTTTCTCCACGCAATCCACGGGCATAACGCAGGCCCAGTCGTAGTGCTTTGCCGCCGGCCGAACTGGCAACCGGGAACTGAGAACTGGGAACTGATTCCAACGTACACTCCCATCGCGATTTCATGACATCAATCGGCAGAACCCTCAGCCCGTGCCGTTGCGCGTCTTTCACAATGGTTGCCGGGTGATAAAAGCCCATGGGCTGATTGTTGAGCAGAGCGGCGGTGAACGCTGCCAGGTAATGGCATTTCAAATAAGCGCTGGCGTAGGCAATGAGCGCGAAGCTGGCAGCATGGGACTCGGGAAATCCGTAAAGCGCAAACGAAGTGATGGAAAGAATGATCTGTTCCTGCGCCTCCCGCGAAATGCCATTTTGCATCATGCCCGCGCGCAGCCTGGCCTCGATTTCCTTCATGCGTGCTTGGGAGCGCTTGAATCCCATGGCGCGACGCAGGTCTTCAGCTTCGCCGCCGCTGAAATTGGCGGCGACCATAGCGATGCGCAGCAATTGCTCCTGGAAAAGTGGCACCCCCAGAGTGCGCGCCAGGACGGGCTCGAGCGAAGGATGCGGATAGGTAACCGCTTCGCGTCCCTGGCGCCGCTGCAAATAAGGATTCACCATCTGGCCGACGATGGGGCCGGGGCGAATGATCGCGACTTCCACCACGATGTCATAGAAGCGCTGCGGGCGCAGACGCGGCAGGCACGACATCTGCGCCCGGCTCTCCACTTGAAACATGCCGATGGTGTCAGCTTTTTGCAAAGTGGAATACACTGTGGAGTCGTCCGCGGGCAGATGCGCCAGATCAACTTCTTCCTGGTAATGGTTGCGAATGAGCTGCAGGGATTCTTCCAGCACGGCCATCATTCCCAAGCCGAGCAGATCAACTTTGATGATGCCGAGATCGGCGCAGTCTTCTTTGTCCCACTGCACCACCACGCGGCCCGGCATGGAGGCGGGTTCGAGCGGAACCACGGAATCGAGCTGTCCCTGGCAAATCACCATGCCACCCGAGTGCTGGCCGAGGTGGCGTGGCAAGTCTTGTACGGCAACGCACAGTTCAAAATATTTTCGCAGGCGAGGATGATTCAAATCCAAACCAGCGTCACGGAAGCGATGGTCCATGGCGTCATTGGCGTCGCGGTATTCCCAGGTGGAAACCGCGGCGGAAACTTTGTCCAGCGTCTCCGGATCGAAGCCCAGAGCTTTTCCCATTTCACGACCGGCCATGCGGCTGCGGTAGGTGATGACGTTGGCCGTCATCGCGGCGCCGCGTTCACCATAACGCTTATACAAATACTGGATCACGCGCTCCCGTTGATCGCCGCTGGGCAGATCGAGATCAATGTCCGGCCACTCGCCGCGCTCTTCGGAAAGAAAGCGTTCGAAAAGCAGTTCCATGCCGACGGGATCGACCGCGGTGATGCCCAGCGAATAACAGACTGCGCTGTTGGCCGCCGACCCGCGTCCTTGCACCAGAATCTTTTCGTCACGGCAGAAGCGGACCAGATCCCAGACAATAAGAAAGTAGCCGGCGAGGGCGAGTTTCTCGATCAATTTCAGCTCTCGCTCAATCTGGCAACGGGCGCGGTCTCTCAGGTCGCTAGTAGCCCGCCCATAGCGCTGCTGAAAACCTTCCCAGGCGCGCTGGCGGAGAAACGAAATCATGCTTTCGCCTTCCGGCACGGGATACTTGGGAAATTCGTATCCCAGATCCTTGAGCGTGAACTCGAGCCGGGAAGAAAGTTCCACAGTATTGGCGATGGCCTCCGGAAGATCGGCAAACAGCGCTTGCATCTCCTGTGGTGATTTCAGGCGACGCTCGGAATTGCGCGCCAATAAACGTCCCACCGTCTGCAGCGTGCGATGATTGCGGATCGCGGTAAATACATCACACAATTCACGTTCGGCAGGAGTGGCGTAACAGACGCCGTTTGTGGCTAGCAGCGGAAGATGCAGCCGATGGGCAATTTCGAGCGCGGCGTGATTACGAGCTTCCTGCTTACGATGAAAATGACGCTGCAGTTCGACGTAGACATTCCCGCGGCCAAAGATTTCCGTCAGGCGTTCAACTTGGGCACATGCTTCTTCCATACCGCCGTTTGCCAGGGCGAGAGCCAGCGCGCCATCCTCGCCACCGGTCAGGCAGATGAGTCCGGCCGCGTGTTCCTTTAATTCCTCTTCGTGTGCTGCACCCTCCCCTTTCGCTGCGCGCAGCTTCATTTTGGTGATCAAGCGGCAGAGGTTTTGATAGCCAGGACGCGAAGTGACGAGAAGCGGAAGCCGGAATCCACCACAGAGACGCAGAGACACAGAGGAATTCTTGTTTGTTGATTCGTGACCGTTAAATTGATCAGCGTGAATCCGTTTAGATCCGTGGCTAATTAATGTGCTTTTCTCTGTGGCTCTGTGGCTCTGCGGTGAAAAACACTCGCACGTCACCTCTGCCCCAATATGTGCCTTCAGCCCGGCTTTCTTTGCCGCCATGTGGAAACGCGGCGAACCATAGACGCCGTCGCGATCCAGCAGCGCCATAGCCGGCATGTTCAAATTGGTGCAAGTTGCAATTAGGTTCTCGGGCAGGGAAGCGCCTTCCAGAAAGCTGAACGCAGAACGGGAGTGCAGCTCGATGTACACCGGCTAATCGTAAGTTCCTTCCAGCAGCCATCGTCCGCTGAGCAGATCGCGGACCAAGCGATATAATGCAACGCCGTTTTCCTGCTGCACGGCAATGTCCCATTCGTCGCGCGCCCAACCTTCCTGTTCCCACCAATCTCCCGAGGAACGCCAAGGCCCTGCTGCCCAGAGAATCTCGCCATGGATTTCCTTGCGTTTCGAGCAGGAAATAGATTCCGGTTTGCCCTCACCCAGAGTGACAGCGACAGTGGCGGGAGGCCGGAACATGCGCAGCGCGGTGACCAAATCGTCAGAGTTTTTTGCCGTTCTGGATTTCCCCTGCGGTTCGCTGGGGGCGAAGCGCTGCATCTGAAATCCCTCCGGACGATGGGTATCCAGAAGCGCTGGTGATCCCACTTGGTTTTCTCCGACGATTCCTGCAATTCTGGCCAGCGTGAGTTCGAGTTTCTCCGGTTCCGGCGAGGGCGGGAGAAAAAGTCCGCCTTGCGCTGCCCGTGGCTGCACGGGTTCTGCTGCCAGATGAATTTTGACTATCGGAGCGCCCGGAGGATGCGCTTTCAAATCAAGCTGCAGCAACTTGAGGAAGGTTTTGCAATCGAGCAGGGGGACGGGAAGACGGAGCGTGCGGTGAAATAAGGATTTGTCATCCTGAACAAGCGCGTTCTGTGCGCGCAGTGAAGGATCTGGACGAGACACCGCACCGCGATCCTGTCCGGGACAGGATCGCAATAAGTGCGAGGCGAGCATCCCTTTTTCACTGTGTCCATTTTCCAACTCCAATTCCAGCCGCAATTCCTGCGTTGCCAGGGCTCGCGCCCCCAGACGCGCACAGAGTTGCTCCAGCATCCGGTCCAGCAAAAACGCCAGCGGCTCGAGCAGCACCAGGGGATATTCCAATTCGATGGCTTCTTCAAAAATCAGCGGTGGCGCAACCGGAACCAGGGCGCGCGAAATCTTCCCGCCCGCCAGCTTTTGTAAATAGATGCCAGGCTGCCCCAATCGTTCACTCAAGGCGACATCCGGCAAGGCAGTCAATTCGCGAAAATTACGCACCCCCCAGCGGTGCAAGCTTTCCAAAAGCTGCTCCCATTCTGGCTGGGCTCGCTTTTCCGCAAACAGAACCTCCACCGGCAAACTGCCCAACTGTTCTGCTTCTCTGTCTTCTGCAATCATGGTCACCCCGGAAAATCCGCGAGCCGCGAGTACGGCTGTATCTGGATTAGCAGCCACGGCAATGCTGCTTTCAAGCCCGAGATTCGACGCCCGGCGGGCCAGATCGCGTGCAATTTTGGGCAGCGGACCGAAAAGTGACTCCAGCCCGGCAAGATCGAGCACGATCGTGTCTGGACCTGCATCTTCCACACAAGGCGAAAAAGACTGCGCACAATCCAGCAACGCGGCATGAGCCGCGGTTTCCTGCAACGAAGAACGAGCCCGCAATACCAGACCAGGGCAGGTTTCCACTTGCAGCTTGGTCATTCCTGGACTCACTCCGGCGCGTTGGGCGTTTTCATTCACGGCAAAAACTTTTTGCAGCGGAGCTTTGCCTTCGAGCACCGCTAAAGCCTGCGAACGGAGCTCAGGTTCCGTGCGCAGCAATGCCTCTACGGGAAAATCGGGCACGAAGATGCAGGCAAAAGGCATGGGTTGTGAAAGGCTGTCAGCTTTCAGCTTGAAGTGACCGTTTTCATAAGAAAAACTCACGATTCGTATCAGAGCCCGCCTTTACCAGGCCTGCGGAAAAACTCTCGCGGCGCTGGAGTTTTGAAGGGGCCGGCTGGAAGCCGCGCTCTTTCAAACCTAATCGCCGATTACCGAATTTCCCCGCCTACCCAGCCCGTATTGTTTTGGTGGTGAACGCCACCGCGATCGAACGAACCGGCTTCCGCTCCAACCGCGAACGCAACAGTTCTCCTTGTACCCGAAAACCGTCCAGAAGCTGCGCGTGCGTGGGAGCTTCAGGGGCTAAAGCCTGAGATCCTTTGGACGCTATGGCGGCATGGCTGAAGCCACGCCCTTCCACGGCGCCATCTGAGGCATTCCTTTGAGCTGATAGCTGAGAACTGAAAGCTGATAGCTTCTTTGCCGAGACTTTCAGCAGCAGCGAAGCACAGGTCTGCGCACACGGCGCCGGCGTAATCACGAACAGCACCGTGGAGGTGCGCTCCACCGCGCGCTGAAAACGGAACCAGGAGGTCAGCGGGACGTGCCGTGCTGTTTGGAAGGGTACATCGCCGAGATCAATGATCACCAGACCGAAGCCGCCGCTTTGCAAAAGCAGATCCGTGACGCGCAGCCCCTGCTCCACCGGACCTTCCATATGAAGTTTCTTGCTGCCCTCCGGGTTTCGGTGTTTCTTAGGTGGATGTTTTTCCTGCCGGTTGCACCGCACCCACAATAATCTTTCAAAATCCACTCCCGCCTCCGCCGCCGACACGGGATCGAATGCATCACTCACGTCCACCAGAGTGCAAGCTTCCTGTCGCTGAGTGGCTGCCGCTAAAGCAGCCAACAGCACGCTGGTGCGGCCCGAAGACGCCGCCCCGCAAACTTCAGTGAGACATCCGCGCGGCAGACCGCCGGTCAGCGCGTTCAGCTCGCGAATCCCACTTGAAACCATCTCCGGCGCGGGACGCACTTCGAGCCGGGAAGCCGGGCGCACTTCCGTGAGCTTGGGTATTGCCGACAAGCGCCCCCAAATCAGGGACGGTGACTTCAGGGCAGCAGAGGCCATAGGACGGCGCTCCGCCGCAGTCGGAAAAAGCGGAAAAGACGACATGAGAACCTCAGAATTTTCAGGGAACAGCAGGGGAAAGCCCCGGGCGAATGCAGCAGTTATATTCGCTTTTTATTCGCCTGCAGGAATTGTGGCACTGGGAGGCAGCTTTGTCAAGGCGGAGATGGTTTGCTACGAGATCACGCTTGGACCCGGCCTACCAGCGAAAGCGTCTTGGAACCGCGCCAACGCCTGCAATCACGCAACGCCAGATCGTTACACGGCACAAGATAGTTACGTCGGTGAGTACTGGGTGATTCAGACACTACCCCGTCGATGGGCCCAGCCTTTCGCACCCCTGATTTGTTTTATAATCTCTGCCAGCCCGTGGCGCTATCGTCTAGGGGTTAGGACGGAAGATTCTCAAT
>Ga0187819_10000743_pt1 | contig 16459 bp, 15 predicted proteins | sample NC_wetland_sal_i_15_FD_132411 | JGI IMG/M metagenome (GOLD analysis project Ga0187819, IMG submission 132411) | Wetland sediment microbial communities from Neuse River Estuary, North Carolina, USA - SO4_4 | ecosystem: Environmental > Aquatic > Freshwater > Wetlands > Sediment | place: USA...
AAGATCTTCGCCTCCGGCGTGCAGGTCGAAGCTCTCTCCGAGTTCCTGCATCGACATGACGGAGCACTCAAGGTGCCAGCCGGGACGGCCCGGGCCGATGGGCGTGTTCCATGAAGCCTCGCCAGGCTTAGGCGCCTTCCAGAGAGCGAAGTCGCGAGCGCTGTCTTTGTCGTATTCGTCAAGGTCGACTCGGGCACCGTCGAGCATCGTCGAGAAATCCTTCTTCGACAACTTGCCGTAGCCGGAGAACTTGGCGATCCGGAAATAGTAAGATCCGTCGTCGGCGCGGTAGGCGATCCCCTTCTCGACAAGTTTTGCGACAAATTCCGCCATCTCCGGAATATGCTCGGTGGCGCGGACCAGGGTTGGCTCTTCAATGCCGATCATTGCCGAGTCTTCGAGGAAGGCCTTCTCGTATTTCGCCGTGTATTGCTGAACGCTAACACCTTCGCGCGCGGAGTTGCGGATGATTTTGTCATCGACGTCGGTGATGTTCATGACGTGATGGACTTTGTATCCGCTCTGACGAAAAAATCTGCGCAGGAGATCGACGGCTACAAATGTGCGGAAGTTGCCGATGTGCCCGTAGTCATAAACGGTCGGCCCGCAGGCGTACATGCGGACTTCGGAGTCACGAAGAGGGCGGAATTCCTCGACTTGCGACGACATCGTGTTATAGAGGCGAAGGGCCATGGCTGAATCGGATATCGCAAAACGAACTTAAGATTCTAGCAGGCGGCGGGGGAACACAATCCAGCCAAGCACGGCGACCACGGGGGCTGAAGCTGGCTTCAATTTCACAAACTCTACGCGGCCTTTAAAGGGACCGCTCATCCACGGTGAAACGTTCGTCAGGGGCTATTTCGGCAACCTGCCATGGGTCGCTTAAACGCCGGTCAAATCGGCGTCAGGAGGTTGGATGCTGCGCCGGCGGAAGGGTGTGCGTGTGTTCGCGCAAACGCTGCTGCACGAGAATCACATAATGCAGCGCCGAAAGGATAGTAAAGAAAAAGGTAGCTCGCAGAAAGACAGTGCGGGCAATCCAGATCCAGCGCAGGGGACGGACTTCGAGCAGAAGGACGAAGAACACGGCGCTGATTTGCGAAAACGTGTTGGCCTTGCCAAAAATGCTGGGACGAAAGTTGCGTAGCCCGGCGATGGCGAACAAGACGGCGCTGGCGGCGAGAATCGAAATGTCGCGGCTGAATACCAGGACCGTGAACTTCCACGGAATCTTATGCAGGATGGAGAGCACGAGAAACATGGTGCTCAACAGCAGCTTGTCGGCGATGGGGTCGAGATACTGCCCCAGCAGCGTTTGCTGGTGCAGCGTGCGGGCCAGGAGTCCGTCGAGGCCATCGCTGAAACCAGCGATGACGAAAACGACAAGCGCCCACAGATAGCGCCCTTCAACCAAGTGAATGACGATGAATGGAACGAAAATCATCCGCAACAAGGTGAGCTGGTTTGGGGCAGTAAACACTTGCGAGAGTTTCACGCACGCTCCTTCGAAGCATGCAGTTTGGACTCATCAGGATTGACGGTTGGTCGATTACCGCCGGCAAGGGCGGCGGAAGGCTCTAACCCGGTCTTGGCCAAGAAGCGCTGCGAGAGCGACGGGAGAGTGCCGTCAGGCAGGTCCAGTTCAACGCGCTCGATGCGGTGCATGGGAAAGAAAACGACCGCCGGAGTGAACGGTTCGCCGTCTCGCACCATGACCGTGAGGTCTTCGAACGAAGCCAGCTCGGCTCCGCTCAGGCTGAGCCCTTCGGGAGCCAGCCCGAGAATCATGCCCCAGAACTTCTCGCGGGGATTGCTCAGCGTGACGATCACGAGCGCTCCCGGCAAAAACGGTGCGCTCGGCCCGGCGCGATCAGTCGGTTCCCCGGACGGATTTTTCTCCATGGCAAGATTGTCGCCGGGAGCAGCGTTCATTGCAAATCCCACACTGCGATTCGGATTCAACTTGGGACCGCGCGGCTTTGGCGTAGCTTCGGACTCCGGTATGCTGAGCGGACATGCAGCCTGAGACAGCAACCCCGGTCATCGAGTTCCGCGATGTTTCTTATCGTGTGGGCGATACTCAGGTGCTTGCCGGGCTGAATCTGCAGGTCGCGCGGGGAGAGACGCTCGTGCTGCTGGGGCGCAGCGGCTCGGGCAAGACGACGACGCTCAAACTGGTCAACCGGCTGGTTTCGCCGACAACCGGCGACATTCGCGTAAATGGCGCATCGAATGCGCAAATGGATGTGACGCGACTGCGTCGCGGCATTGGGTACGTCATCCAGGAAGTTGGACTCTTTCCGCACTTCACCGTCGCGCGAAATATCGGGCTGGTTCCGAAAATCGAGGGCTGGCCGGCGGATCGGATCCGCACGCGTGTTGAAGAATTGCTGCAGCTTGTGGGACTGGCGCCTGAGTTGGCTGGGCGCTATCCGCATGAGTTGTCCGGTGGGCAGCGACAGCGTGTGGGCGTCGCCAGAGCGCTGGCAGCGGATCCGGAAATTCTTCTGATGGATGAGCCTTTCGGTGCGCTCGACCCGCTGACGCGCGACGATTTGCAGCACGAATTTCTTTTGCTGCAGCAGCGATTGAACAAGACCGTAGTCTTCGTTACGCACGATCTGCGCGAAGCATTGCGGCTGGGAACGCGGATTGCGCTGATGGAGGCGGGGAAGCTGGTCACTGTGCTGCCACCGTTGGAGTTTTTGAAATCGAACGATCCGTGGGCGTCAGCCTACGTCAGGGCTTTTGGAGACGGGCTGGAATCGGCTGCAAATCGAGGCGCGTCATGAACGTGATTCAGTTCATCTTGCAGAACCGTGCGCAGGTTCTTGAACTCACTGTGGAACATCTGTGGCTGGTGGGAGTGTCTACAGTTTTTGCGATGCTGATCGGCATACCGCTCGGGATCCTGATCGCTCACTGGCCGCGATGGAACAAGCCGGTGTTGGGAAGCGCGAACATTATTCAAACCATCCCGAGTCTGGCACTCTTCGGGTTCCTGCTTCCAGTGCCGTGGCTTGGCGAGCGCGCGGATCGGCTGGCGATTCTCGCTTTGACGCTTTATGCCCTCCTGCCGATCATTCGAAACACTTACACGGGCATTCGAGGAGTCGACCCCGCGGTGGTAGAAGCCGGCAGGGGAATGGGGCTGACGGAGTATCAGTTGTTGCTTCAGGTCGAATTGCCCTTAGCGACGAGCGTGATTCTTTCGGGCGTGCGAGTGGCTGTCGTCATCTCGGTCGGGCTGGCCACGATTGCGGCGGCGATTGGCGCTGGTGGTCTGGGTGAGTTTATTTTCCGCGGGCTGGCCATGGTTGATGATCGAGTGATTCTTGCCGGGGCGATCCCGGCAGCGATTCTGGCGCTGCTGGCTGACTTTGGTGTAGGGTGGCTGGAAAGGAAGCTGCGGCCGCGATGAGCCTTCGTGTATCCAGTCTCTGCGTGGTGTTGCTTTTCGCAGTCGCTTTAGTTTCTTGTTCGCCTTCGCGCTCCGATCGCATCGTCGTCGGATCGAAGAATTTCACCGAATCGTTCATCTTGGGCGAACTCATTGCGCAGCAGATCGAGAGTCATACCCACCTGAAAGTCGAACGGCGCTTTTATCTGGCGGGGACATATATCTGCCAGCAGGCGATGCTGGCGGGGAGAATTGACATCTATCCGGAATACACGGGCACAGCGCTTACAGCGATTCTCAAACAGACTACCGGGGGCGACAAGGCAGACGTTTATCAAAGGGTAAAGCGGGCCTATGAACGCCGCTTCGGGCTAATGCTGGGTCCGACGTTGGGATTCAACGACACGTTCGCGATGGAAATTCGCGGCGAAGAAGCGCGACGGTTGCACATCAAGACGTTGTCGGAGGCGGCGCAGTTCGCTCCGCAGTGGCGCGCGGGTTTTGGCTATGAGTTCATGGAGCGGCCTGACGGATACGAAGGACTGGTTGCGGCTTACGGGCTGCATTTTGCGGAACCGCCACGCATTATGGATTTGGGTTTGTTGACGCGGGCCCTGAAGGATCATCAGATCGATTTGGCCGGGGGTAACGCTACGGACGGACTTATTCCCGCGCTGGATTTGATTGTGCTGGAGGATGACCGGCATTATTTTCCTCCGTATGAGGCCGTTCCAGTGATCCGTGAGCAGGCGCTTCAGCAGCATCCAGAACTTGCCGGGGTGCTTGCGGATCTCTCCGGCAAGATTTCGGACGAAGAAATGCAGCGGATGAACTTCGCCGTCGATGCACAACATCGCGACCCACAGGATGTGGTTCGCCAGTTTCTGAAAGAGAACAAGCTCATCCGGTGATTCGGCTCAACGAGTCCAGGGCCGCCAGAATGGCCGTTGCAGAAAGATTATTTTCAGCAGCGACTTTTCGCAGGCGCTCGTCATCCAACCAAGAGTTCCGAAGGCAGACGGCAGCGGGGTTTGCCGCGCAATGGCTGATTTGTGAATGCATCAACATGAAACAGCGGGATGAGCGTTTGTTTCGATTCTGCGGGTGCTGAGAGCTTCTTGCGATTTTTCGAAGCTGGTTGCCGGGTCAGTTGACGGCAGTGTATAGTCTTTGCACTTTGTCGTCTGGGGTGCGAAACGCCTGTTCCGCGCGGCATTCGGAGTTTAGCCGTGATACCAAAGGCTAACCTGCTGCGCCTGCTTCGTCGTACGGTTTGAAAACCGTTTAGCTGTTTCCTCAATTTGTTGCCACAGGAGGGCCTGCCATGCTCGCCGCCCAAAGAAACATCGCCGTGGAGCGCCCGCTGCTGGAGAGAATCGCGGACGCTCGGCGCAGAAGCGACGAGCTGTTCGACATCGTGCGGCCGGATTCGATGTACGAACGACCGATTCCGGAGCGGCATCGCATCATCTTCTATGTTGGCCACCTGGAGGCGTTCGACTGGAATCTGCTCCACGAAAATGTTTTTGGGCTAGCGAGCTTTCATCCAGAGTTTGACCGCTTGTTTGCTTTCGGTATCGATCCAGTTGGGGGTGGCCTGCCGTCTGACCAGCCTTCGGACTGGCCCTCTCTCGATACGGTTCGCGATTACGTGCGGAAGATCCGAGCCACGCTGGATGAAAAATTGATGGGAAGCGTTGATTCTGACCCATACATGCGAGATGGCTTTCCGCTGGATACTCTCCTCAACGTTGCCATTGAACACCGTCTGATGCATGTTGAAACTCTGGCATACATGTTTCATCAGTTGCCGCTGGAATGCAAAGCTCCGCAAGCTGACGCTCCCTTCGATGCGATTTCCCCAGTCGCTCATTCGATGATCGAGATTCCCGCAGGCAGGGCTACGCTTGGGCTCTCGCGGAAATCGGGAACTTTCGGATGGGACAACGAGTTCGAGGCTCACACCGCGGATGTGCCAGCGTTTGAAATCGATCGTTACATGGTGACGAATGGGCAGTTTCTCGATTTCATAACCGCCGGCGGTTACGAAACGCGCGACTTGTGGAACGATGACGATTGGAATTGGAGGAAGGCGCAAGAGATATCTCATCCTGTGTTCTGGAAGAAAGCAACGACTGGTTGGCTTTATCGCACTATGTTCGCGGAAATTCCGCTTCCGATGGATTGGCCGGTTTACGTAAGTCACGCCGAAGCTGCAGCGTATGCGCGATGGGCGGGCAAGGCGCTTCCGACAGAGGAGCAGTGGCATCGGGCCGCGTATGGAAGTTCAGACGGGACCGACAGGCTCTATCCATGGGGCGACGAGATTCTGAATTCGAGCTTCGGGAATTCTGATTTCAGGCATTGGAATCCCGGGCCGGTAAATGCTCATCCCAAGGGCAAAAGCGCTTTCGGTGTCGAAGGCATGGTAGGCAACGGGTGGGAGTGGACTTCCACTGTTTTCTCCAACTTTCCGGGCTTCGAGCCATTTCCGTTTTACCGCGGTTACTCTGCCGACTTTTTTGATGGCAAACACTTCGTCATGAAAGGCGGCTCGTCGCGCACGGCTGCCTGCATGCTGCGTCCCACATTCCGCAACTGGTTCCAGGCGCACTACCAGTACGCGTATGCGGGATTCCGCTGTGTGAATGTCTGATTACAGGAGTGGGTCATGCTGGTTCATGCGATCCCTGCGAATGTTGGCTACGAATTCGGCGCCGAGGTGCGCGCCGGACTGACACGCCCAGGACAGAAGGAACTTCCATCCAAGTATCTTTACGACGATGTAGGCTCGGCTCTCTTTGAAGTGATCAGTCACCTGCCGGAGTACGGGCTTACGCGAGCCGACGAACGATTACTGCGAAGGCATGCCGATGAGATTGTAGACCGGGTTGCCGGTCCAGTGGCGATCGCGGAACTGGGCAGCGGCAGCGGCAGAAAGACGCGCTGGCTGCTCGAGGCATTTTGCCGGAGGCAGCGAACGTCGTATTATCCGGTCGAAATATCTCATTCCGCGTTGGTAATGTGCGAGCGGGAACTCAGTGACATTGATGCGATCAGCATCGTGGGTTTTGAACGCGAATATCTTGATGGCCTGCTGGAAGTGGCAGCTTACCGCAAGACCGGACAGAGCCTGTTCGTGCTCTTCTTAGGCAGCACGATTGGCAATTTCGATCGCGGCGCAGGCGTGAAATTTCTTTCTGAGGTGCGCTGCACCCTGCAGCCCGGCGATTCTCTTCTGCTGGGAACGGATCTGGAAAAATCGACTTCACAATTGCTGCAGGCATACGACGACGAACTGGGAGTGACAGCCGCTTTCAATCTGAATCTGCTGGCACGCGTCAATCGTGAATTAGGAGCGGATTTTGATCTTTCTCAGTTTGCGCATGCGGCGAGAATCAATGCTGAAGCGCGCAGCGTGGAGATGCATCTTGAGTCCAGACGGAAGCAAGTTGTGAGCATCCCAGGAGCGGAGGTTGTCGTCGAGTTTCAAGAGGGAGAGACGATATGGACGGAAAGCAGCCACAAATATTCGGCCGACGAGATTTCCCAGACAGCACAGGACGCGGGCTTTCGCTGCGAGGTCCAGTGGATTGACGAGCAGTGGCCGTTTGCGGAGAATCTGCTGGTTGCCGAATGAGGCGGCTTAGCGCGAATCTCGCCTTCGGCTCAAGATTTGCGCCACGCCCGCAGATTGATAGCGCTCACCACCATGCAAAAGATATTCGCAGGAATGAAGCCTAACTGCTCGGTTCGAAAACCGATGACGCACATGATGACGCTATTGACTCCGGCCAGTGCCCAGCCTTCCCAGCAACGGCGCCCCACGAGAATGGTGGACGCAACAGTCAACACACAAGAGAGATAATCAAGACGAAGCACGAAAGAAGAACCTCCGAGAATTATTTTGAGTGAACGCGTCGACGTTTTGCAGTGATCGTGGCCTTTCGTTACATGACCGAGGTCACTTGACCGAGAGCGGAATCGTTTTGGAGAGAGCATGCCAAATCAATGCACGCACCTGGACCAGATCAAGATCAAGCGAACGAGCAAACACGTCTGTGAAGATTGCGTTAAGACAGGCGACACATGGGTTCACTTGCGGTTGTGTCTGACGTGCGGACACGTAGGATGTTGCGATTCATCGAAGAACAAGCACGCGACCAAACACTTTCACAAGGAGAAGCACCCGCTGATTCGTTCGATCGAACCGGGGGAATCGTGGGTATGGTGTTATATCGATGAGATTGAGGCGGGTGAATTGGACGCTTGAAAAGCGTTCCGTTGGGCCCTTGCGAACCGCCCATTCCCGGTGCCTTGTCTTGACGCGACCAAATGACCTGTTTGAGTATCTAATCACTTTATTCGTGCCTGATCGTTTGCAAGTTGCCCCCGCGGGGTCATAGAACAGACATGGCAAAACCGATATTGCTGACGGTTGACGACGATCCCGATGTGCTGCGGGCGATCGAGCGCGATCTGCGATCGCAATACGGCGCTGAGTATCGCGTCATCAGCAGCGACTCGCCGGAAGGCGCTCTCGATCTGCTGAAAGGGCTCAAAGTCCGCAACGATGGGGTGGCACTTCTGCTGGCCGATCAGCGCATGCCTCGCTTGGATGGAGTTGGATTCCTGCAGGCGGCCCGAGAAATATTTCCCGATGCGAAGAGGGCGCTGCTGACTGCGTACGCCGACACCAATGCCGCGATCAGCGCAATTAACCAGGCCAGCCTCGATTACTTCTTTATGAAGCCGTGGGATCCGCCCACCGAGCACTTGTACCCCCAGTTGGACGATTTGCTTGACGATTGGAAGGCTTCCTATCGGCCGGCATTCCAGGGAATTCGCGTGCTGGGGACGCGGTGGTCTCCCCGATGTTATGAATTGCGCGATTTTCTGGCGCGCAGCCACGTTCCCTACCAGTGGATCGACGTCGAATACTCGGCGAACGATCCGGAGACCAAGCGCCTTCTGGAGGCTCTTGGCCCGGACGCGAGTGAGTTGCCGGTCGTGTTGTTTCCGGATGGAGCCAAGTTACTCAACAGCGCTCCGGCCGACGTGGCGCAGAAGGTAGGATTGCGCACGCGCGCGGAAACTTCATTTTACGATTTAGCGATTGTGGGAGGCGGACCCGCTGGGCTGGCGGCTGCCGTATACGGCGCTTCGGAGGGATTGCATACGGTGATCGTGGAGCGCGAAGCTCCTGGCGGCCAAGCGGGGATGAGCTCGAGAATCGAAAACTATTTGGGCTTTCCCAGCGGGCTCAGCGGGGGCGATCTGGCTCGCCGCGCTGTGGTGCAGGCCAAGCGCTTCGGAGTAGAAATCCTGGCCCCGCAATCGGCAGTGAACATGCGGACGGAGGGGCCGTACCGGATTATCAAGTTGGCCGATGACAGTGAAATCTCCTGCCACGCACTGATGATCGCGACTGGCGTGCAATGGCGGAGGCTGGAAGCCCCGGGGATCGAGCGGTTGCAAGGCGCGGGGATTTATTACGGCGGCGGAACGACTGAGGCGCTGTCATGTAAGGGCGAGAGCGTTTACGTGGTTGGCGGCGCGAACTCGGCCGGGCAGGCGGCGATGAACTTCTCCAAGTACGCCGAGAAAGTTGTGATCCTGGTGCGGGGCGACTCGCTCTCGAGCACCATGTCGCAATATCTGATTGACCAGATCAAGGAGACTCCCAACATCCAGCTTTGGACGCACGCCAGCGTGGCTGAGGCCCATGGCGAGACACACCTGGAAGAGATCTCCGTGCTGTGCACGGATACCAATAAGATAGAGCGCGTGCCGGCGGGTTCGATGTTTATCTTCATCGGAGCTCTGCCACGCACGGATTGGCTAGCAGATACAATCGAACGCGACGATCGCGGATTTATTCTTACTGGCCCGGACTTGATGCAGGGGGGACGTCCAAAGGGATGGACGCTTGATCGCGATCCGTTTCTGCTGGAAACAAATATTCCGGGCGTCTTTGCCGTGGGTGATGTGAGACATGGTTCGGTGAAGCGCGTTGCGTCGGGAGTTGGCGAAGGATCGGTTGCTGTGCAATTCATCCATCAATATTTGAGCAAGGTCTAAATGGCCGAAGCACTCGAACTCCTGCGGCAGGTGCCGACATTCGTGGACCTGCCCGATGAACAGATCGCGTGGTTTCTGAGCAAGTCGCAAGAGCTGCACCTCCACGCAGGCGAACCTTACGCGCGACAAGGGCAACCCGCGGACGCCATGTTTGTGCTGCTGGAAGGTGAATTCCAGTGGAGAGGCGAATTTGCCGGTGAAACCCTGGTGCGTGATCTCAAAGCGGGCGAAATCACCGGAACCTTGCCGTTTTCCAGAATGAAGAATTACACGTTGAGCGGGCGGGCGCTGACCGAGGCGCGCGTCCTACGATTTCCGGCGTCGCTTTTTCCTGAGCTGGTGCAGAAGCTGCCGGAATTGACCACGAGGCTTGTCGGCCTCATGTCGGACCGAATCCGCGAGGCGACGCGTTTCGAACAGCAGCGCGACCGGCTTGCCGGTCTGGGCAAGTTGTCGGCAGGACTGGCGCACGAACTCAACAATCCAGCATCCGCGGCGAAGCGCGCCAGCAGCCAGCTTCGTGACATGCTCAAGCGCGTCCGCAACGCGAGTCATGACCTGGGAAGCCGTGAACTGACTCCTGCGCAAAAATCGGAGATCGAGCGCTTGGAGGCTTCCCTCATGCAAATGGATGGACCTCCGCCAGACCCGCTCACCGCCAGCGCGCTGGAAGACGAGATCGATTCGTTGCTCCGCAGTCACGGACAAGACGATATGTGGCAACTTGCCGCTGACCTTGCACGAAGGAACTTCAAGCCCGAGGCATTGGAGCACCTGTTTGCGACGCTCGATGCGGATACAGCGCGGGCCGCCCTCGTGAGGATTTCCGCTTCGATAGGAATCGCCGGCTTGTTGAGCGAAATTGAAAGCAGCACCTCACGCATTTCGGATTTGGTCGGCGCCATCAAGTAATACACGTTCATGGACCAGGCCCCGGTGCAGAACGTGGACGTCGTGAAAACGCTGGAGACCACGCTCACGATCCTGAACCACAAACTCAAGCGCGGGGTATCGGTGCAGCGGGATTACCAGCGCGTACCGCTGCTCGTGAATTCGTTTGGTAGCGAACTCAATCAGGTTTGGACCAACCTCATCGATAACGCCATTGACGCGATGGATGGCAACGGCGAACTGCGGGTGCGCACCTATCGCGAAGATGATTGCGTGGTGGTCGAGATCGGCGACAACGGTCCGGGAATTTCTCCTGAAGTCCAGCCGCACATTTTCGAACCGTTCTTCACGACCAAGGGAGTGGGCGAGGGAACCGGCCTGGGCCTCGACACGGTGCAGAGAATCGTGAAGAAACACCGCGGCAATATTCAGGTCCGTTCGCAGCCCGGGGACACCCGCTTTCAGGTCCGGTTGCCGTTGGCAGGCGCCACTTAAACGTGCACTCGGCCGCAGAGCGCAGCTCTCGCCTTTCTCAATACCGTTTCCACTCAGAAGAACAGCTCCGACGCTGCCGCTTCGGTGGCTTCTAGTCCGATGGTTCGACCGCTATCCGAGTCCATGTTCCCAGATAGAGGACGAACATACCCGCGCACCCGAGTAGCGGCACCAACAGTCCTGCCTTGAGAGTACCGAACCGATTCGAGGAAACTCCGACAATCCACGGCATAAGACCTCCTCCGATGTTGGACAACACGAACATGAACGAGCCGATGCGCGCCGATGCAAACTCCTTCGACAACAGGGAGATCGTGATGGGATAAACATAGGAGAGCCCAAACCCCGCCGCACACGCGCTCGCTACTACGCCGGTTAAGCTGCGCGAGAAGACCAGGCCCGCCATGCCCGCGCAGGCGAGAAGTAATCCGGCCCGGACCAGTTTGATTTCACCAGCGAATCGCAGCAGCAGAGGCGCCAGCCACCGGACAAGCATCATCGCAGCATAGAAGAAGGATGGTGTCATCACCGCAATCGCGGGAGCTAGGGTGCCCAGGCTTTTCGAGTACGAAGCAATCCATCCGCCGAACCCGTTCTCGGTGCCGACATACAGAAAGAAGAGCGCTGCGAGGATGATGAAAGGGCGCAGCCTGGGTCGAATCAGCGAGAGCACCTCTGGCTCTTTCTCTCGAGTTGCTGCGGGTTCGACGATCTGCCCAGGCATGATCGCGATCCCGATGGCGACGATGAGAGAGAAAGCAGCGACGAGCGACAGAAACAGCGGGACCCGGTGACTCTTTACGGCAGCTGCCACAAGAAAGGGACACGCCACCGCGCCTGCGCTCCAGAAAAAGTTGAGAAGATTGAGAGTCGCGCTGCGCCGTCCCGGATTCGCCTCGGCCACCAACAGATTGGCTGCTGGCACCGCCAGACCCATCCCTGCCCCCGATGCGGCAATACACAGGATGCCCATGAATTTCGGGCCAGCGAGCAGCAGTGCCAGCGCCGCCGCCATCAGAACGAGTCCGGTTTTCATCGCGAATCGAAATCCCCAGCGCGAGGCCAAAAAGCCGGAGACCGCGACTGCGCACGTGGATGCAACATACTGTGCGGTGAAAAGAGCACCCGCCTGCGCGTAGTTCAGCGACCATCGTGCGGATAGCGTCGGAAGCATGGGACCGAGAAGAACGGTTGCGATCCCAATGGGAACAAACGACGTATAAGCGGCGAAGGTCAGAACACGAGCGGATGTCGTTGCCCTAGTGGTCTCGGCGGTGGACATGCAATGGATGCGGTGCCTCCTTCGGGCAGGAGGCAACCGCGCTTGTTGGATGCTAACAGGAGCCGGGCGCCTTGGCAGTAGATTCCCGCACGGCCAGCTCGGGCTCAATCGCGATCTCAGGGGGATATTCCTTTTTCCCTTCGATGCGGTCGAGCAGACTTTGCGCTGCCACTTCGCCCATGCGTTTCAGTGGCTGCCGAACTGTGGTGAGACTGGGACTGTGAAAGGCGGCGCCGGGAATGTCATCGAAGCCCATCACGGAAATATCCTGCGGCACTCGCAGCCCTTGCTCCTGAATGGCACGAATGGCGCCGATTGCGGAAATGTCGTTGTAGGCAAACAGGGCGGTAAACGGCTTTTGGCGCGCGAGTAGTTGCTTGGCAAACGGATAACCCAACATCGGGGTGGGATCGTCAGTGTCGATCTGCACCGTCAGTTCTGGATCGATTGTTAGTCCAATCTCGCCGGCTACCCGGCAGATCGCCTCCCAGCGATCCTTCGCGTCCGAACTCACTGGATTGCCTTTCATGAAAGCGATGCGCTCGTGATGCAGTTCTTTCAAATGGTTCAGCGCCAAGACTGCGGCATGTTCGTGGTCGAGGACTATGTTGGTGACGCCTTTCAGTTTCTTGTGGCCGGCGATGGCTACGGTTGGCACCATGGGCGCGTCTTGTACTGTAGTGTCGACGGTGATGATGCCCTCGACTCCGCGCTCCGACAGCAATTGGGAATACCTGCTCAGCAGCGCAGGATCGTGGCGATGAACTACCGTCAGGAAAAAATAATCGCGCTGCCGCAGAAACTGCTCGATGCCGCTGATGATGGGGGAACTGTAGGAGTCGCCAATCTCTTCCGCAATCACGCCAATCGTGTAGGTGCGCTTGTTGCGAAGCGTGCGGGCAAAAAAGTTGGGACGATAGTTCAGTTCCTTGGCAGCCGCGTGGATCCGGTTCTTGGTCTCTTGCGGAATGGAGCGTGCGGAAGGCGAATCGTTGAGCACCGCGGAGACCGTGCCTGGAGTCAGGCCCAAATGTTGCGCGACTGCCTTGAGAGTGATCACTTGCGGCCTTTGGCCGGGTTTCTTTACTTGCACCATGGGCTTTTAAATCGTTTTAATTATATGGACCGCTGAATTCAACGGCATAGTAACTGCACTGCAAAACCTTGTCAGTGATTGCGCACACCCCGTAGCTTGGCTACTTTTACGTCTCCTGCACCGATGAATCTCATGCCTTCGCGTAACGCTCGCTGTTCGGTTTCGAGCCGCTCAAAGCGAAGAAAAGGATGTAGAGATAACAGACCACCGGCAGAAAGAATGCATGATGAATGCCAATGTGATCGGCGATCCACCCTTGTGCCACCGGAATAATCGCTCCGCCGACAATTGCCATAATCATGATTCCTGAACCATCACCGGTCAGGGGCCCGAGTTCCGCCACGCCCAGCGTAAAGATACTGGGGAACATGATCGAGTTGAAGAAGCCGACCAGGATGATGCTGTACATCGCAGTGTGCCCGCTAGTTAGCATAGAGACCGCAACCAGACCTGCGGCGCACACGGCGCAAATACCGAGCAAAGTTCCTGTTGGCGCCACCAAATGGCCGCCACGAAGGGCCATGCCGATTGCGAGGACGGCCGCTACGACTGCAACCAAAGCGAAAAGTGGGCGGGCAGTTACAAGAATATTGACGACTGCCCACAGGACAGCTACGAAGCTGAAATGGACCGGAGGCGCAAGCTTATCAGCAAACGTATGGGCAACCCAGGTCGAGACAAGAAAGGCCAGAATACCGCCCACTGATGCCAACCCCATATAGAGTGCCTTTGCACCGCGCAAAAGTGCCGATCCGAAGAAACGGCCGACCATGGCGCCACCCCAATAAAGCGCGACGAAACCGGCGGCAACCTTTTCCGTCAGACCTCCAATTTCAGGCTGGCCGAAGTAGTTGACCAAAAAGCTGCCAATGGAAACCTCGGCGCCAACATAAACAAAGATGGCAATCGCCCCGAAGACCAAATTCGGATGATTCCAGATCGAGTCGTTCACCTTTTCGCCGACTTTGTGCTGCGCGTGCTCGATCTTGGGCAACCGGAAGCTACCGATCGCGATCGCGAGCAGCACCAGCGTGATGCCCAAGCCAACGTACGGCATCTTTACAGTCGCGGCTTCATGCACGCGGTAGGCCTGCAAGGCGTCAGGCGCCAGCGCTCGGATTTCCTCAATCTTTCGGGCCGCCGTCAAGATAAAGAGGCCGCCGAAGAAAGGCGCCAGAAACGTGCCCAGGGAATTGAACGCCTGAGTCAAATTGAGCCGGCTCGAAGCCCTCTCCGGTGTCCCCAAAACGGTCACATATGGATTTGCCGCCACCTGCAGGCAGGTGATCCCTGCGGCAAGCACGATGAGCGCGCCGAGGAATAGCGGGTACGACGGAGCACTCGCTGCAGGAACAAACAAGAACGCTCCCAGTCCCATGGTAAGCAGACCCACGACCATCGATCGCTGGTACCCGATCCAATCAATGACTTTGGCAGAAGGAATGGAGAAGATGAAATAGGCCCCGAAGAAGGCGAACTGAACCAGCATGATCTTGAAATAGCTCAGGTCGAAAATCGACTTCAGGTGCGGAATCAGGATGTCGTTCAGGCAGGTGAGGAAACCCCACATGAAGAATAGAGTGGTTACCGTTGCCAGTGGAGCACCATAGCTTTGCCCGGTGCCCTGTGCCGTAACTGTTGTGGCCGATGTGGAAGTATTGGGGGACGTGATCGCCATGAGTTCCTTATGCACCCTCCGAGGGGGTATGAATCCACGAACGCGCCATGATACATCGCCGGACCTTGATTTTGCGCAATTTCTTTGGGCGGGCATCAAGTTTCAGGCCCTACAAAATCGATTCTCTAGCTTGACATGCGGGCTCCGTTGCCGGACACTGCACTCGTTTCCCGCAGTCGGATTAACCACCAAGGCATCCCTATGCGCAAATCGATGATCTTCGCTATTATTTCGACGCTTCCTCTAGTCAGTCCGATGTTCATCGCAGCCCAGAGCGGCACATCCACCGTGGTTGTATTCAGCGAGCCCGGATTCCCTGTGGCCGACTCTGCCGGCCCTTCCGCGCAGCGGGTGGCTGCCTTGTTTCCCGGGGCAAAGACGGCATCGGCCGATCAACTCCACGAAGCCCTTGCGGCGTCCACGACTCGACTGTTGGTGCTCCCCTTTGGATCTGCCTTTCCTGAGGATGGCTGGCCGGCCATCAAGCATTTTCTCGATGGTGGAGGGAATCTGCTTGTTCTCGGCGGAAGGCCATTCACTCGCGCGGCGTACCGCGATTCCGGAGGCTGGCATCTCCGCGACTACAGCGTGCGGTTCATTCATCCGTTAATGATCGATCAGTACCAGGAAACGCCGGGCTCGGATGGCCTCCAATTTCAGACGAATTCCGAGCTGACCTTGCAGCTCCCGTCGTTCGCATGGAAGCGCTCCTTCAGCCCGGTAATCCGCCTGAGCGCCGTGGATCTGTACAAACGTGGCGGAGCGGCGGGTTCGATCGACGCGCGCCTCGACACTTTGGCCTGGGGCACTAACGATGGCCGCAAGTTGTCCGCTCCGGTCATCCAGGTCGATCACTACCGCAACGGATTCGACGGAGGCCGCTGGCTCCTGGTGAACGCGGAGTTGACGCCCGAATTCTTCGGCAATGCGAATCTTGTGCAATCTCTGGTGGACCGCGCGCTGCAGGGTGAGGAGGAATTCACGGTGCGGCCGGTTCTGCCGCTCTATGTGCCGGGAGAACCGGTGGAACTGAAAGTCACGTGGCAGGCGGCCCAGACGCCGAAGACATCTCTGTCTGTAAGGGTCACTTCTTCCTCCGAGTCTCAGGCTTCGGATCGTTCGACGGTCACTAAGGCCTTCGAGCCGAATACGCCCATCGTGCTCCCCACTCCACAAGGCAAGGGACTCTACACCATCGAGGCCCAGCTCTTGGAAGGCGACCGTGTGCGGGCGATCTACCACTCCGCGTTCTGGATTCGCGACGAGGCTTACCTTCGCTCCGGGCCTCACCTTGGCGTCAATCGCGATTACTTCGAACTCGACGGCCGCCCTCTCGCCGTGGTCGGCACAACTTATATGTCGAGCGAGGTGCAGCGGCTCTTTTTCGAGCATGCCAACGTTTATGTGTGGAACCAGGATCTCGCGCAAATTCATGATGCGGGCTTGAACATGATCCGCACGGGCTGGTGGACGGGCTGGGACAAGTTCTGCGATGAGAACGGTCAGCCGTACGAGCGCACTCTGCGCACGCTC
>Ga0187819_10000744_pt1 | contig 16447 bp, 12 predicted proteins | sample NC_wetland_sal_i_15_FD_132411 | JGI IMG/M metagenome (GOLD analysis project Ga0187819, IMG submission 132411) | Wetland sediment microbial communities from Neuse River Estuary, North Carolina, USA - SO4_4 | ecosystem: Environmental > Aquatic > Freshwater > Wetlands > Sediment | place: USA...
ATGTGAAGCCGTAGTAGGTCACGGGCATCACCGGCCAATCCTCCGGTCGAGGAACGTGATGAACCCCTACTGTGTACCAGAGCACCACATTGGTATTCTCGATAGAGCGGTTGGCTTGTGTCCATGCAGGCAGTCCTGCTCCACCAGCATGCTGGTTCGGATAATCTCCCGCCGGGTAACGTTCCGCCGGGTTGTAGGAAGTGACCCAGAGATGTTTCGTGGCGAAATTACCACGCTTGAACACACTGGATTCTGGATGTGCGAAAGGCAGGACGTTTTCGCCAGGCATCAGTTTGTAGGCCACAGGTTCGCCGAGACCGTTGAGGACGGAGGAATTGGTCACTTTCCAATAGCGACCGGACAGCGGATCAATCACCTGTTGGGCCTCTGACTCAGTAGACAGGGGCGTTGATTTGGCGAAGAACGCGTTGCCGTGCGGGTTGTCGGGACCCAATGGTTCGGCTTCTGTATGCACTTCGTACACCGTGTTGTTCAACCCATCCACCATCATGTCTAAACGCACGTTGAAGAAGTGTTGATGGATCGGAGCGTTCAACTGTGGCGCGACCAGTTGACCATATTTTGGCGTTACGCCTGGTGGGACGGCACCGGTGTTCATAACACCCGTCATCTTGACTTCGAACTGAATAGTGCCATCCTGGTAGAAATACCAGAAGTAGCCATACTCGTAGTTGCCAACCGTGGCGATGAGCGAGACGACCAGGCGTCGCGAGCGCCGCACCTCTGTCTGGTTCGTGCGCCAATCGATATGCTTCCATAGGATGCCGTAGTCTTCTTCGTGCATACAAATGACATTAGGTAGTTTCACCAGGTTGCCATGACTGTCGGTCATCACGGCATCAAAATAGTGAATATATCCCAAGCAATCGCAACCCATCTCCAGGCTATTGGCTAACGTACCCACGCCATATTCCCCCACGTCAAAGGCGTTCTGGCGGTAGTGGGCCGGTCTGGGGTCGCCATAGGGCACAACCATCTCTGCTAGCGATGCCCGGTAGAGGATGGGGCGTATCCTACCCTGATCTTCGTACCCAACGGTGTAGAACACGACTCCCTCGCGCGGCGTGAACCCGAGACGGAAATGCCACTTCTGCCAGTGGACCTCGTGCCCATTGACGGTAAAGCTTGGCCCTTCGGGCTGGGTGATCTCGAGCGGCTTAAGGTCGGTGCGCAGTTGACCAACAGCCTCAGGTGTGTAGTTGCCATCGGTAGGTGGCAGCGGCACGATTCCATAGTCCTCGACCCGCACGACCTCCATTTTGTTGAGATCAACGACTGCAATCAGGCCTTCGATAGGATGAGCGTAGCCATTGTCATTGGGATCGGACCTGACCCAGGAGAGTGCCCGCGAAAGACGTTGCGCCTTCTCCTCTTCGGTGCCGTGGTAGTTGCCAGCCGACCAGGGGTCAACCATCAAGAGGTCAAAGTTGGTAATTCCACGCTTGTGCAAGGCGGCCTGGAACTCGGGGCTGGCCTTTACCGCTTGTTCGCATTCAAAGAATTCGTCGAGCATGATAGAAGGCTGGACGCCAGGAATGTGACGCCACGAGATTACCTTGCTCTCAGTGATCGAGACAACTGCCTCGTACGTTGCTCCATCAGTGTTATCAAGTAAGATGATAAACGCTTCTCGCGTAATCGGGTCGTTCTGCTTGAAGTTGAGCACCACCTCTTTAGGAGGCTCGTGAAGCGCAACTGATGCAAAGCGAACTCGCTCATGCAGCTTACGTTCAGTGCGTACGATGTGGACCGCCGCCGTTATCTCTTCAGCTGTCAGCGGCTCCAATGGGTGAAATACCGATGGTCGGGAAATACTTGACTCAGTCGCCTGGTACGTATCAGCCATACCGTTCTCCTCTCTTTGCTAGTCAGAACATTAGTAGGGACAGACAATGTATACAACAATGCTCCTGGCGGGAGAGCTATCATAGTGAGCCTCAGTCGGCTGCAAAGTGCTTTTCAGTCTGTCAAACGAGCACAAACACTACAATTGGTTAAGAACAACGCTATGATTGAGCTTACTCAACTGTAACCCAAGAGAACCCTGTAAGTCAATAGCGCGTCTTCACACCAGCGCTTTGCGTGTGATCGAACCGGGTGTATTCGGAGGACCGGTCAAGCCGATTGTCTGGCGGTTGTCCACAGTTGTTAGCCTGATCGAAGTGGGTGATGCCAAGTTCAAAGGCGCGGTAGAGGTCGAGTTGTGTGGAACTGAAGCATGGAAGGCACAATGATCAATACGATTGAAAGTGGGTACTGAATCAATCGCCATTCATACAGATCATGCGGGCCATTCTCGCCGAAATCACAAGAAAATATGCAATAATGTGAAGTGGGTGTGAGATGCACCATCAAGGCAGATGAATTCCCTCTAGCGAGTACCATCGCCTCTTCTGTCATTCAGCCGCTGTTCGGTCATCTGACCGATCGCTCTCCTGCCCCCTGGCTCATGCCCGTAGGGCTACTGATGGCAGGTGGAGGGCTGACGCTGGCCTGTCTTGCGCCGAATTACTGGTTGATCGCTCTAGCGGCGGCTTTCGCCGGTATTGGCGTGGCTGCTTTTCACCCGGAGGCAGCGCGCCTGGTCAATGCGGCAGCGGGGAAGCAGCGTGCAGAGAAGCCACCTCATTTCCTTTGCCCGATCCAATCAAGGATTTGCGATGCTATTGCTCTCTCTTATGAGGCTGCTTGATCTCGATCAAGCGATTCACGTATCGGCTGGTGGAGATGTTCTGCAGCTCATGAATCTGCCCTGCTTCGCGGAAGGTAATGTCCCCCGGAGCATCCGTAGGATCATATGCCTGTCCATCATGCTCGACTACCCGAACGTGTGCTGCCTCGATAGTGACAACGAGGTAAGGAAGTTCATGATAGTGCAGAGGGAGATGCTCTCCTGGCTCAAGCGATATTTCCCATACCCTCACGAGGTCGTTCTCGAAAAGAATCCGACTACCGACCGGACCGTACTGTTCATCTGGTTTCATCTACTGTGCCCCCTGATACTTCTTTCACACAAATTACGATTGACCTGTATGCTCCTCAAACAAACGCTCTGGTGCAGTATACAACGCTTACAGCAGATCCTTCTACATTTGCTCGCGAAGCTCTGCTTCTTGAGGGAGAAGCCATTGACATTCACAAACTTGCCAGTGTATGATGTATGTGTACTCAACACAACAAAGTCCCAAGTATTTTCTTGTAGCGCAGAATTTGTTCACCCCTTTTCAACTCTGCATAGATGATTATATTACTGCGTCGTGTCCAAAGGAGGATGCACCTATGGAGATTCGCAGATTGGACCATGCAGCTTTGCTCATCAAAGATGTTGAGCGGTCGCGGCGTTTTTATGGCCAGGTACTCGGCATGGAGGAAGTTCCCCGTCCGCCCAGTTTTACCTTCCCCGGTGCCTGGTTTCGTCAGGGAAGTGCTGAGATACACCTTATCGGCGAAGCTGAGCCTGGTCGCGTAGCCCAGGTACAACCAGGGGGGTACCGCCCCGATGAACTCGCTGTTGGCCACGTTGCGCATGTTGCCTTCCAGGTCGCTGACCTGGAAGAAGCCCGCCAACACCTGCAGGCGCACGATGTCGCGATTGTGGGTGGGCCGCGTCCTCGCGGTGATGGTGTCATGCAGCTGTACGTCTGCGATCCTGATGGCTATATCGTAGAGTTATTTGTTTGGCAGAAGGACCCACGATGAATCGGGATACCTGCCCCCAGGCAGGGCCCCGATTCATCGTGGGTCCTTCCTTTTCTCACACCAGAAAGGAGGGGGCGCATTGCACTGCTGCCGCCTCATGAATGGTTGCTTTTCCAATGGGTGCCAAAGTGTGTATTTAGAGCGGGTTCATTCATAAGATGGCGGCCGTTGCGCCGAGCCTATGAAACCACCCAAATTCCGGTATTTTGCCCCGGGGAGTGTCGAGGAGGCGCTGACACTCTTAGCCGAACACACCGATGGCGGACGGGTTCTAGCAGGAGGCCAGAGCCTGGTGCCACTCATGAATATGCGCCTCGTGCAGCCCAGTGTGCTCGTCGATATCAACGGCATCCACGAACTGGCCTATGTCAAAGCCTGGAATGGTGGTCTGGCGATAGGCACACTGACCCGCGATACAAACTTGATAGACGATACGATGGTAGCGGAGCGTCTACCGCTGCTGAGAGAAGCTGCTCGTCACATTGGGCATCCCGCGATCCGCAACCGTAGTACCGTCGGTGGCAGTATAGCTCATGCTGATCCCGCTGCCGAACTGCCAGCCGTGATGGTTGCCTTGAATGCAGTGTTTGAGGTCCGCAGCCCTTCTGGCAGTCGAACCATCTCCGCTCAGGATTTCTTCAAGGGTTACCTCTCGACTGACCTCAAAGAAGGGGAATTATTGACCGAACTGCGTGTCCCTGGCCTCCCTTCGAGGGCAGGGAGTGCATTTATAGAGTTCGCTCGGCGTGAAGGTGACTATGCTCTGGCGGGCGTTGCTGCCGTCATAGCGTTGGACGAGGATGGCACTATTGCCGATGCCCGCCTGGGACTGTGTAGCGTAGGTCCAGCACCAGTGCGTGCCCTGAGCGCGGAAGCCCTCCTCCATGGGCAGCGTCCGGGGAACGAAGCCTGGGAAGCAGCAGCCGCAGCCACCGTCTCTGCACTAGACCATCCACTCTCAGATATTCATGGCTCTGCCGGCTATCGCCGCCACCTGGCCGGGGTCTTGACCAAACAAGCGTTGGCAATCGCAGCAGAGCGAGCAGAAGGGAATCGATAATGCAAGACGAAGATTTTTTGACGATACGCTTGATGGTAAATGGTGAGACTCACCGCCTGGTGGTTGAGCCGCGGCGATTGCTTGCCGATGTGCTGCGTGATGATTTGGGATTGACAGGCACGAATCTTGGCTGTGAGCACGGTGCCTGTGGCTCTTGTACCGTGCTGGTAGAAGGACAGAGCGTACGCTCGTGCCTGATGTTCGCAGTGCAGGCCAACGGCCACAAGGTGATGACGGTAGAAGGGTTAGCTCATAATGGCGAAATGCATCCTCTCCAGCGAGCCTTCTGGGAGAAACAGGGACTTCAGTGCGGCTTTTGCACACCTGGTTTCCTGATGACTGCCTACGAGTTGTTGCTGCACAACCAGAATCCGAGTGAAGAAGAGATTCGTGACGCACTATCAGGCAACCTCTGTCGCTGCACTGGCTACCAGCACATCATCGAAGCTGTACAAAGCGCTGCACAGGCTATGACCTCAAGTGCCACTGTACCATCGAGCACTGAGACGCGATAAATCTGGAGCCGATAATGAACTTTAAATAATAAATCTGGATATGGTGCTGCCGTTGCATCGCCTTGAACATCCAAGAGCATATCCATGTTAAAAATTTAAACTTCATAATCGGCCCCTACGCCGTAAAGGAGATATAAACCGTGACAACAACAACCAATAGCTATACATGGATTGGCAAAGACATCAAGCGGCGCGAAGATCCAGATCTGCTCACCGGTAGAGCGGAGTATACCAACGACGTGAAGTTGCCAGGCATGCTCCATGCCTCTGTGCTACGCAGCCCCTATGCTCATGCCCGTATCATCAGTATCGATACCAGTGCTGCCAAAAATGTGCCAGGCGTACACGCAGTTTTGACTGGTCGTGATGCGACTGAGGTGATTGGTCCGGTGCCAGCTTTCTGTGCGGAGCCGGTCGTCGAGCACGCGATTGCCGTAGAGAAGGTGCGCTATGCCGGTGAAGCAGTGGTTGCAGTGGCCGCCGAAAGTCGCTATATCGCCGAGGATGCCCTTGAATTGGTGCAGATCGAGTGGGAGCCACTGCCACCATTGATTGATGTATTGGAAGCAATGAAGCCCGACGCGCCAAAGGTACATGAGAATCTCCCTTCAAATGTCGTCTATGAGCATGTTTTCCCTTTTGGGGACGTGGATGGTGACTTTGCCCGGGCAGATCATATCATTAAGCGACGCCTGCGTTGGCCGCGTGCCACTGCCGCACCCATGGAGCCGGCCGGGGCAGTCTGCAAGTTCGACCCCCCTAGCGGCCGCATGGATATCTGGTCGAACACCAATATGCTTAACTTTGTGGGGTGGCTCATTGCGAGTACCCTTAAGCTTCCACCCCATATGGTTAACTTCTATCCGATGTATACAGGTGGCAGTTTTGGCAGCAAACATGTGGCTAGCAAGGTGGTCGCTATCGCTGGCGCGCTGTCGAAGGTCACCGGGCGCCCGGTCAAGTTCATGGAAGACCGCATCGACAACCTGATGGCGAATGATGCCCAGGCCGCTGATCGTATCTACGATGCCGAGCTTGCCGTCACCAAGGAGGGCAAGTTCCTGAGCCTGCGCCTGCATGCGATTGACGATTATGGGGCTTATTTCGTGTTCGCCATCACGGGCAATACTAATATGATGTCGCAGATCAGCGGCCCATACACTATCGGCAGCCTTGAGACAGGCATCAAGGCCGTGTTGACCAATAAGAACCAGCAAGGGGTATTCCGGGGGGCCGGATCAGATGTTGGCAACTGGGTGTTGGAGCGGCTGGTTGATGCTACTTCTGAGGAGTTGGGTATCGATGGTATAGAACTGCGCCGCCGTAACTTTATCCAACCCAATCAGTTCCCTTATAAGATGCCGACGGGCAACGTCTACGACAGTGGAAACTATCCCGGTGTACTGGATATGGCACTGCAACATGCCGACCTGGATTATTGGCGTGAGGAGCAGATGCGTGCGCGCAAGCAGGGCCGCTACATCGGCATCGGCCTGGCTACTTGTCAACAGCGCAGCACCTACAGTTCGACCGAGTTCTGGTTCCATAATCCTGGTCCCGCCACGGGTCTGACAACCACTGCCGAAAGTGTGCGTATTGGTATAGGGCCAACCGGCGGCATCACGGTGACGATGTTCTCTCCATTCTGGGGTAATAGTCCTGAAACGGTTGTGTCGCAGGTCGTCGGTGAGGAGTTTGGCGTGGATCCTAGCTCGATTAGTGTCACCTATGATAGCACATATCACGGACTGCCCAGCGCCGGCCCTGGGGGCAGCCGCATGACGGTAATGCTCTCAGGAGCGGTACGAGGTGCGGCGATGAAAGTCAAAGAGAAGATGAGCAGGATCGCCGCGCATCTTCTGGAGGCCAGTGTTGAAGATATGGAGGTTCGAGAAGGGCGTGTCTGGGTCAAGGGCACCGATCGCTCGCTGGGCATTACCGATATAGGTATGAAGGCCTACTGGTTCAAATTCGACCTGCCGGCTGGTATGGAGAGTGGTCTGGAGGGGAGCTTCACCTATGATCATCCCTTTACAACGCCTCCCAGTGAAGATCGCAAGGACCTGGGTGTGTTCTACCCCATTATGGGCCATGCTGCCCATATTCCAGTTGTAGAAGTCGACATCAATACCGGCCAGGTTACATTCCTCAAATACCTTGCTGTGCATGATGTTGGTACGGTGGTAAATCCACGCTCACTGCAGGGACAGATACGTGGAGGCATTGCTCAGGGAATCGGTGTGGCACTGTACGAAGAGGTGCGCTACAGCCCTGAGGGCCAGAACTTGACAGCAACACTGAACGACTACCTGATACCAACCATTGCCGAAGTACCGAACGTCGAGATCTATCACTATGTGACACCTTCGCCTTACACTGCATATGGCGTCAAGGGCGGTGGTGAAGGTGGGCGTATGGTGGCGCCGCCCGCAGTCACAAGTGCGGTTGAGGATGCGCTCAAGCCTTTCGACATCAAGATCGATGAATTGCCGATGACGCCGGAGAAAATTGTGCAGTGGGTGTCACAAGGAACTCAGAGGAGGTAAGTCTATGGTCAGGCTCCTTGATCTCTCGCAAGAGATTTTCCAGGGCATGTTTGTCTATCCTGGACACTTGAAGACTGTCATATGGGAACACCACTCGCACGAGGAGACAGTGAAGAACTTTGAAGGTGGTTTTTCATATCAATCCAGGGGTCTGTTGATGAGCGATCATGGCCCAACACATGTAGATGCTTTGAGCCACCTGGACCCGCGTCCAGAAGCGCCCTCGATTGACAAGATGTCTCTCGATCTTTTCTACGGTGATGCCACCTGCATTGATGTTTCTCATAAGGAACCGCGCACCTATATCAATGCGGACGATATCGATGAGGCTGTTGCCAGGTTTGGCGTTGATGTCCGTAAAGGTGATATTTTGCTCTTCTACACGGGCACCTATAATCGTTTCCACGGCACGAAGGAGTATCTCAGCCAGTATCCTGGTCTGGACGAAGCTGGCAGTATGTGGCTGGTTGAAAAGGGCATCAAGACCTTTGGTGTGGACTCTCCCAGCCCGGACAATCCCGCCAGTCGTACGTATCCCTGTCATATGATGTGTCGTAGATACGGCATTCCGCATTACGAAAACCTGGCGAACTTGGATCAATTGGTGGGTAAGCGCTTTACTTTCATCGGATTTCCACTGCGTATCCGCATGGGTACGGGTTCGCCAGTGCGGGCCGTAGCCTTGTTGAGTGAATGATAATTTACAGCACATTTCGGTGGAGGTTAGGTAGTAAGTGATGGAATACTATGGAAAGCATGATTCATGGCTTATGCAGAATATGCCAACTTGAAGACAACTCAGTCCGAAGACGCCTTGTCACCTCGATGTCCACCTCAAGCCCATCGGCGGTGAAGGCAACGCCATAATCGCGCTCGGCCCCTTCACGCGTGACGTAGCCATCAAGGACATCTCGGCGCACCAGTTCAATGTCTCGCTCCCATGGATTGCCAAAACCACCACCGCCGCCGGTATTGATGGTGACGGTGGCTTCCGCTTTTAAGGCAATGTTGTTAGCTTTGAGCGGCTTGAGCATTTTTCCTGAACTATTCCCTTCGATGACGTTCTCCGGGCCGACAGCGTCGCGTCCACCGAACAGACCCCAGGCAGGCGTCTTCGAGCGCTCGAACCAGAGGTAGAGCCCACAATCGGCTTCCAGGCGATACTCGCGGTATAACCCACAGCCACCTCGGAATTTCCCAGGTCCGCCGGAGTCGGGGCGGAAGCCGTAACGGCGGATCTGCACCGGGTACTTGGACTCAAAGACTTCCACGGGCATATCCTTAAAGCCACCGTTGACATTATTGATCAGCCCATCCTGTCCATCACCGGTAGCAAAGGCGCCCCAGCCACCGGGATTCGCCTCGACAGAGAGGAAGGGTATGTTGCCTTTGCGCGGGTCCAAACCAGCCAGGTAGATGACCATCGAATCGCCGTAGTGTGCTCCGGCGGCCTTAAGGGGTAACGCCGGGGAGAGCGCCTTGACGATCAGATCGATGAGCAGGCCCAGCGGTGTGAAGTACCACTGGCAAGCTACCGGCTCCTGGGCGTAGAACATCGAGCCTACTGACGCGGCCACCGTCAGCGTGGGGAAAGTTCCGCCGTCGACTGGTCGGTCGGGGTTGATGAGCAGCTTGTAGGCGACACGCGCCGCCGAGATCGTCTGAGCGATGCCGCAGTTGACCGGTCCTGTCGTGGCCGGGGAGGACCCTGCCAGGTCGATCGTCATCTGATCGCCGGATATGTCGACGCGCACTTTGACCACCACTGGCTCTGTGCCAATGCCGTCGTTGTCCAGGCAGCCCTCGGCTGTGTAGGTGCCATTGGGGATTGCCTCGATAGCTTCACGGTCCAGTTGAGCCGACTGGCGGAAGATTTCGTCGCGTGCAGCCCAGATGGTTTCCAACCCGAAGCGATCGATGATTGCCCGGAAGCGCTCTTCACCCTTGCGACAGGCGGCGATTTGCGCGTTCATATCTCCAACCAGGGAATAGCCAAAGCGCCCATTGCGGCGCAGGATGTCCACGATGTCTTCACGCAACTCATAGTGAGAGCAAATCCTGGTCGGACCGAAGCGAAAGCCTTCCTGGTAGATATTGACCGAGTCCATCGGCCCGCCTGGGTCCTTCGCACCGACGTCGAGCCAGTGCGCACGAGTGGCCGCGAAGCCAACCAGGCGCCCTTTCAAGAAGATGGGGGCGAAGATCGTGGCATCGTTGAGGTGTGTTCCCTGCATGTAGGGATCGTTCATGTAGAAGACATCGCCCGGCTCGAATACCTGCCGGCCGAACATCTCCATGGTCAGCTTGACGCAGATTTCGAGGTTCCCCAGGAAGAGCGGCAACCCCGAGGACTGGCCCAGCACTTCGCCGTTTTCATCCAGGAGCGCCACCGAGCAGTCCTTGCCCTCGTAGATGATGGGCGTGTAGGCAGAGCGAATCAGGGTGGCATTCATATCCTCGGCACAGGAGATGAAGAAGTTTCTGATGATCTCGGTGGTGATGGGATTAATTGCCTTAGTGGTCTGTGTCATGATTCAGCTCTCCTTGCGCGTGATGATGATATTGCCCAGTGCATCTATTCTGGAAATCCATCCCGGCGGAACAACGGTTGTCGCCGTCTCCTCTTCAATCACGTGCGGCCCGGCCAGTGCTATGCCAGTGGAAAGTCGATCACGGCGATAGAACTTCGTCGGCACTGCCTGCCCATGAAAGATGACATCCCTCGTTCCTGTATCGGGGCTCTGATGCCCTTTCGCTGGGCGAAATCCGGCAGTATGCCGCTCCAGTTTCCCAAAAGCGGCAACGCGCAGGTTGACGAACTCGATGGGAGCCCCGGGGGTAGAGTGGCCGTAGCGCGTCTTATAGGCATCGTGGAAGCGAGCGTTAATAGCTCCCAGGCCATCCTCTCCGTCCTCAAACGAAACCTGCACATTCACCGAGTATTCCTGCCCGATGTAGCGCATATCGGCGGTGCGCAGGAAACCCATCTGCTCCTCAGGAACCTCTTCACCGCGCAGGATCTGGCGTCCCTGCTCCTCAAGCTGCCCGTAAACACCTTCCAGGTCCTCCAGAGTCGTTGCCTGCATAGTCTGGTAGAATGTCTGGGTCAAGTCGTGGCGCACATTGGTCTGCAACATGCCCCAAGCAGAAAATGTTCCTGGAGCCCAGGGTATGATGACCTCTTTGATGTCCAGTTCTTCGGCCAGAGCCGCGGCATGCATTGGGCCAGCCCCGCCAAAGGCTACCAGGGAGTATTCTCGAGGATCAATACCCTGCCTCACCGTGATAGTGCGCATCGCATCGGCCATCCTGGCATTGATCACCGCCAGCATGCCCTCGGCTAATGCCTCAGCAGTGAGCTCAAGGTGGTCGGCGACACTACGAATAGCTTTCTCGGCTGCCTGCCTATCCAGGCCCATACGGCCTCCCAGGAAATAGTCGGGGTTCATGCGTCCCAGGAACAAATTCGCGTCGGTCACTGTGGGTTGTGTTCCCCCAAGCCCATAGCAGGCCGGACCTGGATCAGCGCCAGCGCTGCGCGGTCCAACACGCAATGCTCCCGCCTCCAGCCATGCCAGCGAGCCACCACCCGCTCCGATGGTATGGATATCGACGAGCGCCATCAGTACGGGTAGACCTTCCAGCGCAGTTTCCGTGGAAAATGATGGTTGGCCATTGATGATCAGGCTAGCATCGAACGAGGTTCCGCCCATGTCGACGCAGAGCAAATTGGGCCTTTTCAGAGCCTGGCTCAAGGCCTGGCCTCCGATTGTACCACCGACAGGGCCAGAGAGAAATGTCTGTATCGGCAGGCTGCGTGCTGCAGCGGCGGTCATCACGCCTCCATTCGACTGCATGACGTACAGTGTTGAACGTAGGCCGCGCTCTCGGACCTGGCTCTCCAGACTGCTGAGGTAGCGCTCTACAATGGGCGCGACGTAAGCATTCAGCACCGCCGACGAGGAACGCTCGTAATCCCTCCATTCCCTGGCAATTTCGTGGGAGAGCGAGAGCGAAAGCCCTGGCAATCGCTCCTGGAGCAGCTTGCGGGCCTGGAGTTCGTGTTTAGGGTTCACATAGGCATGCAAGAAACAGATAGCTACCGCTTTAATGTCCTCAGCCTGGATCTTCTCGATAATCGGCTCGAAATCCTCCCTGTGCAACTCCTCCTGTATCGAACCATCCCAGCGCATCCGCTCACGTACTGTATAGATATCATGTGGGGGAATCAATGGCTCTGGCTTACGATACTGCAAGGCATACAGCTTCTTGCGGTCACCGCGTGCGATGGTGTAGACATCGCGAAAACCAGCGGTAGTCACCAGCAGCACACGTGCGCCGCGCCGTTCCAGAAATGCATTCAATCCGACAGTGGTGCCATGGACCAGGAATGCAATATTGCCAAGGCCATAGATCAAACCTGTCAATCCGCTTATGACGCCCCGCGCCGGGTCATCCGGAGTACTCAGGACTTTGCCGGTGAAGGCGTATCCCTGCTCCTCGTCATGCACCACAAAATCGGTGAAGGTTCCGCCGATATCAACTGATACACGGTATCTCGACATGGTACTCCCTTTTCTGGCAACTTAGAGCAACACGAGCCTAACTAAACCCGAGCACGTGCATAGTAAAGGTATACTGGACGATCCCCAGGAAACCAAGGAGGAAGCCGCCGACCATAAAGGCAGCGAAGATCGTAGCCATGATCCAGTCCAGCGTGTCAAACTTTGTCGGCTCCAAGTCAGTACGATGGTCAATATCATAGCCGAAGCCGCGCGACATCATCGCCGCCGCCATTGCCTCCGCTGCCTGGAATGAGCGGAAGAACGTGGGGATAGAGATTGAGGCGTAGGCGCGGAAGCGGGTAATCGGATTGGAGGTCTTTATCTTCCAGGCGCGCGACTGCTGTGCCTCCATGACCGAGATTAATTGTCCCACAACTACAGGGATATAGGCGATGGTCATTGAGAGGGCCATGCCTATCTCCGGCGGGATCTTCATTCTCGTTACCGCCAGGGCCAATTCGGAGGGCGAGACGGTTTTAATCAGAAGGAGAGCGCTCGATACAATAATCAATAAGCGCAGCATTGTCCCGAAAGAGAAAACGATAGTTTCCCAGTAGAAGGGAATAGGTGGGATGACCGGCGTTCCCGGATGGACAATATACCCTATCAGGTGTGCCGAGGCGGGATACGGTGGTCGCCAGAAAGCGATATTAGCTATCAGCACAAATAGGACAAACGGTAACACCGGAAGCAGGTTTTGCAGGCTCTGTTTCACAGGGATACCGGCCACACGTCCATAGATAAACACACTCACCAGCAGCAGGAAGAGGAAAATGGGATCGTTCCAGGTGGCAAGTGTGATATTTATAGATAGCCACCACAACAGCTTCACGCGAGGGTCAAGACGGTGAATAACAGTTCCTCTGTCTTGATAGGCGAGTTCAAGTGCCATGGCTAGCTCCAATCCGCGCGTCATTCAACGATGAGAAGGCTTCGTCGACGGTCAGCCAGGCGCCTGGATATTCCAATGCCTGGCCGAGCTGTGTGACCTGGGGAGGGCGCAGCGACGAGGTGCGCAGCGCCTCTTGTGAGCGAAAAGCTTCACGGGTTGGCGCATCGAGAATTATGTGGCCACCCGCCATAATGATCATCCGGTCGCAATATTCGGCGGCGAGATTCATGTCGTGGGTGATGACGATGATCGTCTGCCCTTCCTCGTGTAGACGTACAGCCAGATCCATAATTTCCTTTGCTCGTTTGAAGTCCTGTCCCGTCGTCGGTTCATCGAGCACCAGGATAGAAGGTTGCATCGTCAGCACCGAGGCAACGGCAACGCGCTGTTTCTCGCCCATACTCAGCAAGAACGGATTCTTGTCCAGCAGATGTGTGATCTCCAGCTCTGCTGCTGCCTGCTTAACACGTTGGTCAATCTCCACATTGGGCAATCCCACATTCTTTAGTCCGAAGGCCAGCTCATCGTAGACCTTCAGTTTACAAATTTGCGTATCGGGATTCTGGAAGATGAACCCAACAGTCACTGCCATCTCATTGATGGACGCTTTACGGGTATTCAGGCCTGCCACGGTCACCGTGCCACTCGTCGGCTTGAGTAAGCCGTTCAAGTGTTTCACCAGCGTTGTCTTGCCGGACCCATTCTGTCCAAGGATAGCAACGAACTCGCCGCGATGGATTTCGAGGTTGAGGTCGCGCACTGCTACAGTACCGTCTTTGTAGGTATGTGTCAACTGGTGAATATCCACAGCCACTTCTTCGTGGTTGTGCTGTACACGCCGGGGAGGTGGTTCCGGGAGGCATGCGAGCGCTTCGTGGTCGATGAGCGGTCCAAGTGTTGCAAGTGCTTCGTCAACATCCAGTGGTAGAGTATCGATAGACCAGCCAGAATTGCGCAGCCTAGCGGCGAGGAGTGTTACTTGCGGGACACTGAGCCCGACGGAATCGATGTATTCGACGTGTTCAAGCACCTCGTGCACGGTTCCCCGGTGCAGGATCTTCCCTTTGTCCATGACGATCATCTCATCTACAAGATGCACCAGTTCTTCCAGCTTGTGCTCTACGAGAAGCGTTGTGCGTCCCTCCTCGCGCGCCAGCTGGGCCATGAGCGCGAGGACTTCCCGGCTGCCGATGGGGTCAATGTTCGAGGTAGGCTCGTCGAGAATCAACGTAGCGGGATCGAATGACAGGACGGCTGCCAGGGCGCAGGATTGCTGCTGCCCGCCGGAAAGGTTATGTGGGTTTTTGCGGCGATGAACCGTGAGACGCGTAAGTTCGAGTAAATATTCAGTACGCTGGCGAATATCGCTCGCCGGTAGCCCGTAATTGCATGCGCCGAAGACGATCTCCTCTTCGACGGTCGGATTAAATAGCTGGGTATCCGGGTCCTGCTGCAGCACGCCAACAATTTTGGAGAGGGCACTTACGCCGAACCTGCGCGAATTATACCTCCCGGCAATCGTTACCAGTCCGTGCATCTTGCCCTTGAATTCGTGAGGGATCAGGCCGTTGGCGGCCCGGCAAATCGTTGTCTTCCCTGCGCCGCTTGGCCCGGTGATCAGCAACACATGCCCTTTCGGAAGGCTCATCGATATATTCTCAACAACGTCGGGATTCTCTTCCCCGTACGCGAAGCTGAATTTATCGTAATTGAGTGAGTACACCTTACTTTCGTCAGGCACAAGGCTGCCCTCCATCCTCTCTAGTACGTTGAGAGCAAACGGTAGTGGCCCGCAGGGAGATGAAGCGACGCATCTCCCTGCGGTTCGCTATCATTTGCCTGTTACTCTTTCGCCTCTGTGCAATGGCGAACAAATGTATCAGCGCAACCTGCCACTCAATTGGCCGGTGCTTCCCCTTCTTTGCTGGCCGGGGGCTCTTCTTCCTTCTCCTTCTGCCAGGGCCAGCGCCACTGTGGGGCTACATACTTGGGCACGGTCGCCAGGACGATGGCTGGGACCACGAAGTAGATGACCAGGTAGACCCAGTAGGCATAGCCGAACTGCAAGGTAATCTGGGCCCAAAAAGGAATGATCTTCAGGACGAACGAATAGAGCCCGATCCACCACCAGTACTGGAAGAAGAGGGCAACCGCCGTCAGCAGTAAGAATGCGCCGAGCCGTTTGGCTGTACCCTGGATGCGGTAGACAGCCGGATAGAAGGCTGCCAGGATCAATACGTGGATAAGGAAGCCAGGCCAGCCTATGATACCGACCTGGCCGGTTACTGCATCCACAAATACGACGACGGCTCCAACTATCGGACCCCCGATCATAGTGGAAAGGGTTAACCAGATTCCGCTCAGGCTAAAGTTCACGCCCGGCAGATATCCGGGAATCGTGATCTGTAAGAGTTCAAATGCTGCGGCAATCGCTCCGAAGATCACAGCTACGGCGACCTGCCGAGCACTAAGGATCGGTCTACGTTGAATGAGTTCTGTTTGTGACTTTGTGGTTTGCATTGCTGCGTACCTCCTGGATGACGCCTGACGGGCGTCTCTTGTAGAATTCATTTTGTATCTCAAAGGGTGTGTTCTTTTGCTAGCCTACCTCCTTTCCCGATTCCTGTCTGTTTCACAGTGTCGAGGGACTCTCACTTGCTTCTTTCAGGGGCCAGGTACACAACTTCAAGCGTGTCTGGGTCAAGCTCAACGCCATAGTCCCGCTTCGCGTGCTCAAGACTGACATACCCATTACGCACATCTTCGATGACGGCCTCGGCAGAGCGTTCCACGGGTGAACCCCAACCACCGCCGGTGCCTGTGACGAGCCGCGCGACTTCGCCGCGTTTGAGTGGATAGCGCGCGCACTTGCCAAGCACGACCTCGCGCCCATCGGCATGGAAGATGTGCACTTCGTTGCGTGAACCTTCCCGCCCACCGGCGACCCCCCATGGTACGTATTTGTGCCGTCCGAAGGTGGCCGTCAGGGTCAGATCGACCGCTGCCCGGTAATCGCGGATGCATCCGAAGCCTCCCCGGTGGCGCCCGGCCCCGGCATTGGTGCGCGTATCCAATTCGTAGCGGTCGACAATGATGCCGTAGCGTGTCTCTGCCACTTCGATGGGAATAACATAGGTCTCGCCATCGCC
>Ga0187819_10000745_pt1 | contig 16444 bp, 12 predicted proteins | sample NC_wetland_sal_i_15_FD_132411 | JGI IMG/M metagenome (GOLD analysis project Ga0187819, IMG submission 132411) | Wetland sediment microbial communities from Neuse River Estuary, North Carolina, USA - SO4_4 | ecosystem: Environmental > Aquatic > Freshwater > Wetlands > Sediment | place: USA...
ACCAGACGAGCGAAGCGAGCAGCGTTCCCCAGCCGAATCCCGATTGCAGCAGCCCGCAGCCTTTCGGGCGCGCGCGGTCCGGCCAGGTCTCCGCCACCATGGCGATGCCGGTGCTCCATTCGCTCCCCATGGCCAGGCCGGTCAGAAAACGCAGGCCCGCCAGCATCCAGAACCCGACGCTGAGCGCGGTGAAGCCGGAGAATACGGCGTAGAGAAATACCGAGTAAATCATCATGCGTTTGCGGCCGATATAGTCCGCCAGCGTCCCGCCGATGATGCCTCCGATGCCCCAGCCCAGCAGGGTAACGCTGATGGCGATGCCCGCCCAGATCGGCCCGGCCTTCAATTGCTCCGGAGTGAGCAGGGTTTTGAGCGCGAAGGGCAAGGCGATAAACAGGGCGTAGGATTCGTAGCCGTCGAAGATCCAGCCGAGAAAACTGGCGAAAAGGATTCGCCAGTGTCTTGCGGTCAGGCCGGTGTACCAGTGTTCTGAAAGGGTCCCTGTGGAAGCTACGCTGCTCATGTTGCACCCCTGTTCCCGGCGGCGCGAGGCCGGAGGGCGGCTCGCGTCATGATTTTTCCCGAAAGCGCTCGTCGAGTTCCCGAATTTCCTCGAGGCCCACGAGATGATTGAATTCCTGGAAGCTCACCATCTGGTCGAACGCCGAGGCGGGCGTGCCTTCCGTCCTGATGGTGGCCAGCAGCGCGCGCACCGCCTTTGCCGCCGTCAGCAGCGCCCCGAGCGGGAAAATAATGATGCGGTAGCCCAGCTCGCGCAGTCGCTCCAGGGGCAGAGCCGGTGTTTTGCCCCCACCCTCCAGCCAGTTAAACAGTAGGGGAACATCCGGAAAGGCGCGTGCGATAGCGGCAGCCTCGTCATCGCTCTGCGGCGCCTCGACAAACAGCACGTCCGCGCCGGCCTCGCGATAGGCACGGGCGCGGCGCAGCGCCCCGTCCAGACCCTCGACGGCCCGGGCATCGGTGCGGGCGATGAGCAGGAAATCGGGCGAGCACCGCGCTTCCACGGCGGCGTGGATTTTCTCAATCATCTCCGCGGCAGACACCACGCGTTTCCCCTCCATGTGGCCGCAGCGTTTCGGCGCCACCTGATCCTCGATGTGGATCGCAGAGACGCCCGCGCGCTCGTATTCGCGGACGGTGTGAATCACGTTCATGGGGTTGCCATAGCCCGTGTCCGCATCGGCAATCACGGGCACCTCGACGGCCTGGGTGATGCGCGCGGCGTTGTCCACCATCTGGGAAAGCGTGAGCAAGCCCACATCCGGCCGCCCCAATAGTGAAGCGGAGGTGCCGAATCCGGTCATATACACTGCTGGGAAGCCGGCCTCTTCTACCAGTCGGGCGGTCAGAGCGTCGTATGCGCCTGGAGCCAGGATGGGCTCCGGGCTGGCCAGCAATGGGCGCATAGAACGCAGCGCCGCGCCGTTCCGATTTAACAAACGACCCACTGAGTACTCCCTGTAATTCAAGTTCCGTCGGGGTTGCCGGCCCCCGGGGAAGGCGACACTATCGCACAACCGTGTGCCCTCCGGAAGACGCACCGGACCCCGGGATCAGCAGGCGCGTCGTCGGAGGCCCAGGGGAGAAGAAGCGTTCTGGAAGCTGAACGCTGGAGAGTGCAGGTCGGACGCGGCACCACGAAGAAGAGGCAGGCAGGAATATCTGTCTTACTTGGAATTCTAGGGGGCTGATTTCAGCAGATGACGCAGCGCAGCGGGGATTCTCCGGATCAGGCGCGAGGCGTAGGCGGACGCCAGCGGATCGCTAGCGGGCGCGCCGGTTTGTTCGCGGAGATAAGCGCGCGTCGGGAACATCATTCTCCAGGCGATGCCGCAGGCCGCGGGGCGTCCCAGATAAGCAGCGCCTAGGGCTACGGACGCGCCGGCGGGGCCGTCCAGTGCGCGGGCGCGCGAGGCAGCTTCTGCGGCGTCTGTGCCGAGAGCGCGGCGCAGCAGCAGGTCGCCGATGGGATTGGGGCGAAGGCTGTGGAGAACAGCCGGGGGAACCCGCGCCGGAGTGAATTCTTCCGCCCAGTGCAGCGCCAGACCCACGCCGGGGCCCCAAGGGATACGCCGCGCGGTGTCCGAAAATTTGTCCCAATCCACGGTGTCCCCTTCGCGCGCCAGGAATGCCGCCACATCGCAGAGGTATCGGAGGCGCGCAAACCGGTGCGTGATCTGGCTGGCACACAGGTAGAGAAGTAGATTCTCGTTGGTCATGCCGTCGGCAAACACACGCGCGGCCAGCGGGTCGCGACGGACGTAGGGCAGCAGGCGCTGGTGGAGATCGAGATAGAACGCCGGGGGCGAATCCGCATCGCGGATGTACAGGAGTTCCTGGGCCCGCGACAGGGATTCGATCTTGCCGGCGGTGTTGCGGCGATATCCCAGATCCGCCAGCAGCGCGTCCGTCCGGGGCAGGTTCGCCGGCTCGATGAGCAAGTCCAGATCGGAGATCTGGCGGACGCCGATGTCCGCGTAGAGGCGTTCGCTGAGCCCCGGGCCTTTGAGCGGCCAGTGGCGCAGGCCGGCGGCGGCGAGCGCGGCGGATAGGCGCGATTCCTCCGCAGCCAGCCGGAGGTTGCGGACGCTGTTCGCGCTGTAAATCGTTTCCAGTCGTTCGCGGTGGATCACCGGAAGCGCGAGATGCCGGGTGCGGACCGCGAGGAGCGGGGCGACGCCCTGCTGAATGGCGAACTGAATCAGGGCGTCCCAGTCTGCGGGTCCGGCCGGCGGTGAGCCGGGGCGAGGAGCGAGCCGTCCGGCATGGCGCGAAGGCGCCAGGCAGAGAGACAGAAGTTCTCGTGCGAGATCGCGTTCGTGGTTAGGCATCACGCGACGGCTTGCGGCAGTGGTGCGATTTGCACCAGGCTGACTCTCCGGTGAGCGGGCGCGGGGAATGCGGCCAAGGCCGCCTCCGCCGTTCCGTTCGGGAAAGTGACCAAGCCTCTCGCCAACATATTCGCACTGGGGATGCCGGTGCGGTAGAAGGATTTTTCGCAGTCGGCCGAGGAGGGGCCGCGCATGTTGCCCTCCGTCCAGGCCAGGCCGGGACAGCGCGTGCAGGTGCCCAGATGCGCGCAGCTCGAACAGACCGGCAGGTCGCCCGTGCGGATGGAACGAACCTCCTGAAGCTGCGGCGAGTGGTGCCAAATCTCCAGGAATTTTTGCTTGCGGACGTTGCCGGAGGGCAGCGGGAACTGCACGCAGGGGAACACGTCGCCGTACGGCGAAATGTAGCAGGAGGAATGGCCGGCGCTGCAGGGGAGGGCGTTGCGTTCGCCATTGCCCACGGGAGGAGGAGGCGCGCAAAAGGCCTCGGGGTCGCCGACGAGTTCTTTGTCCTGGAATAGCCCGGACAGTTCGGATCCGGGGATGCGCAGGTTCAGTACGGAGCGATCTCCATCCATCATGGGCGTGACCGTGGGATCGGCAGAATAGGTGGCGCCCAGCTCGCGTGCCATCGCCGCGACGCCCTGGCGGTCGGCCAGGTTCGAGCGCATCATCACGTTGGCCACGGCCACTTTCAAGCCGGCGGCGCGCAAGGCGCGGATTCCCTCGATCGTGCGGTGGAGTGAGCCGGGCAGTTTGGTGACGGCGTCGTGGACCTCGGGCCGGTGCGAATAGACGCTCACCTGCATCTGTTCGACGCCCAGGGCGCGCAGGCGCTGCGCTTCCGCGGTGCGCACCAGCACGGCATTCGTTTTCACCTTTACATTGAACAGCAGGGCGCGGGCCCGGGCCACGATGTCGAAAAAGTCGCGGCGCAGCATGGGCTCGCCGCCGCTCAGGGTGAGGAAGAAGACGCCGGCATCGGCGAGCTCGCCGAGCAGGCGGGAGATTTCTTCGAACGACATTTCCCCCTTGTCGTCGTGGTCCAGGTAGCAGTGCTCGCAGCGCTCGTTGCAGCGGTAGGTGAGGTCCACATGCGCGGTCAGGGGAATGCCGAGCGCCAAGCCCTTGCGGATGATTTCTTCCATCAGGCTCATCGCCGGTCTCCTGCCGCCGACGCGGCGGTCCCGTCCTGCGTGGGTGAGGGAGAGGGGATGGGCTGCGAAGCTACCAGAAGGATGCCGTGCTCGGCGAGCGCGCGAACAAATTCTTCGGCGTCGCGCAGCGCGGTCTCCGCGTCCACGGAATAAGCGGTGCACACGCGCTGGCGCACGATCTCATCGAGCGGCGTGCGGCCGTCAGCGGCCTGCCACAGCACGGCAGCCACGTCGCTGAGCGTGAACAACGTGGAATCGAGCGCGGACATGATCACCATTTCGTCGCCCAGGGGCCGCGCGGCCACCGCGCTGCTTCGCGCGATGTAGATATGGTTCATGCGACCATCTCCCACACGCGGGCATCGGGCACAAATTCCAGGCGATAGACGGGCACGCGGCGTGCCAGCTCGCAGACGGTGGAAAAAACGTCCGCCACCAGATGCTTCTCCCGCGCAAAAAATAGCGTGTTGCGAATCAGCCGGCGCACGGCCTCGGCTTCCGGGACGCGCTCCAGGCGGTTCTCGGCGCCATGCTCGATCAGGTGAATGGCCCCGAGAGGCGCGGAGACGTCTTCCCCCTGGATGCCCAGCTCGCCGGAGAAGGGCGTGCCGTAGACGCGAAACTCACCGGCCTCGCGCCGCAGGTAAGAAATCTCGTCGGTCAGAAGCTGGACGTCGGACGGGGCCAGGCGCGCCAGGGTGGTTTTTCCTGCGCCGGAGACGCCGGAAAACAGCACACCGCGCCCGCTCCGAATTCCCCCGGAGGCGTGCAGCAGCAGCCCGCCTGCGGGTGCCAGCAGCAGGGAATGCACGATGCGCAGGAGCGTGTCCACCGAATACGGGTTGGGAACGAAGGAAAGGTGGCCGCGGCGCGTGCTCAGGTCGAACGAAGCGCGGAAGTCTCCGCGGGAGACCTGCCAGCGCCCCTGCTCGCAAACCACTTCCAGTTTCTGATCCGTGTGCAGGGATTCCGGTGCTGCCGAGTGCAGTTCGAACTCCATCTCCGCCCGGGAATCCGGACGGAGGAAAGAGGAGTAGCGTCCGGCCAGCAGGGCGCGGAAGGCAGCGTCGGGCGCGCGCAGGCGGATGGGCAGGCCGCCGATTTCGATGGTCAGGGGGAGGCAAGCTCCATTCGGCCCGGCATGGCGGTCTTGCGCCGGGAACGCGTCTACAGTCTGTGTCGGGGTTTCGATGGGTGCCATCCTCATGTCCGCCCTGCGCACCTCAGAGACGATTGTGCGCGGCTACCAGGGCGCGAGCGGCCCATGGCGAACGCCGCACCAGACCCGCCAACAGGCTCCGCACCGGCCCGAGCCGTGGCGGTGGAAGCCGCCGGCCCTTGCGTTCCACGCGCGAAAGCCGGCCGAGCACCTCGTTCTCGCCCACCGGGGGGTCGCAGGCAGTCAGGGCGTCGCCACGCGTGCGCAGGCGCGAATCACCGCCGACGGCCATCCTCTCCGCCACGCGGTGAACAAAGCACCGGCCCTCGCGCAGAAAGAGCACGATGTCTCCCACCACGATTTCCGAGGGGGCACAACGCCGGAACGTCAGCAGGTCGCCGGGGAACAACGAGGGCAGCATGCTCGAGCCATTCACTCGCAGGCTGAGGCGCTCGCCGCGCTCCAAGAGTTCGGCGGCCAGTTCGAGGCGCACCCGGTTTTGGGACGAGAAAGCCATGTTCGGAGCGTACGCCCGCGTTAGGAGGCCATCTTCACCGAATTGCATTGTGCCGACGTGCCAGCAATCTTGCCGCACACCAAGGCCATGGTCTCGAAGACCTGCTCGTGGCGGAACGAAGGCTTCCGGTAGGGTTTGCGCTCTTCGCCGGCCGGAGCGGAGCCGCCGTTCGATTCCGTGAAAACGCGCTCGGGGTCGCTCATTCCAATCCTCCCTGGGTCAATTTGACGGCACAGAAGTTGCCCGTTCCGCAAGGAATGGGATAGGGAGCGGGTGCCTGTGTGGAGAAATAGATGCTGGATGCCTGAAGTTCCGCGCTCACATTGTCCACAATGATTCCACTCGTACCCCCTGGCACGATCGCCGAAGAGATCTGGCCGGTTGGATACGTGTTGGTGCTTATGTCCCACGATTCGATCTCCTGGGCCGTGAGCAATCCCAGAAACAACCGGTCCACCCCATTCTTGAATTCGGTGATAGGGGAACACTCCTCGTTGGGATGGTTGCTCAGGCCGTTGTCGCCGCCGCTTGTGCTCGAGTTCATTACGCGGCTGGCGTTGAACCCGACGCGCCAGAGCACGGGTTCCCCGAGCCCGCCCATGTCCACTCCGCAGACATAGAAAAACCACTCGCTGGTGGTCCCGGTCATGTTCGTAGGGACTGAGAAGTAAGCATCATTGAGAGCGCCGTCATGAATAATGGCCCCGTTGTTTGTTCCGATGTTCGCAGACCGTGAGGTGGAGAAGCTGGAAGTGACGGTTTGCACCAGGACGGCGGCGGTCACCGCGGCATTCTCGCCGGTGGCCACGTAGACCAGCCCGTTGACCACGTCCACCACGGGGGCATCGGCGATTCCCCCTCGAGCCCCCCCGCTGCCGACAGCCAAAGGTGACCCGGTGATGGCCGCCCCGGCAGAGGTGAATCCATAAAGGTTTCCGTCTGCACCACCCACAATCACGTTGCCGGTGCCGAAGTCGATGACCGGAGCTGACAGCACGAACCCGCCTGCGCCCACCGTGATCGGCCAGGGAGACCCGGCCAACGCGGGAGTTCCGTTAAACACCCCGGTGATTTTGAATAGCAGGCCGTTGTCCGTTCCCACATAGGCGGCGTCGCCGTAATAGTCCATGAACGGAGAGGAGTTCGTGTCCGTAGTGGCGCCGGTGAGCGTCACGTCCACGACTTGAGAGCCCGTGGGCGTGGCTGGAGCGGTCACGGTTCCCTGATTCCCCGTCCAGGTCAGCACGTGGAAGACAGCAGGGTTGTCGCCGTCCACGAAGGCGACCTTTGCTCCATCCAGCGAAAGAATGGGCGAGGTCGGCAGCCCTACCGTGGACACCTGGTAGGCCCAGTACGGTGTGGCGCTACCCGAGCCGCAGACGCCAGTGCCGCCCGCCGTTCCGCTATATAGATTGTTGAACGCAGCGATGTTCGCCTGTCCGCTGCCCGGCACGGCGTTGATCGCGTACACCACAAAGTCGTTCGTGCAGTCCGGCGTGGCGTTTACGTCGAACGAGTATTTTGCGGGATACATGTTCGGTGCTGTTCCGCCACCGCCCAGGGAAACGCTCCAGTCCGGGTGATTAGGTGCGGGCCTCTTGGGAGGTGCGGGCTTCGCGGGACGCACAAGATCGCTCCGCCCATCGCGCATTTGGGCGGCCTGCCTCATCGTATAGCTCCAATAGGCTCGCGGGTCGCGCTGGCTGGCGGCCTGCGCGCGCAGGGAAGAAGCTTGGGGATACAGGACGTGCCGCGCGGACCAGTCCGTCACCTGTCCCATTCTGCGAGCCAGGGATTTCTGGCCACTCGCCTCGCCCCAACCTGCCACCAGTGTAGCCACCAACAGGGTGGCAATTGCCAGTGGAAGATAGCGCCGAAGGACGGAAAATTGCGCGTTCACTTGCCCCCCCGCATGAAAGTCGCGGCGCATTCCGAATGGGCACTTGCACCATTTCAGCAGCAGCAAAGCCCATTTTGGAACCTTTTTCAGTCTAGCAGCCGGTGAGAGGCCCACAACTCCATCTTTGGTCCTTGTTTCCAGATGTGGAAGGGGGGCAGTTTCCTACTTTCAACGATGAAGTGCTGGTGGCCCGGGCAATTTACAAGGCGTGGAGACAGCTTCCCATCACCGCGGCCCGGCTGCTCCTCTGCTGCGTCGGCCCGCGCTCACTGTAACGCCCCTTGGGTCACTTTGACGGCGCAGAAGCCGCTTGCAGTCGCTGTCCCGCCTCCGGAATTCCCCAGACCCGCCGTGGCATCCGTGTAGGTGAACTTTGTTGACGAAGGAACAGAGGTCACCACATACGTGCCGTTATAGCCCGCTACACCCACCCCGGCAATGGTCACGCTCTCGCCCACGCCGAACCCGTGGGCGGCTGTGGTGGTGATGGTCACGGTATTGGTTGCTTCGGTGGCTCCTCCAGGGGAGGCGGCGATCGTGGACGTCGCGCAGGTGCTCGTGGCCAGCCGGGAGAAATAAATGCTGGATTCCTGGCCTCCCGTGCCGCTGTTGTCCACGATGATCCCGCTCGTCCCTGCGGCCTCCGCCGCCGTTGTCGTAATCGCGGTGGGAGGGGGAGTGGTGATGTTGACATAGGCGACTTCGCCCGTGGTCCGCAAGCCGAAGAAGATCTGGTCCACGCCGTTGTTCTCGAATTCGGTAAAGGGAGAACATTGCTCGTTATTGTTCGCGGTCAGGTGGATCTCGTCGGTCGCCGAATTGATCTGGCGGGTCGCATTGAAACCCACCTGCCGAAGCGCCGGCGTGGCCGCCCCTCCGCGCACGCCGCAGATGTAGAAGAACCACGTGGTGGAAGTGGCCGATGTGAAATAGGCATTGTTGAACGCGCCCGCATGGATGTTGGCCGCGCCACTCACTCCAATGGTCTGCGTAAAGACATTGGCTGCGGCAAAGCTGGATGTCTTGGCCTGGACCAGGACGGCGTTGGTCCCATTGTTCCCGGTGGCCACGTAGGCCCAGTCGTTCACGGCGTCCACTATGGGGGCATCCACAATTCCTCCGGTCGCTGTGCCGTTGCCGACCGTCAAAGGCGAACTGGTGATGGCCGCACCAGCAGGCGTGAAGCCGTAGAGGTCGCCGTTCGAGCCCCCCACCAGGATGTTGCCGCCCGCGCCCGTAGAGAAGTCCAGGACCGGCCCGGTCAGCTTGGGCGCGGCGGCGATGGTGATGAAGGCCGAGACGGACGCTGGGGGAGTTCCCCCGAACACCGGGCTGATCTTGAACACCCGGCCGTTGTCCGTCCCCACGAAAGCCGTATCGGTGCCATATTCCATGAACGGAGAGGAATTGGTGTCCGTGGTCGCCCCGGTCAAGGTGACGTTGGCGATTGCGCTCGGCGTCGCAGGTGCGCCCACGGTTCCCTGGCCGGCCGTCCAGGTCAGCACATGGAACACCGCAGGGTTGGCGCCGTCCACAAAGGCGACCTTGCTGCCGGTAGCGTCGTAAGAAATGATCGGCGAGGTCGGCAGCGTGACCCCGGCGATGTTATATGCCCAATTGACTGTGGGCGCGGTGTTCGTCCCGCAACTGCTTCCGCCTTCCGCTGCCGTCCCGCCCCCGGAATTCGCCAGGCCAGACGTTGTATCCGTGTACGTGAATGTGGTCGTTGTAGGAACGGAGGTCACCACCCACGTCCCGTTGTAACCTGCCACGCCGACGCCGGCGACGGTCACGGTCTCGTTCACAACAAATCCGTGTGCCGCCAAGGTTGTGATCGTGACGGTCGTTCCTGCTTCCTTGGCTCCCGTTGGGGATGCCGAGATTGTGACCGTGGTCGCGGAAGTGGTGCCGCTGTAAAGATTGTTGAACGCCACGAGATTGGCTTGGGTCGCGCTGCCCGCGGCGTCGATGGTGAACACCGCGTAGTCGTTTGCGCAGCTCGGTGTGTTGCCGGCGATGTCGAAGTTGAATTTTGCGGGATACATGTCCGCAGCCATTCCCGCCGTGCCGCCCAGGGAAACGCTCCAGTCCACGCGCGCCCGCGGAGGCATGATTGGCCGCACCGGACGCCGCGGTCCGACCGGGCCGCCCGGATTTCCGGCGGCCGCCATCAGCCGGAGATAATTCCAGAAGGCGCGCGGGTCGCGTTCGCCGAGCGTGAGCGTGCGCAGCGAGGTGCCTTGGGGATAGAGAATGTGGTTGGCCGACCAGTCCACCACGCGTCCCTTGCTCTGCAGAGCGGACTTTTGCATGCTGCCCGCATCCGAGCCGGCCAAAAGAGCCAAGAAAACGATTGCAGCAAGCGCAGGCAGAAAATGCCGATGGGGAACCAATCGTCCGGTAGACACGGCGCCTCCGCGCGAGAAATCCCGGCGGTTGCTCTGGAATGGGTCTCCGTCCCATTGTGGGAGGCGGAGACGATCCGTAAACGGACCTATTACAGGTTAGCACTCCCGCTGGAGTGCACAACTCCATTTTGTGTCCCTGTTTCCTGAGGTAGTGGAAGCGCAGTTCGGTGGCAGGCCAGCCTTCAGATTCCTCCTGAACCGCCTCCCGTCCTGCGTCCGGAGCGAAGGTCGCAGCCACACTGGCGCGATTTGCAACCGGAGGCAGCAGCAAGAAGTCTGTGAAGTGCATGCCATAAAGGACGGGAGAGCCGGAATCGACCGATTCTCAGTAAGTTCCAATAATATACAGTCCTTTTTGTATCCGCGGCGCCAAGACTGCCAACCGCGGCTCCGTCTCAAGCTGCAAAAGCATCGAACCTGGGTTCGGATCCCTTTGCGACACAACGACTTAGGCGCAGGTCAGGCCACCCCGGCAAGACCGCGGGCTTGCAGCCCCCTCTGGCGGGTCAATTGCTCTCTCCATTCGTAGAAGAGTGAAGTCTTGATGGGGCCGGTGCCCCAATTGTTCATATTGCGAGGTTGCCCTATGTCGCGGACTCTCGTGCTTCTATGCGTGGCCGCGCTCTTTGTTTTCGGAGCTGTCCCAGCAGCACGCGCGGACACCCTTTACACGTACACCGGCACTGAGTTCAACAATTTTGACAATCCCAGCCTTCTTCCCACAGGCGTGACCGGCCTCAGCGGCTCCGTGACCCTCTCTAGTTCGCTCGGCGATAATTTCAGCGGGTTCGTTACCCCGGCGGCTTTCACCTTTTCGGACGGGACAACCACGATCACGCAGTTGAACGAGTCCTTGCCGTACGATTCGTTTTATTTCGTGACCAACTCCACGGGCGCCATCACCAGCTGGGATGTGGAATTGTGCGCGATAGGCACTAGCTGTTCGATACCGGTCGACTACTTCGAAACCGTCAACACTTCAGCGTCGACAGACGACTATAGTCTCTATATCGATCCCGGGGGAACGTATGCACTTGCCTGGAACTTATCCTCCCCAGGCGCCTGGGTGGAACAACCGATTAGTACACCAGAGCCTTCCGCCCTCCTTTTGCTCGGCAGCGGCCTGCTGGGGTTGATCGGCGCGAAGCGGAAGAAGTTCCTGCCCTAAGCTTCAGAATCCTCCTGGCCGGCGAATTGCTGGCCTCCCCCGGCTCCTGTTCCTCACCTCGGTGGGCAAGCATGGAAATTTCGCACTAGTCGCAGCAGGTTTCCGGGCGGGTTACCGGAATCCTCCCTGGGTGAGCTTGACGGCGCAGCGTTGATTCACGCCGCCAACCTTGCAGTTCGCGGAAGCGCCAATCGTGGAGAAATAGATGCTGGAGGCCTGGTTGGCCGTGCTGACGTTGTCCACGATGATTCCGCTGGTCCCTCCGGCCTCGGCCACCGGTCCGCCGGAGGTGACGGGGGTCGTGTTCGTGCTGATGTCGAAAGCCTCGACGACGTGGAGAGTGCGGAGGCCCAGGAACAGCCGGTCGATTCCGTTCCTGAATTCAGTAAGGGGCGAGCATTGCTCGCCGGCATTGCCGCTGAGCGAGATCATGGCGGGGTCGACCGTGGTGTTCATCTGGCGCGAGGCGTTGAATCCCACGCGATACAGCACGGGAGAGGTCGAACCGCCCGTGCCGGTTCCGCACACATAGAAAAACCATTCGCTGGTGGTTCCCATCATGTTCGTGGGCGCGGAGAAGTATGCGTCGTTGAAAGCGCCGGCATGAATGGGGGCGGCATCGCTCGAGCCGATGACGGCCGTCTGCACGGTGCTGAAATTCGAAGTGCCGGTCTGGAGCAGCACGGCCGCAGTTGCCGCTGCATTGCCGCCGGTGGCGGCGTAGAGGAAGCCGTTGACCACGTCCAGGACCGGGGCATCTTTGAATCCGCCGTTGGCAGAGCCATCGCCGACCAGCATAGGCGCGCCCGGCAGAGGCGTGCCGGATGAAGTGAAGCCGTAAAGGATTCCATTGGCACTGCCCGCGAAAATGTTGCCCGTGTTGAAGTCCACCACGGGTTCGGTGAGCTGGCCGGTGGCAACGTGGAGCGGCCAGGGAGCCCCGGCGAGCGTGGGCGTGCCGTTGAACACGCCCGTGATTTTGAAAATCCTGCCGTTGTTCGTGCCCACGTAAGCAACGTCAGCATAATAGTCGACAAAGGGGGACGAATTCGTATCGGCGCCGGTAGTCAGGGGAAGGTTCACGATCTCAGCACCCGTGGGCGTGGCGGGCGCACCTACAGTTCCCTCGCCGGCCGTGGGCGTGAGCACGTGGAAGACGGCGGGGGTGGCGCCATCCACAAAGGCGACCTTTGCCCCGTCCAGCGAGAGGACCGGCGAGGTGCGCAGCACAAACGTGGAGATCTGATACGCCCACAGGGGAGTGGCTGCGCCCGATCCGCACATCCCAGTTCCCCCCGCGGTTCCGCTGTACAGATTGTTGAACGCGGCAATGTTGGCCTGCGTCGCGCTGGGAACAGTATTGATGGTGAACACCACATAGTCGTTCGTGCAGTCCGGTATGGCGTTGACGTCGAAGGAGAATTTAGCGGGAAACATGTCCGTAGCGGTCCCCGCAGCGCCCAGCGCAACGCTCCAGTCGGTTTGAGTCAGCGGCCTCACGGGCCGCCGGGGAGGGGGACCGAACCGTCGCATCTCGGCCGCGTTGGCGTCCCGGGTCAACTTCAAATAGTTCCAGTAGGCACGCGGGTCCCGCTGGCTCAGCGCTAGCGTGCGGAGGGAAGCGCCCTGCGGATAGAGGACGTGGCGGGTGGACCAATCCACCACCGACCCCATCCTTTTCGCCACCGCCTTCTGCGAACTCACCGCCTGCGTGCTGGCCAGCAGCGTCGCCAAAAGGACGGCGGCCAGCAGAGGCAATACACGTTGAAGTAACAGCGCTCGTTTCGTAGCCACGGAACCTCCCCGCGAAAAACACCGCCTGCAACGTCACAATGGGACTCTGCCCATTTGGGGAGACAGGCAGCCCAGAATGGATTCGTAGCCAGTCTAGCAATTGGCGAGCGCGTAGAAATTCAATCAAACCTGGCTGTATCCAGTTATGTAGGAAGTATCCAATTGGACACTTCCATCTCATCGGCCTGGAAGGACGGCTGCGGCTGGATTTCCGGCTCTGGAAGAGAGTGGCGGGAGGGGGCCTATCCAAGGCGTGAGTAGAAAGCTTCTCCCGAGGGCGCGGCGGCACAGGGCAGAGCGTGCCAACCTGGAGAGATTCCGGCGATCAAGGCACGAACTACTTGGAACTCAACACGGCCCGCACTTTGGATCCCAGCGCATTCAGCGTGAATGGCTTTTGGAGGAATGCGGTGCCGGACTCCAAAACTCCGTGATGAACGATCGCATCCGATGTGTAGCCGGACATGTAAAGCACCCTGGTCTCGGGATGCAACTCCGCCAAAGCCTCGGCCAGTGCGCGGCCATTCCTCCCCGGCAGGATCACATCCGTCAGCAGCAGGTGAATCGTTCCCTGGTAGTGCTCCGCGATTTGCAGGGCTTGGTCAGCATTCGCCGCGGAGAGCACGGCATAGCCGTTGCCTTCCAGGGATTCGCGGGCCACATTCCTCAGTGCTTCCGCGTCTTCCACCAGCAGGATTGTCTCTGTGCCTCGCAAGGACTGCGGCTCACACTCGCTGGTTTTCACGGGCGAGGCCTTTTCTGCAACCCGGGGCAGGTAGATCTTGAATGTCGTTCCCTTTCCCACCTCGCTGTAGACCCAGATGTAGCCCCCGCTCTGCTTCACGATCCCATACACCGTGGCCAACCCCAGGCCCGTCCCCTTGCCCGCTCCTTTCGTTGTGTAGAACGGGTCGAAAATATGGCGCTGGGTCTCGGCGTCCATGCCCACGCCCGTGTCGCTCACGGCCAGCATCACGTAAGAGCCCGATACGGCCACCGGGTGCCGTCGCACATATTCGCCGTCGAGCACCACGTCCGCCGTCTCAATCGTCAGCGCACCACCATGGGGCATGGCGTCGCGGGAGTTGACAGCCAGGTTCATCAGAACCTGCTCGATCTGCCCGGGATCAATCCTCACGCGTCCCACTGCGGGCGCGGCGATGGTGATCAGCTTGACGTCGTCACCAATAAGACGCCGGAGCATCTTGCTCAGCTCCGCTACGATCACATTGAGATCCACCACTTGCGGTTCCAGAACCTGCTGGCGGCTGAAGGCCAGCAATTGACGGGTAAGCGAAGCGGCGCGAAGCCCGGCCTTGCGGATTTCGTCCACCTTATTCCCCAGTTGCTTGTTGAGCTCAGAGTGGGCCAGCAGCACATCGGAATAGCCGATGATGACTCCCAAGATGTTGTTAAAATCATGCGCGATCCCGCCGGCCAGCCGGCCCACCGCTTCCATCTTCTGCGCCTGGCGGAACTGTTCTTCCAGCAGATGGCGGTCCGTGATGTCGCGATTGACTTCCAGGACGTACGCGCGCCCGGATTCGCGCACCAGGGTCATGCGGCTTTCCAGCCGGATGTGGCGGCCGTCACGGGTGACTTGTTCTATTTCTCCTTCCCAGCGCGAGTCGCGTTCCAGCGCCTCCAGAATGACGCCGCTCCCGCCCTCCGTTTTCGTGTCCAAGAGTTCCTGCGGTGGTTTCCCGAGGGCCTCCTCGCGGGAGAAGCCGTAGAGTCTCTCCGCGCCCCGGTTCCAAAACGTCAGCGAGCCCTCCCAATCCCAGACCAGTACGGCGTCGTAGGTCTGGTCGAACAGGGAGGCCTGGCGTCGCAGAATTTCCTCGCCGCGCCGGCGATCGGTGACGTCGCGCCAAACGCCGTGGTGCAAGGCCTGGCCCTGCACTTCCATCTTCTGGGCGGTAATGCGGACGATCCGGGTCTTCCCCTGTTTGGTGCGGTGCAAGGATTCAAAATCGGCGCGGCCTTCGCGTGTCACCTCATCGATCACCGCGCGGATCTCTTCCGCGTTCTTGTCGGCGATGACGTCCTGAAGGGTCAGTGCCGCGAATTCCTCGTGTGTATAACCCAACTGCTGGTGAGCCGCCTTGTTGAACTCCACAAACCTTCCGGTCGCCGGGTCGAGCACCACGATGCCGTCCGGCAACTGCTCGAAAAGGATGCGCCGCCGCGTGGACTCGGCCGCCAGCGCGGCTTGGGCGCGCCTCCGTTCCGTAATATCCAGCTTGATGGCGATGAAATGTGTGACTTCCGCTCCGCCCGTTCGTACCGGCGTGATGGTCATCTCTTCCTCGTACAAACTGCCGTCCTTGCGCCGGTTGACGAGTTCCCCTCGCCAGATCTTTCCGGCGAGGATCGTTTCCCACATTTCCTTGTATAACGCTGGGGAATTGGAACCGGACTTGAGCAGGCTTGTGTCCCGGCCCACAGCCTCCTGGCTCGTGTAGCCGGTCAGGGTTTCGAAAGCGGGATTCACCCACAGGATGGTTCCCACGCGGTCGCTGATCACCACGGGGTTCGCGGCGACTGCCAGGGCCTCTACCTGCAGTTCGGCGAGCGCTTCAACCGGCTTGCGCTTGGCTTGCGCGTCGCCGGGCGGGAGCTTCTTTCGAGTTTCTTTTTTCCGAGCGGACCCGGATCGCATGGTGCGGGAGTGTGACCTTTTCGAGCGCCAAGGCGGACGCAGAAGGAGGAAACAGACAACGGCCCCGCGCATTTGGAAAAGCAGCTCTGACGTCTCGGAGAACCTTGTGGCAATCCGAGGGGCTCAATCACGAATACCTTCGAGGCCCCGGCAATCAGCCTAAGAGCTGCGTCTCGCCTTCGCAATACCGTGAATCACGTACCGTGTGTCCGTCACTCCGTGTGCCGTGCCGCGCACGAGGGGAGGCGCAGAATCCGGCGTCAGGCGCGCCGCGCGCCGGCTGCTGCCTGGCACTCTGCCAGCAGTCTGGCGCAGGCGTACACGGTGCGCGTGTGTTCCATGGGGAGATTCAGCCGCTCGCCCAGCTCCACGACGGCGCCCACGATGGCTTCGAGTTCCATGCGTCGTCCGGCCTCGAGATCCTGCAGCATGGAGGTCTTGTGCTCGCCGACGCTTGCGGCGCCGGCCATGCGCTGCTCAATCGTGACGGGCAACTCCAGTCCCAGGGCGCGCGCCACAGCCTCCGCCTCCTGCATGATTTTGCGGGTCAGCGCGGCGACTTCCGGATCGCCGGTCATTTGCGCGAGCGTGGCGCGCGTGAGCACGCTGATGGGATTGAAGGCCACGTTCCCCAGAATTTTCACCCAGATTTCGTGGCGGATGCGCGTGGTGATGGGGCAGCGGAATCCCGCGGAGATCAGTGCCTTGGCAATTTGCCGCGAGCGTTCGGAGCGGGAGCCGTCCGGCTCGCCCAGCGAGATGCGGTTGCCCTCGGTGTGCTGGATCACTCCGGGGCGCAGAATCTCCGTCGCGAAATAGACGATGGA
>Ga0187819_10000746_pt1 | contig 16409 bp, 17 predicted proteins | sample NC_wetland_sal_i_15_FD_132411 | JGI IMG/M metagenome (GOLD analysis project Ga0187819, IMG submission 132411) | Wetland sediment microbial communities from Neuse River Estuary, North Carolina, USA - SO4_4 | ecosystem: Environmental > Aquatic > Freshwater > Wetlands > Sediment | place: USA...
AGATACATCCCCAGATGCCCCTGATCATCCGTGCCGAGCACAATATGGTTCATATTCCGCGCAAATCCCGTCATCACGATCAAAGTGACGTGCACCACGAGAAAAGCAAGGAAACTGAACATCGTGAGGAAGTGGATCGATCTAGCCGACTGCCTGCCACCAAAGATTCGCGCGTACCAGGGAAAGCGATTCACCACGGCAGGCGACATGGCGATCCCGGTAAGAATCGCCAAAGGGCCGAAGACAAAGACGGCGGTGAAATAGGCAATCTGCTGCAACGCGTTGTAGCCATAAAAGCCGTTCGGCTCAGCGGGCATGTGCAATGTTGCGTAGTGCACCCACGTGTTCCATGCCTGCAGGAGGACGAGCGGCGAAGTTGGCACGATGCGCCGCCACTGCTCGGTATCAAAGAGCATGACGGCAAAGAAAATGCCAGTGATGATGAAACCGTGGACGTCGATGAAGTGCCAAACGCGTGCAATACCTATCGTGTGCCGGTAGCCCGGCGTGCCAATGAGTGGCGAAATATAACGGGCGTCGTCTTTCGCGGTCCAGAGGCGGTCGCGCGGCACCTTTAACGGTGTAAATCGGATCCACTCGCTCCCCGGAGTGCAACCATCGTTGAAATACAGACGAGGATGATCCACCAGGATGGATAGACCGCTGCGAATCAGCATCATCACAAAGAGGAAATTAAAGAAGTGGCAATAACGCACCCAGGCTGGAAACCCGTGCGGTCCCGCGAAGTTGTTGGGATATATCTGAGGAACGGCTGGAACATGAGGCAGTCCTGCTACGGCGACCTCGATCCAAGACGCCGCGATTGCAGAGAGGATCGCGATACCCATTCCGACCAGGATCGAAGGTCGAATCCAGAGGCGAAATCGGCGATCAGGCGGATAGTGGACGGCTCTGTGTGCCGGATCGAACGAGATCATTCCGCCTCCGCACTACCGAACCAGAATCGTGAACCCGGCGACTACGGTGAGAATGACGGAATGCTTCCACGAAGGGGACAGTCTTTCTGGCGCTGCCATATAAATCCGCTGCTCCCCTCCGCTTCGCTCACGAGCGGATCATCGTCAGCAGCATCTTGAATCTACTGAGGGCCTTCAGAGAGTGAGGCTGATGCGCTGGCATGAGAACCGCTTCGCCTGCCGTCGCCCGTAGCGGCTTGCCAGCAACCGCAATTTCCGCTTCTCCCTCGAGCAGATGTGCCACTGCGTCGAACGGGGCTGTATGTTCACTTAAGCCTTGGCTCTCATCGAAGGCGAACAGCGTGACTGTTCCCGTCGCGCGGTTGACCAGCGTCCGGCTGACCACGGCTCCTTCTTGGTAATTCACAAGGTCGATCAAGCGGACGGCTTCCGCGATAGGCATTTCACGCTTACTCTGTGCTTGCTGCGAACTCATCGTTGGCGACCTCCACCGCCGCCATTGTCTCGTGCTGCCAACTCGCTTCCATCAGCTCATGCGACACTATCCGCACCGCAACTTCAGCTCTCCGCTGGCCCCACGCGCTTTTTCTTCGAGGCGCACCCACACTCTTTGAAGCTCTTGGACCAGTTCCTGGTCCACCAGGCCGGCGTAAGCGAGAGGCGGGCATTCCTCTTCTACCTGCACCGGGCACCCCTCATGGAGCATCTGTTGCGAGAGTGCGATCTGTTTGAGAGTCACCTCGTACCGCCCCCCGCAGGCACTGCAGGGGATCTCAATGGCGACCATTTCTAGAATGTCCGTAAGTGTTCCTCTCATTTCAACGAATTCTTGCCCGGCTCGTGCTGCAGTATTCGGACCACGGTCCTCGGTACGGACAGGTATTGTCTGTCCGCTGCTCAAGACTGGGCGATTGCCTTCTGACCTCTTTCTGTCAGCGCATAGAAGTCACCACCGCACGCGTCCAGCATACCCGTGTGGGTCAATTCATCGACGGCGTCGAGCACGCCTTGCCGTTCGGCTGGTTCGTTGCCTGCCGCCTCGAAGAGCACATGGAGGTCCAGCCGATCTTTCCCCATTTCTCCAAATAACCGCAGAACACGCAAAGAGAGTGGCTTCATTCTGGGCCTCGCTGGCTTGCTAGGACCCCTCAGCGGGACTTTTACTTTTTCGCTTTGTGGCGAATCGGCTTCTTCCGGTGATTCCCCGATTTCTCCTTCTTCGTTTCCGGCGGCCACGAGAGCGTGAGCAGAAAGGCGCTGTCCTCGGAAGCCTCCACATCGTGAGGCACGCACTGATCCAAGGCGAGCAAGTGCCCGGCAGGAAGATCTACCACCTGCTCCGGCAGGCGGATCTGGATATGGCCGTAAAGCGAATGAACCGAGATTCTGCCTGCCGCCGTGTGCTCATGCATCCGCGTATTCGCCTTCATGGCGATCAGCACAATGCGCAGATCCGGGTACTTTACAAGCGTTTTCGAACTTCGTCCCGTGGCGTGCAGCCATGAATCATCCCGGTGCAGTTGGTCGAGTTCGCTGGCCAGGTCAAATTGGAGCAGGGGTCCGGTGAGCGTACCGTCAAGAGACTCGTGCCCGACACCGGAGCGTCGGGAGGCTTCTGCTTGGGCAATGGCCATGTTTTATTCTCCCGCGGTGGTTGGCTGACCCGCAGAGTATATCGTAACACGATATGTTGTTCAATGGAATTTCAGCCTCTCGGCGCTGGGCGATGGTTCGCCCGAAAAGCTGGAAAAAGACTCCCCCATAGAATCCGGGAGAGACTCTGAGCCGGCGGTTATATCGTTCGTAGGCGAATGATGCATGGCCTATCGATGCTAAGACCCCCTCGAATCGAGGCGTGATGCGCACCTTTGTCTCAACGAGAGGTTCAGTCCGCAGTGGAGCAAACCCCTGGAGTGAGACGGTTCGATCGTGCACTCCCTGCCGGCTGATGATTCCTTCCGGGTTGCGATTCGAATCTCTACAATACTTGCGGCCCCCGTTCGTCTGCAGCAAAGGCAAGGAGGAACACCAGTGAAAGCCGCCGTCTATACCCGATACGGATCTCCGGATGTCGTCCAAATCGTGGACATCGAGAAGCCGGTTCCCAAGGACGATGAAGTTTTGCTGAAAGTCCGCGCGGCCTCCGTCAATCCACTGGACTGGCGCTTGCTGAGAGGCGTGCCGCCCATCTTTCGAATCCTGTTCCGGCTGCGCAAACCAACGCTCACGCAACCCGGGCGGCTGGGGCGTGATGTGGCCGGCCAGGTGGAAGCGGTTGGCAGGAACGTAACCCGGCTCAAACCAGGCGACGAGGTTTTCGGCTGGTGCCATGCTTCCCTTGCGGAGTTTGCCTGCGCTTCCGAATCCGCACTGGTCACGAAGCCCAGGAGCGTGACGTTTGAGCAAGCGGCTTCCGTGCCCGTGGCGGCACTCACCGCATTGCAGGGTCTTCGCGATAAGGGACAGATTCAGCCGGGGCAGAAGATCTTGATCAACGGTGCGGCGGGAGGCGTGGGCACCTTCGCGGTGCAGATTGCCAAGTGGCTGGGCGCCGAGGTGACCGGCGTATGCAGCACGAGGAATGTGGACATGGTCCGGTCGATCGGAGCAGATCGGGTCATCGACTACACCCAAGAGGATTTCACCAAAACTGGGCAACGTTACGACCTGATTCTCGACTGCGTTGGGAACCATTCCTTGTCCGCATGCCGGCGCGTCTTAAATCCCCATGGCATATGCGCCATCGCCGGCGCGCCCAAAAACCCCGGGATCTTTCTGATTCGTTTCATCACCGGGCCTGTGCTGTCGCGGCTCGTCAGCCAGAAGTTCGTCATGTTTATCGCGAAACTCACGAAAGAAGACCTGACCATCATGAGCGAGCTCATGGAGACCGGAAAGGTAAAACCGGTCATCGACAAGCGTTACAGCTTGAGCGAGGTCCCTGAGGCTATCCGCTATCTGGAGGCAGGACACGCTCGGGGAAAAGTTGTAATCACTTTGGGCTGACACTATAAAACCTGGCAACGCGCCTCACCCCACTTTGCTTGCGACAGTCGCCTGCCGGGGACGGGCTTATTCGTGTGAGTCGTCCGACGGCCGCGCGACTTGATCCAAAACCTTCGCGGCCATTTGCGGTGAAATCAATCCGTCGCGCGCCGCTTCCTCGATGGCGCTGCGTTCCGCGGCCATCAATTGCAATTTTGCCGTCTGCGCTTCCGCTTCGGCGCGACCGGAGTCCCGGGAATAGATTTCCTCCATGTCCGCCCGCAACTGGAAAAGCTTGTGGTCCAGCTCCTGGCGGAGCTTTTCGTACACAGGATGCGAGACGAGATGGGTTCTCAGCATCTCGTCGAGTTCCGAGCGCGCCGAAGACGCGGCCATCTGCTGCACGCGGATGCGATCCACAGCGTCCTCGCGCGGCGTGGAAAGGCCCAGCGCCCCGATGAGGGGCCGGATGGTGAGCGCCTGCGCGATCATGGAAAACGCCACCACCCCGAAGGTCAGGGTGGGGATGCGGTTCCCGTGCGCCAGACGAGGATCGAGACTGAGCGCCAGGGCCAGCGAGAGCGCGCCATGCAACCCTCCCCACACCAGGACATGCTGCCACTTCAGATCAATCTTCCGCGAAAACAAGTTGCTCACTGCGCTCAGGCCATACACCACGAACGCGCGTCCCAGCAGAACCGCGCCCACCGCAAACGCCACACCCCTCCAATCGTGCAGCAGGTCGGCAATATCCACCTGCAATCCAATCAGCAGAAACAGCAGTGAGTTGATCACGAACGAGGTGTATTCCCAGAACGACCAGAGGGCCAGGCGCGTCCGCACGCTCATTCCCTCTTTGCCCACGTTGCCCATCACCAGTCCGGCCACCACCGTGGCGAGGACTCCCGAAACCTGCAGCCGGTGAGCCACCAGGTAGCTGCTGTAGGCCAGGATGGTGGTGAGCGTGATTTCCACCTGCGGCTCGTCGATGCGCTTGGCCGCGCGCGCCACCAGATATCCGAGCAGCGCTCCAATCGCCACTCCCCCGAGCACCTCTTGCAGGAATTGCCCCAGTCCCCGCGCCACGCTGAAGTTTGCCGTCACCACCGCCACCAGAAGGATTTGGAAAACCACCACGGCCGTCCCGTCGTTGAACAGGCTCTCGCCCTCCAGCAGCAGCGCCAGCCGCTTGGGCACGGCCAGCTCTTTCACGATGGCCAGCACCGCGATCGGATCCGTGGCGGAGATGATGGCGCCGAAGAGCAGCGCAATCAGCAGCGGCAGGCCAACGAGCCAGTGGACGGAATAGCCCACCACCAGCGTCGTGGCCACCACGCCCAGCGTTGCCAGCAGCGTGATGGGCACCAGGCTTCCCATCAACTGGCGGAGGTTGATTTTCAAACTGCCTTCGAAGAGGAGCGGGGGGAGGAATAGGATCAGGATCACGTCGGGCGTCAGCCAATCCGGCCGTTGCGCCTGGTAAATGCTGGCCAGAATCGGCAAATGGAGCGTGCCGAGCGCCAGCCCCCCCAGAACCAGCGCCACCATGTACGGGATGCGCGCCCGCAAGGCGATCACGGCGATCACCGAGGCGGCGATCAGCAGCCAGAGGAGGAATTCGATGGCGGAGGTGGCGCTCATGGCAGTTCGAAGCGGGCTGGCCGAACTACAGAGCGGCTCCCGCAGCGAGACTGTATATATCGTATGTCAAGCGCCGCTCGAATCTTCAAAAACCGGAAGAACTTCAAACGGCCGGAGGAGAGGACGGACCCTTCGCGCTTCACGCCCCTGGCACTTGTGCCAAAGTCACTGACTGTCGGAGCACCGCTGCGGTGCGCAGATCCCGACCCGGTCGGGACTGGCCATCCGAGCATTTCCCCATTAAGCTATTCCCATGAAGCGAGCCGCCAAACGAGAGAGCAGCCGGCGCAGCGGGACTTTGTAGATCGTAAGCCCATCGTCGCTAGAATCTTCGAGACTCTGGAAAGGCCTCTAGCGGCAGGCGGCGTGGGCAACGGCCTTCGACGAAATCTGCACGCGACCTGCACCCGGCATGCTTGACTGCCAGGCCAGTCTGATATAACGTGCGCGGCAATAATGCGCACCAATATAACTCTTGCTGACAACATGAAAAGACTACTGGCCTTGGGCCTCTTCTCCGGCATGTTGCCGTGTGCCAGCTTCCTCGCACACGCTCAGGCTCCGCCCATCCCCACAGACAGCGGCAATCAGGAAAAGATCGTAGAGCAACGCCCGGACCAAAACGCCACAGAGGGGCAGCACGATCCGTCAGGTGAATCACCGAGTCAAAGTCCCACCAAATGCAACGCCAAGTCAGATCTTGTCTACCCCATGATCAATGCTTCGTATGTTGGAGGAACTATTCCAGGCATGCCCTTGCTTCTCAAGAAATCCAGAGGCATTCTGTGGCTTCGTGCCTACCAGTTCAGGCTAAATGGCAAGCTCGCGATGGGCCCCTGCAATATGGTGTTTGCTTTCGACTCTAAGCAGACGATTAGTGGCAAAGGCGCCTTGCAGGTGTACACTTGCTTTTTGTCCAATTCTGACCAACCCAACCCTCTTCTTTCACGGGAGAGCGTCAGCCTCTGTCACCAGCTCAAGCAAGACTCCGATGTTGCAGGTCTACAAAAGACCTGGAACGTGATGGAAATACCTTACAGCGAAATCAACGTCTTATCCCGCGACCGGAAGCTTTCTGCGGATCAGGCTGCCAACAAAACAGCATACGTTACCGCGGCGATCGCCCTCCTCACTTCTATACTCAGCATTTCAAACAAAACCCACGTGAAACTCTTGTACGGGGGGGTTACGATTGGCAGTGCAGTTCTCGTCTACTGCTATTTCGTTCAGCGGCCTGATGGACAGGAAAATTATATAGCCATCTTTACTAAAAAGGTGGATCGAGGGTGCGCCAGCGAGAAATTGACCTTTCCTGGTTGTAACGCGAGCAGTACTGACCTCTTTCAGCCCGGAGACCTTGCGATGTTTAGAATTAGCAATTTCCATGACTACTACAACATCTCCATGATCCTCAGCGGTGAAACGGGCCTCCAATTCGTTCCGGAATCGGCAGACAAAGGGGCCACCAAACCGTAGGCGAAGGCTCGGCTCTGCATTACGCCCAAGCACGCTAACGTGTCGCCCGCCGAATTGTCACCGGGTACTGGCAACAGGGCCACATCGCCGGTAAGCTATTCCCATGAAGCGCGCCGCCTACTGCCTGTTTGAGACGCCCCTCGGCGTCTGCGGCCTCGGCTGGCTCGATACTGGGGATTCCCGCACCATTCCCGCAGTTGCCTTCCTCCAGCTCCCGGAAGCCACTCCGCAGGACACCGGACAACGCATCGCGCAGGAGTTCGGCGGGAGCAGAACTAACAAGCTACCCCTTGCAATCACCCAGGTGATCCAAAAAATCGGCAGGCATTTGCGCGGAGAACTTCAGGACTTTAGAGACGTTCCGCTGAACTTGTGCGCCGTCGGACCTTTTGACCAGCAGGTGTACCGAGCCACACTCCAGATTCCCGCGGGCGAAACGCGAAGCTACGGCGAACTGGCCAAGGCCCTGGGCCGCCCCGGCCAGGCCCGCGCCGTAGGGCAGGCGTTGGCCAGAAATCCCATTCCAATCATCATCCCTTGCCACCGGGTTGTCGCCGCTGGTGGCCGGTTCGGAGGATTTTCCGCCCCCGGGGCGCTGCTCACCAAAACCAAACTGCTGGCGATTGAGAAGGCAAAGGTGGCCGGGCTTTTGGCGTTCCCCGCGTGAGGAGAAAAACTCACTTCTCCAACAGTCCGAGTCCCACCTGTTGGCCGCGGCGCACCGCCGTACGTCGGCGTCCGACTGGCGCGCCTATCCCGGCCTGGCCAAAGGGAGCGTGCCCTACGCTCACTCCTCCGCGCAATCCCACCTTTCGCTCCAGAACGCGGTCGTGAGGACAGGGTCCTTTGTAACGACCCGCACGGGGGACCTAGTAATGCGGTCGACCAATAACCAGTTCGAGGCATCATTTACAATCTCGTATTCCAGCGTCCCAAGAAAGATCCCGCTGACCACCTCTGCTGTATCCTCAACGGTCCGGGTAACGATGATCCCCCGCGCAACTCCGTCCATCGGGGAGGTTTGAAGCGAGAGGGGGTGAACATCGCGAAATGTCAGCGCCCGCATTTCAAGCCTTTGCATCTTTTCGGTTGCGTACTTTGCGAGATTACTCGTATTCCCAGAAGGGTCGTATCCCTGTCGAATCAGTTCCAGTGCCACCTTCTCATTCCCAAGCTTTCCGAGTATGCCAGGCACGTGGCTGCCGATAACCGCTTTGACTACGTCGGCCTTTGTCTTCTCAGGCCCAAGGAATTGGCCCTTCTCCCCAGCCTGAATCAATCCCTGGGTGACAAGACCCTCCACAAAGGGGTTCCGTTCAATTCGCGCTCCTTCGTCAATTGCCCGGTACAAGGCTTGTAATTCAGTAAGATGCTCAAACAATCTAGCAACATAAACAACAACCGGCTTCCTTTGCGCCAGGGTGACGCCTGCCTCCGCGTCCTTCCCAAAAGTATCCGTCTCCTGGGCGTTATAAATTGTCAGTTTCGTGCGCTTAATCATCAGACATTCCAATAACCCTTTTTGTATGCGGTCCGGGAGGTAGGCCTGGGTCGGATCGAAATAGCGGAGTCGCCACTCCGTAAGCTTCCCAGTGTGAAATAGCTTCCTGATAAACGCCCAATTGGTTGTGAAATGCAAAGGCTCCCTCATTGACGTGGCGACATACACGTCCAGGTCTTGCACGGAAAGGTAGGTACTCGTATTCCGTAAGCCATCCTCACGCGCCTGACGAATCGCGTCCTCATCCACCGTGATACAACCCTCCTGAAGCATCATCAGGATCTCCGAATAGGTTCTCTTTCCCCCGGCAAAAAGCGGCATGTCCGAATAAATCAGCATCTCGGTGCCAGGTATACCTGCTTTCGCGAGCAAATCCGTGAGTCCGTCGATCTTCAGTTCCTTGGCAATCGATTGGAGGGCATTGAAGTCGCTCACTTTATCTTGCAGGGCCTTATTAATGACACCCAGGAGGAGCTTCCGCGCCCCGTTGATACCTTGAGCATGCTCACTGGCCAGGTAACCGAGGGAGAAAAGCTGGCTTGGGGGGATAGAAACTAAACCGACCGGCTCCAGCCTCCCCCTCATTTCGCGCGCGCGCTCGGTAATTTCAGTGTCGTCGGGGTAATGCCTGTGCCACACTGCGGCGATTCCCTTGTCCTGTCGAAATCTCTTGTAACCGTATCGGAAGTTTCCGTGCTCAAGCATACATAGTGCGCGGAAGCGGTCGACCCTTTTTTCGAATGCATTGAGATCCGAGAAGTCAATATCGCCGAAGACGGTTGTGAAGAACTCAAAAGAGGCTGGATTCACGCCCAACCCAAGCAATAGCCTATTTAGGAGGTCACACCGAACCGTGGGCTCTATGGCCCCAGTCTTAGCTCCCTTGAGCCGCGGCCACACAGCTTGGAAGCAGAGAATCTGCTCCTTCTGGAGGAGAGGGTCCCGGGAAAGTCTCTCCTCCCTGCCTGTCATGTGAAGGAGCAACCCAAGAAGACGCCCCTCCTCGTCTGTGAGGTTCGCCACGGAAGACCTCCGCACGTCCGGTCGTTTTTACACACAAGAGCAGGGTGATTTTATAACTACTTGGACCTGGGAGGGGACAAGAATACCCGGAGTGGAAGGAAAGCCGACAAAGCAGGCGTTTCAACCGACCAAACGCCTAAGCCCCGGCGGAATCATGCGGGCTGGGATAACCAAGCATCTGCGCGTTCTTGATGAACACCCGAATGCCTTCTACGCCCTCGAACCTGTTTGACAGCGCGAATAACACCGGCGTTCCGTATGCGACCTGATAAGCCTCCGGCGCCGGCTTGACCTCAACGCGGAATCCAGCCCTATCCAGCATTAAAACCGCATCCTTGCTCTCAGGTTCTTCACCAATATATAGAACAGCGTGACCGTTCTTGCTCATCGGAGCCGTCCCCCTCGTTTGCAGCGATATGCGCATAGCCTGTCCTTAAGGCGAAGAAAAAGCAAAGGTCCATAAAGATTATAATTCGACTGCTTAACCAGCGCAACCACGAATCCAACCTAGTTCCGGCTTTTCAACAATGCTTCCGACCTCACCAGGGTACCCCGCCCCACCGCCTCTCGCGATTTGGTCTTGACAAGTGGCGCATATTAGGTCATTTTATGACCACTATGATTACATCACCCCACCCCAGTCTACCCGACCCAAACGACGAAAGAGCAATCGAAGCCCATAAGAACGAGGTCCTCACAACCTACGCCGCTCTCTTTGAGCTGATAGACCGCGCTCTCCAGGATTCCATTCCAAAGGCGAAGAACGTTTTCGACTTGCTTGGAGGCCCCGTCGAGCTGACGGTCCACGCCGGGCTGACCAGGTATCTAACCAGGCTTTTTCTTACCTCCAGAAACATATCTACCGAGGAAGAGGAACAAATCGCCTTTGACCTGGAGAGAGTTTCCAATTGCGGCCTGTGCGTAAATCACGGCCTCTGCCAGATACGAATATTAAAGGCGGCCCCACAAGGCATTCCAAAAGCTACCAGCGACGCACGAAGCCGCTTTTACTGCAGCAACCAGTACTCGCTCCGATTCGACCGCGATGAATCCAACTCAACCAATCCCACGCCGGTGACCCTCGTCCTGCTATGGAGCATGGGAGCTGAGCATAGCTACGGAGGACTCCTGATCGCCTGCCCGAGAAGGGAGCGCGCAGACGGTACCGTTGATTGCTACTGGATCACGCCTTGGCAACGAGGCGAGGAAACGCTCTCGATCCGTGAAACCCGACCGACCGCCCCGGAATCCGATCTCAACGAAATAAGGCGCCGGGACGACAGCAAGGCCTCGAGCTAAGCCAAATGCAAGACAATTTCTTCGAGATTCGACAGACCTCGGTAAACGGCAGGCGGGTAAGACAGGCCAGAGAACTAAGGGGCCTCACCCAAAGCACCCTCGCCGACGCTCTCGGTATCGATCAGACCATGATCGCCCACGTCGAACGTAGCAACAAACAACCAAGCGAAGAACTGCTGGACGCTTTGGCCGCTGAACTGGCGATGCCGGTTGCGTTCTTTCGACAGGGAAATCCTCCAAGCCTTCCCAATGGAAGTCTCCTGTTCAGATCCAAGTCCGGAATCGGAAAAAGAGCGATAGCCGAAGCCCATGCGCATGCGGAGATCGTTTTCGAGTTCGTCCTCCGACTCGCGCAGCATGCTTCGCTGATCCCGGTGCGTCTCCCTTCAGAAACGGATTCAATCGAGGCAGCCCACGCCGTCCGGGCGACGCTTCGCCTCCAAGATGAGCCAATTCCCAACCTCGTTCGCACTATTGAACGATTGGGTGTAATTGTGATACCGCTCCCCGAGCTGAGGGACTGCGATGCGTTTGCAGTCTGGGCTGGTCAAGAACAGAAGCAACCAGTGATTGGAATGGTCGTCAACAGACCGAGGGACCGAATCCGAATGAGCCTCGCCCATGAACTCGGTCACCTGATGCTGCACCGAGATGTTACGGGTGCGACCCCAGACATGGAGAAGGAGGCATATCGTTTCGCAGCCGAATTCCTCACCCCCTCAAGCGCCATAACAGACGAATTTCGCGCCGAAAGAGTCTCGCTATTCCGCCTCGCAGGGCTGAAGAAAAAATGGGGAGTGTCAATGCAAGCCCTCGCCCGCAGAGCCCGAGAGTTGGGGGTCATCAGTGACCGGCAGTATCGCTACCTGATGCAACAGATGAGCATGAAAGGGTGGCGACTGGCCGAGCCGAGCTTTTCGACCGAGGAAAAGGAGTTGCCGCGCGCAATCCGCAAACTAACCGAAGTTGCGCTCTCACCTTCGATTGACATCCGAAAAGTTGCCAGGGAATTCAACTTGTCGGCAGCCTTTCTCTCGAACGTTTTCAGTAATTGCGCGTCCTCACCGGAAGGAAACGTAAACCAGCCTAATCCTTCCACCGGACGCCTTCTGACGCTTGCTGCAAAGAAGAAACAGCGCTCCCCTGTTTAGCTGCTTCACAAACGCTGCTCCGGGAGGTGCAGCCCTGATCGAAGAAACCTCTGGCGAACAAAACGGGAAGGCGCTAGCATTTACGTAGATTCCAGGAGGCACGACATGAATCGACTCCAGCATGGAAACTGGATTCCCGGCGGCGTCCTCCGGGTTTACAGTAAGCGCCGGGGAGTGTGGCACTTCGGCATTCCCGCTTTCCCGAGTCCGTCTGGGCCGATGGTTATGCACGGTTCAAAGGACCGCGGAGTGTTTGCCTTAACATCCTACGAGGAATTCGCTGAGGGGCAGCCCACCCAATACACGTGGATACCCGAAAGTCTCGAGCAGCAGCAGGCAGTGCTAAGCCGAGCCGAAAGCATGATCGGAAGGCCTTTCCGCTTGCTCAATGCTAACTGCGAAGACTTCGTCAATGGCATCATTACGGGGCTTCCCAGAAGCCCCCAGCGTGAGAAAGCGCTAACCACCCTTTTGCTCATAGTGTTAGTTGGGGGATGTCTTGCGGCTTTGGCTCAGCCGAAGAGTTAGGTGAGGAGGGCCCATGTTGTACTTCCATCTTGAGCAGATGCCTGATTGTTTGCGGGAGCTAGTTGCAAGAATGTCGCAGCAGGATGCGCAGGCGTTTGAGTCACTGAAGAGAAGCTACTTCGATGCCGAGCAAAACCGCGACTGGGAACTATCCGCCCGGATATTGATGCAAATTGGACGATGCATGCAACCGCAGAAGCCCGCGATCACTGTATTCGGCGGGAGCGGAGGTTCCGTTCTTCTTGACTCAGATCAAATCCACCTCAACGTAGCGTAACGTCTTTTGTGTAAATTCCGTTTTTGAAGCGAAAAAGAGCACGTACATTGTCCCAAAGCGCCAGCTCACGGCCCAAGACTCCCCGGCGAACTGCCTGCGTAAATAAACCCCTCTTTTTTTCGCTTTTATACCGGGTTCCCATGCGCCATTTTTCGCGCTAACCTCGGTGCATGAGCTGCGCTCCGAGTCAGTCCCCCCAAGATCAAGGATCAGCCCACAAGGCGAGAGCGATTCGCGATCTATCCCTATTAGAATCAAGCGGTCACGCACTCCCGCGAAATCGCTTAGATTCGATCTCCAATCGTTTCAACGAGTTACAAACTCCCGCCTCATCCGCTGCGATCAATCTCCTTTATTTTCTGCTGATTACACACTCCGGGGGGAGGGGCGATACCCTTCACCTGAAGCAAAAGTACTGTCTTGTATCTCCTTTTCTTTCAAGCGTTTGTGCAAGTCCCCTACTCACAAGCCAACTGTTTTCAGTCGTTTGCGCTAATATGAGGGGGAGAGGGTACCCCCTCCTCTCACATCGCATCGCTCTCTCCGCACCCTCTATTTCCGCGCATCCGCAGGGGCGTATAATTCGAGCGATCCGCCATCAGTGAGGAATATCTATGCCGCAAGTCGCTGAACAAACCGCTACCGCCCGCAAGGACTTTCTCCCCCTGCAGGGCGTGGATTACGTCGAATTCTATGTAGGGAACGCTCGCCAGGCGGCGCATTACTACCGCACCACGCTGGGGCTGGCGCTCGTGGCCTACGCCGGGCCGGAAACGGGCGTGCGCGACCGCTCGAGCTACGTGCTCGAACGGGACAAAATCCGCTTCGTGCTCACCACCCCGCTGCGCCCGGACCATGCCATCGCCGCGCACGTGGCGCGGCACGGCGACGGCGTGCGCGATATCGCCATGGAAGTGGAAGACTGCGACGCCGCCTGGCGCGAGACCACCGCGCGCGGCGCGCAGCGGGTGCGCGCTCCGGAAGAGCTGAAGGACGAGCACGGCACGGTGCGCGTGGCCGCCATCGCCGCGTACGGAGACACGATCCACACCTTCGTCGAGCGCAAGAATTACCGCGGCGTATTTCTGCCCGGCTTCCGGCGCGTGGAATCCGACCCGCTCGCCCGCCCCACCGGCGTGAAATACATCGACCACATCGTGGGCAACGTCGGCTGGAACGAAATGAACAAATTCGTGGACTTCTACCGCGAGGTGATGGGCTTTTCGCTCTACCAGCACTTCGACGACAAGGACATCAGCACGGAATATTCGGCGCTGATGTCCAAGGTGATGGCCAACGGGAACGGGCGGATCAAGTTCCCCATCAACGAGCCGGCGCAGGGCCGGAAGAAATCGCAGATCGAGGAGTACCTGGAGTTCTACCTGGGGCCGGGCGTGCAGCACATCGCCATGGGCACGGGCCACATCATCGGAACGGTGGCGGAGCTGCAGGCGCGGGGGATGGATTTTCTGCGCGTGCCGACCAGCTATTACGATTCGCTGGTGGAGCGCGTGGGAAAAATCGACGAGCCGATATCAGAATTAGCAAAATTGGGAATTCTTGTCGACCGGGACGACGAAGGGTACATGCTGCAGATTTTCTCGAAGCCGGTGGAGGACCGTCCGACGCTGTTCTACGAGGTGATCCAGAGAAAGGGCAGCCGGAGCTTCGGGAAGGGTAATTTCAAGGCGCTCTTCGAGGCGATTGAACGGGAGCAGGCGGCGCGGGGAAATCTGTAGAGGCGGGTTTATCCCGCCATCCGCAAGGGAAAGGAAGCCACCCGGACGGGTGAGGAAGAAAGTTGCGGCGTAAAGCCGCCATTACGGCCCTCGACATGAAGCTCTGTACCTTTGAGATTCCCCATCCGCAGGGGCCCCTGCTCCGGGCCGGCGCGGCGACGGACCGGGGGATCGTGGACCTGAACGCTGCGGACGCGCGGCTGCCCTCGAGCGTGCTGGGCATTCTGGAAGCCGGCGCGCTGGACGATGCGCGGCAGGCCGTGGACGAAACGCTGCGCGCCGGGCGAGAGCGCGGCGCGAAGGGCGAAACGCTGCTCCATGCGCACGGGAGCGTGCGGCTGCGTACGCCAATCGCGCGGCCGCCCTCCGTGCGCGATTTTTACGCCTTCGAAGCGCACGTAAAGAAGGGCTTCGAGAAGCGCGGCGAGCCGATGCCGAAAGAGTGGTACGAAATTCCGGTGTACTATCGCAGCGGAAACCACAACATCATCGGCACGGACGAAGACGTGCTCTGGCCGCGGTTCACGGAGAAATTCGATTACGAGCTGGAGCTGGCCGCGGTGGTGGGGCGGCGCGGTACCAACGTGGCGGCGGGCGATGCACGCGCGTACATTGCCGGCTACATGGTGATGAACGACTTCAGCGCGCGCGACATCCAGCGGCGCGAGATGCGCGTGCGGCTGGGCCCGGCGAAGGGCAAAGAATGGTGCACAGCGCTGGGGCCGGTGCTGGCGACGGCGGATGAGGTGGGCGACCCGTACGCGCTCACGATGACCGCGCGGGTGAACGGCGAGGAATGGTCGCGGGGAAATTCCGGGACGATCTACTGGAAGTTCGAGCAGATGATCGAATTTCTGACCGAGGACGACACGGTTTTTCCCGGCGATGTGATCGGGTCGGGAACCGTGGGAACGGGCTGCGGGCTGGAGCTGGACCGGTGGGTGAAGCCCGGAGACGTGATGGAACTGGAGATCGAGAAGATCGGGGTGTTGCGGAATCGCGTGGTGAAATGTAGCCCGCCTCTTTAGTGGCGGGGCTCTTCGCCGTTCGTTTTTCGCTCTTCGTTTTTCGATTTTCGTCTTTGGGAGGTTTTCATGTATCCGCTGAAAAAAGGAAAGACCACTGTGCAGGCGCACGTGGGGCTGCCGGAGGGAACGTTCGAAGAGGAGCACGGGCGGAAAGGGTTCTACGGCAAATCGGCGCACCTGTACCACACACATGCGCCGACGGGCTGGGTGCGGTTTGAAGGGAAGCTGCGGCCGCACTGCTTCGACCTGAACCTGCTCACGCCTTCGGACATGAAGGACCCCCAGGGGGCGCCCGTGGCATTCCTGGGCAACAACGACGTGGAACTTCTGGTTTCGCGGCGGACGGCGCCCATGCCGTTCTATTTCCGCAACGCGGACGGCGACGAACTGTACTTCGTGCATCGCGGCGCGGGCGTGATCGAGACGGACTTCGGCCCCGTGCCGTTCGAGAAGGGCGACTACATTATTCTGCCGCGTGCGGTGACCTACCGGGTGGTGCCGGAGACGCGCGACAACTTTTTCCTGATCGTGCAGTCGAAAACGGAATTCGAGCAGCCGGAGAAAGGCCTATTGGGGCAGCACGCTCTGTACGACCCGGCGGTGATCTTCACGCCGGAGCCCAAGCCGAATCCGGAAGACGGGCGGGAATGGGAAGTGCGGATCAAAGTGGAGAACGAGTTCTCGAAGCTGTTTTACCCGTTCAATCCGATGGACGTGGTGGGGTGGAAGGGCGACCTGACCGTATGGAAGGTCAATCTGCGGGACATCCGGCCGATCATGAGCCACCGGGCGCACCTGCCGCCGAGCGCGCACACGACTTTTG
>Ga0187819_10000747_pt1 | contig 16378 bp, 7 predicted proteins | sample NC_wetland_sal_i_15_FD_132411 | JGI IMG/M metagenome (GOLD analysis project Ga0187819, IMG submission 132411) | Wetland sediment microbial communities from Neuse River Estuary, North Carolina, USA - SO4_4 | ecosystem: Environmental > Aquatic > Freshwater > Wetlands > Sediment | place: USA: North...
CCCGGCCTTGCTGAGAGACCAGGAAGGCACGGACGGCAGACTTGAGTGTCGGAAACATGAAGTCGGCGCCGATCTGTGCCAGCACTCCAGACCGTTCGAATGTGGCACGGATTTCGCTGCGGCAGTTCGCGAGGCCAAAACGGATGCCGCGTAAGGCGAGTTCCCTCGCAAGTGCTTCGAGCATTTCCGCAGACGTGCTGTCCACCAGGTTTATCGTGCTCCCGTCCACGATAAACCATCGAATATCGCTGCGCCCGGAAACGATCTCCAGAACGCGTTTCTTAAAGTATGAAGCATTGAAGAACACGATCGCAGAGCCGAATCGGTAAAGGATCAAGCCCGAGTGAGTGATGGCGTCTTCGTAGTCGCCAACGCTATGGAATCCTTTCAGTTCCTCCACCCGGCCCAACACAGCATCTGGAGGTCGTGAAGTACGCTTCAAGAGCAACAGAAGTGCGATGCCGACGGCTACCAGGATTCCCTGCAGCACCCCCACGGCGATCACACCCAAGGTGGTGATTAAAGACACAGCGAATTCCTGCCGGCTCAGCCGCCAAAGCCGGCGCAGCGAAGAGAGATCAATCAGGCCCAAGGCTGCGATAATCAACACCCCACCGAGAGCTGCAATCGGCATATAACGCAGGGGCCCCGTCAGAAAGAGCAGCACCGCCGTCATGGTTCCTGCCGCGACAAGCCCCGACACTTGGCTCTTGCCGCCCATCATGTCATTCACGGCGGTACGCGAGTCGGCGCCACTTACGTTGAAGCCCTGCGAAAGCCCGGCAGCAATGTTGCAGACCCCCAGAGCTATGAATTCGCGGTCTACGTCCACATCCAGGCCATGGCGGGCGGCGAAGCTGCGCGCGGCAATCATGGTCGTGCTGAAGCCCACCAGAGCAAGGGCCACCGCGCCCCCAAAAAGCTCATCGAGATGTTCCATCGGGAAGTGCGGCAAGCGGAAGGGGGGCAGCCCCGCGGGTACTACCCCCACAACCTTTACCCCTTTTTCGTCCAGGTGAAGGGCCTGGGCCAGAATCACGGCGACGATGACCGCGATCAAGGGCGCGGGTATCCGCGGCAGGAAGCGCCTCAGGCCGACCATCACCGCCAGCGTGACCACGCCGATCGCCAACGTCGGCAGGTGGGTCTGAGGCAACTTGGACGCAAACTCCACCAGGCGCGGGATAATACCCCCGGATTTAATCGGGAAGCCGAACACCTTGCCGATCTGCCCCAGGAAAATGCTGATTGCCATGCCATTCATGAAGCCAACCAGCACTGGTTTACCGAGAAAATCGGCGACAAACCCCAGCCGAAGAAAACCCGCGGCAATGCAAAGAACTCCGGTCAGCAGCGCCAGTCCCACCGAGAGGAAGAGGTAGGCGTCGGCGTCTGCAGCGGCAATTGGAGTGACAATGGCCGCCACCATGGCGCACACGGCGGCGTCCGGATTAACGATCAACTGCCGTGATGTGCCGAATAGAGCGTAAGCAATAAGAGGCAGGATACTCGCGTATAGCCCCACTACAGGTTGAAAACCCGCCAACTCGGCGTAAGCAAGGGAGATGGGAATTGCCACTGCCGCCACCGACAACCCGGCTATGATGTCGTGCTTAAACCAGTCGCGGTGGTATCCGAGAAGGTTTGCCAAGCCTGGGGCGAAACGGGTAACTCTCGATGTTCGCGCAATCGTGGCGCCTGTGCGGTCATCCATTTACACCCCGCCGCGGGTCAATACCTTTCCGGGACGAATTTTCTGCCTTCCAAGGTGGCTTGGTCGTCGTATTTGCCCTTGTCGTCCCGCTTAGGGAGTTTTGTCTTTTTCCGAGGCGACTTCTTGTAAGGGATGATAGACAGAATGTGTGCAATACAATTAAGCCGCGCTCTTCGTTTATCGTCGGAACGCAAGATGTACCACGGCGCGTGCTTCGTGTCAGTAGCCGCCAGCATCATGTCGCGAGCGTGGGAGTATTCATACCAGCGGGCGTATGACTCCAAGTCCATCGGGCTGAGTTTCCATTGCCGCATGGGGTCTTCGATGCGGGCTTCAAAACGCCGCTGCTGCTCCTTCTTGCCCACTTCCAGCCAGATCTTGATGAGGATGATCCCGTTATTCACGATGACCCTCTCCATCTCCGGGCAGAGTTGGAGAAAACGCCGATGTTGCTCCTTGGAGCAAAAGCCCATGACGTATTCCACTCCTGCCCGGTTGTACCAACTGCGGTCGAAGATTACCACCTCGCCAGCAGCAGGGAAGTACTGGAAGTAACGCTGCACATACATCTGGCTTTTCTCCCGGTCAGAGGGGGCGGGCAGTGCCACGACTCTGAAAACGCGGGGACTCACCCGTTCGCTAATCGCCTTGATGGTGCCGCCTTTGCCGGCAGCATCCCGTCCTTCCAAAACGATAATGACCCGTTGAGCTTTCTCCTTAACCCATTCCTGCAACCAGCATAGTTCTGCCTGAAGCTTACGCAGTTCCTTAAGGTACTCCTTGCCCTTGAGTTTGGATTCGCCGTTACCATTCTTTTTTTCTTCTATTGCCATGACTGGCTCCGTTGGGGTTCCCGGCAGCCCTTTTTCTGAGTGACGCGGAGTTTATGCGCTTTGTACTTCAAAGTTTGAAATACTCGTGCGTTCACTCGAGCCGTCGGTATAGTCGTCCTGCTTTCCTTATGCACCGTAGGCGAAGGCACGGAAGAGAACAACTGATAAAAATAACAGCGGCAGGACCATTGCCTATGCTAACCTTGTGCTGACAGAGGACCGAGGCCTGACTATCGTCGCAGGTCACGTTGGTGTGCCCGCGAGCAATCAGCTTTGTAGTAGCAACAACGACATATCCAACAGACGGCCGTCATGAGTTGGCTGGCATCCGAGTTCGTGCACCGGCCCAAAACCACCACCCAGACGGTGCATTTTGGTCAGGGGTGCCTGACCAGTTTGGTTGATTTTTCAATAACTTACCTCCGATTGGGACTGGCACATCAATTGCTCGTCTGGTAATGGGGCGGCTCCCCCGTAACAGAAGTTTGTGAGAACGGGATGGGAGCACGCGGTCAAAACCTCGTGGTGCGAGAAATCCAAAAATGAATCAAGGAACGATGCGTATTCTTGTGGTTGACGATTTTGCAGCTTGGCGTCAGTTCGTCTGTTCGATTCTGGAGAAAGAGGCTCGGTGGCACGTCGTCTCCGAGGCTTCGGACGGCTTAGAAGCGGTTCTGAAAGCTCAAGAACTCACGCCCGACCTCATTCTTTTGGACATCGGCCTTCCAAAGCTCAGTGGTATCGAAGCCGCTCGACGAATCCGCGAGGTTGCTCCGAACTCGAAAATTCTCTGTGTGAGCACGCACGCCGATTTCGACTTCGTTGAACAAGCCTTAGCTACCGGTGCGTGCGGTTACGTCTTGAAGGCGTATGCCGGAAGCGAACTGGTGCCGGCTATGGAAGCCATCTTCCAGGGCAAGCGATTTGTCAGCAGCAGATTGAAGGGACTTATTTCTGCTGGCGCCGAGGATAGTATCCCTCGAGAAGCTGTCACTCCCAGGAAGGCGTCCGAAGAATCTGTGCACAACAATCGGGCGTTCATTCCCGGTGAAAATGGTCTATAGGGTGGGTCGGATCCCTTCCGCGTTCCTTGCAAAACCATCAGAGGGTTGGCGCGTTCGAAAAATCGATTACGTGATCTCCTCCCCGCTTCATGCCTTAGCGCCCCACCCGAGTCCGTGCAGCTTGGCTCCCGTAGCCTGCCTCGTTAATCGAGCAGGTATCCACATGGGGCGCGTACTTACGAACGACGGCCCCAATTTCGCTGGCTTTCCCGATGACGACGAAGACCAGGTTATCGAGCGGGAAGTATTGGTCAATCACGCGTTGCGCGTCCGCCAGGGTCATGGCATCGATCTGCGAGTAGAGGTTGTTAATCTCGCGCTCGTCGAGCCCGTAGAACTCCAGTTGCGCGAGTTGCGAGGCGAGCTGGCCGGAAGTCTCGATGGTAGGCGGAAACTGGCCTTTGATGTAGTTTTTTGCCAAGGCCAGATCTTCCTGGGTAACGCCCTTTTCATGAAGGCGTTTGATCATCTCGAGCGTCAGATCCATTGATTTCTCAGTGGTAGCAGTGGACGTGTATGTGGAGATGGCAAACGGGCCGCGCGACTTCCGTTCGTCAAAGTAGGAATTGGCGCCGTAGGTCAGTCCGGATTTGATGCGGAGCTCAGTGTTGAGCATTGACGCGAAGCGCCCCCCGAAAACGGTGTTGACTACGCGGATGCGAACGCGGTCGGGATTCGTTCGCGCGACACCGATATTCCCAATGCTGTAATAGGTCTGCGAGGCATCCGGCTTATCCACGAGCAGCAGCCTTTTGCCCCTGACTTCCGCCTGATCGGAGACAACGATGGACGAAGCCTGATGGGCTCGCCAAAGTCCAAATCTCTGGCAAAGCATGGTCTCCATTTCCGAGCGATCGAAATCTCCCACCGCGGCCAGGATAGTGTTCCCGGGAGCGTAATCAGCCTGGTAGAACTTCACGACAGCGTCACGCGAGATGAAAGGCAGCGACTTCTCGTCACCGGCTTCGGGCCGCGCATAGGGATGTGGCCCATACAGGTAGGCATTGAAGTAAAGCGGGAGGACGTCAAGAGCTTGGTCCTTTTCGGCCTTGATTCCGTCCACGCTCTGCTGTATGAGCTTTTCCAGTTGGTCCTGCGGAAACGTGGCATTCAGCAGCGCGTCCGTCAGCAGGTCTAAACCAATTCTGACGTCCTTCCGCAGGAACTCAGCCGATATGCTCGTGGAGTCAGCCGCAACGTCGGTATCGAATTCCCCCCCTACAAAGTCCAGTTGGGCGGAAAACTCGTCAGCACTGCGCGTCCTGGTGCCCTTGCGCAATAGTGCCGCCGTAAGCGAGGCTAATCCTTCCTGCCCGACCGGGTCAGCCACCGCTCCGGCGTTGACGATCACCTGGAAACTCACCAGTGGGAACTCATGGCGTTCCATCAGCAGGAGCGTCATCCCGTTTGGTAGCTTGAGGCGTTCATGCGGGGGGAGCTTCAGATTGCCCGTCTGCGCCCGCAAGGTGGTGGTGGCCGTCACAGTTGCCACGACGATCATGGAAATTAGCAGCAATCGCTTCATCGGGGTCCTCCGATCCTTGTGTTTTGTCTGCTCCGTTGGGCACAACTCTACGGCTTTGCCCCCTCGGCCCCTGCGGCCTGGTTCTTCTCCGGCACCAGCGTGGCTACCGTCCGGTTGTTTTCGCCGAAATATGCCTTCACCACGCGCTGTATGTCCGCTTTCCTGACTTTGTCGTACTCTGCGCCAGCGGTGAAAAGTCTGTGGTAGTCCCCAAGGAAAACCTCATAGGACCCGAGAATATTGGCGCGTCCGTTGATGCTCTGCATCTCCCGGTAGAAGTCCGCCAGGACGATGTTCTTCGCCTTCTGGAGTTCCTCGTCGGACACGGGCGCGGCCTTCAGTTTTTCCAGCTCTTCGTAAGCGGCTTTTTCCGCCTCCTGCGGGTCGACGCCGGCCTTGGGCTGTATGGTCACGACGAACAAAGTAGGGTCAAACGAAAGATCGAACCCTCCATCTACTGAGATTGCCAACTGATCCTTGTCCACCAACCGCTGGTAGAGTCGCGAACTCTGGCCGGTCACCAGTATGGCTTGTAGCAGGTTGAGGGGGTAGAAATCATGACTGGTACATTGAGGAATGTGGTAGCCCATCATGACGACAGGAAGTTGAGCGAACTTCTTCACTACTACGCGGCGCTCTCCCAGTTGTTCCGGCTCCTGCGTGGTAACCTTGGGCGGCGAGTCGTGAGAGGGAATGGACTCGATGTATTTTTCTGCCAGTTGGAAGATTTCCTGCGCCGTCACATCACCGGCCACCACCATGGTGGCGTTGCTGGGCGAATAGCCCATCTCAAAATGGTGCTTGAGGTCTTCCATTTTCCAGTTCTCGATATCCACCATCCAACCGATGACGGGCCAGTGGTAAGGATGGGCGATAAACGCTGCGGCCCAGAGTTGCTCCCAGAGGATCCCGAAATTGTTGTTGTCCACGCTGGTGCGTCGCTCTGAGGCCACCACGCCGCGCTCGGAGGCGATCATTTTGGGATCGAAACTGAGATCGCGGATGCGGTCGCTTTCGAGATCAAAGATCGTTGGCAACGCATGGCGCGGAAACCAGTCCTGATAAACAGTCACATCCTGGCTGGTGTAAGCGTTGTTCTCTCCGCCCGCTACTTCCATTACCTGGTCGAACTGGCCTGGTCCGTACTTCTTCGCGCCGTTGAACATCATGTGCTCGAAAAAATGCGAGAGGCCGGTGGTCCCGGGCCTTTCGTTGCGCGACCCGATGCGGTAGAAGATGTAGAGAGCTACGTTCGGAATCGAGTGGTCCTCCTGAACTAGGATCTTCATCCCATTTTTTAGGGTGTGCGTTTTGACCTCGAGGCTTTGGGCCTTTAATGTGCCGGTGCATGCAATGAGGCAGGCTACGAGAAGAACTGCCCGAATAGGTCTTTGGCCCATAATTGCGGCTCCTTCCGTTTACCCCCATCAGTGCTCTCAACCCCTAGTTCGAAATGTAGGCCGAAACCGCGGATCCACCGAAACTGTCAAAACGCACAGTGTGCTGCTCGGGTGCGCGCGTCGCCGCTGTTTTTGATGTTGGTAAAACCTTCCGCAGGCCGGAGGGAAGCGAGAGAAACTCGACGATGACACTGTGTCGGCACTCGGCGCCAACGGCATTCTGGGTGTCGCCAACTACGCTCCGGATTGCTCTGGCTGCACTGAAGCTTCGAACAAGATTCCCCAGTACTTTGTCTGCCCCAACGGCAATTGCCAGATTGCGAACGTGCCTGAGACCGGCATTGTTTCGAACCCCGTGGCGCTCTTTTCTCAAGACAATAACGGCGTGTCAGTATCTCTGCCGACCGTTCCTGCGGGCGGTCAAGCTACGGCCTCAGCATTGATAATGCGGATAGTTTGTTCAACACGGGCTTTGCAGCGTTCAACGACCTGGGGAGCGAAAGCGGAACGACCCCCTCGACGACCTACTTTGACTTTGGGCTACCATTCTTTTTCGGGCGCAACGTGTTCGTGGGAATCGCCGGCACAACAGTGCCGAATGGCGCAAGCGCTCCATACGGATACTGGGCGTACCGATCCATGAGAACAGAATGCCTGTGAGCTGGCGTTGTTTGGAAATGGCCAAGGCGTGTGGACTTGGGACCCCAAGCCTGGCAGTCGATTTCGGGCCGACGCGGGAGGGGTTAAGCGGCCGCCCTCGCAAGCCCGGCTGGCTTGCTCGCTGAAATACTCGTCGCACCTTGTTCGTGGTTCTTTACTCGGGAGGCTCTGCGGTTTGCGCCGGGATCTGTTGGCCCGTGACCGCCGTCCGAAGGTCCATCAGGTCTTGCTGCGCGGCATCATTGGCCTTCCTGTAAGCCCCAATTTCTGTTTCCGCCTCTCCCGTGCGCCCGGTGCGGCGATAGGCGAACGCTAGTTGATAGTGCGCCACGGGGTTCTCCGGCTGGAGCTTCACAGCATGCTCGAGGGGCGCAATGGCATCGGCAACACGCCCCTCGGCAACCAGCGACTTCCCCAGTCCGATGAACGCATCCACCATCGTAGGATCAAGCTGGGAAGCGCGGGTGAAGTGTTCAATCGCCTGCGGGAAGTCTCGATCCTGCCGAGCTATCTCGCCGAGCACGTATTCTGCCCCCGGGTTGCGAGGATCGATCTTCAGCTCCTCTTCGAATTCCCGCTTGGCCTTCTCCTTCGTCGTCGGCGTCCTGGGCTCGGAGAGCAGCAATCGGCCAATGCGGAAATGGATTCCCGGCAGGTGAGGATCAATGGCCAGCACTCGGCGGTACTCAGCTTCTGCCTCGTCCCACTTGTCCTGCATTTCCAGAGTTTCCGCGTAAAGCTCGTGGACCTGATAAGAAGCGGGGGCCGACATCAACAGACGCTGCGATGCGAGGGTCGAAAGATCCGAATACACGTGCACGCTCAGATAGAGGACCTGGGGGTCTTTGGGGAAATCGTGTTTGAGCATTCTCAGGAAATCGACCGCATCGTCATCCTGTTGAAGCGCCATGGCGCAGCCCAACCCTGTGGTCTCCGCATTCCGTTTCAGGTCCTGGTCTTGGAGGTGGGATGCGGCCTTTTTGAAATAAGACATGGCTTCGGCGCACTGACCAGTTTCAGCAAGGCTCGCGGCAAGGAAATAGCGGGCCTGAGGGTCGCCAGGTTTCAGCTTCAGGGACTGCTGCAGTAGTGTTACGGAATCCTGCGGCCTTCCCGCCGAAAAATAGGCAATCGCGAGACCTAATAGGTAATCGACATCGTTCGGCGCCATCTTCACTACGGTCTCGTAGTCCCGCATCGCGCCCTCCACGTCTCCATGATCCAGTTCACCCTTGGCCCGGCGCGCAAGCTGGGCAGTCGCGCCTTCCGCCGGGGACGGGGCTTTTGAGGATGACTGTGGACCCCCGCTCTGCGCCGGGAGTTCACTCGCCTGCCAGAATAGTGCCAATATTGCAGCGCATACCATTACCTTGCACGCGTTACCCAATGCCACTCCTCCTCGAGCTGAACTCAGCTTGACAGTCACAAAACCCCACGCAGGCCACAAAAAAGGGCCCCGCGGTCTTGCTGCAGCAACACTCCAAAAAAAAGTCTTTACGGCTCTTATGGTTTCGCCGTGAGCGGGACGGAGGCTAGCCGCTTCTATCCGCGAAAAACGGCCGCGGAACCGCCAATTTTGTAAGGCGGTTCCGCGGCTGGGTTCAGGCGCTGAAGTTCCCAAGCGGGATCAGAAATAGAACTTCAGCGCAAACTGAATGTTACGCGAACCTTGCGAACTAGTGATCTGGCCAAAGCCCGCACCGATCGTCGTATTCGGAGCATTGAGTATGGGCGTGTTGGTGAAGTTGAGAAACTCCGAACGAAACTCGAAGCGTCTCGTTTCTCCGATTGGGAAGTTCTTCAGCAGGCCAAGATCGAAGGTGCTTAAGCCGGGGCCCCAAATCGTCCCGACAGCACAAGTTCCGAACCCTCCCAATTGCTGCGGCCCGAACGAGGCGGGGCTGATCCACTGAATCCCACCGGTTGACGCCGCCGTCTTGGGATAGGACGCAGGTCCGAGGCAATCGGCCCGTGCGGTCCGTTCGCCAGTGCCCGAGTTGTCGCTGGCGAAAGCAGTGCTCGGGAAACCGCCACGCAACTGAAGAATACCGCTCACTTGCCAGTTACCCAGCAACCCGTTGGTAAGGGCGTTCCAATTGCTTCCGAAGTGCATCTTGTGACCGAATGGCAACTGGTAGACGACATAACTGGAGAGCATGTTCCTGACGTCGTTTTCGCAGGGCGCCCACTCGGCGCGCGCATCATAAAGATTCTGCCAGTACGCCGCAGTTGGAACTACCTGGCCGCCCCAGGATCCGTAGTACCCGATCGAATTGGTCATGCACTTCGAGTAGGTGTAGGCAACCTGGTACTGGAGACCCTGGCTGAACCGCTTGGTCATCGTGACCTGCAAACCGTGGTACCACATGTCCGCGTTCGACTCGGTTCCGGAAATCTGACTGATTCCCGCCAGTTCCGGATTTCCTGACAAATAGGGGCTCGCACAGGTCAGCACGCTTCCACCGTTGTAATAAGCGGCTTCGGACGCAGTGCAACCGGCCTCACCCACCAAGCGCCTCTGGAAGTACGGCATGGGATTCATCAGGTGAGTCGCATTCTGCCCAACGTAACCCACGGTCAATGTGGTGTTCGGAGTGAATTGGTGCTCGATTGAGAAATTCCACTGCTGTGCCAGGGAAGGCTTGATGTCGGGGTTCCACAAGCGGATCACGGCGCCATCAAAGGGATTGGGGGGCGCCGTAAAGATCGTGAACCCTTGATCCGTCGTTGACAGGGGGAGCGTATACGAGTCGTAGATGGCATTGTGCTCGAGGTTGAAGGGCGGATTCAAGGGCAGCCGCAGGTTGGTACCGGTTCCTTCCAGGTAGGAAGAAGCCGTGTAGGCTGCTCGGACCACGGTCTTCTTGCCCTGCCCCAGGAAGGAGGGAGTCCAAGCGAACCCGATCCGAGGCTGGAAGTCAAAGCCGGCGTTGTAGCTGTTGTAAAGGGCGCGGCAACTGCTGAAAGGACAACTCCCTTGCCCCGCGATGTACTCGATGCCGCTGGTCATCCCGAAGTTGGCCTGGCGGTTATACACTTCGATCCAGGGCGTGTGGGTTTCGTAGCGCAGGCCGTAGTTCAGCGTGAGGTTGTCCGTGACGCGCCAGTCATCTTGGCCGTAGGCACCAATAGTGCTGCTGCGCTGCCCCCAGTTTCCTGTGTCGACTCCGCGTTGAACATATTCGGGGAGGCCCATATAGAAGTCAGCCTCCGGGAAACCAGTCGTGGCGCTCGCACTCGCTGTGTCAGCAGGGCCAGCCGAGAACTTTCCGTCGTAGTTGATAATCCCGGTTCGACCATAGTTGCCGGCGTAGAAGGGGTTGATCCGGTCCCGGAAGAACTGGAAGCCGGTGTGAATGATGTGTCGACCGTGCGTGATCACCAACGTGTCCTCAATTTGGATCACGGTGGAGGGAAAATCCTGCTGTGTACCGATATTGGCGTTACCGATGGCATTGACATAGCTGAAACCTTGGAGCGAATTCAGTCCGGGTCCAGTGGTGTTCCCGCCGGCAATGCCGAGTTCCTGGCCTACGTTCCCCAGGCCTTCGTCGGTCCCACCGTTGACGGTCGTTACGTAATTTACACCTACGCGGACCTCGTTCACCAACCTGGGATTAATGGTCCTTGTCCAATCCAGTACGAGGCTCTTAGTCGGTGAATTGGCGAAAGTACCGAAAAAGAGAGGAAAGGAGTTGTAGCCCGGGTTGTCCTGCCTGCTCCAGGTTCCACGGCCCGACAGGCGATCTTTATCCGTGAGGTTGGCGTCGATCTTTACGTCGAATTGATCTCCAACTATCTCACTGCGTGAGGTATTGAGATAATTGAATCTCAGGTTGTCATTATTCGGCGCCGGGTAAAGGCTCGATGAGAAAAGGTTATGGGCGACCGTATTCTCGGGTATGCCTGCCGCCGCAAGGTTGTTGAAAGGAACAATAGCGCGATTGCCGCTGGAATCTACTTGAAACGGATTGTACACTTGAATGCCGTTCGTGCATTTGCCAGTGGTATCAAACGCGCTGCAAATCTGGGAGAAGTCTCCTGCCCTTTCTTGGTTGGTGAAAACCGTAATAGCCCCGGTCGAAGAAGGGAAGTTGAAGCGCTCGCCCTGGTAGTCGCCGAAGAAAAACACCTTGTCCTTTTTGATGGGGCCGCCGATGGTCCCACCGAACATGTTCCAACGCATCTTCGCCTTGGGGCTGTTAGTGATGTTGTCAGACCACTGGGCGGCGTTCAGAACATCGTTGCGGAAGAACTCAAAACCGTCCCCGTGAAACTGATTCGTCCCCGACTTGAGTGTGACGCTGACGATCCCGCCTTGGAAGTTTCCGAACTCGGCGGGCGCGTTATTGGTAATCATGTTGAATTCCTGGATCGCGTCCGGGCTGGGGGTATATCCAACGAGGTTATCAGATACCTGGTTGTTATCCAACCCGTCAAGCAGGAAGTTATCCGATTGCTCGCGGTTCCCGTTCACGTAGGGTCTTCCGCTGTTGGCGGTCGTCAAGCCGCTGGTGAGAGACGACGGGTTAGGGTTGTTAACGCCGGGAGCCAGAAGCGTCAACTCGATGTAGTTGCGCGTCGCCAAGGGCAGGTCCTGATTAATTTTGTTGTTGATAATCGTCCCTACCTGCATGGTGTCGGTTTGCAGGAGTGGTGCGGCGCCCGTCACTTCGATTGTCTGGGTGAAGGGCCCGACTTGCAACTTGACGTCCAGGCGCGCCCGCTGGTTCAATTCCAGAAGAATCCCCTTCTGGATCGCAGTGGCAAATCCTTGGGCCTCCACCGTGACGTCGTAAGTGCCGATGGGTATACGCGGCAGGTCGAATACTCCGACATTGTTTGTCGTCGTGGCGTAGGGGACGCCCCGCACTGTGTCCGTGGCCGTCACCTTCGCATTAGGGATCGGCGCGCCCGAGGGGTCCGTGATGGTGCCCGTGATCCCCGCCGTGACTTCCTGAGCGCGGAGCAATGCGGCAGAATTCAAGAGAAGCGCCGCCAGCAGGAAGGTCCAGTAAATAGGTGAGATAAACACTCGGTTCGATCCGTTCTCGCTAGACCTACTTCTTTCTTTCATTGCTTTTCCACCTCACTTTTCTTTAGCTGACTCCAAGTGACCTCGACGCTCGAAGGAAGAAACATGCAGTGGATGGGCCCGCTCCGGGGATTGCCCTTTAAGCTTGTCCATTGGGCTTCTCCAGGTTTCAGATGGGATTTCGCCTGCCGGGCGGGCTTTCTAACACAATTGTTGCTCAGGCAATACATTTCGCCTCTTAAAGCTTTGCAGCTCTCAGATCGACGACGCCCAAAAGGAACCCGACTCAGGCAGCTTATAAACCGTTCCTCGATGTTGAAACTGTTAGAAATGACAGTCCTTCTCTAATGGCGCTGAGTACCACTTCGAGCGGGGAATCGAGATAGAAAGCGGCTCCAAGAGTACGGCTTAGCAGTTTGACGGGCGGGACTACTTGTGGATAAGGATGGTGGAGATACTCAGGCGACCTGCACGCGGCGCCTGCAAATTCCGTTCCGGTCTCGTGAACCGGTAGAGTACCCAAAAGCTCAGTGGGTGGAGTAGACCACCGGGTGCCGGTGAAAGTCGGTCGGAAACGTCAAGCCTCCTCACGGCAGTCTGCAACAAGGCTAAAACTCGAGCCGCGCTGCGAATTGGAACACCCGGGCGCCGGTTGACGAGTTGTTCGGCGCGATGTCACTAATGGACTGTCCAAACGAAGGGTTGTTAATGTCCGCCACCGGATTCTGGAAGTTCGGGTGGTTGAAGATGTTGAATCCGGAAGCGATAATCTTGAGAGCCATTCTTTCGTGGAGTTGGAATGTCTTTGCCAGCGACATGTCGGTCCCTACAAACTTCGGGCCGGTCATGACGTTGCGCCCTAGCATTCCATCTGCCCAACCGGTTCCCCCTGCCGAGATCGGGATGACGGTCGTCGGCGCGAACTTCGACGTGAGGTTGGGGTCAATGTAACCGTTGGGGGCCTTCAATCGGTGGGTGACCGTGCTCATCGGATTTCCCGAGCCGGTGTACTCCGCCCGGTCGCCGAAATAGCCGTCCGCGTTAGAATCGGCACCCGAATCAAGGATTGAGAAGGGCTGGCCGCTCTGAATGCTGAACGTCGCAGTGTAGGACCATCCTCCCAGCCACTTATGGTCTTTGAAGACGGGTAGATCCCAAACGCCCCAAGCCACCAGGCGTTGAGCGAGATTGAAATCGGCATTGCCGTACTCCAGATAGCGCCTGTAGGGATCCTCGATGGAACTGCCGGTGGAAATAAACTGGCGGCCGTTAAAGACATCAGAGAGGGAGTCCAGCGCATGCGAATAGGTGTAATTGGCATTCGCCTGAAAGCCCTGCGAAAAGCGCTTGGTTACCGTGAATTGGAGGGAATTATAATTGGAGTTGAACCAGTTTGCGCGGGCGTTGTCCGAGCTGAGAATTGGATTGATGCGCGCCGAGGAGTACCCGTTTCCGACCTCCCGGCCGGCAAACGTATTCACATCCACGTAGCCCAACAATCTGTGACCAAAAGTTCCGACGTAAGCCGCATCCAGCAGCCAATTACCACCGAACTGGTGCTGAATATCAAAATTGACCTGTTCGTCGTACGCCGCCCTGAGGTTCTTGTCCATCTGCCGAGCCGAGGGCGCAGACGCATACGGGGCGAAATAAGCGAGATCGATGGGGACCGAGTAAAAGCCGGGAGTGGAGTACGGGCCTTCCACTCCGCCGCCCGCGTACCCCGCCACAGCGAAAGCAAACAGCGGAGCATTGAAGCGTATGTTCTCAAAGATGTTGTTGTACATGCGGTCGTAGAAAATACCTCCCCCGAGGCGCAGCATCGTCTTCTGGTCGCCGAACATGTCCCAAGCTATGCCGACACGCGGCGCGAAGTTGGTTAGGTTCTTATTCCAGAGATCGTGATTCTTGATCATAAACTGCCCGCTGAAGACGGCCGCGGTATAGGGATTTATGGGGTAATTCGGATTGTTGCTTTGCAACGGTCCTGCGGGCGCCGAGTTGCCGGGGTAGCAGACGGGACTGCCCATGACGGTTTGGCACTGGTTGAAGGAGGATGAGCCAAAATAAAAGTTGGAGTCAATGTTAGATCGGAAGTTGTGCGGCACGCCAAAGTAATCCCAACGAAGACCGAGCGTAAGGGTCAAGCGCTGGCTCGCCTTGATAACGTCTTCTCCATAGAATCCAAATTCATTGGCCCGGTAGCCGCGGTAGTACTCCGGATACGCGGGTGTCGGTGACGAAGGGTTCACCGAGGCCTCGCCCTCATAAAAGCCCCCCGCACCAATGATGTCGCCCACCGCGCCGTCGGTCAACAGGTCTTCCGTATCCCAGAAGGCATAGAGCCCGTTGGAGGCCGCCGCGAAGGTGGAGCCGTTGCGCGTTCGGCGGTATTCCCCCCCCAATTTGAACGTATGTTTCCCGTGCATGAAGGAAAAGTTGTCCAGCCACTGAAAAGTATTTTCTGTGAAGAATTGCGGCAGGTCTTCAGTGGTCCCAAAACCCGTATAGAGGGCGTCGATCGTCCCGATGCTCGGGACTTCGCAATCGGTGCAGGGAAAGTTGGCGGTGCTGCGCAGGTAGTCCACCTTGGCCTCGTTGATTATGCTGGGCGAAAGTGTGTGCGTCCACGTCAGGCCGGTGTTCTGCGCTCTCGCATTATCGATGGTTGGAAAAGCAGCATTCTGGAAGTCGCCGCCATTGCCCGTCGTGGTACTTGGGTAATCGTCCATGTTGTAGCGCACCGTCAGCACATCTTTGCTGCTGATGTTGTAATCGAACCGAACGTCCGGCCGAAACTCATTGAGGGTCGTATCCGAAAGGTAGGTCTCCTGCCCGAAAATGGGCACCGGATATTCGATTTCGGGGCCACTTGCACCTGTGAAAAGTGGACTGCTGGTGTAATAGCTGAAGTTCGATGTTGCCAGCGGGAGCGGATACTTGGAGTTGAGTTGCTTGAAAATAGGGCCCAGCGAGCAACCGGGAACGGAGGCGTTGGTGCAATTGAATGTGGTGCCGGCATGCGCATTCATGAAGGTTGCAAAAGCGCCGCTGTCCACAAAGTTGATAAACTGCGAGGTAACGCCGGTGCCCGTAATGGGCGAACTCGCACGCAGGCGCTGCCATTCGACGGCGCCAAAGATAAACGCTTTATCTTTCACGATGGGGCCACCCAGCGAGCCGCCAAACTGGTTTCGGATCAACTTGTCGTGCAAGCCGGACTCGGCAGAGAAAAAGTCGTTCGCAGTGGTAGTGGAATTGCGATTGTACTCGAATAGCGAGCCGTGCAACTGGTTAGTTCCGGACTTGGTGACCAGGTCAGTGATAAACCCACCCGATCGGCCATACTCAGCGGAGAAATTGTTGGTGACCACGCGGAACTCCTGCACCGCGTCAGGGGAAACGCTCACCTCGCCGCCCGGGATCGTCCCCGTGGCATTCTTCCCGCGACCGCCTTGGCCGTAGTCGTTATTGTCGCTGCCATCGAGCATGAAGTTGCCCATCCCGCCACGCATTCCGTTAACGGCCGCGCCGCGCGTGGAGGCGTTGAAATCGTTGGGCACCGAACCCGGGATCAAGTTAACGAAGACAGAAGCGTCACGCACTTCTAAGGGGAGATTTTGGATGGTGTTGTGACCAATCAGAGAAGAGATTTCCGCATTGGCAGTATTCACCATCTGCACACCTTCCCCTTCAACTGACACTACGGTTCCAGCCCTGCCCAATTCCAATTGGATATTCCTGGTTACGGTTTGCCCGACCGTCACCTCCAAGCCGGTCAGATTGTAAGCAGCAAAACGCTCGGCCGAAACTCTAAGGTCGTAGGTGCCTACATCGGCAAAATCGAAACGATAAATCCCCACCGCGTTGGTTCGGGCAGTTCGTTGCACACCGGTGTTGGCGTTGTACAGCGTTACTGCAACATTCGGAATGACAGCCCCGCTCGGGTCTGTCACCGTACCGGTGATGACGCCAGTGCCTTGCTGCCCATAGGCGTAACCGGCGAGAAACATACCCAAAAGCCCGTAGAAAAGGACGTGGGTGATTGCTGAATCTCTGCGCTTCGGAATGGAGCTCGGTATTAATCTTGACATATTACCTCCCCTGTTACGACTTAAGGTTGAATTTCCTTCCAACACCTCACGGG